>Ga0207652_10000442_pt1 | contig 42938 bp, 32 predicted proteins | sample KBSC63BmetaG_FD_184334 | JGI IMG/M metagenome (GOLD analysis project Ga0207652, IMG submission 184334) | Corn rhizosphere microbial communities from Kellogg Biological Station, Michigan, USA - KBS C6-3B metaG (SPAdes) (version 2) | ecosystem: Host-associated > Plants > Roots > Rhizosphere ...
CCGGCACCGCCCGGCCGGGCAGCGCTTTCTTGGAGGGGGTTCATGGATATCGCCGAACTGCTGGCCTTTTCGGTCAAGAACAAGGCCTCGGACCTGCACCTGTCGTCCGGCTTGCCGCCGATGATCCGCGTGGACGGTGATATCCGCCGCATCAACCTGCCCGCGCTCGAGCACAAGCAGGTGCATGCGCTGGTGTACGACATCATGTCGGACAAGCAGCGTCGCGACTACGAAGAATTCCTCGAGGTCGACTTCTCGTTCGAGATCCCCGGCCTCGCGCGTTTCCGCGTCAACGCCTTCAACCAGAACCGCGGCGCGGGCGCGGTGTTCCGCACCATTCCCGCCGAAGTGTGGACACTCGAAGACCTGGGCACGCCCAAGGTGTTCAAGGACCTGATCGACCAGCCCCAGGGCCTGATCCTGGTGACCGGGCCGACCGGCTCCGGCAAATCGACCACGCTCGCCGCGATGGTCGACCACGTCAACAAGAACCACTACGGGCACATCCTCTCCATCGAGGACCCGATCGAATTCGTGCACACCGCGCAAAAGTGCGTGATCAACCAGCGTGAAGTGCACCGCGACACGCTCGGCTTCAACGAGGCGCTGCGTTCGGCGCTGCGCGAAGATCCGGATTACATCCTGGTCGGCGAAATGCGCGACATCGAAACCATCCGCCTCGCGTTGACCGCGGCGGAAACCGGACATTTGGTGTTTGCGACGTTGCACACCAATTCGGCGGCCAAGACCATCGACCGCATCATCGACGTGTTCCCCGCCGGCGAAAAGGCGATGGTGCGTTCGATGCTGTCGGAATCGCTGCGCGCCGTGATCACGCAGACGCTCTTGAAGAAGGTCGGCGGCGGCCGCACGCCGGCGTGGGAGATCATGGTCGGCATCCCGGCCATCCGGAACCTGATCCGCGAGGACAAGGTCGCGCAGATGTATTCGTCGATCCAGACCGGCCAGCAGTTCGGCATGCAGACCATGGACCAGTGCCTGCAGGATCTGGTACGCCGCGGCCTGGTGACGCGCCAGGATGCGATGGCACGCGCCAAGGTGAAGGAAATTTTCAAATGAGTGCAGGATGCACTCACCCCGTGCAGGCCATGGATGGCCGATGACACGGGGTCCAGCTTTTGACCGGAGGATCCCTGATCCCGGGAGCAACACATGAGCGCAGTCGACTTCTCATCCTTCCTCAAGCTGATGGTGCACAAGAAGGCGTCCGACCTTTTCATCACGGCCGGCGTCGCGCCGTCGATCAAGGTCAACGGCCGCATCGTGCCGATCACGCAAACGCCGCTGTCGGCGCAAGATGCGCGCGACATGGTGCTGAACGTGATGAACCCGCTGCAGCGCGAGGAGTTCGAAAAGACCCACGAGTGCCAATTCGCGATCGGCGTTGCGGGTGTCGGCCGGTTCCGCGTGTCGTGCTTCTACCAGCGCAACTGCGTCGGCATGGTGCTGCGCCGGATCGAATCGAAGATCCCGACCATCGAGGAACTGAACCTGCTGCCGATCGTCAAGCAGCTCGCGATGACCAAGCGCGGCATCGTGATCTTCGTCGGTGCCACCGGCGCGGGCAAATCGACTTCGCTGGCCTCGATCGTCGGCTACCGCAACCAGAATTCGACCGGCCACATCATCACGATCGAGGACCCGATCGAATACGTGCACAAGCACGAGGGTTGCATCATCACCCAGCGCGAACTCGGCATCGACACCGACAGTTGGGAAAACGCGCTGAAGAACACCTTGCGCCAGGCGCCCGACGTGATCCTGATCGGCGAGGTGCGCACGCGCGAGACCATGGAGTACGCGATCCACTTCTCCGAAACGGGGCACCTCGTGTTGTGCACGCTGCACGCCAACAACGCCAACCAGGCGCTGGAGCGCATCATCCACTTTTTCCCGGAAGACGTGCGCGAGCAGCTCTACATGGACATTTCATTGAACCTCAAGGGCATCGTCGCGCAGCAGTTGATCCCGACGCCCGACGGCAAGAGCCGGCGCGTGGCGATGGAGGTGATGCTGGGTACGCCGCTGGTGCAGGACTACATCCGCAAGGGCGAGATCCACAAGATCAAGGACGTGATGAAGCAGTCCACCAATCTCGGCATGTGCACCTTCGACCAGAACCTGGTCGAGCTGTACCACGCCGGCCACATCAGCTACGAAGACGCGCTGCGCTACGCCGATTCAGCCAACGAAGTCCGGCTTGCGATCAAGCTGGCGCAGGGCGGCGACGCGCATTCGCTGTCGCAAGGTCTTGGTGATGTGGAACTGGTCGAAACGGCGGAGAAGGGCCACCGGCTTTAAGGGAGTAAGTCGCTCGCTTTGCTCGCTGTAAAGTCGCGCCTTCGGCGCTGTAAAAGGTAAAGGGTAAAAGCGCCACGGCTGCGAGCTCTTGATTCTCTTTACTCCTTACAGGCGGCGCAGCCGCCGCCTTCACCCTTTACCGTTTTACAAGGCGCGCGAGCGCCGCTGTCAGCGATGCTTCACGTCTGTTTCGAAGTGCAGGCCATCGTTGTCCAGTTTCACGTCGATGTCGCCGGATTCGACCATCTTGCTCATCTGGTTGAACAGCGCAACCTGCTGTTGCACCTGCGCCTGGGTTGCCGCGGGGGCCATCGCGGCGAAGCGGCCCAACCAGCTCGCGAAGATGCCGTACATCTTGCCGTCGAAGTGCATCCGCAGCAGTTTGTCGCCATTGCCCGCGGAAGCAGACAGCGTGCCGCCGAGCTTGGCCTCTTCGCCCTCGCCGATGCCCATCGCCAATGCCTTGTCATTGGCCGCGATCCAACCTTGATTATTGCCGCCGAGCATCGCCTGCAGGCGCGGCGGCAAATCGAACGCGACCGGCTTGCCGTCGGCCGGAATGGTTTTCAGCGCGAACTGCGGCATCGTCTGCTGGATCTTCTGCACCAGCTCGGCCGGATTGGAACTGGCGACCAGCGCGCGCCCGGCGATTTGCGGGCCCGCCTCCCACTTGTCCAGCACTACGCGGAAGCCCAGCAATGAAGCCGCCTCCGGCGGCATCTGCACGGGCGGGTTCGCGGCGGTCTTGGCGAACTTGTTGAGCGACTGCAGCGCGGGGCACTGATAGGTTTTGGCAGCGGCCGCTTCCGCGCGGCCCTTGATGAAGGCTTGCCACTTCTGCAGCGGCAAGGCCATCACCATGTCGAACATGGAACCGCCGGGCGCCTCGTCCATGCCCGGCACCGGCTGCTTCAGCGCGGTCAACGCACCGAGCAGCGAAGACGACAATTTCACGTCGAGGCTGCCGCGCATTTCCTTGGCCGAGTAGGTCTGGAATCCCGCGCTGACCAGCGGCGCCTGGTTGGCGATGGATGCGAATTCGCTCGCACACGCCGGATCGGCCAGCGCGCCACCCATGTCCTTGGCAAATTCCTGGGTGATGGCATCCTTGCCGTCGTAGAGATTGGCAAACAGTTTCGGCAGGTCGACGTAACCCGAGCCGTAGTCACTGTAACCATGCTTGCCGTTCAACCTGGACAGGCGATCGGAAGCGTTGTTGCCTGGTTTGGCCAAGCCCAGCAACTGCTTCAGCATTTCAGGGCTGGCATTGGCCGGGGCGAGGGTGGCGACAAGTTGTTTGTCCTCGACCGCCACCAGGAAATGCACCTTGGCATCGGCGCCGCCGAGCACCCAATAGGTCTGCTTGTCCAGCGTCGCGGTCGGCGTGGTGATGCCGGCGCGTTTTTCCACGCGCGCCCAGAACGCCTTGAAAGCATCGGGGGAGGCGAGTTCGACGCGCGCCACCGGCACGTCGCCGACACCGTAGAACGCATACAGCGAGGATTGCGAAAAGCCGATCGTCTGCGCCAGTTCCTTGCTGGAATGCACGTTCGCCAGCTCGGCCTGGATCGCGTCGAGGATCTTGGCGACGTCGGGATTCTTCTGGCCGACCGTTTCGGCCATCTTGCCGAGCTGCTGGATGCGCGCGGCCATCACGGCGTCGTTGGCCTGCCCCCACGCGGTGGTGACGTCTTCCGGGGTGCCCTTGAAATTCGCGAATAGATACGGCGTGTCGGCGGGCGCGAAGGTGATCGGCGCGTTGGAGGCGACGTGCTTGCCGCAACCCGCGAGCATGAGGGCGGAAACGCAGGCAGCCGCAAGGGCTGCGTGACGCAGGACAGGGCGCATGGGTTTTCCTTGTTTCCCCGGGAGCAGCGCCCGATTATGCCGGTGTCGCGAGCAGTTCCGCCAGCACCGCCATGCGCGTGGCGACGCCGTTGCCGACCTGGTCCAGAATCCGCGATTGCGGGCCGTCGGCGACCTCGGGCGCGATCTCGATCCCGCGGTTGATCGGGCCGGGATGCAGCACCTGGCAATCGGATTTGGCCAAGGCAAGTCGACGCGCATCCAGCCCGTAATGCGCGTGGTAGTCGGCGGCGTCGGGAAACTGGGCGTCGGCCATGCGTTCCTTCTGGATGCGCAGCATGATCACCACGTCGGCGTCATCGAGCGCCCCGTCGAAATCTTCCGTTGTCGCGCAGCCGGGAAACTCCTGCAGCGATTCGGGCAGCATCGCGCGCGGCGCACACAGGCGGATGTCGTGCGCACCGAGCGCGTGCAGTGCCTGGGCATCGGAACGCGCGACGCGCGAGTGGCGGATGTCGCCGCAGATCACGATGCGCAGGTTCCCGAAATCCGTCCGGCGCTGCCGGATGGTCAGCGCGTCCAGCAAACCTTGCGTCGGATGCGCGTGGGTACCGTCGCCGGCGTTGACCACCGCGACTTGGCTGCGGGCGTGCTGCGCGAGATACGCCGGCATGCCGTTTTCGTTGTGGCGCACCACCAGCGCATCCAGGCCCATCGCTTCCAGCGTGTGCAGCGTGTCGAGCAGGCTTTCGCCCTTGCTGGTGGACGACCGCGACAGATCGAAATTGACGTTGTCCGCGCCCAGCCGCTTGGCGGCGAGCACGAACGAAGTGCGCGTGCGCGTGGAAGGCTCGAAGAACAGCGTCAGCACGGTGCGGCCGGCCAGCAGGTCACGCGGTGCGCCATCCGCGCGATAACGCTCGGCCCGATCGAGCAGGCGGATGATCGTCGCGCGATCCAGGTCTTCGAGGGTCAGGAGATGGTGCATGAATTACCGGTGCGTCTGGGTTAGCCAACTCTCAAGGATAACGGCGGCGGCCAATGAATCGATGTTTTCGGCATCGCGGCGGCGGGCCGAGCCTGCCGCGCGTTGTGCGGCGAAGCGGCGCGCGGCTTCCTGTGAGGTGTGTCGCTCGTCCACCAGGTGGACCGGCAGCTTGCTGCGCGTGCCCAGTGCGTCGGCAAATGCACGCGCACCGCGCGTGATTGCCTGTTCGCCGCCGTCCAGCGTCAGCGGCAGGCCCACCACCAGGGCTTCGGGGCGCCATTCGGACAGCAACGCTTCAATGCGGGTCCAGTCGGGTTGGCCCTTCTGCGCAATGAGGGCGGGCAAAGGCCGCGCGGATTGACTGATGCGATTGCCGCTGGCGACGCCGATCCTGCGCGCCCCGAAGTCGAACCCCAATACGCACCCGGTCATGGCCCGGACAGCCTCGGACCGGAGCGGCTGTTGCGAAAAGTCAAGCCACGGAAGGCCGTTCTGGTGTTCAAGATCCGAACTTCCTTCTGGGGATCGAGCGGATCGGCGCTGCAGCGATCACGGACGATCGCACGGATACAGCCTCACGCCCTGCCTGAGTAACTGGTCAGATTGGCAGGGTTGATCCCCACCAGTGCCACCGCAGCGCCCCAGCGATCGTCCAGCGCGGTCTCGAACAGGACGCGTTCGTCGGCCTGTACGGTGAGCCATGCGTTTTCGCGCAATTCCTGTTCCAGTTGGCCCGCGCCCCAGCCGGCGTAGCCCAGCGCCACCAGTGCGCGATCCGGGCCGTCGCCGTCCGCCATCGCGGCAAGGATGTCGCGCGAGGTCGTGACGGTAAGCGTATCGCTGACGCGGTAGCTCGAATCCCATTCGCGTTCGCCCGATGCATGCAAGACGAACCCGCGCTCGGGCTGAACCGGGCCGCCCACCAGCACCGGTGCGTCGGCGACCTCGGCGCGCTCGCAAGGCATGTGCATCTGCTGCAAGACATCGCCCAGCCTGTAATCGGACAATCGGTTGACCACCAGCCCCATCGCGCCGTCCTCGCTGTGCTGGCAGACGAAGGTGATGCCGCGCGCGAAATTGGGATCGCCCATGCCCGGCATGGCGATCAGGAAATGCCCGGTCAGCGACGGCGGGGCTCCCACGCCGGAAGCCTCGGGCTTGCCGGCGCGGCCGCGCGATCGGCTGGTACGTGACGAAGCGGCTGACATGGACCCATTGTACCGCCGCGTATTGCAACGTCAGCGCAATTCGGCCGCGCGTGTCTGAAGATGATTACCAGGCAGGAATTGCCATGTGCGCGTGATCACGAGTTCGGTGACGCGATGGCCCGCGGCATCCTTCTCGACGGGGATCGGCGGGAACGGCGCGGCCAGGTGCACGATGCGCACCGCCGCCTCGTCCAGCACGCGGTGTCCGGAGCTGTGGTTGACGGTGACTTCACGCACGTGTCCATCGGGACCCAGCGTCACCGTGAGGATCAGGTCGCCGTGCAGATAGCGCAGGCGCGCCGCGTCGGGATAGTTGAGGTTGCCGATGCGTTCGATGCGATGCACCCAGGCGACTTGATACGCGGCGTAGGCGACGCTCCGGGTGTTGGCGGAGATGTACTTGCGGCGCGGGCGGCGCGCGTAGGCGTCCTGCTCATCGCGCACTTCCTGCGCCAGCCGCGCCATTTCCATCCGCTGCGGCACGGGCAACGGCGACACTTGCCGTTCGGGTCGCGGCTGGTCGCGGGTGTTGCGCTCACTGGCGACGCGGGCGTCCGTTTGCCCGGTGGTGGTGAGGATGTGCGGGCCGCTGGCGGCCTGCTGCGCGGGCGAGGACGGCATCATCGGTACCGGCGCGGCGCCGGCCTGGGTGACGGGCAGCGGTCCCGAAACCGGCGCCCCCGGCCGATGCGCCTTGTCGCTGTTGCCGCCGCCGGCATTGTCGGCTTGCGCCAGGAAGTCCGCTTTTTTCGGTGCCTCGGCGTTCGAGGTGTTGATCAGCGTGACGTCCAGCGTCGGCAGGCTGGGCGCGGGTTTCGCGAAATGAAAGCCGATGCCGAGGATCACGATCGCGTGCAGCATCAGCGAGAACAGCAGCGCCACGCCGATCCGGTTCGGATCGACGTGCGCATGCGCGCCCGCAACGACGGCGTTCACGGCCGAACCGCCCCCGGAGATTCGGGTGCCTTGGCTTCGATCACGTCGAACACCGTCCCGGCGATGTTCAACCCGAATTGCGCATCCAGTTCGCGCGCGCAGGTGGGCGAGGTGACGTTGACCTCGGTGAGGTAGTCGCCGATCACGTCCAGTCCGGCGAACAGGATGCCGCGCCGCGCCAGTTCCGGGCCGACTTCGGCGGCGATCCAGCGGTCGCGCTCCGAGAGCGGCTGGCCCACGCCGCGACCGCCGGCCGCGAGGTTGCCCCGGAAATCGGTGCCCTGCGGGATGCGCGCCAGCGCGTACGGCACCGGCTCGCCATCCACCATCAGGATGCGCTTGTCGCCTTGGCTGATTTCGGGGATGAACTTCTGTGCCATCACGAAACGGCGATCGTCGCCCGCCAGCGTTTCGAGGATCGAGTTGAGGTTCGGGTCATCGCCGCGCGACCTGAAGATGCCCCGTCCGCCCATGCCGTCCAGCGGCTTCAGCACCACTTCGCCGTGGTCGCGCGCGAAACGGCGCAACTCGCCGCGGTCGCGCGCCACCAAAGCCGGCGCGCAGCACTGCGGAAACCATTGCGCCGCAAGCTTTTCATTGTAGTCACGCAGCGCCTGCGGATTGTTGATGACGCGCACGCCTGCGCGCGCGGCGAGATCGAGCACCAGCGTGTCGTACAGGAACTGCGCGTCGAACGGCGGGTCCTTGCGCGCCAGCACGATGTCGATACCGTCCGCCAGCGGTTGCCAATGCGCTTCGCCCAGCGTGAACCAGTCGCTCGTGTCGTCGCGCACGTCCAGCGGCGCCAGCCGCGCCCAGGCCACGCCGTCGCGCACGGCCAGGTCGCCCTGCAGCATGTAGCGCAAGGCGTGGCCGCGCCGTTGCGCTTCCAGCAGCAAGGCCAGCGTGGTGTCTTTTTCGGGATGGATCGTGCCGATGGGATCCATCAGCACCGCAACGGTCGAATTCATGGACGCATATTACCGAGCGCAGGCGCGGGGCGGGGCGGGTCTTGACGCGCCGAAACCATGAAGCGCAAGGCGTCACATCGAACGGGGCGCGCATGGTGTATCTTGGCACGGAGACGGCTTCGCCTTTGAGGAAGGCATCCGGGTTCGTCTGCAGGGGGACGAATCGCTGGGGGATCAGTGTGCGGGATCGAACGTGACGGCCGTCACAGTGGCATGCGGTGTGGCATCCATGTTGCATGGAATCTCACCGCCTCCCGAAGAGGTGGAACCCTGACCGTGAACGAAAACGTCAACCACGATGGCCTTGCCGGATTGAAGGTGATGGTCATCGATGACTCGAAGACCATCCGACGTACCGCCGAAACCCTCTTGAAGAAAGAGGGCGCGGAGGTACTCACCGCCGTGGACGGCTTCGAGGCGCTGGCCAAGATCTCCGACCTGCGTCCCGACATCATCTTCGTGGACATCATGATGCCGCGGCTGGATGGTTATCAGACCTGCGCGCTGATCAAGAATAACCACGTGTTCCGCTCCACGCCCGTGATCATGCTGTCCTCCAAGGACGGCCTGTTCGACAAGGCGCGCGGCCGGATCGTGGGTTCCGAGCAATACCTCACCAAACCTTTCACCCGCGACGAGTTGCTGGATGCGATCCGGCAGCATGTCGCGGCCGACAAATGACGCATCCACCATCGTGGTGATGCGCGCAGGGGAATCCAAGCAATGGCACACATCCTGATCATCGACGACTCGCCCACCGACGTGAAGATTTTTTCCGGCGCGCTGGAGCGGGCAGGGCACAAGGTCACCTCGGCCGGCACCGCCGAGGCGGGTATCGCCGCCGCGCAGAAGGACAAGCCGGACCTCGTGCTGATGGACGTGATCATGCCCGGCATGAACGGCTTCCAGGCCACACGCAGCCTCACCAAGGACCCGCAGACCAGTTCCATCCCGGTGGTGATCGTCACCACCAAGAATATGGAAACCGATCGCATGTGGGGCATGCGCCAGGGCGCGAAAGACGTGCTGGTGAAGCCGGTCAGCGAGAAGGATCTGGTCGCCAACGTCAGCAAGCACCTGACGGCGCAGGCCTAGCCGCGATGACGAAGAAGCGCTCCCACGAGAAACACGGCCATCGCAGCGGCGCGCGGCAGGCGCAAGCCGCGGCGCCGGCCACGGGAGACGCCCTGGAAATCATGCAGCCGGCCGGTGCCTACGCGCTGCTGGCAGCGTATGAAAGTCGAAGCCTCGAGCATGATCCGGGCGTGCCGGAACAGATCGAGGCGCCAGGCCTATGGCGCGCGATCGGCTTTCGCGTGGGCGAGCATCATTTCGTCAGCGGCATCGACGAAGTCAGCGAAATCCTGATGCAGCCGCCGCCGGTCACCAGCATTCCCTCCACGCGTCCGTGGATGCTCGGCGTCGCCAACGTGCGCGGCAATCTGATCGCGCTGGTGGACCTGAAACAGTTCCTGTTCGAGCAGCGCACCCATGTCACCGGACGCGCCCGCGTGCTGGTGGTGAAACAGAACGGCGGCAATGTCGGGCTGCTGGTCGATGAATTGCTTGGCCAGCGCAACCTGACCGATGCCGATCGCGTCGACGCGGAGGGCGAGGCCGACGCGCGATTGGCGCGCTTCGTCACCGAGAACGTCACGATGGGTCCGGTGCGGCTGGGCCGCTTCAGCATGGTGGAGTTGACGCACACTGCGGAATTCCAGCACGCGGGGATTTAGTTGTGCGATCGTCCCTGATCGCGGTTTCGTTGGGTGTTTGGGGAGGTTTGGAGGGCATGCAGACCATGAACACCAGAACGGCCATCGATGGCCTGGCTTTCAACAACAACCGCTCCGAATCAACTGCGGATATGGCAACGAGGTGGGAATCATGAGCGCGAATTCCGGCGCAGCACGCAAGGGCGCGTCCCTGCAGACCTGGCTGATCCTCTTCCTGCTGGCGGCGATCGTGCTCGCCGGCGCGGACTTTTTCCTGCTGAACAGGCACGACAGCCAGGACCGCTCGGCGGCGCAGCTCACCACGCAGATCCAGGTGAACTCGCAGCAGGTCGCGAATTTCGCCCTGCAGGCCGCCAACGGCAACATCGACGCCTTCAAGGAATTGACCAGCACGCGCGCGGCCATCGCCGCGGCGGTCAACCACTTGAACCAGGGCGATCCCGCGACGGGCCTGCCGGCCTACGTCGACGCGATCGGCGTGCGCGAACCGATGGCCGCGCTGACCAAATCGTGGAACCAGTTGAATGCCGACCTCGGCAAGATCGAGGCGAACAAGGATGCGGTGCTCGATTCCGCCTCGCAGGCCGCCACCTTCAACCAGCAGATGCCGGACCTGAACTCCAAGATCAACCAGGTCATCAACATCCTGCAGTCCAGGGGTTCGGCTTCCAGCATCTACACCGCCTCGCAACTGATGGTGTCGGGCGACCGCTTGATCCGTCGCGTGGGCGACGTGTTGCAGGGTGGCGCCGATTCCGCGTCGGCCGCCAACGGCCTCGCGCTCGATTCCACCAACTACGGCGAAACCCTGAAGCAACTGGCGGACAGTTCCGGTGGCGAAGCCACCAAGCTGCTCGGCGACGTCCAGAAATCGTGGGGCGGTCTCGAAGCGCCGGTGCAGAAGGTGATCGCTGCCGCGCCGACGCTGGTGACGGTGAAGAACGCCGCGACGCAGGCCTCGGTCGATTCGCAGGACGTGTTGCTGAAGGCCAACGCGGTTTCCAACGCGCTCGGCAAGTTGCCGCAGACCCGCCCGTTCCCGAACGTGTGGTGGGGCTTGTTGGGCGCGCTCGCCGCGGCCGTGCTGGCCGTGGTGTTGGCGCTCAACTTCATCCGCACCGAGCGCAAGCGCTCGGCCGAGAGCCGCAGCCTCAACGAACGCAACCAGCAGGCCATCATGCGGCTGCTCGATGAGATGGGCACGCTCGCCGAAGGCGATCTGACGGTGAAGGCCACCGTGACCGAGGACATCACTGGCGCGATCGCGGACTCGGTGAACTTCGCGGTGGAAGCGCTGCGTTCACTGGTGACGACCATCAACGAAACCGCCGTGCGGGTGTCTTCCGCGGCACAGGAAACCCAGGCCACCGCCAAGCATCTGGCCGACGCGGCCAACCAGCAGGCCGAACAGATCACCTCGGCCTCGGCCAAGATCAACGAGATGGCGGTGTCCATCGATCAGGTGTCGCGCAACTCCGCCGACTCAGCGGAAGTGGCGCAGCGCTCGGTGCAGATCGCATCCAACGGCGCGCAGATCGTGCGCCAGACGATCTCGGGCATGGATTCGATCCGCGAGCAGATCCAGGAAACGTCCAAGCGCATCAAGCGCCTCGGCGAGTCGTCCCAGGAAATCGGCTCGATCGTCGAACTCATCAACGACATCGCCGAGCAGACCAACATTCTTGCGCTGAACGCGGCCATTCAGGCCGCATCGGCGGGCGAAGCCGGCCGCGGTTTCGCGGTGGTCGCGGACGAAGTGCAGCGCCTGGCCGAACGCGCGACGGGCGCGACCAAACGCATCGAGACGCTGGTGCAGACCATTCAGTCCGATACCGTCGAGGCGGTCAGCTCGATGGAACAGACCACCACGCAGGTGGTGAACGGTGCGCGCCTGGCCGAAGACGCCGGCACCGCGCTGGGTGAGATCGAAAAGGTGTCGACCAACCTCGCGGGATTGATTCAAGGCATCTCCAGCGCAGCCAAGCAGCAGTCCGCGGCCGCCACCAACATCTCGTCGACGATGAGTTCGATTCAGCAGATCACCGCGCAGACTTCGGTGGGCGCGAACCAGACCGCGGAATCGATCGGCAACCTTGCGCAACTCGCACAGGAGCTGCGCCGCTCGGTGGCCGACTTCAAGCTGCCGGCCTGAGGGCGGGGGTGGGGCCATGACCGCAGGCGACGACATCATGACCACGGCCACCGGCGAAGCCGGCGTGGCTGCGGTCGCGCCCGATGCGGTCGTGGAGCGGGAAGCCGGCGGCAGCGTGCGGAAAGCGACGATGCAACTCGAAGAACACATCGATTTCTCGACCCTCGGTTGGATCAAGCCGCAGATCGACCAGTTGCTGTCGGAAGCCCGGCAGGCGCTCGAGGCCTTCGCTGAGGACCCCGAGGACGCGCGTCTGATGCAAAGTTGCGTGGGCCTGCTGCACCAGGTGCTCGGCACGCTGCGCATGGTCGAATTGTACGGCGCCGCCGAACTCGATCAGGAAATGGAGCATCTGGCGCAGTCCGTGCTGGATGGCAAGGTCGCCGATCGCGACGAGGCGCTGGGCGCGCTGATGCGCGGCGTGGTGCAACTGCCCGATTACCTCGACCTGATCGAGAGCGGCCACAAGGACATTCCGATCGTCCTGTTGCCGCTGCTGAATGAATTGCGCGACGCCCGCGGTGCGGAGCCCGTCGACCAGCGCGTGCTTTTCCATCCCGACATCGATCGCCCGCTGCCGCCCGACGCGGACGGTGCGCGGGTGGCGTATCCGTTCGCCGATTTGCGGGCGCGCACCACACAGGTGCGGGCGCGTTTCCAGGTGCAGTTGCTGGCCTGGACCCAGGGCAAGCAACCCAATTTCGCGGACATGCGCGACTGCATGGACGAGCTTCGTGCGGCGTGTCATGCCGAACCGGCGCGCCGCCTTTGGTGGGTGGCGGGCGGCGTGCTGGAAGCCTTGCAGCAGGGCCGGCTGGATCATCACCTCGCCAGCCTGCGCCAGCAGTTCGGGCAGCTCGATCGCACCATCCGCCACATGCAGGACCAGGGCGAGGAAGTATGCGGCGATGAAGACGCGCGCGAACTCGTGTGCGGCTTGCTGTTTTCCATCGCGCACACGACGCCCGGCCCGGGCCGCACCGAAGCGATCGCGCAGTGCTTCGCGCTCGACCGGATGGTGCCGACGGCGGAAGAACTGGAACGTGCGCGCGCCGCGATGTCCGGCCGCAACCGCGCGCTGCTCGACACCGTCGCCAAGGCGGTACGCGAGGACCTGCTGCGCGTCAAGGAAGGCCTGGACATTTTCCTGCGCCGCGAGGACCGCAATCCGCAGCAACTGGCGCCGCAGGTCGAAACCCTGCATCGCGTCGGCGACACGCTGGGCATGCTGGGGCTGGAGTCGCCGGCGAGGATGATCGGCGACCAGCGCAAGGTGATCGCCGACGTCATCGACGGCAAGCGCGAAGCGAAGCCCGAAACCGTCCTCGACGTGGCCAGTGCGCTGTTGTACGTCGACGCCTCGCTGGACGAACACATCGAGTGTCTCGGCGCCACCGAATCGTCGGGCGACGTGCTGCCCTCCAGCGAAGCGCGCAAGATCATGCGCACGCTGATGCGCGAAGCCGGCGCCAACCTCGGCCACGTCAAGGAACACATCACCGCTTTCATCGAATCGTCCTGGTCGCACGCGCAACTCGCCGAAGTGCCGAAGCTGCTCGCCGAGGTGTCGGGTGCGCTGCGCATCCTCAACCTGGAGCGCCCGGCGGAACTGGTGGACGGCATCGACCGCTACATCGGCAACGAGCTGATCGCCGACGGCAAGGTGCCGACCGTCGATGACATGGACACGCTGGCCGACGCGATGGCCAGCGTCGAGTACTACCTCGAGATCGGGCGCGATTCGAGCGCCAGCGACAACCGCATTCTCGATGCGGCCCAGCACAGTCTGGAGAAACTCCGGTACTGGCCGCTTCCGGCGCGACGCGAGCGGGCCGAGCCGGCCGCCGCTGAAGACGCGGTGGCTGCGACGGAAACCGCAATCATCGCCCCGGCGCCGATCGCGCCGATCGGCAAGGGCGTCCCGATCGCGGTCGACATTCCGGTCGCGGCGGCCAACGATACGGAAGCCATGCAAGCCGGGCACGCGATGCCCGGCGTCGGCCCCGGCCACTGGGTCGACGTCGAAGAGGAAGTGCTGGAACCGGCCGATGCAGACGGTGCCGCGCCGGTCGACACGTCGTTCCAGGATGCCGCGGGCATCGACGAGGAAATCCGCGAAGTCTTCGTCGAGGAAGTGGGCGAGGAAATCGCCAACATCAATGTCAACCTGCCGGCGTGGAAGGCCAATCCGGAAGACCTCGACACGCTCAAGAACGTGCGGCGTTCATTCCACACGCTGAAGGGTTCCGGCCGGCTGGTCGGCGCCGCGGCACTGGGCGAATTCAGTTGGAAGATCGAGAACATGCTGAACCGCGTGCTCGATCGCACCATCCAGCCCGACCAGAACGTGCAGGACGTGGTGGATGCGGCGGTCGCGACGCTGCCGAAGTTGCACGCCGGTCTGCGGGGCCGCCCGGTCACGCTGGACCTGCCGCTCGACGCGATCATGCAGACCGCGGACAAGCTCGCCGCGGGCGAGCCGGCGCGCATCGCCGACCTGATCCAGGGTTATCGCAAGACAGTGCGCACCGTGCGCCGCTGGGTGCCCGCGAGCGAACCCGCGACGGTGGCCGTGGCCCCCGTCGGCACGCCGGATCACGTCATCACCTCCCCGGAAACCGGGCTGCCGGTGGTGGACCCGATTCTCCTCGACGTGCTGCGCACCGAAGTCGGCCAGCACCTCGACAACCTGCGCGCGTATCTGGCGCGCAACGTCGACCACCACGTCCCGGTGGACGACGAACTGATGCGCTCCGTGCACACGCTGCATGGCGCGGTCGCGATGGTCGGCATCGAGATGCTGGCGAACATGCTCGCGCCGATGGAATCCTGGGTGCGCCGCGTGCGCAGCGCCGAGGCCCCACTCGATCGCGAAGGCTGCGACGCGATGCGCGATGCGGTCGCGATGACCGATCACGTGATGGCGCAGTTCGACGCGCCGGTCCCGGACGTGCCGGACACCACCGCGCTGGCCGAACGGCTGGAAGCGCTGCGCGACCGCTGGCCCGAAGCCGCGCCGCTCGGCGCACCGCGCGTTTCGATGGTGGAATTCGAACTCGATGCCGAGGCCGAATTGGCGCTCGGCGAAGAATCCGACGATGGCGTCACGGCCATCGGTTTGGCGGCTGTCTCCACGTTGCCCACCGAAGATGATGCGGACGCCCTCGCTGCGCGCGAAGAAGCCGATCGGCTGGCGGCGGAAAAGGCGAAGCGGGAGCGCATCGCCGCCGAGCAGGCCGAAGCCGAACGCATGGCGGCGGCACAAGCCGAACAGGAACGCATTGCCGCCGAGCAGGCGGAACAAGAACGGCTCTCGGCAGCGCAGGCCGAGCAGGAACGCACCGCGGCCGAGCAGGCCGAACAAGCCGAACAAGATCGCGTTGCGGCCGAACAGGCCGAGCAGGAACGCCTTGCCGCGGAACAGGCCGAACAGGCGCGCGTGGCCGCGGAACAAGCCGAGCAGGCACGTCTGGCTGCCGAAGCCGAACGCGCTGCCGCCGAACAGGCCGAGGCCGAACGCATTGCCGCTGAAAAGGCGGAGCAGGAACGTCTTGCCGCCAAGCAAGCCGAACGCGAGCGCCTTGCGGCGGAGCAAGCCGAGCAGGAACGTCTTGCGGCCGAACAGGCAGAGCGCGAGCGCCTCGCAGCCGAACAGGCGGAGCGCGAACGCATCGCGGCCGAGCAGGCCGAAGCCGAGCGCATTGCCGCCGCACGCGCGCAGGCGGAGCGCGACATCGCGGCCGCGGCGTTGCCTGCATTCCCGGACGACGCGCAACCCGATGGCGCGCTCGACATCCCAGGGCTCGATCCAGAACTCGTCAGCCTGTTCACCGAAGAAGGCGGCGAGTTGCTCGACAGCAGCGACAGCTTGATGGCCATGTTGCGCAATGCGCCCGATGACGGCGAATGCATCCGTGGACTGCAGCGCAACCTGCACACTCTCAAGGGGGGTGCGCGCGTGGTCGGCATCGCCGCGGTGGGCGATCTGGCGCACGCGATGGAAACGCTGCTGGAGAAGATCGGCGATCGCAGACGCCCGGTCGAGCCGATCGAAGTCGATTCGCTGGAACGCGCCTTCGACCGCCTGCACGACATGGTCGAGCGCGTGACGCAGAACCGCGCGGTGGCCACGCCGGTCAACGCGGTGGCGCGCTTCAACGCGCTGGCCGAAGGCCGCCCGATCACCGGCATGGCCGAGGCCGTTGCCACCCCGCCATCCGAATCCGCGCCCGATCGCGACCAAGCGGCACCAGCCGCGAAAGCGGTTCCGGCACCGCCGCCGCGCGTCGCGCCGCAACTGATCGAAACCGAAGTGCAGGCGCCCGCGGAATTGATTCGCGTACGTTCCGATCTGCTCGATTCGCTGGTGAATGCGGCGGGCGAAGCGTCGATCTACCGCGCGCGCCTCGAGCAGCAGGTCGGCAACTTCCGCTTCAACCTGGTCGAACTCAACCAGACCGTCGCGCGTCTGCGCGAGCAGTTGCGCAAGCTGGAAATCGAAACCGAAACCCAGATCCTGTCGCGCTACCAGCGCGAGAACGAAGCCGGCGAAGGCGCGGCGTTCGATCCGCTGGAGCTCGACCGTTTCTCCAATCTGCAACAGTATTCGCGCGCACTGGCCGAATCGGTCTCCGACCTGGCTTCGATCCAGGACATCCTGGACGACCAGGCGCGCCAATCGGAAACGCTGCTGCTGCAGCAGTCGCGCGTCAACTCCGATTTGCAGGACGGCCTGATGCGCACGCGCATGGTGCCATTCGAATCGATGGTGCCGAACCTGCGCCGCACCTTGCGTGGCGCCGCCGACGAACTCGGCAAGCGCGCGCAGTTGCGCGTGGAGGGCGCGCAGGGGGAAATGGATCGTAACGTGATGGAGCGCATGAAGGCGCCGTTCGAGCACATGCTGCGCAACGCGCTTGCGCACGGCATCGAGGACCCCGCCCAGCGCGTTGCCATCGGCAAGCCGATGGAAGGTACCGTCACGATCCACGTCGGCCGCCAGGGCACTGAAGTATTGGTGCGGGTGACCGACGACGGCGCCGGCTTCGATCGCGACGCGATTCGCGCCAAGGCCATCGAACGCGGGCTATTGCAGGCCGACATGCCGGTCTCCGATGCCGAGCTTTTCAACTTCGTGCTGCAGACCGGCTTCTCCACCGCCAGCGAAGTCAGCCAGATCGCGGGTCGCGGCGTCGGCATGGACGTGGTCGCCAACGAGATCCGCCAGCTCGGCGGCTCGCTGACCATCGAATCCGAGCGTGGCCGCGGTACCACTTTCAACATCCGCCTGCCGTTCACGCTCGCGGTGACGCAAGCGATCACGGTGCGCGCGGCCGAAACCACGTTCGCGGTGCCCATGACCTCGGTGCAGGCCGTCTCGCGCATCCCGCGCGAGGAAATGGTGGCGCGGATGGCCGGCGATGACCGCACCATCGAATACGCGGGCGCGCCCTACCAGTTGTACGAATTGTCGGAGTTACTCGGGCTTGGCGTATCGCACGCCATCGAAGACAGCACCGGCCAGTTGCCGCTGCTGATGGTGCGCGCGGGCGACCTGCGCGCCGCGATCCACATCGACAGCGTGATCGGCTCGCGCGAAATCGTGGTGAAGCCGGTGGGTCCGCAGATCAGCAACGTGCCGGGCATGTTCGGCGCCACCATCATGGGCGATGGTTCGGTGATGCTGATCCTCGATCCCGCGCCGCTGGTGCGCCATTTCGTCGCCAAGCAATCGGCGCTGGTCACGCTGGCGGAAGCCGAAGAGGCTGGCGATGCCGAGCCGCTGCAGCCGGCCGTCGCGCCGCGCACCGACGAGGCCGGCCCGCGCCTCGTGATGGTGGTCGACGACTCCATCACGATGCGCAAGGTCACCACGCGCGTGCTCGAGCGCGAGCAACTGGAAGTGGTCACCGCGAAAGACGGCGTGGACGCACTGGAGCAGTTGCAGGAACGCGTGCCCGACGTGATGCTGCTCGACATCGAGATGCCGCGCATGGACGGTTACGAGCTGGCCGCGCACATGAAAAACGATGCGCGCTTCCGGCACGTGCCGATCATCATGATCACCTCGCGCACCGGCGAGAAACACCGCCAGCGCGCGTTCGAGATCGGCGTGGAGCGCTACATCGGCAAGCCCTACAGCGAAGCCGACCTGTTGCGGCACGTCAACGAGATGCTGGAGGCGCGCCATGCCTGATCATGCGACGGAAACGCTGCCGCGCATCGCGCTGGTGTTCGGCGAGGAGGCGACTGCCGCGCACGTTCGCGAAGCCATGGCCGGGCACGTCGACATCGTGTACGCGTCGGCCGCGGCTGATTTCGACGCCGCGCGCCTTGCTTCCGCGGGCGCCGCATCGGCGCTGGTGAATCTCGACGGTGGCGACTGGCTGGATGGCGTGGAATCGGCGTTGCATGCGGCGGGCATCGCAGTGGTGTACAACGATCCCGAGATTTCCCGGTCGCTGGACGGCTGGGAGCGCGCACGCTGGTTGCGGCATCTCGTCGCGAAACTGCGCGGCAGCCGCGACGTGGATCCGCCGCGTCCGGAGGCGATGTCGCGTGTCACCACGACCGAGCCGCTCGCGGCCGTCACCGGTGCCGCAAGTCCGCAGGTCGCGGTGGCGGCGGACGACTCCGCATTCGCGAATGCGGTGGAGAAGACCGGAGCCGTCGCACCCGCGGCCGTGGTCGAGCTTCCGCTTTCGCCCGAGGAAATCGAATCCATGACCGTCGATTTCGTGGGCGCACAGGTTTCCGCGCCGGCGCCGGCTGCCGAGCCGGTCGCAGAAGCTGCGCATGACGTGCCGGGTCCCGAGGTTTCGCAGCCCGACACCGCACGAGTGTCCACGATGGAGAACGCGCTGGCGTTCGAACCGGCGCTGGACGCGCCGACGGAAACATCGGCGGTCGCCGACGAGCCGCTGGATGCGGATGCGTCGCAGCAGGCGCCCGCCGGATTTGATTTCGAGGCCGAAGCCGCGCTGGATGTGGACACCGAGGCCTTGTCGGCGATGATCGACGCGCGGCTCGCGGAACCGGAATCCGCGCAGAACCAGGATCCCACCCAGGTCTGGCGCGAGGTGTCCGGTGGCGCCGTGCCACCCGCGCAACAGGACCAAGTTTCCGAGGCCGAACCCATGACGCAGGACACCCGTATTCCCGAGCCGCTCCCCGCGTCCGCTGCGGCAGCAGCGGTGGATGACGCCGACGTGCTCGCGAGCCTGCCCTCGCTCGATGACTGGGCGCTGGTCGATCCCGACGTCGCGCCGGCGGCCGCCGCGAGCAGCGGTGCGCGCAAGGCACCCGAGCCGGTCTTGTCCGAGGCCTTCGCGGGCCTGGAACTGGTGCCGATGGAAACGATCGTGCCGCTGCGGGTCGACGCCGACCCGATCGAGCGCTGGTTCGGGGGCGATCCCGGCAGCAAGGCGGGCGCCAACGATTCCATCGAACCGAAAATGAAGGAAGTCAGCCATGAGCATGGCTGATGCCTTGCCGCGCGAAATCCGCGGGGTCATGTTGCCCGTCACGGGCGGACGCGTGCTGGTGCCCAACACCACCATGGCCGAAGTGATCACGTTCGCGCACCCGTCGCCGGTCGAAGGGGCGCCGGCGTGGTTGCTGGGGCGCCTGGCGTGGCGTGGCTGGGGCTTGCCGGTGCTGGCATTCTCGGCGCTCGCGGGCACGGCCGCCGGCGAATCGACCGAAAACGCGCGGGTCGCGATCCTGAAGGCGCTGTCGGGTCACGCGCGCCTGCCGTATTTCGGCGTGCTGACGCAGGGCTTCCCGCGCCTGACCCTGATTGCCGAAGACATGTTGCTGCCCGACGAGCACGCCGACGCGTTGCCGAACGGCGTGCGCGAACAGGTGCTGGTCCACGACGAGTCCGCGTGGATTCCCGATCTCGCTGCGGTCGAAAACCAGATCGTCGAGGCGTTGGGCGTTGCCGCCTGAGCGCATCGCGATTCGCAGCGCCGAAGTCGGCGACGGCCTGTATGCGCGTCGCGCCCTGCCGCATCGCGCGCGCCGCATGGTCGGCGCGTGGTGCTTCCTCGATCACCTGGGTCCGCTCGATTTCGAGGCCGTGCACGGCTTGCGCGTCGGCCCGCATCCGCACATCGGGCTGCAGACCTTCACCTGGATGATCGACGGCGAAGTCGTGCACCGCGACAGCCTGGGCAACGAACAGACCATCCGGCCGGGCCAGGTGAACCTGATGAGCGCCGGCCGTGGCATTTCGCACGCGGAGGATTCCGTCGATGGCCGCTCCGGAACGTTGCATGCGGTGCAGTTGTGGATTGCGCTGGACGAAGCGCATCGGCATGGCGCGCCGTCGTTCCGCAACTATCCCGAACTGCCGGTGGTCGAGCGCGATGGGTTTCGGATCACGCTGCTGGTGGGCGAGGCGTTCGATCGACGTTCGCCGGTCGAGGTGTTTTCGCCGCTGATCGGCATGGACATCGCCGCGGCGGGCGACGCGCAAATGCGGCTTGCCCTCGATCGATCGTTCGAGTACGCGTTGTTGCCGCTGGTCGGCGTGGTGGGCGTGGACGGCGACACCTTCACGCCCGACGCGATGGCGTATCTCGGCGCCGGACGCGACGGCGTGGAACTCCGCAGCAAAGGCGCCGCGCGGTTCGTGCTGATCGGTGGCGCGCCGTTCGGCGAGGACATCCTGTTGTGGTGGAACTTCGTCGCGCGCACGCCGGAAGAAATCCAGGCCGCCACCGACGATTGGAACGCGGGCGAGCGCTTCGGCGAAGTCCAAGGCAGTCCGTCGCACCCGCTCGCCGCACCGGATGTGTCGAAGCTGCGGCTGCGCCAGACGTCCCGCTGAGCGGCGGAGTCAAGCCTCGACGGGCTCCCGGCGCGGCAAAACCTTGTCGGCGGCATTGGTCCGCACCGATTCCACGAGCGCGCTGGCGCGGGCCTCGTCCTTGGCAGCGCGCCGGCAGGCGGGCAGGTTGTCGCGCCGGAACACTTCCTGGATCCAGTCGATGAAGGCGTGCACGCGCGCCGACAGGTGCTTTTTCTGCGGGTACACGATCCACACCGGCGACCCGGCCGAGATCGTGTCTTCCATGATCACCTGCAGCTTGCCGTGGCCGATCGGGCCCGCGGCCAGCCAGTGCGGCACCTGGATGATGCCGAGGCCCGCCATCGCTGCCTGGATCACCGATTCGCCATCGTTGATCAGCAGATGCGCATCGACGTCCAGCGTGACCGGGCCGTTCGGCGAATCGAATTGCCACTGGTAGGCGCGGCCGCTGGTGGGATAGACATAATTGATGCACTGGTGCTGCTTCAGATCGTCGAGGCAGGTGGGCGTGCCGTGGCGCGCCAGGTAAGCCGGCGACGCGCACAGGACATTGCTGAAATAACCGAGCTTGCGCGCGACGAGATTGGAATCCTCCAGTTCGCCCATGCGGATCGCGCAGTCGATGCCTTCCTCGATCAGCCCGATGTTGCGCTCGCTCATCGCCAGTTCCAGCCGGATGTCGGGGTAGCGCGCCTCGAAATCGGCGAGATTGGGAATCAGGCCGGCGCGCCCGATCGACACGTTCATCGCGACGCGCAATTTGCCGCGCGGCTTGGTGCGCGCATAGCCCAGCGATTCCACCGCCTCGCCGAGGTCGGCCAGGATGTCCTTGCAGCGGCGGTAAAACGATTCGCCATCGTCGGTGAGGTTGAGCGCACGGGTGCTGCGGAACAGGAGACGCACGCCAATGTGCTCCTCCAGCCGCGATACCGCCCGGCTGACCCCGGAAGGCGTCATGCCAAGTTGCGCGGCCGCGGCCCGGAAACTCTTGGCTTCGACCACCCGGACGAAGCTCGATATTGCTGAGAAGTCTTCCATCTTTCGGATTATCCATGGATTCGTGACTGACAGTCACGAGTGGAATGCCTCGCGACGGGGTTAACTGTACCGATCAGTGTTCTTATTTCAAGGCTCCTGTCGCGCCGCCTTGGGCGCGGAAACCCATCAGGGAGCTGGATGATGAAAAAGAAACTGATCCTGGTCGGCGCCATCGCGGTCGCCATCCTCGGAAGTTGGGCCGTTCTGGACCATCGCAATGGTCACGCCCAAACGGCGCCGGCCGGCCCGCCGCAGGTGACCGTCGCCAAGGTGATGCAACGGCCGGTCAGCGACAGTGCCGACTTCACTGGCCAGTTGCAGGCCGTGAACACCGTGCGCGTGCAGCCGCGCGTGGGCGGTTACGTGCAGGCCGTGCGATTCACCGAAGGCGCGCTGGTGCACAAGGGCGAGGTACTGTTCAAGATCGATCCGCGTCCGTTCCAGGCCGAAGTCGACCGGCTGGCTGCGCAATGCACCCAGGCGCGCGCGCAGCTCGAACTTGCCAAGGCCAATGCGCAGCGCGCAAAACGGCTGCTGGACAAGCACGCAATCGCGCAGGAAGAAGCCGATCGCCAGATCACCGCGGCGCAGAGCGCAAAGGCCGCCCTGGCGGCCGCCGACGCCGCGCTTTCGGCGGCCCGGCTCAACCTCGACTTCACCGACGTGCGCGCGCCGATCGATGGCCGCGTCAGCAACGCGCGGGTGACGCCTGGCAACCTCGTCACCAGCAACGATGTGCTGACCAGCGTGGTGTCGGTGAATCCCGTCTACGCGTATTTCAACGTGGACGAACACACCTGGTTGAAGCTGGACCACCTGCGCGCGGCGGCACGCGGCGACGGCCGCACGCCGCGGGTCGCGGTCGCGATGGGTTTGTCGGACGAGCAGGGCTATCCGCACGAAGGACGGCTGGACTTCGTCGACAACCAGTTGCATACCGATTCCGGCACGATGCGGCTGCGCGCGGTGTTCGACAACACGAAGGGCTTGTTCACGCCGGGCCTGTACGCGCACATGCGCGTGCAGATGGGCCAGCCGAAAGCGCGCGTGCTGGTCGATGACCGTGCCGTCGGCACCGACCTCGCCAACCAGTTCGTCTACGTGGTGGATGCGCAGCACAAGGTGCAGTACCGAAAGGTCAGCACCGGGCCGCTGTTCCATGGCCTGCGCGTGATCGACAGCGGCTTGAAATCCGGTGACGAGGTGGTGGTGAACGGGCTGCAGCGTGTGCGTCCCGGCGTCGAAGTGAATGCCGACCAGGTGGCGATGGATTACCGCCTCGATGCCGACGACAAGGCGCTTGTCGAAGCCGCTGGCGTCAAGGCGCACGACGATCAGCGCACCGCGCAAGCCCATCAGAAAACCGACAAGACGTCTGTCGCATCCCTCTCCCCGCGGGAGCGGGTGCCGGCAGGCGGGTGAGGGTACCCAGCGCGATGCGCCGCAATTTCGCCGAACCCTCATCCGCCCTTAGGGCAGCTTCTCCCGGAGGGAGAAGGAAGAGCCCTTTGGGCACCTTCTCCCATCGGGGGAAGGAAACAGCCTCGCATGGCTGAAGACCAGGAAAACCCATGAAGAACATTGCCCAATTTTTCGTCGATCGGCCGATCATGGCCGCGGTGCTGTCGCTGCTGTTCCTGATCACCGGCGGCATCGCGGTGTTCCAGTTGCCGATCAGCGAGTACCCGGAAGTGGTGCCGCCCACGGTGGTGGTGCGCGCGACCTATCCCGGCGCCAATCCCAAGGTGATCGCCGAGACCGTCGCGACGCCGCTGGAAGAACAGATCAATGGCGTCGAGGGCATGCTGTACACGTCCTCGCAGGCCACCAGCGACGGCGTGATGACGCTCACTGTCACCTTCGCGCTCGGCACCAACCTCAATGACGCGCAGGTGGAAGTGCAGAACCGCGTGGCGCAGGCGTTGCCGCGCCTGCCCGAGGAAGTGCAGCGGCTCGGCGTTACCACTAAGAAGAGTTCGCCCGACCTCACGATGGTGGTGCACCTCACCTCGCCAAACCATCGCTACGACATGCTGTACCTGTCGAATTACGCGCGTCTGCACGTGAAGGACGTGCTGAGCCGATTGGACGGCATCGGCGACGTGCAGATCTTCGGCGCCGGCGAATACTCGATGCGGGTGTGGCTGAACCCACAGAAGCTGGCCCAGCGCGGATTGACCACCGGCGACGTGGTGAAGGCGATCCGCGAGCAGAACGTGCAGGTGGCGGCAGGCTCCCTGAACGCGCCCCCGGTGCGCAGCGACGCCGATTTCCAGCTCAACATCAACACGCAAGGCCGGCTGGCCACCGTGGACGAGTTCCGCAACATCGTGCTGCGCACGGATGCCAGCGGCGCCACGGTGCACCTCGGCGACGTCGCGCGGGTGGAGCTCGGTTCCGACCAGTACGCGCTGCGCAGCCTGCTGGACAACCAGCCGGCGGTGGCGATTCCGATCTTCGCGCGGCCCGGTTCCAACGCGATCCAGATCTCCGACGAAGTGCGCGCGACGATGGCGCGCCTGAAGAAGGATTTTCCGCAGGGCGTCGACTACCACATCGTGTACGACCCGACGGTATTCGTGCGCGGCTCGATCGAGGCGGTGGCGCACACGCTGCTGGAAGCCATCGCGCTGGTGGTACTGGTGGTGATCCTGTTCCTGCAGACCTGGCGCGCGTCGATCATTCCATTGATCGCGGTGCCGGTGTCGCTGATCGGCACCTTCGCGGTGATGTACCTCGTCGGTTTCTCGCTCAACGCACTGTCGCTGTTCGGGATGGTGCTGGCGATCGGCATCGTGGTGGACGACGCGATCGTGGTGGTCGAAAACGTCGAGCGCCACATCGAGCTCGGCGAGTCGCCCAAGGAGGCGACCCGCAAGGCAATGCACGAGGTCACCGGCCCGATCGTCGCGACGGCGCTGGTGCTGTGCGCGGTGTTCATCCCGACCGCTTTCATCAGCGGCCTCACCGGCGAGTTCTATCGCCAGTTCGCGCTGACGATCGCGATCTCCACCGTGATCTCCGCGTTCAATTCGCTGACGTTGAGCCCGGCGCTGTCCGCGATCCTGTTGCTGCCGCACGATGCGCCCAAGGATCGCCTGACGCGCGGTATCGATCGGGTGTTCGGTTGGCTGTTCCGTCCGTTCAACCGGCTGTTCCATCGTGGTGCGGAGCGCTACGTGTCGGGCACCCGCCGGCTGCAGGGCAAGGGCCCGGCGGCGCTGGCGGTTTACGCGGCCCTGATCGCGCTGACCGCGTTCGGTTTCACGCACGTGCCGACCGGCTTCGTGCCGACCCAGGACAAGCAGTACCTGGTGTCCTTCGCGCAGTTGCCCGACGCCGCGTCGCTCGATCGCACCGAGGATGTGATCAAGCGCATGAGTGCCATCGCGCTGAAGCAGCCGGGCGTGCAAAGCGCGGTCGCGTTCCCCGGCCTGTCGATCAATGGCTTCACCAACGCTTCGAACGCGGGCATCGTTTTCGTGACGCTGAAGCCGTTCGACGAGCGTCGGAGCGCGGAGCTGTCCGCGGGCGCAATCGCCGGCGCGCTGAACCAGAAGTATGCGTCGATCCAGGATGCCTACATCGCGGTGTTCCCGCCGCCGCCCGTAATGGGCCTGGGCACGATCGGTGGTTTCCGGATGCAGGTCGAGGACCGCGGCGAACTCGGCTTCGACGAGCTCTACAAGCAAACCCAGAACCTGATCGCGGCCGGTCGCAAGGATCCCGCGCTCGCCGGATTGTTCTCCAGCTTCCAGGTGAACGTGCCGCAGGTCGACGTGGACGTCGACCGCGAGAAGGCCAAGGCCGAGGGTGTCGATCTGGGTGACGCGTACCAGACCATGCAGGCGTATCTCGGTTCGCTGTACGTCAACGACTTCAACCGCTTCGGCCGCACTTACCAGGTGAACCTGTCGGCCGAGCCGTCGTTCCGACGGGACCTGCAGGACATCAGCCAATTGAAGACGCGCAACGATCGTGGCGACATGGTGCCGTTGGGCTCGTTCGTGACGGTCAAGCGCGGCGCGGGCCCCGATCGCGTGATGCACTACAACGGCTATCCCACCGCCGAGATCAACGGCGGCCCGGCGCTGGGCTACAGCTCGGGCCAGGCGCAGGCGGCGATCGAGAAGCTGGCGCACGAGACGTTGCCGAACGGCCTCAGCTTCGAATGGACCGACCTCACCTACCAGCAGATCCTCGCCGGCAACACCGCAATCCTGGTGTTCCCGTTGTGCGTATTGCTGGTCTTCCTGGTGCTGTCGTCGTTGTATGAAAGCTGGTCGCTGCCGTTGGCGGTGATCCTGATCGTGCCGATGGTGCTGTTGTCCGCGATCGCCGGCGTGTGGCTGTCCGGGGGCGACAACAACATCTTCACCCAGATCGGCCTGATCGTGCTGGTGGGCCTTGCCTGCAAGAACGCGATCCTGATCGTGGAGTTCGCACGCGAACGCCAGCTCGAAGGCATGAGCCGCCACGAGGCGGTGCTGGAGGCGGCACGGCTGCGGTTGCGCCCGATCCTGATGACGTCGATCGCGTTCATCATGGGCGTGGTGCCGCTGGTCGCTTCGCACGGCGCCGGCGCCGAGATGCGCCACGCGATGGGCGTCGCGGTGTTCTCCGGGATGCTGGGCGTCACCATCTTCGGCTTGATCTACACCCCGTTGTTCTACGTCGTGATTCGCGCGCTGGTCGAGCGCCGCGAAGCGCGCAAGCACGCGCAGGCGAATGCACGGCCGGCGCTGGCGGGACATTGAAATGATTTCGTTGATTCGAAGCGGAGTGCTGGTGACGGCGCTCGCATTGGCAGGCTGCGTCACCGTCGGGCCGAACTACCACAAGCCGGCCACGCCCGTGCCGCAGTTGCAGGACCTGGACGCGGCGCGCGAAAACGCCGCGCATTTCCAGGCCGAGTGGTGGAAGCAGTTCGGCGATCCGGTGCTGGATGCCCTGATCCAGCGCGCGGCCGCGAACAATCTGGACCTGCGCATCGCAGTGGCGCGGCTCGACGAATCGCGCGCGCTGCTGGGCGGCGCGAAGTCGCAATACCTCCCGGATATCGAGGCCGGCATTTCATACACGCGCAGCCGCGAGCAGACGCCCGGCGTCAGCGACCAGCGCAACACGGTGAACGCCTACCAGGCCGGCTTCGACGCGAGTTGGGAGATCGACCTGTTCGGCGGCGTGCGGCGCTCGGTCGAAGCCGCGCACGCCGACCTCGGCGCCAGCGAAGCTGCATTGCAGGACGTGCAGGTGAGCCTGATCGCCGAGGTCGCGCGCAATTACTTCGAATTGCGTGGCGTCCAGCAGCGGCAGGCGATTGCCAAGCGCGACATCGCCAACCAGCAGGACACGCTGAAGCTGATCCGCGCGCGCGCCGAGGTCGGCACCGCGTCGGAACAGGACGTGTCCAGCGCCGAGGCGCGCTTGAGCGCGGTGGAGGCGCAATTGCCGCTGCTGGACATGCAGGCACATGCCGATGAAAACCGGTTGGCGGTGCTGCTGGGCGAGCAGCCCGGCGCGTTGGACATCGACGTGTCGCCGAAGACGTTCCAGCCGATCGACGCGGTGCTGCCGATCGGCGCGGCCGGCGACGTGCTGGCGCGGCGTCCCGACGTGCGTATCGCCGAGCGCGAATACGCGGCCGCCACCGCGCGGATCGGCGTCGCCAAGGCGGACTTCTTCCCGCACATCTCGTTGGGTGGGTTCCTCGGCTTTCTCGCCGGGCGCAGCAACGACTTCGGAAGTCCTTCCACACGCGCGTGGTCGATCATGCCCAGCATCACCTGGAACGGCCTGAACGTGAAGCGCGTGCGCAGCGAACTGCACGCGGCCGAGGCGCGCACCGATGCTGCGCGGGCGAATTACCAGCGCACGATCCTGGAAGCGATCGAAGACATCGACAACGCGGTGGTCGGGTACAACCAGCAACATGTGCGCGTCGAAAAACTGATCGCGCAGGCGCAACAGAGCCGCCGCGCCGCCGATCTCGCGCGCACCCGCTACAAGGAAGGCGCGACCGGATTCCTGGAACTGCTCGATGCCGAGCGCGTGCAACTCGCGGCGGAAGACGCCTTGGCGCAAGGCGAAGCCGCGATCGACATCCGCGCGGTGTCGCTCTACAAGGCGCTGGGTGGCGGCTGGCAGGCCTGCGGTGACGAGACGTGTTCGGAGGTCGCGCGTGCGCATTGAGTTTGCTGCGCGACGGCAACGGCGTGACGGACCTTGCATGTGCGGCCGTTATCCGATTGGCCATCCGTCCCACCATCTTGCATTACGGAGACAATCATGACCGCGTCCCGGGTTCCTTCCGCAGCCGATTTCATCGCCATCGTCGATGCCCTGTATCGCTTTGGCGCCGGCCAGGACTTGCGCGATCGGGCTTTGTTCGAATCTGCGTTCTCGCTCGACGCGGTGCTCGATTTCACCCAGCCCGCCCGCCTGCTCGGCGCCGACATCGCGCCATTCGAAGGACGCGGCACGATCGCGGAATCCGTGTTCGTCGCCATCGACGATCTGGACACGACACACACCGTCACCAGTCCCCGCGTCACGGCGTTCGACGGCGCGCACGCCGAGCTGTATGCGCTGGTGGAGGCGCAGCATCTGCCGCGCGGCGATCATTCGCGCCACTTGTTGCTCAAGCACATCTACACCCTGAAACTGTCGCGTCGAGACAGCGCATGGACAATCGACCACATGCGCATCGACATGGTGTGGTTCACCGGCGATCCGACGGTGCTTTTTCCGGTTCCGGTCGAGCGTGCCGAGTCGGTGTAATCGACCGGCTCCAGGTTGCAGCAAGGTGTAGGTTGGCTGACGCCGGCTTCATCGGCGGAAGCCCAACACCGTGCTGAGCGCGCTGGGCTTCGCGAAGCTCAGCCCGACCTGCATTGCCACGACCGTGCCATCGGACCTTTGCGTCCCCTGCAAACCGTGGCTTTGGCTACAAGTCGCCATACAACGCCTGCACCGCGGCGATCGCCACGACGCCCGCGGTTTCGGTGCGCAGGATGCGCGGGCCGAGCGAGAGACCACGGAAGCCCGCGCCATGCAATGCATCGAGATCGATTTCCCCGAAGCCGCCTTCCGGCCCGACTGCCAGAAGCAGTTCTCCCGGCGAAGTCGCCTGCAGGTCGCGCACGCGCGTGGCGCCGTCGGGATGGAGCATCCAGCGCGCACCCGGTTCCGTCGCACCGCTTGTCTTCAGCCACGCCGAAAGCTCGACCGGCGCTTCGATGACGGGAATCGCGTTGCGGCCGCATTGTTCGCAGGCGGCAATCGCCACCGCCCGCCAGTGTTCGAGGCGTTTTCCGCCACGCGCCGCATCCAGCTTCACTTCGCTGCGTCCGGTCGTGACCGGCACGATGCGTGCGATCCCCAACTCGGTGGCCTTCTGGGTGATCCAGTCCATCTTCTCGCCGCGCGCGAGCGCCTGGATCAGCGTGACGTGCAGCGGTGATTCGCGAACCGGTGATGTTCGCGACGCCACCCCCGCGCGCACGTCGCGGGCGCCGGCGGTCACCAGCCGCGCCGGATATTCGTGACCGTCGCCATTGAACAGCGTCACCGCGTCGCCGGCTTTCAGGCGCAACACGCGGAGCGCGTGCGCGGCTGCCTGGGCGGGCAGCGTCACCGCGTGGCCGGGCTCCAGTGGCGCATCGGTGAACAGGCGGATCGAGCGCATCGGCGGGAATCTTCCTCGTCATCCGGAGTCGAAAGTATGAACGAACCCGGTCGCCGCACGGCAACGATTGCCTTCGTATGTCGCCTGGCGCACAATGGATCCGGGATACCTTCGAAGGAGTCCTGACCATGAACAAACTGTTTTTCGCGGGCGCCTTTGCGCTGACCGGTGCAGCCGCATTCGCGATGCCAGCCTTCGCGCAGACGGACGCGGCCGTCACTTCGCAAGCCGCAACCAGCAATCCGCAGGCCCATCAACAACGTTCGGTGCCGCCGGTGAATTCGCGTCAATGCATCCGTGACACCGGCAGCCACATTCCGCCGCCCAAGGGTCAATGCCTGCCGGTGGCGGGCAACAGCTACAGCCAGCGGGATCTCCAGCGCACCGGCGCAACGGATCTCGGTCGCGCGCTGCAGATGCTGGATCCCTCGGTCCGGATCAGCGGTGGCGGGCATTAGGAAGTAGCGGCGTCCACGGATTCGATCGCGACATCGACCATCGCGTCGATGTCGTGCTCGTCGATGCAATACGGCGGCAGGAAATAAACCGTGTCGCCCAGCGGCCGCAGCAGCACGCCACGCGAGAGCGCGCGGCGGTAGAAGCGCAGGCCGCGGCGTTCCGCGCTCGGGTACGGCGAGCGTGATTCCTCGTGTTCCACCAGATCGAAGGCGGCGATCCAGCCGGTCTGCCGCAGGTTGGCGACATGCGGATGACCGCGCAGTGCTTCCAGCCGCCGCGCGAGATGGGAAGCCAGTCCGCGGTTGCGTTCCAGCACGGGTTCGTCCCGAAAGATCGCCAGCGAAGCCAGCGCCGCCGCGCACGCGATCGGGTTGCCGCTGAAGGTGTGCGAGTGCAGGAACGCGTTGTTGGCCGCGTAATCGCCGAGGAATGCGTCGTAAACCTCGTCGGTCGTCATGACGGCCGACAACGGCAGTGCGCCGCCGGTAAGGCCCTTCGACAGGCACAGGAAATCGGGCGCGATCGAAGCTTGCTCGCAGGCGAACATCGTCCCGGTACGCCCGAAGCCGACGGCGATCTCGTCCGCGATCAGGTGCACGTCGAACTCGTCGCAGAGTGTGCGCAGCCCGGCGAGGTACGACGGCGCGTGCATGCGCATGCCGCCCGAACACTGCACCAGGGGTTCGATGATCACCGCGCAGGTTTCGTGTGCGTGGCGCTCCAGCAACGCGCGCATGTCGGCCAGTCGTCGCTGCGCGACATCATCGGCGCGTTCGCCCGGTTCGGCGTCCAGCCAGTCGGGCGAGGGTGCGACGATGGGCTCGAACAGCAGCGGCCCGTACACCGCGCGATACAGCGGCAAATCGCTCACCGCCAGCGCGCCCAGCGTCTCGCCGTGGTAGGCGTTGGCCAGCGCGATGAAGCGCGTGCGCGGCTGGCCGGTGTTGCGCCAGTAATGGAAACTCATCTTGAGCGCGATTTCGACCGCGCTCGCGCCGTCGCCGGCGTATGAAACCCGATTCAGCCCCGGCGGCGCGATGCGCACCAGTTGTTCGGCCAATTGCAGCGCGGGTTCGTGGGTGAAGCCGGCCAGCATCACGTGATTGAGTCGGGCCGCCTGCGCGGCGACCGCTTCGGCAATGCGCGGGTTCGCGTGTCCGAACAGGTTGCTCCACCACGAGCTGATGCCATCCAGATAACGGTTGCCGTCGGCGTCGATCAGCCAGGCGCCGTCGCCACGCACGATCGGAATCAGCGGCAGTTGCGAAGCGTGCTCGCGCATCTGGGTGCAGGGGTGCCACACGTGCGCGAGATCGCGTGCGGCAAGGTCGGCATTGCGGGAAACGGGTGCGGTCATCCCGCCATGATCGCGGCCAAGACGGATGGGCTCAAGCACGGGTAAGCTCGCAGGCATGGCCAGCACCCCCGACGCCGCCTTCCTCGACCATGCCCTCGCCGTCGCGCTGGAGGCTGCGCGCAGGGCAGGCCGGCGCATCATGGACCATTTCGGGCAGGGCGTGGCGGTGGAGATCAAGCCTGACGCCACGCCCGTCACCATCGCCGACCGGGAGGCCGAGGACATCATCCGCAACGCGTTGAAGCACGCGTTCCCGGACCACGCGATCCTGGGCGAGGAACGCGGACGCGAAGGCGAGGGCGAATTCCTGTGGCTGGTCGACCCGCTGGACGGCACCAAGAGCTTCGTGCGCGGCACGCCGTTCTTTTCCACCCAGATTGCGCTGATGCACGCGGGCGAACTGGTGCTGGGCGTGTCGCACGCGTCGGCTTATGGGGAAACCATGTGGGCGCGCCGCGGCGGCGGTGCGTTCTTCGAAGAAACGCCGCTGGATGCCCGCCGTGTCGAAGTCGCGCCCACCCAAGTGCTGTGCGACGCCGCCTTGTCGCTCGGCAACATCAAATCGCTGACGCAGGATCGGGCCCGCTGGGATGCGCTCGGCGAACTGGTGGGCGAAGTCAACCGCGTGCGTGGCTACGGCGACTTCTGTCATTACCATCTGCTGGCGCGCGGCGCGCTGGACCTCGTGATCGAATCCGACGTCAACATCCTGGACATCGCCGCGCTGGCCGTCATCGTGCGCGAGGCCGGCGGTGTGTTCACCGATCTGGACGGCAAAGAGCTTGGGCTGGGTACCCGCAGTGTGCTGGCGGCGACTCCGGCGCTGCACGCGGTCGTTCGCGCGAGACTCCAGCGCCGTGGGGGTGCACGATCTGCAGCCGCCGGGGATACTTGACAAAACCGTGAACTCTGTCACGGTTGAAGCATCCCTGTATCGAGGTCGTTTGATTCCTACCGCGAAAAAGGAGAGCCAGCATGTCCGTCACCAAGGTGATCGAGCTGAGTGCGTCATCGTCGAAGGGGATCGAGGATGCCGTGCGCCAAGGTCTGGAAAAGGCAGGCAAGACCGTGAAGAACATCAGGGGTGCTTGGATCAATGACATCAAGGTCACAACGGACAGCAGTGGCGCCGTGCAAGAATGGCGCGTCAACATGCGCATCAATTTCGAAGTGGATTGACCGCATGAGGGCGCTCACGAGGCGGGGTTGGCTGCCCGCGGCGTGAGAGAAGTATTCGATTGATGGGGAGTCGAAGCAAACAATGAGTGCAGTAACGTGGACGATCGGTTGTGTCGAGGATGATCCTGACCAGACCGCGCTGTTGCGCCTGTGGCTGGAACACGCGGGTTACGGTTGCGCGGTTTTCCGTACCGCCACCGATTTTCGTCGCCGGCTGGGCAACGAGGCGGTGGATCTGGTGCTGCTCGACCGCAGCCTGCCGGATTCCACCGGTCTGGAAGTCCTTGCATGGATCCGGCAGTCGCCCAATGCGAGCCTGCCGGTCATCTTCCTGACCGCGAGCGGCGAGGAATCCGCGATCGTCGAAGGCCTGGCCGCCGGCGCCGACGATTACGTGGTGAAGCCACCCAAGCAGGGTGAATTGCTCGCGCGCGTCGCGGCGGTGCTGCGACGCCGCGGCGGCGAACACGACGGCAACGAAGTCTTGGAGCTGCCGCCGTACCGGGTCGATCCGCAGCGTCGCCAGATCAGCATCCATGGCGAACCGGTGGAACTCACCCAGCGCGAGTACGAACTGGCCTGCTACCTGTTCCGGCGCCAGGGCCGCATCGTCAGCCGCGACGCGCTGCTCGAGAATGTCTGGAATCTCGCCGGCGACGTCAGCACCCGCACCGTCGACACCCACATCAGCCGCTTGCGCAAGAAGCTCGGCCTGTCAGGCGAAAACGGCTGGCGGCTGACGGCCGTCTATCAGCACGGCTATCGCATCGAACAGGGGTGAACCGGGCTCTTCGCGAGATGCCGGGGCATCTCGCGCGCCGGTGACGAGGCGCGCAGGAGCGCGCCCGAACGCCGAAGACGGCCCGGAGGGCGAGCGCCATGGGTGGCGCGAGTAACGCCCGCCAGAAGGATGTGCGAGCCGGCGATAGCTGCATGGACACCTGCCTGCGGTGAATGGCAGCCGTGTAAACTTTGCAGTTGCCCTTCAGCGGTGAACTGCCTTGTCGCTTGATCCGACGATTCTGGAAGCGTTCCGGCGGCTGCACGCGCAGGCGCGTGCCAGCGATGATCCCGAACCCAATGCGATGACGGTGGCCACCGCCGGTGCGGATGGCCGCGTGCACGCGCGAATGGTGCTGCTTAAAACCGCCGACGAGCGCGGCTTCACGTTCTTCACCCGCTATGACAGCGACAAGGGCGCGCAACTGGAAGCGAACCCGCGCATCGCGCTGTGCCTTCTGTGGAAGCGGCTGAAGCCGGCCGCGCAGGTGCGCATCGAGGGACGCGCGGAGAAGCTGCCGGCAACCGAATCGGATGCGTATTTCGCGACGCGCGAGCGGCTGAGCCAGCTCGGCGCGTGGGCTTCCCTGCAATCGCGGACGCTGCCCGAACGCGCTGCACTGGAACGCCGGGTGGAGGAGTTCGATCAACGGTTCTCGGATCGAGACGTGCCGCGCCCGACCGAATGGGGCGGCTATCGCGTGGTTCCTGATCTGGTCGAATTCTGGTTCGCAGGCGAACACCGCTGGAACGAGCGCGAGCGCTGGGAACTCATCGACGGCACGTGGCGCAAGCGGTTGCTGTATCCGTGAACGCGGGACCACAACGCATAGTCTGCCTCACCGAAGAACCGACGGAGGTCCTCTACGCGCTCGGCGAGCAGTACCGCATCGTCGGCATTTCCGGATTCACGGTGCGCCCGCCACGTGCGCGCAAGGGCGAGCCGGGGCTTTCGCGACATGCCGGGGGCATGTCGCGCCGGCGAGCGACGCGCCATGGATGGCGCGGCTGGCGCCACGCACCAGGGATGGTTCGCGCGTGGCGGGTGGAGCCTTGATATGCGATCAGGTCCGCGGCGCATCGTCTGCTTGACAGAAGAACCGACCGAGGTGTTGTACGCGCTCGGCGAGCAGGACCGCATCGTCGGCATTTCCGGCTTCACCGTGCGTCCGCCGCGCGCGCGGAAAGAAAAACCCAAGGTCTCGGCGTTCACCAGCGCGAAGATCGAACGCATCCTCGATTTGAAGCCGGACATGGCGATCGGGTTTTCCGACATCCAGGCCGACATCGCGCGGGACTTGATCAAGGCCGGCGTCGAGGTGTGGATCAGCAACCATCGTTCCGTTGCCGGCATACTCGCCTATGTGCGCCGGCTCGGTGCGCTGGTGGGGGCGGCGGACAAGGCCGAGGCGTATGCGCGTGGGCTCGAAGCACACGTCGAGCGCGTGCGCGCCCAAGGTGCAGCGCTTCCGAAGCATCCGCGCGTGTACTTCGAGGAGTGGGACGACCCGCCGATCACCGGCATCCGCTGGGTGGCGGAACTGATCCGCGTCGCGGGCGGCGAAGACGTGTTTCCCGAACGGGCGGAACAGTCGCTGGCGAAGCACCGCATCCTTTCCGATCCGGCCGACGTGATTTCGCGCCGGCCCGACATCATGCTCGCCTCGTGGTGCGGCAAGAAATTCCAGCCCGCCAGCGTCGTCGCGCGGCCGGGTTGGGAAGCGGTGCCGGCCGTGCGCAATGGCGAACTGCACGAAATCAAGTCGCCGATCATCCTGCAGCCGGGACCCGCAGCGCTCACCGACGGACTCGACGCGTTGCACGCGGTGATCGCCCGTTGGGCGACACGCTGGCAACAGCGGAGCGGTCTCCGCATTTGTAGGTTGGGCTGAACGTAGTGAAGCCCAACGAGAGATGTTGGGCTTCCGCCGAAGAAGCTGGCGTCAGCCCAACCTACGCACGCGCTGCGAAATCACATCGTGTGCCCGACGTTCATCAGCCACGCCACCACCACCGTCTGGATCAGCAGGATCACCAGGATCGCCAGCACTGGCGACAGGTCGAACCCGCCGATCAGCGGCAGGATGCGGCGAAAGGGTTTGAGGACCGGATCGACGATCTTGCCGAGCAACGGCACCACCGGATTGCGTGCGTCGACGTTGACGTAGGACAACAGCGCCCACGCAAAAATCATGATCAGGTAGGTGATCATGAAAAAGTCGAGCAGGTCGGCGAAGCCCAGCACCAGCGCGCCCACGCCGCTGGTCCAGAAGTCCGCCGCCACGAAGATCAGCAGCACATTCTTGATGACCTCCAGCGCCCACGCGATCAGCAGCGCGGCGAGGTTGATGCGCCGCCAGGTCGGGATCACGCGGCGCAGCGGCGTGAGCACCGGGTTGGTGGCGCGGTAAAGGAACTGGCAGATCGGGTTGTAGAAATCCGCGCGTACCGCTTCCGCCAGCAGGCGGAACACGAACAGCGCGACCGCGCAACCGAAGGCGAACTGGATCAGCAGGGCGAGGGCATTGGCGAGATAGATCATGCGCCGGTGTCCAGTTCCACGGACATTTCCGCGCCACGTTGCCGTGCGGCTGCCAGCGCCTGCCCGACGAGCGCGCGAAAACCGCCGCGCTCGAAGGCATCCAGCGCTGCGGCGGTGGTGCCGTGCGGCGAGGTGACGCGCTGGCGAAGCACCGCCGCGGTTTCGCTGCCGTCCGCCAGCATGCGACCGGCGCCGAGACAGGTTTGTGCGGCCAGTGCGCGCGCGGTGTCGCGCGGCAGCCCGAGTTGCACCGCGGCGTCTTCCATCGCTTCGACCAGCAGGAAGAAATACGCAGGCCCGGAACCGGACAACGCGGTCACCGTATCCATCTGCGCCTCGTCCTCGATCCAGCGCACGATGCCGGCGGCGCCCAGCAGGCGTTCCGCGAGCGAACGCTGGTCATGGTCGACGTTGCGGTTGGCGCACAGGCCGCTTGCGCCGGCGCCGACCAGTGCCGGCGTGTTGGGCATGCAGCGGACGATGGCGTGCTGTCCGCCCAGCAGGCGCTCGATCTGGGCGGTGCGGATGCCGGCGGCAATGGAGATGACCAGCGGATTCCACGCGCGCAACGGCGTGGCGAGCGCGGCGCAGACTTCGTGCATCACCTGCGGTTTCACCGCCAGCACCACGCAATCCGCGCCCGCGGCAGCTTCGGCGTTGTCGGTGAAGACCGGAACGTCGAATTCGCGCGCCAACGCTTCGCGTGTTTCGGCGCGAGGCTCGGCCACGCGGATCGACGCAGGCGGCACGCCGCGCGCACGTTGCGCGCCTATCAGGCTGCGCGCCATGTTGCCGCCGCCGATGAAGGTGATGGTTCGGGACTCGGGACTCGGGACTCGGGACTCGGAAGTGATCGACATCGCGGTTGCACATGAAACGGTCGCGCAAGCATAACAAGTCGCGCCAGGCTCATTGCCCGGGCGGTCGCATGTTCCCTCTCCTCCGAACGCTCTTGTTCGGGGGAGAGGGCAGGGTGAGGGGGAGAGCGCCACGGATTGTTGCAACCTCTCCCGCGAGTGCGGCGTGTCTTCCCCCCTCACCCTAACCCTCTCCCCCAAGCGGTGAAACTGCTTGGGGGAGAGGGAGCTGTGGTGGCGCGGTCTGCTTTTCCCGATTCCCGATTCCCGATTCCCGATTCCCGATTCCCGATTCCCGATTCCCGATTCCCGATTCCCCGCTCAACCCTGCGCGGCGAGTCTGCGGCGCTCTTTCCGTTGGGCCTTGCGCTCGCGGCGGCGGCGCGCCCACGTGCCGAACACCAGGTAGATCGCCGGCGTCGACAGCAGGGTCAGGCTTTGCGAGAACAGCAGGCCGCCCAGCATCGCGACGCCCAGCGGACGCCGCAGCTCGGCGCCGGTGCCGATCCCGACCACCAGTGGCAGCGAGGCGAGGATCGCGACCATCGTGGTCATCATGATCGGGCGGAAGCGCACGAGGCACGCCTCGCGCACGGCATCCAGCGGGGTGCGGCCTTCGCGTTCGGCCACCACCGCGAAGTCGATCATCATGATCGCGTTTTTCTTGACCAGCCCGATCAAGAGGATCAGCGCCATGATGGCGACCACCGAAATCGGCAGGCCGGTGACCTTGAGCGCGAGCAGGGCACCCACGCCTGCGGCGGGCAGGGTGGAAAGAATCGTGATCGGATGGACGAGATTCTCGTACAGGATCCCGAGCACCAGGTACACCGCCACGATCGCGCCGATCAGCAGCAGCGGCATCATCGCCATCTGCTGCTCGAAGCGCCGGAAGAAATCCCCCAGCCCGAGCTTGATGTCGCCCGGCATGCGCATGTCGGAGATCGTCCGGTTGATCTGCTGCGTCGCCTCGCCCATGCTGACGCCCGGCGCCAGGTTGAACGACAGCGACATGCTGGTCATCTGGTCGATGTGCTCGATCTGGCTGGGGGAGATGGTGGATTCCTGGTGCGCGATGGCGCTGATCGGAATCATTTGTCCGCTGGACGAGCGCACCCGGATGGTGTTCAGCGCGGCGGGCGATGCGGTCTGCGCGGGCAACGCCGTCAACACGACCTGGTACTGGTTGGTGTCGGAATAGATCGTCGAGATCGGGCGCTGCCCGAACGCGTTGTACAACGCATCGTCCACCGCCGCCATCGAGACGCCGAGACGCGCCGCCTTGGCGCGGTCGACGACCATGTTCTGCAGCAGCGAGCCTTCGTCGAGGTCGGTGCCGACGTCCCGGAAGATCGGGTTTTTCTGAAGTTGTGCCTGCAATTTCGGCAGCCATTCCTCCAGCTCGCTGGCATCGTTGGCCTGCAGGTTCACGCTGTACTGTCCGCCCTGGCTGGTGCCGCCGCCCCCGCCGCCCAAGTCCTGCAGCGCGCGGAAACGCACGTCGAGGTCGGGGTAACGGTCAACCTTGGCCGACAGGCGGTTCACCACTTGTTGCGTCGAATCGTGGCGGCCGTGGCCGAATGGCTTCAACTGGATGCTGAACCAGCCGCTCGCGCCGCGCCGGCTGGTGCCGATCGAGGCGCCCACGTATTCGACCGCGGGATCCTTGCGCAGCATCTTCACCAGCGCGCTGGTGCGCGCTTCGAGGTCGGTGAACGACATCGTGACGCCGCCGGTGGCGCGGCCCCAGATGAGGCCGGTGTCCTGGGGCGGGAAATCGGTGCCCGGCAGCACGCGAAACAGGTAGATCGTGAACGCCAGCAGCACCAGCGGCGACCACGCCATCAGCTTCGGGTGGCGGTGCAGGGTCCAATCGAGCGTGCGCGTGTACACCTTCAGCATGCCGGCGTGGAAGCGATCGAGTGCCCGCCCCAGCTTCGACGGCCCGGCCTCGGTCTCGGCGTGGCGGCGCAGGAACCGGCCACACAGGGCCGGGGTCAAGGTCAGCGACACCACCATCGACACGAAGATCGCGGCGATGATGGTGACCGTGAACTCGCGGAACCACATGCCGATGAACGAGGGCGCGAACAGGATCGGCATGAACACCGCGATCAGCGAGGCGGTGATCGCGACGATGGTGAAGCCGATCTCCTTGGCGCCTTCCAGCGCCGCCTGCAGGCGGGTCTTGCCGGAGTCGAGGTGGCGCATGATGTTCTCGATCACGACGATCGCGTCGTCGACCACGAAGGTCAACGCGATCAGCAGCGCCAGCAGCGACAGGTTGTCGAGCGTGTAATCGAGCGCGTACATCACGATCAGCGCGCCGCACAGCGACAACGGCACCGCGGCCGTCGCGATCAGCGTGGGCGCGAGGCGGCGCAGGAACAACGCCATCGTGAGCACCACCATCGCGAGGCTGATCAGGAGCGTGATCTGCACGTCGTTGATCGAGTCGCGGATGGTGGCGGTTTCGTCGAAGTACGGCGTCAGTTGCGTGCCGGGCGGCAGCAGGTTGCGCAGGCCCGGCAGTTCGTCCTTGACGCTGTCCACGGTTTCGATCACGTTGGCGTCGGGGCGCTTGTAGATCTGCAACTGGATCGAGCGCTTGCCGTTGAAATAGGCCGCCTGGAACTGGTCCTCCGCGCCCGCGTAAACGTTGGCCACGTCGCGCAGGTACACCGGCGCGCCATTGTGGGTGGCGATCACGAGGTTGGCGAAATCCTGGGCCGTCTGCAATTGGTCGGTGGCGGTGATCGCGGTGGAAATCTCGCCGTCGGTGAGGAAGCCCTGCGGCGAGGTCACGTTCGCCGCCGTGATCGCATTGCGGATTTCGTTGGTCGAAAGTCCCAGCGCATCCAGCTTGTGCAGGTCTACGTCCACCCGCACGGCCGGTTGCGCGCTGCCCGAGACATCGACCGAGGCAACGCCCTGCAACTGGCTCAGGCGCGGCTGCAGCAGGGTGTTCGCGGCATCGAACAGCTCCGACATCGGTTGCGTGTTCGAGGTCAGCGCCAGCGAGAGCACCGGGTCATCATTGGGGTTCGCCTTGTGCCACTGCGGCACGCCCAGGCCGGTCGGCAAGTCCGGCACCGCGGCATTGATCGCGGCGTCGACCTGCTGGGCGGCAGAGTCGATGTCCACGTCCGAATCGAAGAACAGCAGGACGAAGGTGTTGCCGTTGGAACTGCGCGACCGCATCATGTCGACGCCGGGAATCTGGCCGAGGTGCCGCTCGAGCGGCGCCGCCACCGTGGCTGCGATGGTCGTGGCGTTGGCGCCCGGCTGTGACGCCGACACCCATATCGCCGGGAACGAAACCTGCGGCAACGCGCTGATGCCGAGCAGGGTGTAGCACAGGGCGCCGATCGCAAGTACGCCCGCCGCCAGCAGCGAAGTGCCGATGGGGCGTTTGACGAAGGGCGCGGAGATGTTCATTTGGAGCGGGGGCGAGGAATGAGGGATAAGGGACGCGTGACATAGTGGCGCGGCAATCTTGCACCCTCGCTACTCGTCCCTCGTCCCTTCTTCTTCATTTTCCGCTCTCCGAAGCCAGCTCGGCAGGCTGCCGGCCGGTGCGTTCCCGCATCCATTCGCTGAACCGCTCCATGTACAAATAAATGACCGGGGTGGTGTACAGCGTCACCAATTGCGACAGCAGCAGACCGCCCACGATCGCCACGCCCAGCGGGCGCCTGAGTTCCGCGCCGATGCCGTTGCCGAGCGCCAACGGCAGCGCGCCGAACAGCGCCGCGAAAGTGGTCATCATGATCGGGCGGAAGCGCAGCAGGCAGGCGCGCCGGATCGCGTCGTGGGCGTTCCTGCCGCGGCGCTGCGCGGTGATCGCGAAGTCGATCATCATGATCGCGTTCTTCTTCACGATGCCGATCAGCAGCACGATGCCGACGATGCCATCCACCGACAGCGGCATCCCGAAGATCATCAGCGCCAGCAAGGCGCCGACGCCCGCCGGTGGCAGCGTCGAGAGGATCGTGAAGGGATGGATGTAGCTTTCGTACAACACGCCCAGCACGATGTAGATCACCACGATCGCGGCCAGCAGCAGCAGCGCCTCGTTGCCGAGCGAGGACGAGAACTCCGCCGCCTTGCCGATGAAGCCGGCGCGCACCTGCGGTGGCAGGTTCAGCGAGGCCTCGGTGCGATTGATCGCGTCCACCGCCTGCGACAGCGAGTAACCCGGCGCGACGTTGAACGAAATGATCACCGCCGGCAACTGGTTCTGGTGGGCGATCACCAGCGGCGCATCGGTGACCGTCGCGGTGGCCAGCGTGGAAAGCGGCACGGTATTGCCGCCGCCCAGGATGATGCCCGTGTTGGCTTGCCCGATGCCGGTCGCGGTGGAGGAGTTGGCCGATTTCACCATGCCGAGGCTGGTGGCGTTGCTGCCGGTCAGCGCGCCGCTGGCGCCGTTCGAACGCACCCGCAGCATGTTCATGAGATCGGAGCGGTTGCGGAATTGCGGCGCCACTTCCAGCACCACGCGGTACTGGTTCTGCTGCGTGAAGATCGTCGAGATCTGGCGCTGGCCGTAGGCGTCGTACAAGGTGTCGTCGATGGCCTGCACGGGCACGCCGAGACGACTGGCCGCGGTGCGGTCGATGTCCAGCTTCAGCGCCCGGCCGTTCATCGCGAGGTTGTCGGACACGTCGGCCAGTTCCGGCAACTGTTTGACGGCCTGCACCACGCGCTGCGCGTATTTGGCGAGATCGTTGGGATCGATTTCCGACAGCGCGTACTGGTATTCGGTCGGCGCCACGGTGGTGTCGAGGGTGATGTCCTGCACCGGCTTCAGGAACAGCTCCACGCCCGGCACGTTGGCGACGTCGCGTTGCAGGCTTGCGAGCACGTCATCCAGATCGCCGCGCTCGCGGCGCGGCTTCAGCACGATGCTGACCTGGCCCTGGTTGAGCGTGGGGTTGATCGCGCCGGCGCCGGCGAAAGATGCGACCCCGGCGACCGCCGGGTTGTGTCGAAGCGCCGCGGTCACGGCCTGGATGTGCTTTTCCATCGCGGGAAACGCGATGTCGCTGTCGGCCTGCACCACGCCGGTGATCAGGCCCGTATCCTGCTCCGGCAGCAGGTCCTTCGGGATCACCACGTACAGCAACACGGTCACCGCGACCGATGCGGCCGCGATCAGGATGGTGGTGCGGCGGTGCACCAGCACCCAGTCCAGCGACCACTCGTACCAGCCGATCATTTTCGCGTAGAAGCCGCGACGGTTTTCCATCGCCTCCTCGTCGCCGGTCGGCAGCGAGCCGGGCTTCAGCAGGTAGGCGCACATCATCGGCGTCAGCGTCAGCGACACGCCCATCGAGATCGCGACGGCGATGGTCAGCACCCACGCGAATTCGTGGAACAGCCGCCCGGTGACACCGGGCATCAGCAGCAGCGGCAGGAACACCGCGATCAGCGAAACGGTCAGCGACAGCACCGTGAAACCGATTTCGCGCGAACCGATTTCCGCGGCCTCACGCCCGTTCTTGCCCTGTTCGAGGTAGCGGACGATGTTCTCGATCATCACGATCGCATCGTCCACCACGAAACCGGTGGCGACGGTCAACGCCATCAGCGAGAGGTTGTCCAGCGAGAATCCGGCGAGCGCCATCACCGCGAACGTGCCCATCAGCGACAGCGGCACCGCGACCGCGGGGATCAGCGTGGCCCACAACCGGCGCAGGAACACGAAGATCACCGCAACCACCAGCGCCACCGCGATCAGCAGCGTCATCTCGACGTCGTGCACCGAGGCGCGGATCGTGACGGTGCGATCGGCGAACACCGACAACTGGACGCCTGCGGGGAGCACCGCGCGCAGCGAGGGCAGCGTCTGCTCGATCTGATCGACCGTGTTGATGATGTTGGCGCCCGGCTGGCGGCGGATGTCCAGCAGCACCGCCGGTTCGCCGTTGACCCATGCCGCGAGCTGGTCGTTCTCGACGCCCTCGATCACGGCCGCGACGTCCGACAACTTCACCGGCGCGCCGTTCTTGTACGCGATGATGGTGCTGGCGTATTCGCCGGCGCTCTGCAACTGGTCGTTGGTGCCGATCTCGTAGGTCTGCACCGCGCCGTTCAACGAAC
>Ga0207652_10000444_pt1 | contig 42675 bp, 40 predicted proteins | sample KBSC63BmetaG_FD_184334 | JGI IMG/M metagenome (GOLD analysis project Ga0207652, IMG submission 184334) | Corn rhizosphere microbial communities from Kellogg Biological Station, Michigan, USA - KBS C6-3B metaG (SPAdes) (version 2) | ecosystem: Host-associated > Plants > Roots > Rhizosphere ...
AATTCTCCAGACCGTTCTGCGAAACCTGCGGTAAGGACGGGCAGGCGGCGCAGGAGGGCCGCGGGAGGCAGGGGGGTCCGCGCGACCCTCACTGCACCTGCGCGCCGGTAGCCAGGGAGGGATGCCGACGCGGCCGTTCCCCTAAACGGGACTGCTCAGAGGAACAGTCAGGTTCTACCTATACCTTGCTCGCGTCCTCAGGTCAAGGCTTCCTGAGCGTATCTACGGCGATCCCGCAGCCCCTTGCGGGGTTTCCGCAATGCCCCAGCCGCGCCGCTCGATCAGCTCGATCCCGATCACGCTGCCGACCGGGCCGACCGGCGTCAGCGTTGCGGCAAGCAGGGTGTATGGCGCCTCACGCTTGCCGCAGGCGACCCAGATCACGATGCACAGGGCGACGAACCCCAGCCCGTGCGCCCAGCCGAAGAGCATCGTCTCGGTTTCGAATCCAGGCAGCAGCCAGAAGACGATCAGCAAGCTGAAGATGCCGAGCTCGATCCAAGACAGGACCTTCACCTTTCGAAAGAGCGGCCCCGGCACCGGCTTGCGCAGCGGGGATTTCACTAGGCGCCGGGTGTGAGCGCGGTGAGCACGATGCGCTCCTGCTCGCGCGCGTGGGCGCCGGAGTAGCCCTCGCCGGTGCTGGCCCGGGTCGGGCGGCCGACGTAGTTGAGCTCGACGCCCTCGGGCAGGATGCTGGGGAAGCGGCGGGACATCACCTTCCAGCAGCCCATGTTGCGCGGCTCCTCCTGCGCCCAGACGATTTCCTTCAGATTCGGGTAGGAGGCGATCAGCTCGCTCAGCTCTTTGTCGGCGAAGGGGTAGAGCAACTCGACCCGGGCGATCGCGACCTTCTCCGCCTTCTCCCGCCGCTCCGAGGCGTCGAGGTCGAAGTAGACCTTGCCGGTGCAGAGGACGAGGCGCTCGACCTTCTCCCGCCGCTCCGTTGCCTTGGGGTCGTCGAGGACGACGTGGAAGTGGCCCTCGGTCAACTCCTCGGGCGTGGCGGTGGCGCGATCGAGGCGCAGCAGGCCCTTGGGGGTGAAGATCACCAGCGGGCGCGGCTTGCGGATCAGTGCCTGGCGCCGCAGCAGGTGGAAGTACTGGGCGGCCGTGGTCGGGTTGCCGATGCGGACGTTGCCCTCGGCACCGAGGGCGAGGAAGCGCTCGATCCGGGCGCTGGAGTGCTCGGGGCCGGAGCCCTCGTAGCCGTGCGGCAGCAGCAGGGTGAGGCGGCAGGTCTGGCCCCACTTGGCCTCGCCCGAGACGATGAAGCTGTCGATGATCACCTGGCCGGCGTTGGCGAAGTCACCGTACTGGGCCTCCCAGAGGACCAAGGCGTTTGGCATCGCCGCCGAGTAGCCGTACTCGAAGCCGAGGCAGGCGGTCTCCGAGAGCGGGCTGTTGTAGAGCTCGAAGGGGGCCGAGGCCTCGCTCAGGTTCTGCATCGGGCAGTACTCCAGGCCGGTGTTCTCGTCGTGCAGGACGAGGTGGCGGTGGGAGAAGGTGCCGCGCTCGGTGTCCTGACCGGTGAGGCGGATGTGGACGCCCTCGGTCAGCAGCGAGGCGAAGGCGAGAGCCTCGGCGTGGCCGAATTCGATGCCGCCGTTGACGAGCGTGTCGAGTCGCTTGGCCAGCGGTTTGCGCAGCTTGCGGTGGATCGTGAAGCTCTCCGGCACCTCGATCAGCGCCTCGTTCAGCTCGCGCAACCTCTCGGCCGGCACCGCGGTGCGCACCGGCGGGCTGGCGCTGCGGTCGAGTTCGCCGGTGCTGGTCGTGGTCACCGTCGGGTCCTCGTATTCGCCCAGCTCCATCTTGTGGCGCAACTCCTTGAGCGAGGCCGACATCTCGCTGTGACGGGCTTTGGAAGCGGCCTCGACCTCGTCCTCGGTCAGCACCCCCTCCTCGACCAGCTGCTTGGCGTAGATCTCGGAGACCGGGGGGTGGGCCTTGATCTTGGCCGCGATCTGCGGCTGGGTGTAGGCGGGCTCGTCGGTCTCGTTGTGGCCGTAGCGGCGGTAGCCGATCACGTCGATGACGATGTCGCGGCCCCAGCGCTCGCGGTAGGCCATCGCCAGTCGCACGGCGGCGGAGCAGGCTTCGACGTCGTCGGCGTTGACGTGGACGATCGGCACGTTGAAGCCCTTCGCCATGTCGGCGGCGTAGGGGGTCGAGCGGGCGTCCTCGGGGTCGGTGGTGAAGCCCACCTGGTTGTTCTGGATGATGTGGATCGTGCCGCCGGTGGCGTAGCCCTTTAGTGCCTGCAGGTTGAGCGTCTCGGCGACCACGCCCTGGCCGGGGAAGGCCGCGTCGCCGTGCAGCAGCACCGGCACCGCGCACTTCGGTTTGTGCTCGATCGCCGAGCCCTCGAAGTCGGACTGGATCAGGCGGGTAGCGCCCTCGACCACCGGGTTGACGAACTCGAGGTGGCTCGGGTTGGGGTAGAGGCGGACGGCGATCTTCTCGCCCTCGTGCGTCTCGTAGACCCCTTGGTGGCCGTAGTGGTACTTGACGTCGCCGGTCCCCCCGTGGGGGATGCCAGCAACGGCCTTGACCTGGTCGATCCGCTTGGAGCCCTCGAACTCGGCCAGGATCGACTCGATCGAGCGGCCCAGATTGTGGGCGAGCACGGCGAGGCGGCCGCGGTGGGCCATGCCGAAGACGACCTCCTCGGCGTCGCCGCGGCGGGCGAGCGTGACCAGCTCGTCGAGCATCGGCACGACCACGTCGAGGCCCTCGATCGTGAAGATCTTCTGTCCCAGGTAGGCCTTCTCGATGAAGCGCTCGAACTGGAAGACGTCGATCAGGCGCATCAGCAGCCGCTGTTTCTCCTCGGTGGCGAGCGGGGCGCGGTGGGCGCCGGTCTCGACCATCTCGCGCAGCCAGGTGCGCTGCTGGTGCGAGGAGAGATGCTCGAACTGGTAGGCGATCGTGCTGCAGTAGGCCTCGCGCATCCGCGGCAGCGCCTCGAGCAGGGTCTCGCCGGGGACGCCGATGTGCAGGATCGAAGCCGGCACTCGCGACATCAGCTCCGGGGTCAGGTTGAGCGTCTCCGGCTGGATCGTCGGGTCGCCCTTGGGCTCGCGGCCGAGCGGGTCGAGGCGGGCGGCGAGGTGGCCGTGGGTGCGGTAACCCTTGAGCAGCGAGGTCGCCGCCTGTACCGCCTGCAGCAGTTCCTCGTCGGGCTGGGTGGCGGTGACGCCGGCCTGGCTGCTGCTGGCCGCGGGGGCGCCGAGCGGCGGCGCCGAGGCCGAGGCGGGGTGGGCCGAGGTGATCGGCGCCGTCTCGATGCCGAGGTCGTTGGCGACGCCCTCGTAGAAGTTCTCCTCGCCCTGCAGCAGCTGCTCGATGCTGCGCAAGAAGGCGCCGGACTCGGCGCCCTGGATTACCCGGTGGTCGTAGGTCGAGGTCAGCGTCATCGTCTTCGAGACGCCGATCTGGCGCAGTCGCTCGGGGGTGGCATGGGCCCACTCGGGCGGGTAGGCGATCGCTCCCGTGGCGATGATCGCGCTCTGTCCGTTGAGCAGTCGAGGCACGGAGGCGACGGTGCCGATCCCGCCCGGGTTGGTCAGCGAGATGTTGGTGCCCTGGAAGTCATCGGCGGTGAGCTTGTTCTCCCGCGTCTTGGTGATCAGGTCCTCGTAGTAGCTGTGGAAGCCGGCGAAGTCGAGGTCCTGGGAGCCCTTGATCGCAGGGACCATCAGGCTGTGGGACCCGTCTTTGCGCTCGACGTCGACGGCGATTCCAAGGTTCACCGGCCCGTTCTCGATCGCAATCGGTTTCCCGTCTTTCCGTGCGAACACCCGAGTCATCACCGGGTGCTCCTTCGCGGCCTGCACGATCGCCCAGGCGACCAGATGAGTGAAGGACACCTTCATCCCCCGCTCCTTCAGCAATCCATTGATCGCCTTCCGCTTGGCGTCAAGTGTGTCCACCGCGATCGTCCGGAAGGAGGTCGCCGTAGGCACTTCCTTGCTCTCGTCCATCGCTTGGGCGAGCATCGCGGCGGGCCCCCGCAGCACCTTCTCGTCCCCAGCAGCGGCGGGTCCAGCCCCATTTCCAGCAGCTAGGACATCGTCCTTAGTCACCTTGGCGCCCGGACCCGAGCCGCTCACCGAGCCTAGGTCGACGCCATTAGCCGCCGCTACTCGTCGGGCGACGGGAGTCGCTCGAACCCCCTCGCTTCCGTTGGTCCCGGCGACGGCCCCCGACGCCTCGCCCGCGGGTGGCGGGGTAGGGGGTACCGCCCCTGAGGACGCTTTAGCGACCGGAGGGGGCGGTGGGTCCCCTGCCCCGACAGGACCCGCGGCCGATGCGCTCGGTCCCTCGCCGCCCGGCTCCATCTCAGCGAGTGGTGCTCCGACTGGAACCTCGTCGTCGACCGACACCAGCAGCTTGGTAATGACGCCATCCATGGGCGCCGGCACCTCTGCGTCGACCTTGTCGGTCGAAACCTCGACCACTGTGTCGCCCTCGGCGACCAAATCGCCCTCGGCGACGTGCCACTCGAGCACGATCCCCTCGGTGACCGACTCGCCCATTTCGGGCATCGCAATCTGCACGGTCGCCGTCTCCGCCATTTCTTCTCGTCAGTCTATGAAACCCGGACCGTCCGCCTCCGCTATCCCTCGCACGGATATGAAGACCCAGGACCAGCCGAGCTAAAAAGGGGGCGGTAGGCTGGGGCGATGAACTACTTCGTCACCGGGGCCACGGGATTCATCGGTCGCAACCTGGTGCAGCGACTGCTGAAGCGCGAGGGCACGGTCTACGCCCTGGTGCGGTCCGGATCGCGCGGACGCCTCGAGGAGTTGCGCACCTCTTTTGGGCCCGACGGCGCCCGGGTCGTGCCGATCGCCGGCGACCTCGCCGTGCCTGGCCTTGGTGTCTCCGAGGAGGATCTGCTGACCTTGCGCGGCGAGGTCGATCACTTCTTCCACCTCGCCGCGATCTACGACATGACCGCCGGCGCCGAGGCGCAGGAGATCGCCAACGTCGACGGCACCCGCCACGCGGTTGAACTCGCCGGGGCAATCGAGGCGGGCTGTTTTCACCAGATCAGCTCAATCGCCGTCGCCGGCCTCTACAAAGGTGAGTGGCGCGAGGACATGTTCGAGGAGGCCGAACACCTCGACACCCATCCCTATTTCCGCACCAAGCACGAGTCCGAGCGGGTCGTGCGCGAGGAATGCTCGCGGCCCTGGCGGGTCTATCGGCCCGGGATCGTCGTCGGCGACTCGCGCACGGGCGAGATCGACAAGGTCGATGGGCCCTACTACGCCTTCAAGCTGCTGCAGCAGGCGCGCCGGGTGCTGCCCACCTGGCTCCCGGCCGTCGGGGTTGAGGGCGGCGAGATCAACATCGTCCCGGTCGACTACGTCGCCGACGCGATCGACTACATCGCCCACAAGCCCGGCCTCGACCGACAGGCCTTCAGCCTCACCGATCCCAGCCCGAAGACCGCCGGCGAGATGATCAACCTCTTCGCCCGTGCCGCCGACGCGCCGCAGGCGAGGCTGCGGCTCGACTCCGGCGTCACCGACCCGGCGACCTCGCTGATCCGCACCGGCATGCGCTTCTTCCCGCCGGCGAAGCGGGCGGCGAAGATCGGGCTGGACCAGCTCGGCATTCCCGCCGGCGTGCTCAGCTACTTCAGCTACCCAACCCACTTCGACTCCTCCAACGCTGAGGCCGCGCTCGCCGGCTCGGGGATCTCGGTGCCGCCGCTGGAGTCCTACGCCGACCGCGTCTGGGACTACTGGGAGCGCACCCTCGACCCCGACCTCTTCAAGGACCGCACGCTGAGCGCCGCGGTACGCGGCAAGGTGGTGTTGATCACCGGCGCCTCCTCGGGGATCGGCAAGGCGACCGCGGTCAAGGTCGCCGATGCGGGCGCGACGGTGCTGCTGGTGGCGCGCTCGGTGGAGAAGCTGGAGGAGACCAAAGGCGAGATTGAGGCCGCCGGGGGTATCGCCCACATCCACCGCTGCGACCTCGCCGACATGGACGACGTCGAGCGGATGGCCGAGGAGGTGCTCGCCTACCACGGTCGGGTCGACATCCTCGTCAACAACGCCGGTCGTTCGATCCGCCGTTCGGTCGGCCTCGCCTACGACCGCTTCCACGACTACGAGCGCACGATCCAACTCAACTACCTCGGCGCGGTGCGTCTGATCCTCGCCCTGTTGCCCTCGATGCGGACCCACAAAACGGGTCACATCATCAACATCAGCTCGATCGGGACCCAGACCAACCCGCCGCGCTTCTCGGCCTACGTCGCCTCGAAGGCGGCACTCGACGCTTTCGGTCGTGTAATCGCCTCCGAGGTGATCGACGACGGCGTCCACATCACCACGATCCACATGCCGCTGGTGCGCACGCCGATGATCGCGCCGACGCGTATGTACGACATGTTCCCGGCGATCTCGCCGGAGGAGGCGGCGGAGATGATCGCCAAGGCGATGGTCGGGCAGCCGAAGAAGGTGGCGACGCGGCTGGGAACGTTTGGCGAGCTGCTCTACGCGGTGGCGCCGCAGCTCAGCGACCGGATTTTGAACCAGGCCTACAAGTTGTTTCCGGAGTCGCAGGCGGCGAAGGGGAAGTCGGAGGAGGCGCCGGATAAGCCGCCATCCACAGAGGCGGTTGCCTTTGCTCATCTGATGAAAGGCGTGCACTGGTAGGGGTCGGATGCCCCTTCCCGGAAAGCCGTCGCGCAGCTGGGGTGTAGTGGCACTTCTCGCGTGGTCCCATGAGCTTTCCGGGGAGGGGCGTCCGACCCCTACCAGCGGAGCGGTTCATGGGTGAGCGGAGGCTCAAGCACTGGGGGTGGGGGTATGAGGATCAGGCGGCCTCTCGCCGAGAGCTTGAGGAGGCCGCGGCCGCTATTCGGGAGCGGCTTGGATTTGGGGGGGAGCTGGAGGAGCCGGTTCCGCTCGATGAGGTGGAGTTGCGGTCGCCGCGGTTGAAGGTGCCCGATGCGTTCGGGGATCTGTTTACGGACGATCACTACGAGCGGGTGGCTCATGCGTTGGGGAAGGCCTACCGGGACGTGGTCCGGGGGTTTCGGGGGGAATTCGAGAACCCGCCGGATCTGGTGGCGTTTCCTCGGGATGAGTCTGAGATTGAGACGGTGCTTTCTTGGGCTGAGGCTGAGGGGGCGGCGGTTGTTCCGTTTGGCGGTGGGACGAGTGTGGTCGGTGGGGTGGAGGCGCGGCTTGGCGATCGGCCGGTGGTGTGCCTTGATCTGAGACGGCTGGATCGGGTGCTGGAGGTCGATGCGGAGTCCTTGGCGGCGCGGATTCAGGCGGGGGCTACGGGCCCGGGGTTGGAGGACCAGCTGCGCGAGCACGGGTTGACGCTGCGGCACTTTCCGCAGTCGTTCGAGTACTCGACGCTCGGGGGCTGGATTGCGACCCGGGCGGGCGGGCACTTCGCCACGCTCTACACGCACATCGACGACCTGGTCGAGTCGGTGCGGGCGATCACGCCGCGGGGGACGTGGCAGAGCCGGCGCTTGCCGGGCTCGGGAGCTGGGCCCTCGCCGGACCGGGCGCTGATTGGTTCTGAGGGAATCCTCGGGGTGATCGCCGAGTCCTGGGTGCGGGTGCGGCCGCGGCCGCGCTTCAAGAACTCATGCGGGGTCGAGTTCGACGACTTCCACGCCGCGACCCGGGCCGTGCGAGAGATCTCCCAATCAGGGCTCTATCCATCCAACTGCCGTCTGCTCGACGCCCTCGAGGCGGCCACGACCGGTGCCGGCTCCGGCGAGACGAACTTGCTGGTGCTCGGCTTCGAGTCGGCGAACCTCCCGGTCGACGAGCCGATGCGCCTGGCACTCGACATCGCCCAGTCTTACGGCGGCATCCCCAACTCGCCGCCTCCGGGGCGGGCGACCAAGGAGAAGACCGCCGACGCAGGCGCGGGCGCAGGGCAGTCGGCGGCTGATGTTTGGCGCGGCGCCTTTCTGCTCGCTCCCTACCTGCGCGACACCTTCGTCGCCTGCGGGGTGCTCAGCGAGACCTTCGAGACAGCGATCACCTGGGATCGCTTCGAGCGGTTCCACGCGGAGACGATGGCGGCGGTGCGGGCAAAGGTGGCCGAGGTCTGCAACGCACCGGCCGAGGGGCCGGGGGCCCCGCGCGTCAGCTGTCGCTTCACCCATGTCTACCCCGACGGGCCGGCGCCCTACTTCACCGTGCTCGCCCCCGCGGTCCGCGGCGGCGAGGTCGAGCAGTGGGCCGAGATCAAGGCGGCGGCAGGCGAGGCGCTAGCCGAGGGCGGCGCCACGATCACCCACCACCACGCCGTCGGCCGCGATCATCGCCCCTGGTATGACCGCCAACGCCCCGCCCCTTTCGCCGCCGCCCTGCGCGCTGCCAAGGCCGAGCTCGATCCTGCGCGCATGCTCAATCCCGGCGTCCTGATCGATCCTTAGGCAGGCGCAACGTTTTACATTCCTCTCAGGTGCACAAACGTTGCACTTGGCCAGAGCCCTGGGCCCGCCCGCAAGAACCATGTCGCCCCACAGCGCCGGCTTCACGATTCGGCTACCGACCTGGGCGCTACCCTTTCGCGACCGAATCGCCCGGCCGGGTAGCTTGCGCCTGCCTTCCCGGCATCACCCAGGATGGAAACCATTACCTCCGAACAGCCGACGGTCCCGGCCCCTGCCGGCAAGGTCGAGAATCCGCTCGACGAGCCGGTCGTGCCCCGCCGCTCGCCGCTGCGCGCCGCGATCAAGACCGGCCGCCCGCAGGAGTGGATCAAGAACGTCTTCGTCTTCGCCGGCCTGCTCTTCTCCGGCAAGTTCAACCAGTCCCATGACGTGCTGGAGGCGTTCCTCACCTTCGTCGCCTTCTGCCTGATCTCCAGCGCCGGCTACTACGTCAACGACCTGATCGACGTCGAGCTCGACCGCAAGCATCCGAAGAAGCGCTTCCGGCCGCTGGCGGCTCGCGAGCTCTCGGAGGGGATCGCGAAGGCCATCGCGCCCGGCCTGGCAATCATCGCGATCGCGATCGCCTTCGCGACGGTGAACTGGGAAGTCGGCCTGATGGTGGTCGGCTACGGCGTCGCCCAGATGGCTTACAGCCTCGGCCTCAAGCAGATCGTGATCGTGGACGTGATGACCCTGGCCGGCCTCTTCATCCTCCGCGTCGCCGCCGGTGCCGTCGCCGTCGACGCCCACGCCTCCGAATGGCTGCTGCTCTGCACCGGCATGTTCGCCCTCTTCCTCGGCGTCACCAAGCGCCGTCAGGAGGCGGTCTCCGAGTTGCACGAGGGAACCAGCAGCCGCCCCGTGCTCGAGCACTACTCGCTGCCCTTCCTCGACCAGATGGTCGCGATGGTCACCACCGGCACCGTGATCAGCTACTCGATCTACGCCGTCAACTCACCACTGATCGGCAACCAGATGATGTGGACGATCCCCTCCGTCCTCTACTGCGTCTTCCGCTACCTCTACCTGATCTACGACCGCGCTGATGACCGCTCCACCGCCGCGATCGTGGTCGACGACAAGCCCTTGATCGCCGGCGCCGGCAGCTTCGCCGCGATCGCCTTCCTGTTGCTCTACGTCTTCAACTAGGCGGGCCCGCTACATGCTCGTGACCGGGGGCTCGACACCCTCGGTCAGGTAGAAGCGCGCGCGACCGATCTCCTCACCGTTGACCTGAACCACGGCGGCGTGGGGGCCTGGGGTGGAGAAGGTGGCGGTGGTGCCGATCGACATCACCAGGCGCTGGTCCTGGCCGGCGGGCATGCCGGGCGGGCGGCCGGTCTCGAAGTCGGCCTGCAGGCCCTCGCCCAACTCAACCCCGTCGGGGTCGTGGATGTCGACCTGGAGGTTGTGCGGCTGGTTGGTCTCGCTCCAGGCGACGTCGAGGCCGAGCGCGATGTGGAAGCCCCATTCGTGCGGCAGCTCGGGCAGGCGCAGCACGTTCCAGCCGCCGCCGACCATGTAGAGCTTGCCGTTGACCGCCTCGCTGTGGTCGGCGAGCATGAGAAAGCCGATCTCCATCGGGCCAGGATACGGAGGTCAGTCGGGCTCGACCGGCAGGTCGGAAATCAGTTCGGTCTTGCCGGCGCGCTGGAACTGCAGGTCGATCGTCTCGTTCTTGCGGTAGGTGCCGAAAAGGCCCAGGTACATCGCCAACCAGCGCCCGGTGCCCACCTTCTCCTTGATGATCGGCCGCGTGAAGACGATCTCCCCGGCTGCGACCGTGTAGTCGGCCCCCTCGCTCTGCTCGACGCCGTTGATGTAGACGACGTAGGGCGCCGAAGCTCCGGCCGGCAGCTTCATCCGCCGCCCTGCGGCGTAGCTGCCCTTTGGAATCTCGGTCTCGGTCATGGTCGGTGTGGCGCTTTATTCCCCGACGTGGGGGAATAAGTCGCCACGGCGTTCTATTCCAGAGTCTCCCGCACCAGCTCAAACGGCGTCTCGTACTTGCTCGGGTCGAGCTCTTCCCGCCGCACCCCGCCCCGATAAGGCATGAACGTCCCGTCCCCCCGCACGTCGATCCCGGCAATCGGCTTTCGCAGCCAACCTTTCCCACTCAGCTGCAACCGCGCGTGGACCTGCTGCTCCGGCCCGAAGTCGCGCAACGATGAAACCCCCTTGACAGGACCCTCAGCCCGAATAGCCAACGCCCGCTCTCGCATCGCGGCCACGGCATCATCGAGCTCCTCGAAGCCCAAGTGATCGACGTCGGACCCATGCCGCACAGTCAACTTCCACCTCGGACGAGACACAAGCTGAGCGTAAGCGATGGCGCGCGCTCAAAGCTCTCGAGCACGCGGGTCGCGCGTGAGGGGGCGTCCGCCCCTCCCTCACGCCCCGCGCCGCGGCCGCTTCGGCCTGCGCGCCGGCGGCCCGACGATCTTCTCCGGCCCCTCACGGTTCTCCACACGCACGTAGCTCCGCTCGCGCTCGCCAGTGTAGATCTGCCGCGGCCGGGAGATTTTCTGCTCGGGATCGTCCTTCATCTCCATCCACTGCGCGACCCAACCGGCCGTGCGAGGGATGGCGAAGATAACCGTGAACATCTCGTTGGGAACGCCGAGCGCCTCGTAGATGATCCCCGAGTAGAAATCGACGTTGGGGTAGAGCTTGCGTGAGGTGAAGTAGTCGTCGTCGAGGGCGCGCTTCTCCAGCTCCTGGGCGATCTCGATCAGCGGGTTGTACTCGGTCGCCTCGAAGATCTCGTCCATGTGCTGCTGGATGATTCGCGCCCGCGGGTCGTAGTTCTTGTAGACGCGGTGGCCGAAGCCCATCAGCTTCTCCTCGCGCTCCTTCACCTTGGCGAGGAAGTCGGGAATATTCTCCACCGACTCGATCCGGCGCAGCATCCGCAGCACCGCCTCGTTGGCGCCGCCGTGCAGCGGGCCGTAAAGCGCCGCCACTCCGGCCGCCACGGCCGAGTAGGGGTCGACGTTGGAGGAGCCGACGCCGCGCACCGCGTTGGTCGAGCAGTTCTGTTCGTGGTCGGCGTGGAGGATGAAGAGCACGTCGAGCGCCTTCGAGAGGCTTTCCTTCGGCACGTGCTTGGCTTCGGTCTTCTTGAACATCATCGAGAGGAAGTTCTCGGCGAAGTTGAGGTCGTTGTCGGGGTAGACGTAAGGCAGCCCCATGTTGTGGCGGTAGGAGAAGGCGGCCAGCGTCGGGACCTTGGCGATCAGGCGCACGGCCGCCATGTAGCGCTCTTCTTCGTCTTCGGTGTGCTTGGCGTCCGGGTAGAAGGTCGAGAGGGCGCCGACGCCGGCGAGCAACATCCCCATTGGGTGGGCGTCGTAGCGGAAGCCCTCGAAGAACTGCTTGAGGTCCTCATGGACGAAGGTGTGGTGGGTGATGTCATAGACCCAGCGGTCGAGCTGGGGCCCGGTCGGCAACTCGCCGAAGATCAGTAGGTAAGCGACCTCGAGGAAGGTTGACTTTTCGCAGAGTTGCTCGATCGAGTAGCCGCGGTGTTCGAGGATGCCCGCCTCGCCGTCGATGTAGGTGATCGCGGAGCGGCAGGAGGCCGTGTTGGTGAAGGCCGGGTCGTAGGCGAGCATGCCGAATTCGCCCTCGTCGACCTTGATCTGGCGCAGGTCCATGGCCCGCACCGTGCCGTCGGTTATCGGCAGCTCGTACTTCTTGCCGGTGCGGTTGTCGACGACGGTGAGCGACTCCGATCCGGGCTCGACCACGCCATCAGTGGCCGGACGTTCGACTTCCTGCTTGGTGGTCATGCCCACCTCCTCGCGACTCGCTTACTGGGGTCTCAATTCTCGCAGTTCGGGGCCGGCATCCGTGTTACGCGCCCGTGGGCAACGGCTCGAAGCGGGTCATCGCGTGCAACTCGGCGAAGCGCTCCTCGATCTCCTCGCGGCTCAGCGCCGCGACTCGCTCGGTGCCGAACTGCTCGACGTTGAAGGAGGCGAGCACGGTGCCGTAGCCCATCGCCCGCCGCAGGCAGGACTCGTCGAGATCGCCCTCCTGGCTGTCGAGGTAGCCGATGAAGCCGCCGGCGAAGCTGTCGCCGGCACCGGTCGGGTCGCGCACTTCCTCGAGCGGAAAGCCGGGCAGCGCGAAAAAGCCGTCTTTGGTGAAGAGCGCGGCGCCGTACTCGCCCCGCTTGGCGACGACGGCGCGGGGCCCCAGCTCCATCACCGCGCGGGCGGCGCGGGCGAGGTTGGACTCACCGGTCAGCTGGCGGATCTCGGCGTCGTTGACGATCAGGCAGTCGACCTCGGCGATCGCCGCCAGCAGCGAGTCCTTGGCGGTTTCGATCCAGAGGTTCATCGAGTCCAGCGCCGAGAAGCGGCTGGCGGCGCACTGGGCGCGCACCTGGCGCTGTAGGTCGGGCTGGATGTTGGCGAGGAAGAGCGTCTCGGCCTGGCGCGAGGCCTCGGAGAGCTTCGGCTCGAACTCGCCGAAGACGCCGAGCTGGGTGTCCTCGGTGTGGGCGACGTTGAGATCGAACTCATAGCGGCCGCGCCAGAAGAAGGACTCGCCGCCGGCGACCCGCTCGATGTCATCGGTGAGCACGCCGCGGCGCTCCAACACATCGAACTCGGCCGCCCCGAAGTCGTCGCCGACCGGCCCGACTGGGCGTACCTCGGTGAAGAAGCTGGCGGCCAGCGAGAAGTGCACGGCAGCGCCGCCGAGCATGCGGTCGCGCTCGCCGAAGGGGGTCTTGACGCTGTCGAAGGCGATTGAGCCGACTACGGTGAGGGACATGGGCGGGCAGGGTATCGGGCCCCATCACGATTGTCCGTTAATGGGTCTGAGCCGATTGAGAGGCCGACGACTATGGTTCGCCGCCGATGAAGGCGGTGCAGATAGAGGAGTTCGGGGGTCCGGAGAAGCTCCGGGTGATCGATGTCGAGGAGCCAACGCCCGCGGAGGGAGAAGTTGTCATTGACGTCGTCCGCAGCGGCATCAACTTCGCCGATACGCACGCGACCCGCAATGACTATCTGGCCGAGCAGTCGCTGCCGCTGATTCCCGGCACCGAGATCAGCGGTCGCACCGCGGACGGACGGCGAGTGGTGGCCTTGCTCGGCAGCGGCGGCTATGCCGAGAAGGTCGCCGTGCCCGAGGCGCTGCTGATCCCGCTGCCCGACGAGGTCGATGACGACCAGGCGGCGGCGCTGTTGCTACAGGGCTTGACCGCTTTGGCGCTGGTTCAGCGCTGCGCGCGGGTCGAGCCGGGGGAGACCCTGGTGGTCGAGGCTGCCGCAGGCGGTACCGGCAGCATGGCGGTGCAGCTCGGCAAGCGCGCCGGTGCAAAAGTGATCGGGCTCGCCTCCAGCGAGGAGAAGCGGGCGCTGGTCGAGAAGCTCGGCGCCGACGCCACGGTGGACTCGCGCGCCGAGGACCTGGGTGCAGCCATCCGCGAGGCAAACGGCGGCGAGCGCGTCGACGCCGTCCTGCACATGAGCGGTGGCAAGGCATTTGACGAAGAGCTCGGGATCCTCGCCCCGCTAGGTCGCATGGTCGTCTTCGGCATCGCCTCGCGCGAACAGCGCGAGGTCTCCACCGCGGCGCTGCTGCGTGGCTCCAAGACCGTGGTCGGCTTCTGGCTGGCGCACCTGCTCGCTCGCCGTGAGCTGGTCGCGCCGATGATCGGCGAGCTGCTCGGGATCGTCGCCAAGGGCGAGTTGGAGGTCACGATTGGCGGCCTCTACCCGCTCTCCGAAGCCGCCCGCGCCCACGAAGATCTGATCGCCCGCAAGACCAGCGGCAAGCTCCTCCTGGACCCGACATCTGTCACCGTCTCCACCGCGTCCGGGACGGTTAAGTGATCTCCTTCAAAGAACTCGGGCTCTCGCCGCAGATCCAGCAGGCACTCGACGAGCTCGGCTTCGACGAGCCGACGCCGATCCAGGATCAGGCGATCCCCGAGCTGCTCGGCGGCCACGATGTGATCGGCCAGGCCCAGACCGGCACCGGCAAGACGGCGGCCTTCGGCCTGCCGCTGCTGCAGTACCTCGATCCCGACAACGACGAGGTGCAGGCGGTGGTGTTGACGCCGACCCGCGAGCTCTGCATCCAGGTGACCCAGGCGCTGCGCTCCTACGCCGAGCACCTCGACGTCGAGATCGTCGCCGTCTTCGGCGGCGCCCCGATCAAATCCCAGCAAGCCCAGCTGCGTTCGGGCGCCCACGTCGTCGTCGCCACTGTCGGCCGGATGATGGACCTGATGAGCCGTCGCTCACTCGTCCTCACCGCGGCCCGCTACGTCGTCCTCGACGAGGCCGATGAGATGCTCGACCTCGGCTTCATCGAGGACGTCGAGAAGATCCTCCGCATGTGCCCGAGCGGCCGCCAGACGGCGCTCTTCTCAGCGACGATGCCACCGCCGATCAAACACCTCGCCGAGAGCTACATGTATGACCCGACGACTATCTCGATCACGCCGAAGACGCTCACCGTTGACGCGATCGCCCAGGCCTACGTCGAGGTCGGTGCCAAAGAGAAGGCGGCGAAGCTGGTCGAGCTGCTGAAGATCGAGGAACCCGAGCAGGCGATCATCTTCTGCCGCACCAAGATCGGCGCCGACCGGCTGGAGAAGACCCTGAAGAACAAAGGGCTCGACGTCAAGGCGCTGCACGGCGACATGAGCCAGGGCTCGCGTGACGGCGTGATGATCGCCTTCAAGGACCACCGCGTGCGCCTGCTGGTGGCGACCGACATCGCCGCTCGCGGCCTCGACATCGAGCACGTTACCCACGTGATCAATTACGACGTGCCGGCCTCCTCGGAGGTCTACGTCCACCGCATCGGTCGCACCGGCCGCGTCGGGCGGACCGGTCGCGCGATCACCTTCGTCACTCCCGCCCAGCGCGACGAGATCGGCCGCATCGAGCGCGACGTGAAGACGACGATCGGCGAGTGGGAAACCCCGGAGGAGCGCCTTGAGCACGCGCCGCGTCCGCGGCGTCGCGAGCGCCCGGAGCGCCGCCAGGAGGCCGAGTCGCGCGAGCCGAAGCCAGCGAGGGAAGAGGCCGCGGCAGAGGCGAACTTTGACAAGGCCGACGCGGACAAGGACGATCTCGGCAAGTCGGTGAAGCTCTTCGTCAACCGCGGCGAGCGCAGCGGCATCTCCGAGGAGGACCTGCGCTGGGCGCTGCGCGAGGGCGCCGTCCTGCCCGAGGAGGCGATCCACGACGTCCACGTCTTGCACCGCTTCTCCTTCGTCCACCTCGACCCCGAGGTGGCCGAGCGCACGGTCGAGTACCTCGACGGCACCAAGGTCAAGGGCAAAGAGATCCGCCTCGAGGTCGCGAAGAGCTGATTTCTGAGGCTGCACCTTGGTGCTAAGGCGCACCGAGTTGGAGGAGGTCCTGAGAGGCGACAAGTCTCTTCGCTGCGTCTCCAATTTTGGTTGCAGGCGGCCAGCTTCTTCTTGACCTATCGGGTGGTGGAGCCCGATCCTCGCGCCCGGACGACCTGCTGATCCCTAGCGCTTAACGCCCTGCAACTTCCTGACAGGAAGCCCGGAGACCTACTGATCAGGGAAATTAATAAGGTCTCAAAGGGTACGTCCTAGGTCTCATCCTCAACGAGATGAAATGAATCGAGTCAGGAAGGTGCTTACCTTCTCGAACGTCGTTGCTTTTATTGCCCTGTTTGTTGCTCTCGGCGGCTCCGTTTATGCCGCTGGCAAGATCAGCGGAACCCAGCTCAAAGCTGGCTCCGTTCCGAGCAATCGCATCAAGTCCCCATAGTCTGACGGGCAAGCAGATCAAGCCGAAGTCGTTGACTGGTGCTCAGTTCAAGGCCGACTCCCTGGGGACGACCCAGATCAACGAGAGCACTCTTACCGGTGTCAGCGCGAGCAGCATCGCCCTCGTTCAGTACGTGACAGCTACGGTTGCGCTCTCGGCCACGGCGCCGGCCGGTACCCAGGGGACCGCTACTTGTCCGCCTGGTACGTACGCGATTGGCGGCGGTGCCTCCGTCAGCAACGAGGCATTTGCATATGTCAATGACAGTGGTCCCAATGCGACTCGCACCGGTTGGATCGCCACTGCCTATGGCGAAAACGGCATTTCTATGACGGTCACCGCCATCTGTACTGCCGTCAACGCAATCGGCTAATTCGCCTTATCAGGTCCGGGCCAGTCTAAGCGGGTGGTCCGGACCTGGTCAGCTCGGCGATGCGACTGAAGAGCTGATCGAAGTCGATCGGCTTGGTGATGTAGCCGCTGACCTCGACGTCGGTGGCGGCACCGGCGTCCATCTCGTCCTGGTGGGCGCTGACGATCAGCACGGGGGTGTCGACCCCGGCGGCGCGCAGCTCGCGCAGGGCGTCGATGCCGGACTTGCGCGGCATCATCGCGTCGAGCAGGAGGATCTCCGGCTTTGGCTCGGAGGCACGCTGCATCGCTTCGATCACCTCGACGCCGTCGGCGGCGGTGATCACCTCGTAGCCCTCCATCTCCAACCGCGTGCGCAGCAGGAGCAAAATCGTCTCCGAGTCGTCGGCGATCAGTACCCGCGTGCTCACAACGCCTCCTCGCGGGGTTGGGCCGAAGCCCGATCCATGTCGTTGTTTCGCGGCTTTTCAACTCCGCTCTCCGCAAGCGCGGGCAGCCAAACCCTGAAAGTCGAGCCCTGGCCCTGGACCGATTGGGCGGAGATCGCGCCGCCGTGAAGCTCGACCAGCGATTTCGAGATCGCCAGGCCGAGGCCGGTGCCGCCGACGTGCTGGGTCAGCCCGGCGTCCCCGCGGGTGAAGCGCTCGAATATGTGATCTAGCTGGTCCGCTGCCATCCCAGGCCCGTTATCGCTCACCGCGAGTTCCACCCCACCAGCGTTGCCGCTCGCCGTGACGTGGATTGAGGCGCCAGCGGGACAGTACTCATGTGCGTTGGTCAAGAGATTCACGAGCACCTGGCGGATCCGGTCGCGGTCGACGTTGACCGGCGGCAGGCCCGGGGAGATCGCCTGCGTCAGCGCCTGGTCCTTTGCCTGTGTCTGGCTCAGCATCGTCCGCACCGGGTCTTCGACCAGCGAGGCGACGTCGATCGTCGCCGGTTTGATCGTCAGCCGGCCGGCGTCGCTGCGGGCGAGGTCGAGCAGATCATTGAGCAGGCGCACCAGGTGACGGGTGTTGTCGAGGATGATCTCGACCGTGTCCGCCTGCTTGGGGCTGAGCTTGTCGCGCTCCAGCATCAGCAGCTCGGCGAAACCCTGAACCGAGGTGAGCGGGCTGCGCAGCTCGTGCGAGGCGGTGAGCACGAACTCGTCCTTCATCGTTTCCAGCTGGTCGCGCTCGCCTGCCCGGCGCTGCAGCTCTCCGGCCATCTCGTTGAAGGCCGCGCCCAGCGAGGCCGTCTCGGAGAGGCCGCCGATTTTGACCCGGGTGTTGAGGTCGCCGGCGGCGAGGCGGCCGGATGCCTCGACCAACTCCTCGAGCGGACGGCGCATCGAGGCAATCAGGCCGCTGAAGAGCAGCGCCGCGCCGGTCAGCCCGGCGATCAATCCCGCCCCGACCAGGAGCGCCGTGTCGCGGGTCTCGCCGCCGATTTCGTCGTGAAGCCGTTCGCGCCTGTGTTGCTGGGCGAGGATCACCGAGCGTGCAGCCGCCGGGTGCATGCCATTGGCAAGCCGGGTGCGGGCCGCGATCTCGACCTGGTAAGAGCGGGCGGTCGAGTTCTCGAAGTCCTGGCGCTGCTGCAAGAAGCGCGCCACGCCGACCACGGCGAGGCCGGTGAGCACGGCGAAGGCGATCGCGAAACCGATCGTCAGCCGGTTGGCGAGCGACGGGCTGAGTCGGAAACGGCGGCGGGAATATGCTTGCCCCTCGATGGGAGACGAGGCTACAGGCACGGCCGACGGCACTGCGGGGGCACCGGAGGGGATCGATCGGGCCGGGGTTGAAGCATGGTTCGGCGAGTACATACCCAATGCTGAGCCGCCCCTCACCTTCGAGCGGATCTCGGGCGGCCACTCGAACCTGACTTATGGAGTGCGCGACGCCGTCGGGACCCGCTGGGCCCTGCGCCGCCCGCCGCTGGGCAAGCGCCTCGGCTCGGCGCACGACATGGGGAGGGAGCACCGCGTCGTCTCGGCGCTGGCCGAGACCCCCGTGCCGGTGGCTCCGATCGCCGGGTTCTGCGAGGACGAGAGCGTCAACGGCGCGCCCTTCTACGTGATGGAGTTCGTCGAGGGCCCGATCCTGCGCGGCCTTGCCGAGGCCGACACGTTCCCCGACGAGGCCGATCGCCGCGCGATCGGCGAGCGCGTCGTCGACACGCTCGTTGATATCCACGCCGTCGACCCCGACGCCGTCGGCCTCAGCGACCTCGGGCGCAAGGAGGACTACGTCGCCCGCCAGCTGCACCGCTGGCAGGGCCAGTGGGAGAAGTCAAAGACGCGAGAGCTACCCGCGATCGACGCCGTCCACGAGCGCCTCGCTGCGCGGATCCCCGAGCAGGGGGCGGCGACGATCGTCCACGGCGACTACCGGTTGGACAACATGATCCTGACTCCCGCGGGCGAGGTGGCTGCGGTCGTCGACTGGGAGCTCTGCACACTCGGCGACCCGCTCGCCGACGTCGGTCTGCTGATGGTCTACTGGCCCGAGGCGGGCGAGGACGAGATCTCGATGGGACAGCCGGCGACGATGGCCCCAGGTTTCCCCAAGCGCGAGGAGCTCAAGGTCCGCTACGCCGAGCGCTCCGGCCGGGACCTCTCCCAACTCGACTTCTTTGTCGCCCTTGGCTACTGGAAGCTGGCGATCATCCTCGAGGGCGTTTACGCCCGCTACGCCGCCGGCCAGTACGGCAAAGTGGACCCCGGCATAGAAGCGTTCGCGCGTTTGGTCGAGCGATTGGCCGAGGCCGCAAGCGACGCCGAGCGTCGCGGCTAAGCACCGCGAGGGACCAGTGATGTCCAGACCGCTTGACATTTCTTTGACATACCTGAAAAGGTCGGCTACGCACCAGTATCGAGCAGGCGCGCGCCTCTCGACCCCCCATAACCCAAGGAGAGATCCGTGAAGCAGATTCGCAAGCACATCACGTACGCGAACGTGATGTCGTCGATTGCCGTCTTCCTAGTTCTCGGTGGTGGCGCCGCTTACGCCGCAAAGAAGATCGGTGCCAACGAACTGAAGGCCAACTCGGTCAAGACAGGCAAGATCGTCAAGGAAGCAGTCACAACCAGTAAGCTCAAGAACGAAAGCGTGACGACAAACAAGATCGCAAAAGGCGCGGTCACAACCGACAAGCTCGCTGACAATGCCGTGAGCACCGCCAAGGTTGCTGATAACTCCATCACCAATCCGAAGATCGCCAACAATGCGGTCACAGGTGCAAAGGTCGCAGACGGAAGTCTGACTGGAGCTGACATCAACCAGAGCTCACTTACGTCTGTCAACGCTGCCAACGTCTACGCCGCAGCATTTGAGTCGACTGGCTCGAAAATTGCCAAGGCCAGCGATCCTGGGATCAAATCGGGCGGATGCTTCTTGGTGTGCTCAGTTGAATTCCCCCGCGACGTAAGTAACTGCGTTTTCACTGCCACATCTACGGACAACGAACCGGGCGGCACAGGGGAAGCCGCGATGGCGGAGGCTTTTAGCTCATCGACCAACAAAAACGCGGTCCTCGTCGCCATGTTCGACGACGAAGGCAATCTCATCAGCCATGATTTCTCGTTGACGGTGGTCTGTCCCACGGTCTGACCGCACCCGAAGAGCTGATGGAAAGGGCGCGCATATGCCGCGCCCTTTCTCGTTGTCCCTCAATGGGGCCATGCACAGCAACCTTGGAGGGTCTTGGCGGTTAAGCGCGAAGACGACGCATTCGAGCCTCGTCGATTCGCCTCAGTCAAACCGAAGGAGAGACTTCCGTGAAACAGATTCGCAAGCGGCTCACGTACGCGAACGTGATGTCCTCGATCGCCGTCTTTCTCGTCCTCGGCGGTGCCAGCGCTTACGCGGCACAGAAGATCGGCAGCCACCGGATCAAGGGCAACTCGATCACGACCGGCAAGATCAGGCGGGAAGCGGTTTCCACCGCCAAGATCAAGAACGGGGCCGTGAAGACCAACAAGCTCGCCGGCGAAGCAGTGACGTCGGCGAAGATCGACGAAAGCGCGATCACCACGTCGAAGATCGCCAATGACGCAGTCACCGGTGACAAGGTGAAGGAGTCCTCACTCGATGAGGTGCCGAAGGCGACCTTGGCGGCTACGGCCGAATCGGCTCAGCCCGAGGCGTTCGGGCAGATCAACGCCAACGGCACGATCACGACCGCAAACTCAAAGAACATCGTCAGCGTTTCGCGCCCCGAGGAAGGGGTGTACTGCGTGACTGCCAACTTCTCGCCTCGGGGCGGCCAGGTGACGCCGATCTTCGATGGGACCGGCGGCACCACCGCTCAGATGAGCCTCGATGGCGAAAAATGTCCGCCCCCCGCGGTGCAGGTATTCACCTACTCGTCGGGAGTCACCGAAGGCAACCTGCCCTTCTTCATCACGCTCTACCACTAGGTCACCACAACAGTGATGGACCGAAAGGGCCGGGCACCTGCCCGGCCCTTTGGCATCCCTGGATGCATCGCCCAGCGGTTCTTGACAGCACTCGGGGCGCTTGCCATCGTCGGCGGTCGTGCAGCAGATCCGCAAGCGCCTCACCTACGCAAACGTGATGTCCTCGATCGCCGTCTTTCTCGTCCTCGGCGGCGGCGCGGCCTACGCGGCGAAGAAGATCGGCAGCAATGAACTTCGCGGCGGCGCGGTGACGACGACCAAGATCAAGCGCAGCGCGGTCACTCGCTCGAAGATCAAGGCCAAGGCGATCTCAACCGCCAAGCTCGCCTACGGTGCAGTGACCAACGGCCGGCTCGCCGACGGCGCTGTCAGCCTCGAAAAGCTCGCCCCGGGCTTCATTGCGCCGGCCGCCGAACGGCTCTCACACGCGGCGAACATCTCCGCCGACGGCGTCGTCCTGGCGGGGAGCCTTGGAATCTCCCAGGCCAACGTCACCCATCCTTCCATCGGCTTCTATTGCTTCGCCGGTCTTACTCCTGCGCCTGTGGGCGGCGTCGCCACGGTCGACTACGCCCAGGCGGGCAAAAACATCACGATCCAGCTCGGAACCGGTCAGGGCCCCGTGTGCCCGGTCGGCACACAGGCCTTCGTCGACCCACGCGAAAGCTCCAGCAAACTCGAAGCGATCGACGCCGGCTTCTTCGTGATCCTCTATTAGGCGCTCGCGGCGCCCCGCACGCACGCGACCATCAGCGTCGCCGGGGCGCGACCTTGCCGCCGGCTTCCATCAGATCGCCCGCCGGGCGTGCTTGGGGTCCAGCTCCCCGGCGGCCGCGGCCTCGGCGCGTTTGGACCAGCGGTTGAGCTCGCGGCGGGCGAGGACCATCTTGTGGACCTCGTCAGGGCCGTCGGCGAGGCGCAGCATGCGGCTGAAGCGCCAGAGGGCGGCGAGCGGGGTGTCGTCGGTCATGCCCAGTGAGCCGTGGACCTGGATCGCGCGGTCGAGCACGTCCATGACGATGTTGGCGGCGACGACCTTGATCGCCGAGATCGATTGGCGGGCGGCGCGCTTGCCCTCGGTGTCCATCTTCCAAGCGGCGTAGAGGGTGAGCAGGCGGGCCTGGTCGATCTCCATCCGCGAGGCCGCGATCGCCTCCTGGACGAACTGCTTCTCGCCCAGCGGGCCGCCGAAGGCCTGGCGTTCGTTGGCGCGGTGGCACATCATCTCCAGCGCCCGCTCGGCGGTGCCGATCGCCCGCATGCAGTGGTGGATGCGGCCGGGGCCGAGGCGGTCCTGGGCGACGACGAAGCCCATGCCCTGACCGCCGAGCAGGTTGGCGGCCGGCACGCGGCAGTCTTCGTAGCGGATCTCGCAGTGGCCGGGGCCCCTGTCGTGGCCCATCACCGGGATCGGGCGGACCAGGTTGAAGCCCGGGTTGTCGGTCGGCACGCAGATCATCGAGGCGCGCGCGTAGGGGTTGGCCTCGGGGTCGGTGACGACCATCGCGATCGCCAGCTCGGCGCCGACCGCGCCCGAGGTGAACCACTTGTGCCCGTTGATCACCCACTCCTCGCCGTCGCGCTCAGCGCGCGCCTGCAGCAGGGTCGGGTCGGAGCCCGACACCTCGGGCTCGGTCATCGAGAAGCACGAGCGAATTCGTCCCTCGAGGAGGGGCTCCAGCCATTCTTCTTTCTGCTGATTCGTGCCGTGCTCGGCGAGGATCTCCATGTTGCCGGTGTCCGGTGCCGAGCAGTTGAAGGCCATCGGCGCCACCGCCGGGCTGCGTCCCATCTCCTCGCAGAGCAGCCCGTACTCCCAGTTGGTCAGGCCGGGCCCGTAGCGCTCGTCGGGCATGAAGAGGTTCCAGAGGCCCTCCGACTTCGCCCTCTCGCGGATCTCGACCAGGATCTTCGGGTAGGGCACGCCGGGACCCACCTCGGCGTCGAGCGCCTCCATGATCTCGCGCTCCTGCGGGTAGATCTCCGCGTCCATGAAGTCGAGGATTCGCTCGCGCAGCGTCTCGACCTGGGGGCTCGGCGTGAAGTCCATCGGGGTCCTCTCCTCGGGGCTGGTTGCCCGAACGCTAGCGCCACCCCGGTGACTTCGCATCTACTGGTGCATATGCCCCCGAAGGGCCGAAAGTCAGCGGAGGCGGTAGCGGGCGAAGAGCTCGCCCTTTTGCTCCAGGAGCCAGGCGAGCTCCAAAGGCGTCACCTCGTCAAGGGCGCCCTCGAGAATGTGCGGAGCGCCGCCGCCGATCAGCTTCGGGGCGATGGTGAGAAAGAGCTCGTCGACGAGGCCGGCCGCCTGCAGTGAGCCGTGCAGGGTGGGTCCGCCCTCACACATCACCGCCCGGATGCCTTCTCCATGCAGGGAGCGCAGCAGCGCGGAGAGGTCGGACCATCCCTCAGGATCGCTCTCGACGACGACGAGGCGCTTGTCGAGGTTGGCGTAACGCTCGGCCCGCTGTGTCCCCGCGCCGATCATCACCGCGTCGAAGCGGGTGCGCAGCTTGGCGAGCATCTCGGTGTCGGTGCTGGAGCCGATCGGTCCGGAGACACCGCCGATCGTCGCCCGTCCGTCGACGGTCGCGGCGAAGTTGATGGCGACGAAGGGCCGCCCCTCGCGCTCCTCCTCCCAGGGCCTGTAGGAGTCGAGCTGCTGCTCGACCGTCGTCTCAGCGGGATCTGGGATCAGGCGCCGCATCGACTCGGAGCCTAGTGGTGACTTCGTCTTTCTCGAGGGTAGTGCGAAGCCAGCGGTGCTCAGGAGTAGTCGTGCCAGCCGGCGAACTCGCGACCGACGAATTTCTGCAACTCGGCGACGTCGGCGCTAAAGCGGGCGCGGACGGTCTCGAAGAGGTCGTCAGGCAGCTTCGGCTTCGGCGCCGGCGGCTTCTCGGGGTCGTGGACGACCTTCTCGACGATCCAGCGCATCGACTCGGGCAGGCGGTCGAAATTGCGATCGAAGGAGCGAAGGCCTGGGAGTTTGATCAGCTTCTCCATCAGCTGGTATTTGTCGCCCTGCTTGGCGCTCGACTTCTCCCACTCGCGGTCAAACTGCTCCGAGGTGAAGTTCTCATCGACGCCGGCGAAGGCGAAGGCCTTGCGCATCGTCGCCTCGCGTTCGGTCTGCAGCTCCTCCTGGGTGATGATCTCGATCTGCTCGCGGTCGAAGTGCTCGAGATATGGCTGCAACTGCATCCAGTACTTGGAGCGGTTCATGTAGGAGGTCTCGGGGTTGGAGAGCACCTCGACCATGTCGCCGGTCTCATAGCCGGCGCCGGTGGCGTGGACCCAATGGGAGAGGACGCGCTTGATCGGATCGCGCACCATGTAGAGCAGGCGGGCGTCGGGGCCCAAGCTGGCGCGGATGCGCGCCGGAACCCCGGTGAAGCGGGGCAGGTTGGTGTAGTGCGGGGAAGACTCGCCGCGGACCTTGAAGCGGCCGTCGAAGCGGCTCGCGTACCAGTCGAGGCCGAGGTCCCAGTTGAGCTCCTCGCAGAAGAAGTTGAGCTCCTTCGGCTTCGACATCTGGATCTCCGGATGCAGGCCGAGGTAATGGTGGATGCTCGTCGTGCCGCACTTCAGCCCACCGATGATGATCAGGCTGGGCAACTGGGCGTGGCGCTTGCGCCGGCGGCGGAGGCGGCTTTTGCGATCGGCGGTGTAGCGCTCACGAGCGCGCGCGCACATCGCCTCGTCGGCGGGGTCGCGGGGGGCCTTCGCAGTGGCGATCTGGGTCTCGGCCTCTGACACGAGCGGGCTAGTGTAGCTGCGATGCCTGTTGCCGATCTTGCATCCAGCTTCAACTCGTTCTTCGACGCCTCGAGCTCGTTCTTCGAGCATCTCTCCGACGTCCGCTGGACGCCGTTCATGATCGCGCTCGCTTTCCTGGCGGCGATGCAGCTTGCCCGTGCCTGGGCCTGGCGCAACGTCCTGCGCGCCGCCTATCCCGGCAAGCCGATCTCCTTCCTGCAGCTTGGCGCCGCCTATCTGGCGGGGGCTGGGATCAACGCGATCCTCCCGGCGCGGGCGGGCGACGTGACCAAGGTTTTCCTGGTCAAGCGCCAGATCCCCGATTCCTCCTATCCCGCCGTCACCTCGTCCTTCCTCGTCCAATCGGTCTTCGACACCACGGTCGGCATCCTCGTCTTCCTCTACGCGATCACCCAGGGCCTGCTGCCCGAACCGCCGCAGCTGCCCGACTCGCGCGCCTTTGAGATCTCCTTCTGGGTCAACCACCCGAAGACGCTGCTGATCGTGATCGGCGTGCTGCTGGTAGTGGGCGCGATCGGCATCTACTACCTCGCCCACCACGTGCGCCGCTTCTGGGTTCGCGTGCGTCAGGGCGTGGTCATCCTCGGCCAGCCCCGCCGCTACCTGCGCCAGGTTGCGGCCTGGCAGGGGGTGGGGTGGATCTGCCGTTTCCTCGCCTTCTGGTTTTTCCTCGAAGCCTTCGGCATCGGCGGCTCGGTCGGCAACGTGCTGCTGGTGATGAGCGTGCAGGCGATCGCCACGATCGTCCCCTTCACCCCTGGCGGCGCGGGCGCCCAGCAGGCGCTGCTGGTCGCGACTCTGCACGGTCCGTCGCGCGCCGCCGTGCTCTCCTTCTCTGTCGGCACCCAGATCGCGATGGCGGCCTGGTCGGTCGTGCTCGGCTTCACCGCGATCCTGCTCGTCTTCCGCACCACGGACTGGAAAGGCCTGATCCGCCAGGCCCAGGACGAGGCGGCCTCAGACGCCGCCGTGCTGCGTCCTCAGTCGCCCGAATAGCGGCATTGCTTAGGCCTCCCCGCCTCCTTGCCTGACGACGTCTGAGGCCGCCTCGTCAAAAAACAAGCGGGTCGCGGCCTTCCAGCTGCCCGCTGAGGCGTAGGGGCGGAAGCGGATGAACGCGGATTCGTGGTGGAAGGGACGCTCGCGGTCGGCCTTGACGGCGGCCATGTGGGTGCCGTCGTCGCGGTAGGAGTACTCGCGCATCGCCGCCGCACTGCGCCAGAGCGAAAAGGTGGAGACGAGCCGGGGCGGGCGGGCGAGGCCGATCGACGCCAGCAGTCCGGGCGCCTCGACGACCTCCGCTTCGGCTCGGCCGGCGCTGCGCAGGAACGGGCGAAGGCGAGTCAGCCGCGGTCGGCCGAGGGTCAGCACCGCCACCGGCTCGTCGTCGGCGACCGCGCGCTGGCGTTCGGGGAGGCCCGGGATCGCCGGCCAGGCGCCGGAGACGCGCAGCGGGTCAAGGCGGACGTGCCAGCCGGAGACGAGCCGGCTCGCCAGAGGGTGGTCGCTGCAGAGGAATTGATCGAGGGCGTCGTCGTTCTGCCAGGCCGCAATCAGCCCGAACCGCCCCGGGAAGAGCGGCAGCCGCCGGCCGGGCCCCTGTGGGGCGGTGACGGTCGTCTCGGCATAGAGAAGGCCTGGAACCGTCTCGGGAAGCGGCTTTCGTCGCAGCGCGGCGGGCACGCGAGAGAGGCCGGCGTCGACGATGTGCACGGAGACGATCATCTGGCTCCTTCCGCGGCGAGAGCTAACCTAGTGGACACTAAGAAACTGTCGGGAACCGTACTTAGGGACTACTAGGTTGTCAAGCCAGACGCCAAAGAAACGCCTCAGCGCCGCACAGCGCCGCGGGATGATCGAAGGCGCGGCCACGGCGCTCTTTGCCGAGCGCGGCTACCAGGGCGCCTCGATCGACGAGATCGCCAGGCGCTCAGGAGTGACGCCGCCCGTGCTCTATGACCACTTCGCCTCCAAGCAGGATCTTTACCGCCGCCTGCTTGAGCGCCACTTCGCCGACCTGCGGGAGGTCTGGCGCGAGAATTTCGTCGGCGAGGACCCGCCCGCCCGTCGAGTCGCCCGCTCCTTCGACGCCTGGTTTGCCTACCTCGAGGCCCACCCCTTCGCCGGCCGCATGCTCTTTCGCGACACCACCGGCGACCCCAAGATCGAGGCGATGCACCAAGAGGTGGCGGCGAGCAGCCGCGCCGCGATAATGGGCCTCTTCGCCGACCAGCCCGACGTCGAGAAGGTGATCGGCCCGGAGTTCGAGCAGGGTCTTGAAATGGCCTGGATAGTGATGCGCGGCGTGCTCCAGGGCTTGGCGATGTGGTGGTATGAGCACCCACAGGTGCCCCGCGAGCGAGTGGTAGCCACGGCGATGAACGCCCTCTGGGTCGGCTGGGAGCGGACCCAGGCGGGGGAGGGTTGGGGCTAGCTAGCCGGCTCAACCGGCGAGAGGATTGACCCAGCGCAGCCCCTCAAAGCGGGAGAAGTCGTTGTCGCTGGAACAGAGCTCGGCGCCGTGTTCGATCGCCAGCGCGGCCAGGTGAGCATCGCTGGTCAGGTTGCCGGCGGTGAGCGGCATGAGCAGATCGCGCATACGGCCGGCGTGCTTCTCGCTCGGGTAAACGATGGTTGCAACGGGCGACCCGAGGCAGCTTTCGACGAATTCGAACGCCCGGCTAGGCGAAAGCGCGTTGCCGAAGGCGACTGGGTTGGTTGAGATGCGGAGAAAGCAGATGAGGGCCATCCAAGCGAAGCCCACCTCCTCGGTCCCCGAGAGCGTCCGCTCGAGCCAGGGTCTGGCCCGCGCGTGGTGGCGGGAAGAGTCGTCAGCCGCGTAGATCAGCAGGTTGGCGTCCGGGAGCTTCACTTGCCAAGATGAAGCTTGCGAATCGTCTCCGCGTCCTCGAGTTCACCGGCCAGTTGCAGGGCCTTGTCGAGATTGACTCCGGGCTTGGCTTTCATCGGCTGAGGGGGAGGAAGGCGGTAGGGCCGGGGCTTCGCCTCCTCCCGCTCAAGGCCGCGCCTCACGCTCGAGTTGAGCGCCTCTTGAAGGAGATGTCTTTTCTTCGCATCTCCTCTTTCAGCTTGGCGGCCACGTCAGGATCCAGGGTGACGGTCGTTCGCATGAGAAGCATCAATGCATCACATACCTTGCTGTCATGATGCTCTAGCTCGACCAGCCCGGGTAGCGGGCTGGGACGCGCCACTGCCACGGCGGGCGTTCGGCGGCGGCGAAGTCGTAGTGGTTGCGGCCGGGGAGGGTCTCGAGCGGAACCAGGGCCGGATCGTCTTGAAGCAGCACTTGGACGCCGCGGGCCGCTTCGACATCGGCCTGGGTGGCGCGGCGGGCCTGGCGCTCCCAGCCGAGGCCAGGGCGGTAGAGCCAGTAGGTCAGCTCTACCCAGCCGCGCGAGCGCCGCTGATCGTCGATCTGGGTGAAGGCGGTAGAACGGCGGCGTGAGGCGGTCAGATGCGGGCCGGCGGCGATGGCGCAGCTTTCGCGACGGCAGTAGCGGAAGTCGACCGGGACCAGGGGCAGGCCCGTCGGCCCGGGTTTCGCCTCGGGCGGCGGCGCAAGAGCGCGGGCGAGGCGGGCGAGCGGCCAACCGTAGGCCGGCACGAGCGGGTGGTGGTGGCAGTCGTCGGGCAACCGCGGCGCGCAGGCGATGCGCTTGGAGATCGCGCCGGCAAGGCCGCGGCCTGCGTCGATTTCGCCGCCGGCGGCGACGGCCGCGATCGCGGCGAGCAGCAGCAACGCAACGAGCGCGACGAGGCCGGCCTGCTCGACGCTCGCCGACCCACGCTCGGATTCTCGTTCGTGATGCATGCCCGCGACGCTAAGCAGCGCGGGCGCGTGGGTGGTGCGCAGAATGTCCCGGCTTTGCCCCGCAACGCCCTTCTGCTATTCATGTGCGAGATGGAGGGCAGCCCCTTCAACCTTTTCGGCGACCCCGACGAGTTCCGCGCCCGCATGGAGGAGCTCTCCGAGCAGATGCAGTCTTCCCAGCGGGTTGCCTGGGCGGACAACGCGATCAAGCTCGCGGTCGAGATGACCGTCGCCTCGATCGGCCAACTCGACCTCACCGGCGACCCCGATCAGCAGGCGATGCAGGTTCGTGACGCGATCCGGGTTCTCTTTCCCGAGGCGGTTACGCTGGTCCGCGAGGCCCGCGAAGGCCTCTCCTGAGGCCGCTGGGCTGACGCACCTCGGCGTCCTCGGTCGCCTTGCTTGCAGAGCACGCGGCGCTCTCCGCGGTCTTGAACTGCTTGGCCCAGCGGCCTCAGAGCAACTTGAAGCGCAAAGAGATCGCGGCGCCGCGACGGAAGATCGCGGCGACCAGCTCCAGCGGAACGGCGACCAGGAGGGCGGGGATCGCCGCGAGAACGCTGATCAATGCGTCAAGGCGCCGCTGCCAGGGCCGGCGGGCCGGCACGGCGGTGGCCCGGCCGAAGGCGCCGAGCGCGACGTTGTGGCCGAAGGTGAGGCCATTGAGCAGGGTCTGCCATATCGAGGCGATGCCCGCGCCCGGCATCCAGCGGGCGCTGGTGACGACCTGGTCGCGGTTGGCGAGGAGGCGCCGCACCGCCTCGGGAGTGAACAGATAGTGGCTTTCCGGCTCGAGGCCGGCCCAGCCGGCGCTGCCGAACCAGGCGGCGAAGCTCGCCCGGTTGACGATCCGGATCGCGTCATCTCGATCGAGTTGATCGAGGGCAGCGAGCGCGTCGGCGCTGCCGTGCGCTGCCCCGACGACGCCGAGGCCGCAGCTCTCGCAGCGCCGCACCGGGCCGTGCAGACCGGGTCTTGCATCGAGCCAGCCGAAGAGCGGCTCGCCGCAGGCCGGGCAGGGTGGATTGTCCGGGCTCGCTCCTGCCTCAAGCGGAACGACGGGGGTGCGCTCACCGGCTCGTGTCGAACTCATCGCAGGTAGCGTACGCCCCGTGCAGCCAGTTGAGCTCGACTACGTCGCCGCCCCCAACGCATGAGCCCGCGTCATCAGGCCCTGGCCTGGGAGCGACGCTGGGCGATTCCGGTAGCTATCGCGGCCCTGCTCACCGTGGTCGGTTTCGTCGTCTCGGGCGCGCTCAGCAGCAACATAAGCGGCGAAGGCCAGGCGGCTCTGCTGCGTTCGGCGCACGAGCACAGCTCGAGCGTGACCCTCTCCGGGGCCATCGATGCCCTCGCCTTCGTCCTGCTCGCCCTGCCGTTGGGCTACCTCTTCCGGGTGGTCGAGGCACGCGGCGAGGGGGTGCGCAACGGGATGATCGCGCTCGTGGTCGCGGCGCCCCTGTTCTTGGCAATCTCAACCGGTCTCGGCGTCGCGGCGAAGCACGACGCCGCCAACGCGTTCACGGCCGGGGAAGCCAAGTCGACGCTCTCGGACAAGGAAGCGAGCAAGGAATGCGCCGCAACCCTGAAGGACAAGGGCGCGAAGTCCTTCGCCGACGAATACCCGCCACAGGGAAGCGAGACACCGCGCGCCGCCTGCGAACGGCGGGAAATCGAAGACGACGAAGCCTCCAATGCCGTCTCGGATGCCTCGCTCTCCGGGCTCGCCACGTTCTTCGGCATAGCCGGCGGCCTCAGCCTGATCCTCGGTCTGTTCTACACCTCGCTATGGGCAATGCGGACGGGCGTGCTCAGTCGCTTTTGGGCGGCGTTGGGGATGGCGCTCGGCGTAACCGTCCTGCTCGGAGTAGTCCTCTTCCTGCTGTTCTGGCTCGTCTACCTCGGTCTCCTGATCGGCGGTTGGGTGCCCGGCGGCCGCCCCCCGGCCTGGGCGGCCGGCAAAGCGATCCCCTGGCCATCGCCAGGCGAGAAAACCGCCGCGACCCTCGAATCTCAAGGAGAGGCGGAGCCCCCCTCTGAGCCGAATGATCCCCGGGAGCTCGAGGATCCCGAGGATCCGACCGCGACGGGCCGGTCTCAGTAGGCCGGAACGTCTTGCACTTTTTTGCCGTGAGCTAGAGGCGCCAGCTCACCACTTTTCACCAAAAAAGTTAAGTGAAGGTCTACTGAGACCGGCCCGTCGCGGTCCGCTTCCGATGCGTCCGAATCTCGCTCATGATGCGCTCGAGCCGGGGCTCCCGCGAGTCGTCGACGAAGCTCATCGCGGCGGCGACGCCGGGGTGGATGGCCGCGATGCGCTCGTGCATCGCTTGAGCGACGGCGCGGTAGGTGGGATGGCCCTCACGGCCGGAGCGAAGCTCGATCAGGTGCATTGCCTCGCGGGCGTTGAGGTCGAGGGTGTAGCGAATTCGATAGGCGAGGCTAAGGGCGTAGGAAGCTTGCTCGTGGAGCCCAGCGTCGACTAGCCGCTCGTACTCGGCTCTGGAGATCTCCAGGGCTCGCTCGAACTCATCGCCCGCGCCCGCTTCGCGGACCTCCTCTGGGATTCCCGCTCCCAGATCCGGCCCCAGGCGCTGCCACTGGACGGTCAGCATGCGGTGGCGCTGGAGGTCGCGGAAGGCGCCGTAGTCGGAGACGATCTCGAAGCGGTAGCGCAGTGCCTCGAAGCCGCGGCCGGGGCGGTGGCGGCGGTTAGCTCGCTCGCCGACCATCGCGGCGAGCAACTCGGCCCGCTCGTCGCGGTCGAGCACGTCGAGGCGGGCGAGGACCTCGGTCTCGGGCACCGAGGCCGACTCGAGCAGGCAGGCGGCCAGCAGGCTCTCTTCGCTGCCGTCGACGTGGACCAGCTCGACCGAGGGGCTCGTCCCGCCGTCGCCGCGCCGGTCGAGTCCGAGGCGGGAGACCCACTGCTCGGTCTGCTCGCGGCGCCGGCGCAAATAGGCGATCCACTCGCCGCCGCGGTCGGGGCGCTCGACCCGCGAGACGAAGCTCGGCATCACCTGCTTCAGCTCGGCCAGGATCATGCCGCCGTACTCGCGCGCCTCCGGCAGCGGCGAGGCCATCAGCCGCAGCAGCATCTGCTCGTAGGCCTGGCCGGAGGCGTAAATGCCGACGTGACTCAGGGTCGCCGCCGGCAGCAGACCGCGCAGCAGGTCGAGCGCCTTGGCGCGGATCGATCGCTGCCAGGGACCCTCCGGTTCACCCTCGCCGCGGGGCCAGCGCTCGGCTGCCCACTGCTCGACCTGCTTCAGCGAGCGCGAGTAGATCGTGAAGATCTCGTCCATCGTGGTGCTGAACTCCGGGCCAAGCTCCTCGCCGCGGTAATAGCGGTAGCCGCCGCCGTCGGGCATCGGCTTGTCGTATGGGATGTAGCGGGTCGACTGCTCCAGATAGGCGGCGAGGCGGCCGCGCTGCAGCACCTTGGTGAGCACGTTGGAGACCCACTCGCAGGCGACGTGGGCACCACCGGCCTGGGCGATCGAGTCATCGCCGTAGCCAAGGAAGACGCGTTCGTAGAGGCCGGCCGCGCGCTCGCCCTCGGCGCCGTCGAAGGGCCTGGGGCCGGCCTCGGCGTCGGCGGCGAACTCCTCCAGGTAGAGCCTGCGCACGGTCCCGGAATAGCGCGAATAGCGGGCAAAAAGCGCTCCCTTGACCGTCTCCGGCAGGTTGACCAGGGCGAAGACCGGCCGGTCGAGGTTGGTGAAATGAGGGGCGAGCAGGGCTCGCTCCTCAGCGCTGAATTGCTCGACTGGGTAACGCACCGGGGCATCGTAGCCGCGGCCTCGGCGGGGTGGCCAGGCCGCGAAACCGTCTGGGACCGTGTTATTTGCGGCTCGGGACGGTTTCGGCATCCGCCGAGGGTGGGCGGGCCATCAGCTCGATGCGGTGACCGCCCGGGGTGAGGGTCAGCGCCCGGGACGCGCCCCAGTGCTCGCGGCGCCTTTCGACCTCGAAGCCGTGCGCGGCCAGCGCCGCGAAGGCGCCCTCGAAGTCGGCGACCACGATCGCGGTGTGGCCGCGTGGGGGCACCGTCGGCGACTCGGTCGGCATCAGGTGGATTTGCGTCCCCTCGCGTTCGAGCCAGGTGAACTCACTGAGCGAGGCGGGCGGCTCGACCAGCTCGAAGCCGAGCAGCTGCCAGAGCTCGACCGTGCGCTCGATCTCCGCGGGCGCTACCTCGATCCCGACGTGGTGCAGCATCAGAATAGGAGGGATAGCAGGGCGGCGGCGACGACGATCGCGGTCGACCAGACGACGGCCTCGGCGGTGATCTCCATGTCGAGGCCATAGGCATGGGCGACCACTAGCGAGTTGAGGCCGGTCGGCATCGCGGAGAGCAGGCGATAGGCGGCGGGCAGGTCGATCAACGGTGCCGCCATCAGCATCAACAGGCCGGGGACGATCGCGAGCCGGGCGGCGATCGTCAGCGCCACGGGGCGGGTCATCGGCGGCGGAATCGGCAGCTCGCCGTGCTCCGCGTTCTCGGCCAGGGTGGCGCCGACGGCGAAGAAGCCGATCGGCAGGATCGCCACGATCAGCGCCTGGGAGATGTCGACCAGCTCGGTCGGCGCCAGGGACCTGGGGGCGAGGATGCCGGCGATCGCGGCGTAGAGCGCCGGGTTGCGGGTGAAGAAGGCCCGCACCCGCTCGCTTGGCGTTTCCCCGGCCTTGGTGCCGAAGGCGGCGCCGACGGCGAAGGCGCCGAGCAGCAGGCAGGGGCCGGTGACGAGGACGTCGTAGAGGACGGCGGTGGAGAGCTGGTCGCGGCCGAGCAGGGCCACGGTCAGCGGGTAGCCGAGGTAGCCGGTGTTGACGCTGAGCACGGTGCAGACGACGGCGCCGGTCTGGAAGCGCGGCAGCTTCAGTGCGCGGTCGGCGATCAGGAAGGCGAGCAGGGCCCCGAGCGAGGAGGCGACGATGCCGAGGATCAGGCCGACGCCATGGCTGAGGTCGATGTTCGCCTTGGCGAGGTTGAAGAAGATCACCGGCGGCAGGAAGACGTAGAGCAGCAACGTCAGCGCTCGTCGCGAGGCCATCGCCGCGCCCGCCGGCCAGCGGTGCTCGGAGACGACGCCGATCCCGACCGAGATCACGATCGCCGCGGTTGTGAGTAGAACGCCGATCGCGGGACCCTTTCAGGTCGGCACGAAGCGGACCGCTACGGGTAAAGCGCTTCGATCTCCGCTTCGTACTTGCGCTCGATCGGGCGTCGCTTCAGCTTCATTGTCGGCGTCAGCTCCTCGCCCCCAGGCAACCACTCGTCCTCGAGTGCCTTGAAGCGCTTGATCTGTTCGACCCGGGAGAGGCGCTCGTTGGCCTTAGCGACAGCGCGCTCGAGCTCCTCCGCGACGGCTGTGTCGGACGCGGTCAGACCGCGCGCGGCGAGGCTTTCCGCGTCGAGCGCGATCAGCGCCACGTTGTAGGGGCGGTTGTCCCCGATCGCCACCGCCTGGGCGATCAGCGGCGTCGCCGCCTTCAGCTTGGCCTCGATGTTGGCCGGCGACATGTTCTTGCCGGCGGCGTTGATGATCAGCTCCTTCTTGCGGTCGATGATCCGCAGGTAGCCGGCCTCGTCGAACTCGCCGATGTCGCCGGTCAGCAGCCAGCCGTCCTCGCTCAGGGCTTCGGCGGTCTTCCCCGGCATGTTGCGGTAGCCCGCCATCACCTGCGGGCCGCGGACCATCACCTCGCCGTCGGCGGCCAGCTTCACCTCGGTGTTGGGGATCGGCGGTCCGACCGTTCCGACCCGCACGCCGCCGGGCGGGTTCAGCGTCGTGATCGCGGTGGTCTCCGACATCCCCCAGGTCTCGCGGATCTCGATGCCGAGGGCGAGGAAGAACTCGAGCACCTCCGGTGGGGTCGGCGCCGCTCCGACGACGAACGACTCGACCTGGTCGAGGCCGAGCATCGCGCGGATCGTCGAGAGCACCCGCTCGTCGGCCCGTTTCCACTCCGCCTCGAGCTCGGCGGGTGCGCCGCCGTCCATGAGAGCGCGAGCGCGGCGGCGGCCCAGCTCGATCGCCGCCACCGTGGCCTCGCGTTTCGCCTCGTCGGGCTCGGCCGCGATGCCGACCTCGATCGCTGCCTTCAGCTTTTCCCAGATCCGCGGCACGCCGCCCCAAACCGTCGGCTTTACCTCGATCGAGTAGGCGACCATCTGGCGCGGGTCGGGGCAGCAGTAGACGCAGCTGCCGTAGATCATCTGCGCGTAGATCCCCGCCCAGCGGTCGGCGATGTGGGCGCTGGGGAGGTAGGAGATCATGCGCCCGCCAGGCGTGGTTTGCTGCACCTCGTCACAGGCCCGCCAGACGCTGATCATGTTGTGGTGGGTCAGCTGCACCCCCTTCGGCGGTCCGGTCGTGCCCGAGGTGTAGATCAGGCAGAGCACGTCCTCCGGCTCGACGGCCCGCCAGGCCGCCTCGAAGTCGAAGTCGAGATCTCCCATAACTTCGAGCTCCCCGATCGCGATCGTCCCCTCGGGAGCCTCGCCGTCTATGACCACCACATGCTCGACGCTTTCGACCGCCTCGCGAGCCGCCAGCACCGTCTCGAGGAACGCCTGCTCGGTGACGATCACTTTGTTGCCGGCATCGCGGACGACGTACTCCACCTGCTCCGGCGACGAGGTGTTGTACACGGAGAAACAAGTCGCCCCCAGGTGCATCGCCGCGGTATCGGTCAGGTGCAGCGCCGGTCGATTGACCAGCATGAACCCCACCGTGTCGCGCCGTTTAACTCCCAGCTTCGCGAGTCCTGCCGCCCGCCTCTGCACCGTCTCCGAGTAGTCCGCCCATGACGCCTCATAGTCACTGTCCTTGAACCGCAGCGCAGGACTGTCGGCCCACTCCTCGGCAGTCAGCTGAAACGCTTCGCACATCGTCTCCGCTCGAAGTGCTTTCGGCCGCTCTCCCATTTGCTGAACATACAACGACTCTCGCGGGGGTGGCGCCATAGGGGGACCCGTCCCTGAGGAAGCTTTAGCCACCGGAAGGGGTGGGGGTTCCTGCGGCGACAGGACCCGCCGCGCCGAGACGTCTGTCAGAACAGCGACGAGCCGGCGTGTTCCGCAAACTTCACCAACGGCTCCGGGATAACGCCGAAAAACACAACAGCGGCGGCAGCAATGAGCGCGGGAATAACGAGGTAGGGACGACGACCGGCTTCGAGGTCGATCGGATCCGCTTCGGGAGAGGCCCCCGCGATTGCTGGAGTGGCAATGTTCTCGCTGTCGGGCCGCATCCACATCGCGGCGACGACCCGCAGGTAGTAAGCCAGCGAGATCATCGTCCCGACCGCGATGAACACCGCGAGCCATGTGTAGTCCCCTTCGACCAGCGCCTCGATCAGGTAGAGCTTGCCGATGAAGCCCGCGGTGGCGGGCAGGCCGGCGAGGCCGAGCATCGAGATCGTCAGCGGCCAGGCGAGCTGTGGCCGCTCGGCGCCGAGCCCGCGCACGGCGGCGATGTCGTCGCCGTAGGGGGTCTCGCGCTCGCGGGCGATGACGACGGCGAAGGCGGCGAGGTTCATGAAAGCGTAGGCGGCGAGGTAGAAGACGATCGCGTTGATCCCCGCCTCGTTGGCGACGACGAGGCCGCCGAGGATGTAACCGGCCTGGGCGATGCCGGAGTAGCCGAGCAGGCGCTTGAGCGAGTTCTGGCCAAGCGCGCCGACGTTGCCGACCGCGATCGAGATGGCGGCCAGCGCCGCCAGGGCGGGTTGCCATTCGCTCGCCTGCGGCGCCAGGGCGACGTCGAAGAAGCGGATGAAGACGGCGAAGGCGGCGGCCTTCGTCGCCACCGCCATGAAGCTGGTGATCGGCGAGGGCGCACCCTCATACACGTCGGGGGTCCACTGGTGGAAGGGCGCGATCGAGGTCTTGAAGGCGAGGCCGACGGCGGCCATGCCGATCCCGACCAGGATCAGCGGATCGCCGAGCACGCTCTTCTGGGCGATGCCTTGGGCGATCCCTGTGAAGTCGGTCGAGCCGGTGCCGCCGTAGAGGAAGGCCATCCCGTAGAGCAGGGTCGCCGAGCCGAGTGAGCCGACGATCAGATACTTGAGCCCCGACTCAAGCGACTTCTCACGCCGCATGTTGGTGGCACAGAGGATGTAGAGCGGGATCGAGAGCGTCTCCAGCGCGACGAAAAAGGTGACCAGGTTCTGCGCCTGGGCGAGCAGAACCATGCCCAGCACCGACCCGAGCAGCAGCGCCTGGTACTCGCCCTTTCCCGCCTGCTCGGTGGCGGGCTCGCGAATCGAGAAGAGGACCGTGAACGCTGCCGTCAGAATCGCGATCAGCGAGATCGAGATCGCCAGGTCATCGAGCCGCAAAGCTCCGGAAACGAGTTCGGTGGAATCGTTCCATCTCCAGATCAAGAGCCCTGCAGTGACGCCGAGGGTCAGGATGCTCAAGGACGGAGTTGTCCGTCGCACCGGTTTGAAGACCCCGCTGAGCAGAACGACGCAGAGTCCAACCGTTAGCGCTAGAACTGGTGACAGTCCTGCGTAGTCGATGTGCGGGGCGTGGAAGTTCACTGGCTTGCCTTGGTGGGGTCGGGGGCCGTCAGGTGGGTCTCCCAAAACGCGGCTCCGCGGAGTCGCGTGGGTTGCTCTCCGGGACTTGGTGGCCGCTTCGCGCTAAGTGTTTTAGGAGACCCACCTGACGGCCCTTCGGTCGCCGCCACGGTCGCCGCCACTGAGGTGTCCGTGCGCTTCAAGATCAACTGGGGGTACAGCGCCAGCCCCAGGATGCACAGCACTATCGGGACGAGCACCGCGCCGTCCTGCCAACTGATCTCCCGCGAGGGCAGCGAATCGGGCTTTCGATTGTGCATGGTCCGCTGATAGAGCCTCAGCGCGTAGTACGCCGCCATGGCCACCCCGGATATCGCGACAAACGCGAAGACGATCTTCGAGTCGAAGAGGCCGTTGAGGATGTAGAACTCGCCGACGAAGTTGGCCGAGCCCGGCATCGCCAGGGTCGCCAGGGTGACGATCAGGAAGAGCGCCGCCAGGACCGGGGCCCTCATCGCCATGCCGCCCATCTCGCGCAGGTCCTCGGTACCGCTGCGCTCGACGAGGATCGCGATGATCACGAAGAGCGGCGCGACGACGAGGCCGTGGTTGACCATCTGCAGGATCGCTCCGTCGGAACCATCGGCGGAGAGCGCGAAGATCCCGGCGGTGATGAAGCCGAGCTGCGCCACTGAGGAGTAGCCGGCCACCAGCCGGATATTGGTCTGGGTGAAAGCCATCACCGAGCCGTAGAGAATCGAGGCCAGGGCAATGACCAGGATCACCTCCTGGAATTCGATCGTCGCCGCCGGGAAGAGCGGCAGCACGACGCGCAGGAAACCGTAGGCGCCGACCTTGGCCAGCACGCCCGAGAAGACGGCCAGCGCCGGCAGTGGGGCCGCCCGGTAGGCGTCGGGCATCCAGCCGTGGAGGAGGAAGGCGGGCATCTTGACCAGGAAGGCGGCGGCGAAGAACCAGAAGATCCAGCGCTGGCTGCCTTCCCCGATCGGGTGCTTGGCCAGTTCGGCGATCGAGAAGGTGATCTGCCCCCCATGTTGGGCCGCGATGATCGCGGTGGCGATCGCCCCGACCAGCATCAGCAGCGAGCCGATCAGCGTGTAGACGATCATCTTCAGCGTCGCCGCCGAGGCGCTCGGGCCGCCCTCGCGGTCGCTGCCCCAGACGCCGAAGAGGAAGTAGAACGGCACCAGCATCAGGTCGAAGAAGAGGACGAAGAGCAGCAGGTCCTGAGCGATGAACGAGCCCAGGGTGGCGGTCTCGCCGATCAGCATCATCAGGAAGAAGAGGTGGGGGCGATCCTGCTCGCGGAAGGCGGCGAAGGCCGTGCCCCCCGTCCACAGCACCGTGGTCAGCAAGATCAGGAAGACGTTGAGGCCGTCGATCCCGAGGCTGTAGTCGACGCCGAGGCCCGGGATCCAGTTGACGTCAACCGTGTCCTGCAGCCCGGAGGCGCCCGAGTCGAAGCCGGCGACGAGCGAGATCGCGATGCCGAGCGTCGCCACCGCGCCCAGCGTCGCCCACCAGCCGGCCAGCCGCTTGGGGAGGAAGAGGCCGATCAGGCCGAAGGCGAGCGGTGTCCACAGCAGGGCGTTAATCATGAGCTTGAGAGCAGGAAGTAGAGAGCGAGGCCGGCGAAGCCGACCAGCAGCAGCAGCGCGTAGCTGCGCACGAAGCCGCTCTGCACGACGCGGACGAGGCGACCGCCGCCGCCGACGATGTCCTCGGTACCGCTGACGAGGCCGTCGACGACGAAGCGCTCGAAGACCCGGTTGGCGAAGCGGCCGATCGCCAGCGTCGGGCGCACGATCAGGAGGTCGATCGCCTCGTCGAAGTACCACTTGTTGTAGAGGAAGGTGTGCACTGCGGAGAAGCGTTGCTGCAGCGCCGCCGGGACCTCGGGCCGGACAACGTAGAGCCAATAGGCGACGCCGATGCCTGCCAGCGAGATCACACTGCCGATGCCGAGGCCGATCCAGCTCCAGCTGGTCGAGGGATGGATCGCCGCCAGCGGCGAGTCAGCGAAGACCGGGTCGAGGAAATTGGCGACGATGTTGTCGACGCCGGGGATCTGGATCAGGCCACCGAAGAGGGCACCGAAGGCGAGGACCGCCATCGCGATCCGCATCGGCAGCGACTGCTCAGCGATGTGGTGCTCGGCGCCGGGGAAGCCGACCTCGGTGTCCTCCATCTCGCCGGTCGCCGGATTGCGCGGAGCCTCATGGGCGACATGGCCGCTGTCGATCAGCTCCTGCGCCTCGGGGCACGGCTTACCGGGCAGCACGCGGAAGATCAGGCGGAAGGTATAGATCGCCGTCAGGAAGGCGCCGAAGTAGCCGAGCACGGTGAAGATCAGGTACATGCCGCCGCGGGCGCCGGCGTAGGCGAGGATCTCATCCTTGGAGAAGAAGCCCGAGGTGAGCGGGAAGGCCGCCAGCGCCAGGCCGCCGCAGACCATCGTGATTGAGGTGAAGCGCATCGCCCGCCCGAAGCCGCTCATCTTGTCGATGTTCTGCTCGTTGGCCATCGCGGCGATGATCGAGCCGGCCGCCATGAAGAGCAGCGCCTTGAAGAAGGCGTGGGTCATCAGGTGGAACATGCCGGCTCCGTAGGCGCCGATCGAGACGCCGACGATCATGTAGCCGATCTGGCTCATCGTCGAGTAGGCGATCGCCCGCTTCAGGTCGGTCATCACCAGCGCGATCGTCGCCGCCACCAGCAGCGTCGCCAGGCCGACGAAGGCGGCGATGTCGGCGGCGGTTGGGGCGAGGACGAAGAGCGCGTGGGTGCGGGCGATCAGGTAGACGCCGGCGGTTACCATCGTCGCCGCGTGGATCAGCGCCGAGACCGGGGTAGGCCCCTCCATCGCGTCGGGCAGCCAGGTGTGAAAGGGCAGCTGCGCCGACTTGGCGAAGACGCCGGCGAGGAGCAGCAGGCAGATCGCGGTCACCGTCCACTCGTTGGTGTGGAAGACCTGGGGCGCCTTGGCGAAGACCTGGCTGTATTCGAAGGTCCCCAGTTCGCGGAAGATCAGGAAGGCGGCGAGGACGAGGCCAATGTCGCCGACGACGTTGACCACGAAGGCCTTCATCCCGGCCCGTGTCGCGGTCTGGCGCCGATACCAGAAGCTGATCAGTGCGTAGGAGACGAAGCCGACGAAGGCCCAGCCGACGATCAGCAAGACGAAGTTGCCGGCGAGGACGAGCAGCAGCATCGAGAAGACGAAGAAGTTGAGGTAGCTGAAGAAGCGGTGGTAGCCCTGGTCGGACTGCATGTAGCCGAATGAGTAGAGGTGGATCAGGGCCGAGACGCCGGCGACGACGAGGACCATGAAGACCGAGAGTGGGTCGACGAAGATGCCCAGCTTGATGTTCAGGCCCGCAACCGAGGCGTAGTCCCAGAGCGAGGAGGCGTGATGGCGCGCCTCGGGGGATTCGCCGAGCAGGCTGATCAGGGCGGCGACCCCGCAGAGGAAGGTGAGGCCGATCGTCAGCGTGCCGATCGCGCCGGCGGCCTTGACCGGCAGCACCTTGAAACCGAGCGCGATCACGATCGAGCCCAGCAGCGGGAACAGGAGAACGAGCCAAGCCCAAGCGGTCGCCGTCATCCCCGCAACTCCCTAAGAGCGTCCACATCCAGCGGAAGCTTGCGCCTAAAAATCGCCACAATCAGGCCGAGACCTACGACGACCTCACAGGCCGCCACCACCATCACCACGATCGCGAAGATCTGACCTTGTTGGTTGCCGACCATCCTGCTGAACGCGACCAGCGCCAGGTTCCCGGCGTTCAGCATCAGCTCAAGGCAGAGCAGGATCACGACTGGGCTGCGCCTGATGAGGATGCCGGTTGCTCCTATGGCAAACAGCAGGCTCGAGAGGACGATGTACCACTCGATGTTCATGCTGCACCACCGCTGGCGTGGGAGGGGACCGTGAGGGGGTCCTCAGAACGCTCGGCTGGAGCCTCGCTTGAGTGTTCTGAGGACCCCCTCACGGTCCCCTTGCTCACTCCGCCGGTGCCGAGGCGACCGGCGAGGACTACAGCCCCGACCGCCGCCAGCAGCAACAGGATCGACGAGGCCTCGAACGGGATCAGGAACCGTTCGAGCAGCAGGCGACCGATCGCGGCAGGGTCGCCGAAGCCCGGGTTGACGTCGGGGCCGTGGGTTCCCAGGGCCAACAGCGACGAGGCGAGGACGGCGATCGAGAGCTCGACGAAGAGGGCGATGCCGAGCAGCGGGGCGAGGAACCTTTGGCCGGGGATCGGCTCCCAGGCCGACTCGGTATCTCCGCCTACATAGGCGACCACGAAGACGTAGAGGACCATCACGGCACCGGCGTAGACGACCACCTGGGCGGCGGCGACGAAGGCGGAGGTGAGCAGGAGGAAGAGGACCGCCAGCGAGAAGAGGTGGACGATCAGGGCGAGGACCCCGTAGAAGGGGTTGCGCATGGCGACGACGCCGAGGGCGCCGCCGAGGGCGCCGATTGCCGCACCGAAGAAGAGGACCGCTTCCATCTACTCGCCCTCTGCCCGCAGCGGAGTGCGCTCTATCGACTCGGCAAGCAGCATCTCCTTGGTGAAGATCAGGTCGGTGCGGTCGTAGTCGGACATCTCGTAGTCGTGGCCCATCGTGATCGCGTCGAAGGGACAGGCGATCTCGCAGTAGCCGCAGAAGATGCAGCGCGAGAGGTTGATCTCATAGACAGCGGCGAAGCGCTCGCCGGCCGAGACCCGTTCGCCGGGGATGTTCTCGGCGGCGACAACGCGGATGCAATCGGCCGGGCAGGCAGCGGCGCAGAGCGAGCAGCCGACGCACTTCTCAAGGCCGGTGTCCTCGAACTTGTGCAGCTTGTGGCGGCCGCGGAAGCGCGGGTAGACCGGCGTCTTCTCCTCGGGGTACTCGATCGTCATCGGCCCCTCGATTAGCCGCGCCATCGTCGTCTTCAGCCCGCGCAACGTCTCGCCGAAGGCGCGGTAGGCGCCGCCGACACCGCCCGGCTCGGGCCCGCGCTGGACCTCGACCACGTCCTGATCCTTCAGGTATGGGAACTCAGCCACCGTGGACCTCCCGGGTGTAACGCTTTGTCGGGGTATTGCACGTACAACGCGTTGCACCCATCACGTGGTCACCACCAAGACCGCGGTGACGAGGACGTTGAGCGTCGCCAGGGGCAGCAGCACCTTCCAGCCGAGGCTCATCAGCTGGTCGTAGCGCAGGCGCGGCAGCGTCGCCCGCACCCAGATGAAGACGAGGACCAGGCCGAGCATCTTGGCCAGCATCCAGATCGGGTCGAGCCAGCTTGGGCCGGGGCCCATCCAGCCGCCTAGGAACATCGCCACGGCGACGCCGGAGACGACCAGGATCTCCATGTATTCGACAAGGAGGAAGCTGCCGAAGCGCATGCCGCCGTACTCGGTCATGAAGCCCTGGACGAGTTCGGCGTCGGCCTCGGGCATGTCGAACGGGGTGCGGTTGGTCTCGGCGAAGCCGGCCAGCATGAAGATCAGGAAGCCGACGA
>Ga0207652_10000446_pt1 | contig 42611 bp, 37 predicted proteins | sample KBSC63BmetaG_FD_184334 | JGI IMG/M metagenome (GOLD analysis project Ga0207652, IMG submission 184334) | Corn rhizosphere microbial communities from Kellogg Biological Station, Michigan, USA - KBS C6-3B metaG (SPAdes) (version 2) | ecosystem: Host-associated > Plants > Roots > Rhizosphere ...
TCCGGGCAGGACACACAGGCTTATAAGTCAGCCGAGGTTGTCGCTTCCGAGCGTGCGCGTGATCCGGTGGATACGCTGCATCGCTTCATGGTGCCGACCGTCGTGAACGAGGCCGAGTGGCTGCGCATCGCCGCGCAGGCACACCATGACGCCTCCGCGGCAATTGCAAACGCGCTTGCTCGCCCACATCCGGACCCGGGGCAAGTGACGAGATACGTATTCGCGGAGAGCGGCTCGGACGGTGCGCCGGAACTGCAGCAGCAGGGTGGTCTCGCGCCAGAGGGGTATCGACACGCGGCCGTGCGCGCCACGCCCGTGCCGGAAGCTGCCCGGATGAACATGCAGACGGCCATTCGTCGCACGCTGGACGTCGAGCTCGCGTGCAACCCTCGTATGGTCGTATTCGGAGAGGACGTGGGCCGCAAGGGCGGAGTGCACGGCGCGACGCTGGGGCTGCAGGATAAATACGGCCCCGCACGGGTGTTCGATACGAGCCTGTCCGAGGAGGGCATCATCGGCCGTGCGGTAGGAATGGCCCTCGCCGGGCTGCTCCCGGTGGCGGAAATCCAGTTTCGCAAGTACGCCGATCCGGCCACCGAGCAGCTCAACGATTGCGGGACGCTGCGCTGGCGGACCCACAACCGCTTCGCCGCGCCGCTCGTGGTGCGCATGCCCGGCGGCTTCTTCAAGTGCGGTGATCCCTGGCACAGCCAGACCAACGAAGTTGCCTGGGTGCACGGTGTGGGTTGGCGCGTCGCCGTGCCCTGCAACGCGGAGGATGCGGTGGGGCTGCTGCGATCGGCGCTGCGCGGCAACGATCCGACCATTTTCTTCGAGCACCGCGCGATGCTCGATGGGGCTGCGGCGCGCCGGCCTTACCCCGGTGACGAGTACGTTCTGCCGTTCGGGGTTGCGCGCACCGTGCGACCGGGGACTGAGCTCAGCGTCATCACCTGGGGTGCGATGGTCGAGCGCTGCGAACAGGCGGTGTCAGCTTCTGGCGTCGACGGTGAGGTGATCGATCTCAGGACTTTATCCCCCTGGGACCGTGCGGGGGTGCTTGCCTCCGTGCGCAAGACCCGTCGCTGCCTGATCGTTCACGAGGACAACCTCTCCGGCGGCTTCGGTGCCGAGATTGCAGCGGTGCTGGCAAAGGACGCATTCTTCGATCTCGATGCACCCATCGAGCGCTTGACCATGCCCGACATTCCCAGCCCTCACAGCCCGATCCTCCTCGAGGTCGCCGTCCCCAGCGTGCAGCGCATCACCGCGGCCATCCAGGCGACGGCGAGCATCTGAGATGGACGAGGCCGTCTGCGGCAACGGGCCAGCCCATGATCGGCCCGGTCACGATGGCCCCGCTCAGGGTGGATCCTCTGACGGTGCGTCCTCTCACCCCGCGCTTCTCGAAATCCGTGCGCCGGCCGAGCAGACCGAGGGAACCCGCTCGCAGGTGCTGCGCTGGCTGAAAGCCGTCGGCGAGCGCGTCGTGTTGAATGAGCCGCTGATCGAGCTGGAGACCGACAAGGTCACCGTAGAGGTGCCGGCTCCCGGCACGGGCGTTCTCCACGAGATTCTCAAGGGCGAGCAGGAGGACGTCGATCCTGGCGACCTGCTGGGGCGCATTGCGGCTGGGACGACGAACGCGACGGTGACCGGCGCGGTGGTGAATTCCGCCGACGTTCCCGCTGGCGCGGTGCCCGTGGCGCCTCCCCCCGTCCCGACCGCGACCTCGGCCGACGTCTCGGCTGGCGCTGCGTCGCCCAAACCAACCGCCGCGCACTTGTTGAGTCCCGCGGTGCGCCGGCTCCTTGCTGAGCACGCGCTCGACGTGTCCTCCATTGTGGGATCAGGGGAGGGCGGCCGCGTTACCGTGCAGGACGTGTTGAAGGCCGCGGGTGAACGCGGCAGTGAAGGCGCGCGCGGCGACGGCGGCGCCGCTGCGGGTGCCGAGCCGGCTCGTCGCGTTCCGCACTCGGCAGTGCGCAAGCGCATCGCCGAGCACATGACACGCAGTCTGCTCCACACGGCCCCGCACGTAACGACGGTGTTCGAGGCCGACATGTCTGCGGTCCTACGCCATCGAGCCAAGCATCGCGACAGCTACGCGAGTGATGGCATACCCCTGACCCTCACCGCGTACTTCCTGCAAGCCTGCGTGCCTGCCATACGTGCCGTGCCGGAGGTCAACAGCCGATGGACACCCGCGGCGCTGGAGATATTCGACTCGCTGCATATCGGGATTGCGACCGCGCTGGAAAACGAGCTGGTGGTACCGGTGCTGCGCTCCGTCGAGGCACTCGACCTGTGGGAAACCGCCCGGCAGCTGAACGATCTGACCCAGCGGGCACGTGAGCATCGGCTGCGTCCGGCCGACGTGCGAGGCGGCACCTTCACGATATCAAACCATGGCGTGAGCGGCAGTCTCCTGGCGACACCGATCGTCATCAATCAGCCCCAGTCCGCAATTCTGGGTGTCGGCAAGCTGGAGAAGCGGGTGGTCATACAGGACACGCAGGAGCGGGAGGATCGCTTCGTGGTGCAGCCGCGCTGTTATGTCACTCTGACGATCGATCACCGAGTCCTGGACGGGCAGCGCGCGAACCGGTTCCTGCAGAGCTTCGTTGCACACCTGGCGGCCTGGCCCGACTCGTGAGGACCCCTCCGAACCGGTCGTAGACTGCGCGTTCGGCAGGGGGCAGCGGTGCATCGATCGTCCGAGCCGTTGCGCTGAGGAATTGCTCCGCAGCGGTGAACACCAGTGAGTACAGGCGTCGCGTGAGCTCGTAAGCGGCGGCTCCGATCCAGTCATCAGACAGCAGCGCTGCGGGCAGCAGAGGGTCCTGCAGGTGGATCTTGCGGTACTGGTGGATCAACAGGGTCCGGATGACCAGCGCATCCTCAGGTTGCACGCGCGCGGATGCGCGAACGGCCGCATCGATTGGCTCGAACGTTGCGACGAACCGGCGGTAACGTCGCGTCAGATCGCCGAGATCCCATCCGCGGGCCACGAGCTGACGATCCACACTGAGATCGCTGCTCGAGCTGCGCAAGCAAAGTGCGCCTGCAGCGCCCTCGATGTCCTCGAGCCATTCCTTTGCCTGCACCAGGGTGCAGCTGGGATGCGCGAACGTCCCCGCAGAGAGCTGACCGAAACCCAACCAACGGAGCTCTTCGCGGGCCCGCGTGCCTGCGCCGGGAGGCAAAACTGCGAGGGTCCACTGACCTTCCCAGTCCCCCTGGGGCAGGCCGTAGATACGCCTGGTGGCCTCGGCAAAGCGCTGCTCACCCCCGGGCGCCAGGCGGTATTCACTTTGGCGGCCCTCTTTGCGGGCCGCCAGCCAGCCTTCGTTCGCGAGGCGGACCACGGAGGTGCGTACCAGGCGCTCGGTCAGGCGGAACACGCCGGCCACCTGAATGAGGCTGCCCAGAGTGATCACACCTCCTCGGGGGGCGATCGCATCGCCGAAGAGCGTGATGATGAGTGAGCCGCCGCGCAGCGGCTGCTGGTCGTGAAGGCGCCGCAGCAAAGCTTGCGCGGCGGCTGTCGGGGCAGCGCTCATGAGTGTCGCTCATTGTGACACAGAATAGATTGAGACGAACTGATTTGTGTGTCACATTAGCGGCATGTATACCCAAGGCCTGGACACCCCGGGCAGGGACTGCGGCCCCTCGCCGGACACGGCTGCGCTCGAGGCGCGCTTTCAGCAGCGCGTCGACGCGGATGAGAAGATCGAGCCGAAGGACTGGATGCCCGCAGGCTATCGCCAGACTCTGATCCGGCAGATCTCCCAGCATGCGCATTCGGAGATCGTCGGGATGCTTCCGGAGGGAAACTGGATCACGCGCGCCCCTTCACTCCGGCGCAAAGTCGTGCTCATCGCGAAGGTGCAGGATGAGGGCGGGCACGGGATGTACCTGTACAGCGCCGCCGAGACTCTGGGCATCTCGCGTGCGCGGATGTTGGAGCAGCTGCTGGCCGGAACGGCGAAGTATTCCAGCATCTTCAACTATCCCACCCTGACGTGGGCCGACGTCGGAGCCATCGGTTGGCTGGTCGACGGCGCGGCGATCATGAATCAGATCCCGTTGTGTCGTTGCTCCTACGGCCCGTACGCGCGCGCCATGGTCCGCATCTGCAAGGAGGAGAGCTTCCATCAGCGTCAGGGGTTCGAGATCATGCTGAGCCTTTCGCGCGGCAGCGCCGGGCAGCGCGCGATGGCGCAGGACGCGCTGAATCGCTGGTGGTGGCCCTCGATCATGATGTTCGGTCCCAGCGATGGCCAGTCGAAGCATACCGAGCAGTCGATGCGGTGGAAGATCAAACGCTTCACCAACGACGAGCTGCGCCAGAGATTCATCGATACGACCGTTCCCCAAGCCCAGTTTCTCGGTCTGCTCGTTCCGGACCCGAAGCTGCGCTGGAATGAGGGTACCCGGCACTACGAGTTTGGCGAGATCGATTGGCAGGAGTTTCAGTCGGTTCTCAAGGGCAACGGGCCGTGCAACCGGGAGCGCCTGGAGGCACGCCGTAACGCGCACGATCGGGGTACGTGGGTGCGCGAGGCAGCCGCAGCTCATGCGCTGAAGCAGCAAGCAAGGGCGCAGAGCGCGAGGAGAACCAAGGACTCCGAGGAGGCGGCGTAATGAACAACCCGGTGTCGCAGGATCAGGATTGGCCGCTGTTCGAAGTGTTCATCCGTTCGCGCGCGGGTCTTGAGCACAAGCACGTGGGTAGCCTCCATGCCGCCGACGCACAAATGGCAGTCGAGCATGCGCGCGATGTCTACACACGTCGCCAGGAGGGAGTCAGCATCTGGGTGGTGCGCTCCAGTGATATCACCGCCTCGGATCCGGCGGAAGCGGATGCGCTGTTCGAGCCTGCCCGCGACAAGATCTACCGGCACCCGACCTTCTATGCGATTCCCGACGAGGTGAAGAATCTGTGAGCGCTCCGGATCTGCTGCGCTATGTGCTGAGGCTGGGCGACACCAGCCTCATCCTGGGCCAGAGGCTGGGCGAGTGGGTAGGGCACGCGCCGGCGCTGGAAGAGGATCTGGGGCTCGGGAATCTCGCCCTGGATCTCATCGGCCAGGCACGCCTGCTTCTGAGCTACGCGGCGGAGATCGAGGGCCGCGGCAGGGATGAGGATGCGCTTGCGTTTCTGCGCGACGCGCCCGAGTTCAGCAATCTCACCCTCGCGGAGCAGCCCAACGGGGACTTTGGCCGCACCATCGTGCGACAGTGGCTGATCGATGCGTGGCAACTGGAGGTCTACGAGGCGCTGCAGGCCTCGACCGACACCCGCCTCGCCGGAATTGCCGCGAAAGCGCTGCAAGAGACCCGGTACCACTATCGGTTCAGCAGTGGCTGGCTGGTGCGCCTGGGCGATGGCACGCAGGAGAGCCACGGGCGCGTGCAGGAATCGATCGACGCCCTGTGGCCGTTCACGCACGAGTTGTTTGCCGCAGATGACGTGGAGGAGCGTCTCGCAGCGGCGGGCGTCGCACCTCGATTGGATCTGCTGGAGCCCCGCTGGTCAGCGCGGGTGTCCGACGCACTTCATGAGGCGACACTGACGCGCCCGTCCAAGGTTCATTTCCCGTGGCACGGAAAACACGGCGTTCACACGGAGCATCTGGGTCACATGCTGGGGGAAATGCAGCATCTCCAGCGAACCTATCCGGGTGCGCAATGGTAGGGGAGCAGGAGCAGCGCGTATGGCAAGTGCTCGCCACCGTGCCTGATCCGGAGATTCCGATTCTGAGCGTCGTGGACCTCGGGATAGTCCGGTTCGTCCGCTGGAAGGAAGGCGCACTGCATGTGGGGCTGACGCCTACCTATTCGGGCTGTCCCGCCACTGACGTCATCCGGCGCTCGGTGCGCGAAGCACTGGATGAAGCCGGGTATCACGAGGCGTCTCTGGAAGAGACTTTGACGCCGCCCTGGACGAGCGAGTGGCTCTCCCCCGAAGCGCACAGAAAGCTGCGCGAGTACGGGATTGCACCGCCGGCGCCGCGGGCGATCAGTTGCCCGCGCTGCGGCAGCCATTCAACCTCTCGGTTGAGCGAATTCGGCTCCACGCCCTGCAAGGCCCATTACCGTTGCGAGGAGTGCCTGGAGCCGTTCGACCATTTCAAGTGCATTTGAATGCTGCGCTTCCATTCACTGCGAGTCGCCGAAATCCGTCCCGACGCGGAAGACTCGGTGGTGATCTCGCTCGACGCATCCGATGAAGTGAAGGGCGAATACCGCGGCCTGGCAGGCCAGCACGTGGTGTTGCGAACCCAGATTGACGGCATCGAGACGCGGCGCACCTACTCTCCTTTCACTCCACCGGGACAGTGGCCGTTGCAAATGGCTGTCCGGGTGCATCCGAACGGCCTGATGTCGAGACACCTTGCCAATGACCTGCGGGTCGGCGATCAGATCGACGTGCTGCCGCCAAACGGCAGCCTCACGTCTCGCTTCTGCGACCGTCACACTCACGTCGGCTTTGCCTCGGGCTGCGGTATCACCCCTGTGCTGAGCATCGCTCGCGCGCTGCTCGCGGCGCATCGGGGCAATCGCTTCATTCTGTTCTATGGAAATACGAGTACCGCGCGTGTCATGTGCCTGGAGGAGTTGCAGGCACTGAAGGATCGCTACCTCGAGCGTCTCGCGCTGCATTTTGTGATGAGCCGTGAGCCGCAGGAGGTGGACCTCTACAACGGGCGACTCGACGCGCCGCGCGTCAGACGATTTGCACAGTCGCTGTTCGACCCGATGGCAGTCGCGGAGTACTTCGTGTGCGGACCGGGGCACATGATCGAGGAGATTACGGATGCGCTGCGGGATTGTGGCGTCCAGACGGATCGGATCCACGGCGAACACTTCACCGTGGAAAGCCGGGAAGGGGCAGCGGAGGCGCCGAGTCAGCCAGGCGCCCAGAAACCGGCCGAGGCCGATTCAGCCGAGGTCACGGTCATCATGGACGGACGCCGGCGCTCGTTCAGCATGCGAACGAACTCGGAAAATGTCCTCGAAGCCGCCGCGCGAGCGGGCCTCGAGCTGCCTTTCTCCTGTCGAGCCGGCGTGTGCTCGACATGCCGGACGAAGGTCATTCGCGGCGAAGTCGTAATGGCCGAGAACTACGCTCTGGAGCCATGGGAGCTGCAGGCGGGCTATGTGCTGGCCTGCCAGTCGCGCGTGAAGACTCCGGTGCTGGAGCTCGACTACGACGAGAAGTGAGGGCGCCCAGCCATGAGCCATCAATGCATTCGGTTCGAGAACATCGCCGGGGTTGCGCGATTGACGCTCAGCCGGCCGGAGCGCCTCAACAGCTTCAACGTGACGATGCATACGGAGGTTCGGAGCGTGCTCGCGGAGCTGGCCGCCGGCCCGGGCGCGCGCGTGCTCGTCATTACCGGTGCGGGCCGCGGGTTCTGTGCCGGGCAGGATCTGGGGGAACGAGCGGTCGCGCCAGGCGGACAGAGCGCGGACCTGGGTGAATCCATCGAGAAATACTACAAGCCACTGGTATTGGCGTTGAGGCAGCTTCCCATGCCGGTCATTGCAGCCGTCAATGGGGTCGCGGCGGGAGCGGGCGTCAACATCGCACTGGCTTGTGATCTGGTGATCGCGGCCCGCTCGGCGACGTTCGTGCAGGCCTTCTCCCGCTTGGGCCTGGTCCCCGACTCCGGCGGGACCTGGTTCCTGCCGCGTCTGGTAGGCAACGCCCGCGCGTTGGGCCTCGCGCTGTTGGGTGAGAAGCTCCCAGCCCAGACGGCAGCCGAGTGGGGACTGATCTGGAAGTGCGTGGAGGACGCGGAGCTGTCCGGATTCGTCGACACTCTCGCCACGCAGCTGGCTGAAGCCGCCACTCTCGGCTTCGCACGGACCAAGCAAGCGATTTACGACGGCTGGGGCCGGACGCTGGAGCAGCAGCTCGACGTCGAGCGCGATTACCAGAGAGAGCTGGGCCGGACTGCCGATTACGCTGAAGGCGTTGCGGCCTTTGCACAGAAGCGCCCACCGCGCTTCTCGGGGCGCTAGCCGTGTCTTGCCTGGAGAGCTTCGTCGCGGGTCGGTGGCTGAGCGGCCGAAATAATCTCGTCGATCTGCACGATGCCACCACCGGGGAGCTCATTACCCGCGCCTCCTCGGAGGGGGTCGACTTTGCTTCGATGCTGGCGTACGCGCGCGGCGTGGGCGGCCCGAATCTGCGGGCGCTGACGTTCCATGAGCGGGCCGCCTTGCTCAAGGCGCTTGCCAAACACCTCACGGAGTTCAAGGAAGCGCTGTACTCGATGTCCTATGCGACGGGTGCCACCAAGGGTGATTCGTGGATCGATATTGATGGGGGGATCAGCACTTTCTTCGTCTATGCCAGCAAGGGAACCCGTGAGCTCCCGAACGATCGGGTGTTCGTCGACGGTTCCGTGGAGGGGCTCTCCAAGGCGGGTACGTTCGTCGGTCAACACATCTGCCTGCCCCTGGAAGGGGCGGCGGTCCACATCAACGCCTTCAACTTCCCGGTCTGGGGCATGTTGGAGAAGCTCGCTCCGGCACTGCTGGCGGGAGTTCCTGCGATCGTCAAGCCGGCGACGGTGACCTCCTATCTCACCGAGCAGGTGTTCCGGCGCATCATCTTTTCCGGAATTCTTCCGGCAGGCTCCGTCCAGTTGATCTGCGGAAGCACCGGCGATCTCTTCGATCACCTCACGTGCCAGGATACGGTGTGCTTCACCGGATCGGCGAGCACGGCGCAACGGCTCAGGACACACCCGGCTGTCGTGGCAAACGCCGTGCGCTTCACGGCGGAAACCGATTCGCTCAACTCCTCGATACTAGGTCCTGATGCAGGGCCCGGCTCGCAGGAGTTCGAGTTGTTCGTGCGCGAAGTCGCGCGCGAGATGACGGTCAAGGCTGGGCAGAAGTGCACGGCGATTCGCAGGGCCATCGTGCCCGCTGCTCGCGCTTCCGCAGTGATGGATGCCCTGTGCGCGCTGCTGGCCCAGGTGACGATCGGCGATCCCCGACTCGAGGGCGTCAAGATGGGCCCGCTGGCCTCGGCAGGCCAGCGACGTGAGGTGCTCACCCAACTCTCGAAGTTGCAGCAGGAAACGCGGACGGTGTTGGACGGGAAGCCTGCCAGGGTGGTGGGCGCGGATGCTGAGAAGGGCGCTTTCCTCGCTCCGGCGCTGCTGTACTGCAACGAGCCCGGATCCGCCGCGCAGATCCATTCGGTGGAGGCATTCGGGCCGGTCTGTACCGTGGTTCCCTACGAGAGTATGCAGGACGCGCTGTCGCTGTCACGCCGGGGCGGAGGCAGCCTGGTGAGTTCCGTGTTCACCGCGGATGAAGCATTTGCGGCAGATCTCATCGTGGGACTCGCTCCATTCCACGGTCGGTTGCTCGTCGTCAATCGAGATTGCGCCAAAGAATCCACCGGGCATGGGTCCCCCCTCCCGCACCTGGTGCACGGCGGACCGGGCCGCGCCGGCGGAGGAGAGGAGATGGGAGGCATTCGCGGGGTGATGCACTACATGCAGCGCACCGCAGTCCAGGGTTCCCCCGATGTCATCACGGCCGTCACCCGCCGATGGGCCAAGGGTGCGCGGCAGCTGGACCCGGGACCGCATCCGTTCCAGAAGCCTTTTGGCTCGCTGCGCATCGGGGATACTTTCCACTCGGCCGAGCGATTGATCACGGTCGAAGACATCGAGCGCTTCGCCGAGCTGTCCGGTGACAGGTTCTACGCTCACATGGACGAGGAGCAGGCGCGTCGCAACCCTCTGTTCGGCGGCCGTGTGGCCCATGGCTACTTCCTGGTCTCCGCCGCCGCAGGCCTGTTCGTGCACGCCCCCTATGGGCCGGTGCTCGCCAACTACGGCATCGACGGATTGCGATTCACCAAGCCTGTAAAGCCCGGCGATCGCATCAAAGTCCGCCTCACCTGCAAGGAGAAGGCCCTGCGCGCCGGGACGGGCTACGGCGAGGTTCGCTGGGCCACGGAGATCACCAACCAAGCCGGCGAAAGCGTCGCCACCTACGACGTGCTGACGATGGTCAGCGAGAAGGCCGTGCCGGACGCGTCATAGAGCCTCGACAAACTCTCTCAGGGATTCGTTGTAGGCAGGGGCGTCATCCCAGAAGCAGGCGTGTCCGGTGTCCATCATCTCGATGTCGGCAGATCCGAGGCGGCGCATCTGCCGATCGATGACGTCCGTCTTGACCACTGCGTCCGCTTTGCCGTGAGTCACCAGTACGGGCTTGCGCAGCCGCGGGAGAAGATCGTCATTGTCGATCGCTCGCGAGAATAGCGCTTCGCGGACGTGGGGCGGAACGCTCAGGTTGTAGCCCAACATCCGATAGCGATCGACGCTCGAGAGCGACTCGGAGTGGCACAAGGTCAACAAAGCGTTGAGGCTGCGCACGCTGTCCTCGGCTTGTGGCGAGAAGAAGTCCGGAACGAGCGCGAGGAACTCCGGGGTCAATACGGATACCGCGGCATCGCTGCCGAGTTTCGTGATTCCTCCTACGAAGTTTGCGCCGGCGATGTCATCCTCTCCATGATGGCGCAGGTAGTCGAGAATCACGAGCGGGCCGTAGGACCAGCCGCAAAGTACCGGCTGATCCAGACGGAACGTCTTGATGACGACCGCGACGTCATCCGCCCAGAGTCGCGAGTCGCCGTAAGCATCCCGAGGCTTATCCGACAGACCATGGCCGCGCAGATCCATCGCGATGAGGCGATAGTCGTGGGCGAGGGTGGAATTCATCTGGCGTAGCCACGTGAGCCAGCACTGCGAGAACCCGTGAATGAAGAGGATCGGCCGGCCTGTTACCTTGCCGGTCTCAACCAGATGAAGCTGAAGTCCTCCCGCGCCCGAGATGACGTGGCTCTTCATCGGCGTTCTCCCCGCGTGGCGGGCGGCCCTCCCGCAAGCTCAAATCTACGCCGTGCGGAGGTGGAACGCATGTCCCCGTGTCGAGACGGCCTTCACCAGCGCCCACACTTTCAGCCCCGGTTTCAAACCGAGGGCTTCGACGGCCTCCGTCGTCACCCTGGAGAGGATCGCGGCACCGCCAATGTCGACGGTGACGAGCACCGCAGCTTCCTGCTGTTCGAGGGTGAGCGCCGAGATCGTTCCTTCAAGCGCATTACGCACGCTCAGTCCGTGGGGAGGCTCGGTCGCGATGATCACGTCCCGTGCGAGAACCTGAACGCGAAGCAGTGAGCCGACACGAGCCTCGCGAAGGCTTACCCGCAGCGCACCGCGGCCCAGCTGCAAGTCGGCGATCGTCGCGTCGACCTTGACGACACGCCCGTCCAGTACCGCGCCGACCGCTTCGGGGCCGATGATTTCGCGCAACTGCGGCAGAAGACTCACTTCCGCAGGCGAGCCCTGCGCAACCACGCTCCCTGCCTCCATCAGCACGACGTGCGTGGCGAGCCGCAAGACCTCGTCGAACTGGTGGCTGACGTACACCATTGGAATCGATAGGCGGTCGCGTAGCGCCTCCAGGTAAGGGATAACTTCCTCGCGCCGTGCAGCGTCCAGGGCTGCCAGCGGCTCATCCAGCAGCAACAGCGTGGGCTGCGACAGGAGCGCCCGGCCCAGAGCGACGCGTTGCCGCTCGCCGCCGGAGAGTTGGTGCGGCCGCCGCTCCAGCAGAGACTGGATGCCGAGCAAGGCGATGACTTCGTCGAACACGATGAGCGGCGCAGCCGCGGCGGCGCGCTTCTGCCCATAGCGCAGATTGGCCAGGACGCTCAGGTGCGGAAACAGGCGCGCGTCCTGGAAGACATAGCCGACCCTGCGCTTCTCTACCGGAACCGAGATCCCCGCGCGGGTGTCTGTCAGCACGGTGCCATCGAGCTCCACGCGGCCCTCATCCGGCTCCAGCAGCCCGGAGATGAGATTCACCAGCGTGGTCTTGCCGCAACCGGAGCGGCCGAACAGGGCGACCACCCCGGGTGTCGGGGCCTGCAGCTGTGCGTGCAGCGTGAAGCCGTCGCGCCGCTTGAGCAGCGTCGCCTTCAGCATCGGTGTAAGCAGGCTCTGCGCATCAGCGCCGCCCTAGAAGCCGCCGCACGCGGCGCGCCAGCAGCTCCGACAGAACCAATCCGAACAGCCCCAGCACGATGGAGATGGTGGCGAGCCGCGCGGCCGGCAGATCGCCGCTCGGCGATTGCATCTCGGTGTACAGCGCCAGGGGCAGAGTCCGGGTGACGCCGGGGATGTTCGCGGCGAAAGTGATCACTGCTCCGAACTCGCCCAACCCGGCCGCGAAGGCGGTGACCGCTCCGGCGAGGACCCCTGGCAACATCAACGGGAGGGTGATCGTGAAGAAGCGATCCAACGGCCCCGCGCCGAGTGTGCGCGCAGCGGCCTCGAGGCCACGGTCGACCGTCTCGAGCGCAATCCGGATGGCGCGCACCATGATCGGGAAGGTCATTACGGCTGTGGCCAGAGCGGCTCCGGCAGTGGTGAAGGCGAGCTCGATTCCCAGATGCCGCTTGAGCCAGCCGCCCAGCGGTCCGTGAGAGCCGAACAGAATCAGCAACACGTAGCCCACGGCCACCGGCGGCAGCACGAGCGGAAGATGGACGAACGCATCCAGAACGGTGCGTCCCGGGAAGTGGGCACGTGTGAGCACCCACGCCACGAGCACGGCGATCGGCAGGCTGAAGAGCACGCTGCGGGAGGCGACCTCGAGACTCAGGCGCAGCGCCTCCATCTCCCCGGGGGTGATGGAGCCGATCATGGGGATCGAGGGTGGGCCATGGAGGCGATCTAAACCTGGGACCGCTGACGGAACGGCAAAGCTTACTTGACTTCTCCCGATCCGGCCGCACGTTCGCTCGGTACGCCCCTTGCGGGCGTCCCTTCCGAAGGAGCGGCGGTAAGCCGACAGCGTGAATGAAGACCGATCCTCAGCTCGGGTGGATGTGGGCCCAGGCCTGTGAGCTGCTGGAGCAGGCCGAGCGCCTGCAGCGCCAATACGTCCGCTACATCGGCCCCGGGGCCGGTGCGGCCGTGTGGGAGCCCCCGGTGGACGTCCAGGAAAGCGGCGAGGAAGTGCTGCTGCAGTTTGCGATGCCCGGCGTGGACCCGGGGCAGATCGAGGTTTCATTGGACTCGGAAGGGCTGACCGTGAGTGCCTTGCGGCCGGTGCGCCTGGCGCATCGCAACGCGCTCATCCGCCGGCTCGAGATCCCGCACGGCCGCTTCCTGCGGCGTATTGCGCTCAACGGAGCGCCGCTGCGGATAGCCGAGTCTACGTATGTGAATGGTTGCCTCGAAGTGCGGCTCGCCAGGGCCGCGCGAAAGGCTGTGACGCCCCCCCCAACACGCGAGTAGGTTATGGCCGACAGCCAACAGACGAATACGTTGCAAGAGACCGATGCGCCGTCTCTGCCCGCGGATGTCATTCCCGTTGTGCCGATGCGCAACGTGGTGCTGTTTCCGGGCGTCGTGCTCCCCATCACCGTGGGCCGCGAGGAAAGCATCGCGGCCGCCCAGGAAGCCGTGCGCGCCGGACGCAAGATCGCAGTACTGCTGCAGCGCGATCCTGCCGTGGAGAAGCCCGCCGCCAAGGATCTCCATGAGATCGGTGTGCTGGCCACTGTGGTCCGCTACGTCACCGCCCCGGATGGCACGCATCATCTCGTCGCTCAGGGCGAGAGCCGGTTCCGCTTGAAGGAGCTGGTGCAGACATCCCCATTCCTCGCGGCGCGCATCGAGACGCTCGCCGACACCGAAGCGAGTGGCACACAGGTCGAGGCTCGCCTGGAGGTTCTCAAGCAGCGCGCGCTGGAAGCTCTGGCCCTGCTCCCGCAGGTGCCGGCAGAGCTGCCGCGCACGCTCCAGTCGATCGATTCGGCCAGTCAGCTCGCCGATCTCATCGTCAGCTTCATGGACGTGAAGCCGGCTGAGAAGCAGGAGCTGTTGGAGACCCTGAGCCTGAAGGAGCGGCTCGACAAAGTGCTGAAGCTGCTCGCCCACCGGGTCGAGGTGCTCAAGATCACCAAGGACATCTCCGAGCACACCCAGGAGGCGCTCGGCGAGCGCCAGCGCGAGGCCATTCTGCGCGAGCAGATGCGCCAGCTGCAGAGGGAGCTGGGCGAATCCGAGGAGGGCGGCAGCGATGCGCAGGAGCTGGAGAAGGCGGTCGCCGAGGCCGGCATGCCGGCGGAAGTCGACGAGCACGTTCGCAAGGAGCTCAAGCGCCTGCGGCGCATGAACGAGGCGAGCCCCGAATATGGAATGGTGCGCTCCTACCTGGACTGGATGGTCGCGCTGCCGTGGAGCAAGACGGACGCGGAGGACATCGACATCGAGCGCGCGCGGCGCGTCCTCGATGAGGACCACTACGGCCTGGAAAAAGTGAAGCGGCGGATCCTGGAGTATCTGGCGGTGCGCAAGCTCAATCCCCAGGGACGCAGCCCGATCCTGTGCTTCGTCGGTCCGCCGGGAGTCGGCAAGACTTCCCTCGGCCAGAGCATCGCTCGCGCCCTGGGGCTGAAGTTCGTGCGGGCGAGCCTGGGTGGCGTGCATGATGAGGCGGAGATCCGCGGGCATCGGCGCACCTACATCGGCGCGCTTCCGGGAAACATCGTGCAGGGCCTGCGCAAGGCGGGCACGCGCAATCCGGTGTTCATGCTCGATGAGATCGACAAGCTCAATGCGAGCTACCAGGGCGATCCGGCCTCGGCGATGCTCGAGGTGCTGGATCCGGAGCAGAACTCGACCTTCCGCGACAACTACATCGCGCAGCCGTTCGACCTGAGCCGGGTGTTGTTCATCGCGACCGCGAACGTCCTGGAGACCATTCCGGGGCCGCTGCGGGATCGGATGGAGATCATCGAGCTCACCGGCTACACGCAGGAGGAGAAGCTGCAGATCGCCAAGCGGTACCTGATCCAGCGGCAGCTGAAGGCCAACGGGCTGAGCGAGTCACAGGTCACGGTCACCGACGCTGCTGTGGCGCGCGTGATCAGCGAGTACACCCGCGAGTCCGGATGCCGGAACCTCGAGCGCGAGATCGGCGGGTTGTTGCGCAGCGCAGCGGTGCGGATTGCGGAAGGCAAGGTGGCCACCGTGCAGATCGATGCGCCGGATGTGCCCGCGATCCTCGGCGCCGGCCGGTTCGAGAACGAGGTGGCGCAGCGCACTTCGGTGCCTGGTGTCGCCACGGGATTGGCCTGGACGCCGGTGGGCGGGGACATTCTGTTCGTGGAGTCCGCGCGCATGCCGGGCAACGGCAAGCTGATCCTCACCGGGCAGCTGGGCGATGTGATGAAGGAGAGCGCACAGGCGGCGCTCAGCCTGGTGAAGGCGCAGGCGAGCGAGCTGGGAATCGATCCGGATCAGTTCGATCGCAGCGACATCCACGTGCACGTGCCGGCGGGGGCGATCCCGAAGGACGGCCCGAGCGCGGGCGTGGCGATGTTCATCTCGCTGGCCTCCCTGATGCGGCGCCAGGCCGTCAGGCCGGATGTGGCCATGACCGGGGAGATCAGCCTGCGCGGCCTGGTCCTGCCCGTCGGGGGCATCAAGGAGAAGATGATTGCGGCGGCCCGCGCGGGCATCCGCAAGGTGATCCTGCCGGCGCGCAACCGCCGCGACCTGGACGACATTCCGCAGAGCACACGCTCGGCGTTGGAATTCGTGTGGGTCGAGCGGGTGACGGAGGCTCTCGAGGTGGCGCTCGGTGCGAGCGTGCCGGACGAGGCGCTACCCACCGGCCGGCCGGTCCGCAAAGAGGATCAGTTGGCGACCGTGTGACGCGCGCCCGCGCCCGCCGCCGCCATCGCCGATGGTGTCAGGTCAGCGTGGCGAACAGACCGGCGGCACCGAGCAGGAAGACCAGCAGCCCGACGGCAGTCGCTGCCGCTCGGGCGGGCGTGTGGCTGGTCAGCCACGCGGACAATGGGGCGGCCGCCGCGCCTCCGATCAACAGCGCGAGAACGACGTCATACCGCACAGGTCCGATCTGGAACCACAGCGTGACGCTGATGGCGAGCGTGACGAAGAATTCCACGGCGTTCGCTGTTCCGATCGCAAATCGCGGTGGTAGCCCGCGCGCAATCAGCGTGGAGGTCGTAATCGTCCCCCAGCCGCCGCCACCGATAGCATCCAGGAATCCAGCGACCGCTCCTAACACTCTGCTGTGCAGAGCCAAAGGCTTGCGGCGAAGAATGACGCGCCCCAGCACGAACAGCGACGTAATGAGAAGGTAGCCCCACACGAAGGGCTGGATGATGCGCGTGGGGACGTGCGCGAGGAGGCTGGCGCCGACGACACCGCCAATGACCCCTGGCACGAGCAGGGAGAAAAATACCTTGCGATCGAGGTTGCGGAACCAGGCTTGCGAAGCGCTGGAGACTCCCGTGGTGGCGACCAGTGCACCGTGAACGGCGGCACTGGTGAGTGCCGGTGGGAAACCCAGAGCTGCGAGGCACGCGCTCGTCACCAAGCCGTAGCCCATGCCGACGGAACCATTGACCAGCTGGGCGGCGAACCCTACTGCGACGAGCCATCCGAATTCGGGAGTCACGCTCGTACGTCTCGTGTGCCTTAGGCGACCATCGCCTTTTCCAGCGTGATCGGCGGGCCGGCAGGGGGTGCTGCTGCGAACTTGAGCAACCCCTTCTGCTCGAGCCACTCGCGGTTGAACAGGCGAGACTGGTATTTCGCGCCACCGTCACACAGGACCGTGACGATGGTGTGACCTCGCCCCAACTCCAGGGCGACGCGCACGGCGGCGGCAACGTTGATACCGCTCGTGCTACCCAGAAACAGTCCGTCTTCGTGCAGCAGCCGGTACACGAATCGAACCGTGTCGGAGTCCTCGATGTGCACGGCGTCATCGATCGGAGCGTCCTTCAGGTTCGCGGTGACGCGGCCGATGCCGATGCCTTCGGTGATCGAGCCGGAGCCGGTGGATTTGAGAGCTCCGTTGCGGACGAACTCATACAGACTGCTTCCCGGCGGATCCGCGAGCACGCAGCGGATCGAGCGGCGGCGCGACTTCAGGTATTCCGAGACGCCGGCGAAGGTGCCGCCGGTGCCGGAGGCGGCCACGAAAGCATCGATGCGGCCGTTCGTCTGCGACCAGATCTCAGGTCCGGTCGTCTGCACGTGCGCCTGGCGGTTGGCGGTGTTGTCGAACTGATTCGACCAGATCGCATTGGGGAGGGAGGCGGCGAGGCGCTGGGCGACCCTCTGATACTGGTTCGGGTTGCTGTAGGGCACGGTCGGGACCTTGTGCACTTCCGCGCCCAGCATCTCCAGCAGCCGGTATTTCTCGGGCGACTGGTTGTCCGGCATCACGATCACACAGCGATAGCCGCGCGCGTTGCAGACGTGCGCAAGCCCGATACCGGTGTTGCCCGCGGTTCCTTCCACGACGGTGCCCCCGGGTGGCAGCTCACCCCGCCGCTCGGCATCGGCGATGATGCCCTTGGCAGCACGATCCTTCACGGACCCGCCCGGGTTGAGGAACTCGGCCTTGCCGAGAATCTCGCAGCCGCTTTCCTCGCTCACGCGGCGCAGCCGGATGAGAGGAGTGTTGCCCACCGAGCCGATGAATCCGTCGGAAATACTCATGCAATCGCTCCGGGTTCCGGTACTGCCAGGCCGAGCAGCGCGTCCGCGCTCGCCAAGGCAGCCACTTCGCCCACAATCAATAAAGCAGGTGGATTGACCTCAGCCTCTCTGGCAATGGCGGCGATCGTCGCCAGCGTCCCTCGAAAGACGCGTTGCTCCGGAAGCGTTGCGCGCTCGACGAGCGCCACAGGATGGCCCAAGGCCAGACCCGCAGCGCGCAGCCTGTCGGTGATGCGTGCGAGCTGGGCAACACCCATGTAGAACACGACCGTCTGATGCGCGCTGGCAAGGTGCGCCCAGTCGAGCGTCTCGTCATCGAGCACGTGCCCGGCAACGAAAGTGACGCTCTGGGAGAGGAGGCGGTGGGTCAGCGGGATTCCGGCGGCGGCCGCGGCGCCCAGCGCTGCAGTGATTCCCGGTACGACGATGTAGGGAATCCCCTGGGCCGCGAGCACCTCCATTTCCTCGCCGCCACGTCCGAAAATGAGCGGATCCCCCCCTTTCAGACGCGCCACGCGCAGCCCTTGTCTGGCATACCCGATGAGCAGCTCGTTGATGCGCTCCTGGGCAGACGATTCCCCGGCCTGTTTGCCGACGAACACGCGTTGCGCTTCGCGGCGGGCGCGCTCCAGCACGGCCGCGGGTACCAATCGGTCATAGAGCACGACGTCGGCCTGCTGCAGAAGCTGCAGAGCGCGCAAGGTCAGCAGGTCGGGATCGCCCGGGCCGGCGCCTATCAGATAGACCTCACCGAGTCCTCGTCCCTCGGCAGAGGAGGTCACGTGAGAGGCATACAGCTCGCGTTCGAAGGCCTTCTGCGCACCTGACTCGTCACCTGCGAGCACGCGTGCGCCGACGGCGCCCCGCACCACACGCTCCCAGAACGGTCGCCGCGCCGCAGGTCGTAACGCACTCCTCACCGCCTTGCGCCGGATCCCCATGAAGCGGGCGAGGGCTCCCAGCTTCGCCGGCAGCAGGGCTTCGAGCTGCTCGCGCAACCGACGCGCCAACACTGGCGCATGGCCGGCGGAGCTCACCGCGACCACGATGGGGGATCGGTCCACGAGGGCGGGGAAGATGAACGTCGAGAGCTCGGGGTCGTCCACGACGTTGACGGGAATACGGCGCTCGCGTGCTGCGCGCGAGACGGCCGCATTGACCTCGCGCACACTCGTCGCCGCCACGACGAGCTCAGCCGTATGCAGATGGGACGGTTCGAACGGAGCGTCGGTGTGTGTCAGCTCGCCCGCAGCAACGCGACCGAGCAAATCCTCGCAAAGCGACGGTGCGACGATCGACACCCTGGCGCCGCTCCTCACCAGCAGCTCGACCTTGCGAGCCGCCACGTGCCCACCGCCCACAACCACCACAGGGCGGCCGTGCAGCTGCAGGAATATCGGCAGGTGATCCATGGGACTGTCCGGGCTCAGGCCTGGACGGCGGCATGGCGTACTCTCGGATGCAGGCCACATTCACGCGACTCAGGCTGTTCCCACCACCACCGCCCGGCACGGCGGTTCTCGCCCGGCTGGATGGCTCGGGTGCAGGGGGAGCATCCGATGCTGGGGAACTGGCGATCGTGCAGGGAATTGTACGGCAGCTTGCGGGCGCGGATGTATTGCCACACCTGCTCCTCGGTCCACTCCAGCAGGGGGCTCACCTTATACAGGCCGTTCTCGCCATCCCACTCCGTCGGTACGGCCTGCGCACGTGTAGCCGACTGCTCGCGGCGTACGCCGGTGATCCATGCCGAATAGCCGGCGATGGCGCGTTTGAAGGGCTCGACCTTACGCACGTGGCAGCAGGCGAGGCGGGCCTCCAGGCTGTGGTAGAAGCCATTGACCCCCTGGTCGGCCACCAGCTTCTCCAGCGCCTGCGCATCCGGGTAGACGACCCGGATCTTGCGCTTGTAGCGCCGCTGCAGCTTCTCCAGGACCTCGTAGGTCTCCTCGTGCAACCGACCGGTGTCGATGCTGAAGATATCGATTTCCGGGACGTGCGACCAGATGATATCGGTCAGCACCATGGCTTCCGCGCCGAGGCTGTTCGAGTAGATGACCCGGCCGTACTGGCACACCGCAGCGCTGAGCTGCTCGCGCACCGCGGAGGCCTTCTGCTCGAGGTCCAAGTCCAGATTCAGGAGCTCTCCCATAGTGCGGCCGACTATAGCCCTCGGCCCCTGATGCCCAGAACGAATGATTCCTTCTGAATTACTGACGGCCGGTTATAGGGTGGTGACAGGCGCGTTACAGGCCGGTTGCGGGCTCGTCCGGGGCGCTCCGCGATGGCCTAGCGCCATTCACCGCACTGCCGCGGTTGCGTTAGGCTTAGGGGCTTGCCGTCCGCGGCGTGGCCGCCCCGAAAACAGGACCCGATACGGATGAAGCTCCATCAGCTGCGCTACCTTGCCGCCGTGGCCCAGAGCGGGCTGAACATCACCGCGGCCGCCCAGAAGCTGCACACCTCGCAGCCCGGGGTGAGCAAACAGATCAAGCTGCTGGAGGATGAGCTGGGGTTCCAGATCTTCGTGCGCGAGGGCCGCAACCTCACCCGCATCACCCCCGCCGGCCAGCAGGTCATCGACCGGGCCCTGAAAATCCTCCAGGAGGCCCAGAGCATCCGCGACCTGTCCACGGAGCTGCGGGACGAGGGGCGGGGGAGCTTGTCGATCGGCACCACCCATACTCAGGCGCGCTACGTGCTGCCGGATGTGATCCGGGAGTTTCGTGGCCGCTACCCCAATGTGCGGCTCAACCTGCACCAGGGGACCTCCGAGCAGATCGCGGAGATGGTCGCTCATGACCGCATCGACTGTGCGATCGCCACCGGCTCGGATCACCTGTATTCCGATCTCACCCTGCTGCCTTGCTATCGCTGGCATCGCACGGTCATCGTTCCCCATCACCATCCGCTGGCCTCCGCCGGACGGCTGACGTTCAAGGCGCTGGCAGCGTATCCGCTGGTCACCTACACGTTCAGCTTCACCGGCCCGTCCTCACTGCACGACCTGTTTGCCAAGGCCGGCTTGACCCCGAATGTCGCGATCACCGCACGGGACGCCGACGTCATCCAGACCTACGTCCGGCTCGGGCTGGGAGTGGGGATCGTGGCGCACATGGCGGTCGCGGATGACGACCCCGACTTGATCTCCATCGACGCCGCGCACCTGTTTCCGGCTCATACGACCTGGATCGGCTTCCGGCGCGGTACCCTGTTGCGCAAGTACATGTACGACTTCGCGCAACTGCTGGCGCCGCACCTCGACAGGCGCCTGGTCGACCGCGCGCACCGCGCGGCCTCCGCGGAAGAGGTTGCGGAGATGTTCAAGGATATCGAGCTGCCCCTGCGCTGATTCATTGACCGGGGCGGCTCCCGCGGGAATCCTGAGCTGGAGGCTTTATGGCGGGACTCTATTTCGAGCAGTTCGAAGTCGGGCAGCGGTTCGAGCATCTCGTGCGCCGCACTGTCACCGAGACCGACAACCTGCTCTTCAGCGCCCTCACGATGAATCCGGCGGCGCTGCATCTGGACGCCGAGTATTGCAAGGGCACGCCGTTCGGCGAACGGATCGTCAACAGCGTTTTCACCCTCGGCCTGCTGGTCGGCCTGTCGGTGTACGACACGACCTACGGCACGACACTGGGGAACCTGGGGTGGGATGAGGTCAAGTTCCCGCGCCCCGTGCTCATAGGAGACACGCTACGTGCGTCCACGACCGTCGCCGCCAAACGCGAGAGCCGCTCGCGCACCGATTCGGGCATCGTGACGTTCGAGCATCGAGCCTACAACCAGCGTGACGAGGAGGTGGCCTCCTGCAAACGCGCCGCACTCATGATGAAGCGGCCGGCATGAGCCCCATGCTGCGATCCCTGCTGTTCGTCCCAGGCGACAGCGAGCGCAAGCAGGCGAAGGCACTCGCCAGTCCCGCGGATGCCCTGATCCTGGATCTGGAGGATTCGGTCGCCGAAGCGCAGTTGCCGGCGGCGCGCGCGCGTGTTCGCGAGCTGCTCATCTCCCGCGGTTCCGGGATGGCCAGCGGTTCCGGGATGGCCAGCGGCTCCGGCGGCGCCAGCGGCTCCGGCGGGTCCGGGGCCTCCGTTCGCCCGCGGCTATGGGTCCGGGTGCATTCACTCGCCAGCGGCCTGTTTCTGGAGGACCTGGTCGCGGTGTTTCCCGGTGCTCCGGCCGGCCTGGTGCTACCGAAGGTCTCCGCCGCTGCCGAGATCATTCAAGTGGATCGCGAGCTGGCGGCGCTGGAGGCGCGCGACGGCAGGGGAGTCGGCTCCACACAGCTCATCGTCATCGCGACCGAGACCCCGCAGGCGGTCCTGAACCTGCCCGCGTTTGCGGGCGCGCTGTCGGCGCAGCCATCGGCGGCGGCACGCGTGGCGGCTCTGACCTGGGGAGCGGAGGATCTGTCGGCGGCGATCGGTGCAACCGGCAAGCACCAGTCCTCCGGCGCGCTCACCTTTACATTCCAGTTGGCCCGCTCCCTGTGCCAGCTCGCAGCGGCTGCCCTCAACGTTCAGGCAATCGATGGCGTCTACGTCAATTTTCGCGACAGCCGGGGATTGGAGCGCGAGGCGGCCGAGGCGCGCCGCGATGGGTTCACCGGCAAGCTCGCCATCCATCCCGACCAGATCGCGCCGATCAACCAGGCGTTCACCCCGACCGAGAGCGAGTTGGCGCGCGCACGGCGCATCGTTGCCGCTTTTTCGGCATCCCCCCAGGCTGGGGTGCTCAACCTGGACGGCGAGATGATCGACCGACCCCACCTGCTGCAGGCGCGCCGTCTGTTGGAGCTGACTTAGCCGGCCGGCGTCGGGGCCGACGACTCGGAAACGTACCGCTGCCACAGAGCCCGTTGAAGCGGAGCCTCACACAGCTCGTGCTCGGGACAATCGATCCGCAGGTGCCGATCCGCCAGCGGCGCGCCGACCAGAGCGCAATGGTGCGGTGTGGGCGAGTGCGAATGGCGGAAGGGCTCGAAGTACTTGCAGCGCACGCACATCCGGGAGACCGGCAACGCGCCGCTCTCCTGCAGGTCGTGCAGCATTTTCATGGCGGACCGGTAGAGCCTCTCCTGCTCGCTCCCCGATAAGGAACCAAAGGCCGCCTGCAACGGATCGGGCAAAGCTGCCAGCTCGGTAACGGAATCGCGTCCCTCTGTCGTCAACATCAGGGCCAGAGCGCGTCCGTCGACGAGGCTGCGGCGCTTGCGCACCAGCCCTTTCGCCTCCAGTGCCGAAACGCTGTCAGAGGCGGTGGCAGGAGTGACGCCAAGCTCGCGGGCCACGGCCGAGAGCGTGAGGTTCTCGTGCCGGGATCCGAGGAGCTCGAGGATGCGTCGCTGGGTGGGGGTGAGCCGCTGGGCGGCCCATTGGTCCCACGAAGCGGTATGGGTGAGCTGAGCGAGGCGCCGCAGAGCGGCGGCCAGAGCCAGGGGGAGTGGAGCAGACAATCGATCGAAATCTATCATGATAATTCATATTAAGACTATCTCGTAAGTTAGTCAATAATAAAGAAATTATCCGATTTTTACGGAGGCGAGCGAGTGCCTCCGGCTTCGATCGCCAGCAGGTCCTCCGGCGTGTCGATATCCACCCCGGCGCTCTCCATGGGCACGCGCACGACCCGATCGGGATTGCGCTGAATGAGCGCGCGCGCTCCCTGATCGCCGCGCAGCTGCAGCAGGTTCGGGAAGCTCGCTCTGGGGAAGATGGCAGGCACGCCGACGGTTGCCCCATAAACCGCGGCGGCGACATACGCGGTCTGCCTTCGCCAGGCTCCCGCGAGTCGACGCAGGTCTTCCGCCGTGACCGCCGCTTGATCCGCCAGCAGCAGCATCGCGCCCGAGCAGGCCGCCGGCAGTCGTGCGACACCGGCACGTATGGAGCTTGCCAGCCCTTCGCGCCAATCGCGGTTGATGACGATCGAAGCGGGGGAGTGCGAGAGGAGCGGCGCGAGTTCCTCCGCACGGGCTCCGAGCACGACGATCACCGCGTTTCCCGCGACCTCTACTGCACGCGTCACGGTGGCATGGAGCATGGGTCGTCCGGCGATGCGAACGAGCTGCTTGGCTGAGCCGAATCGCGTCGAGGCCCCGGCGGCCAGGACGATCGCATGCAGTCCGTCGTCATTCTCGGAGGTGACCATCATCGGAGGCGCCCAGCTGCGGGAACGTCAGAGGTGAACATCGTCGAGGTGCTCGTCCGCGTCAACCTCAGACGCTGGTCGTCCGCGGGAGCTTCGCCTGCACGTTCGCGTAACGCGTGCGCTCCTCGAGAATCGAGTCCGCGTCGACGAAGGAGACCGCGCGCCAATCCGCGATCCGCAGGTTCGTCTGCTGAAGCGCATCGATAGCATCTCGCCTCAGGCGCCACGGGCCGTCACAAAACTCCGCGAATGCGCCCCACCGATCCGACGCGCTACCGCCGGTGGTGGCTGCTGCGAGTTTCGCAAGCGCCTCGCGGCTGCTCCCGCCCCGGGAGATGATTTGCTCGAGCGAGGTAGGAGCCGCGCTCGGTTGCTCCGCCAGCCTCTGGTCGCGCTCATCGAAGCGAGTGAGCACGAACACCAGGTATTCGACCCCCGCCTGTCGCAATCCTTCGGTGGCACCCGCAGCTGCGCAGGCGCGGGCGACGTCGCTCACCCGCTCGCGTTCCACGTGCAGTTGGCTGCGGATCAACTCGAGCTCGTTCACGACGCCGCCGCCTGCGCCCTGTGGGACGTGGCAGCCTCACCGAGATGAACGAACGCATGGATTTCGGCAATGATGGCGAGCGCGATGGATTCGGGAGTGCGGCCGCCCAGGGGGAGACCGACGGGTGCGTGCAGGCGGGGACGGAGCGATCCGGCTTCCGCGCCACCCAGATCCGACAGCAGCTTCTCGCGTCGCAGGGCAGGCCCCAGCAGTCCGATATACGGAACCTTCGTGCGCGCGAGGCTGCGCAAATATTCCAGGTCCGAGGGCAGATGGTGGCTCATCACCACAGCTGCGGAGAAGTGCGCGAGGTCGAGCGCTGTGAGCAACTCGTCCGGACGCGAGAGCACGACGCGTTCCGCACCGGGGAAATGGGCTGCTTGCGCGTACGCCGGGCGATGGTCCACCACGGTGACTTTCCAGCTCTGTCGCGCAGCCAGGTCCACGACCGGGGCCGCATCCGGTCCGCCCCCTAACAGCAACACCCTGGGCGGGAGCGACAGCGGCAACGCAAACAGCTTCGCATCCGCTGAGGTGATCCATCCGGCACGCCCACTGCGGGTCGCCTCCTGCAAAGCCGCCATGACGTCCGGGGTCGCTGCATCGGGCAACGTGACGGTGCCCACCGGCCGCTGGGGGCTCGCAGACTCGACGGTGACGCCTACGGCAGTGGGAGTGTCCGTCGCCAGCGCGTGCGCCATGTGCGTTAGGGGCTGCCAGTCCAGCTCGGGCCCGGCGCGAAACAGCAGGATGTGCATCGCCCCTTCACAGCCGAGCCCCAGGCCCCAGATCAGATCCTCTCCCCCACGGGTGTCATAGGTGACGAGCTGGGCCGTGCCGCTTGCGATCACCGACTGCGCGCGCTCCCGCAGGTCCCCCTCCAGGCAGCCGCCCGAGAGCAGACCGGCGTAATCCCCGTTGGCGGCAATGAGCATGAGCGCGCCCGGCTTGCGATAGGTGGATCCGATCGTGTGCACGAGCAGGCCGACCGCTACTGCGTTGCCGGCGGCACGCTCACGGTTGAACAGGGGAAGCAGGGGGCCAAGTGATGATTCCACGCCTGGCAATTATGCCAGCCCCGCCGACCGGATAGAGGTGGGGCCCTGGCCTGCCCGCCCCACGAACCGCAGGCTACAGCGGAGGGCGGCGCTCCCGGCCCGCCTCACGTACCGGAGGCCAGCGCGCGGGCGGCGCCGATCAGGGGACTGGCGCCATCTACGTTCTCGGCCAGGTGTACCAGCGCTTCCCGGGCCGTAGCCGCCGCTACCGCCGGGCGTCCAAGGGCTGCCTCGGCGCGGGCCCGCCAGAGAAGAGCCTCGCCCACCCAGACCGAAGAGCGGGGATCGACCGCGGCGCTGCGGGCGAGCTGAATCGCGGCGCTGGCGTGGTGCACCGCCTGCTGGTACTGCCGGCTCTCCAGCAGCAAGCGTGCGCGCAGGATCTCAGCGGCCCGAGAGTCTGGATTGCTGGGCTGGTGCCTCGAAGCAATCAGCGCGTCGGCTCGATCGAGTCGTTTCGCGGCGCTGGCTGCTTGATGGTGCTCCATGTCGAGCCTCGCGTGCAGGAGAAGCAGTTGCACGACATCGACCCCGCGCTGCCCGGCCGCGAGCATCTGCTCTTCGACCGGGGCCAGCAGGTTCCAGCCCGCGTCGGCTCCCGCCACATCCCCTCGATCGAGGGCGGCAGTCACCACGCCCGTCTGGAAAAGAGTCCAGTAGTGAGCCCCGGCTTCACGTGCGGCCTGGCTCGCACCGGTCAATGTCGCGATGGCCTTCTCAGTGCCGCCCGCGGCCACTTCGGCTAGCGCCCGCGATCCTTCCAGGTAGCTCGGGAAATCGGTGTTGGTGCGGCGTGCTTCGGCCACGGCCGAGTCCACCAGCGCCATCGCCTGACGAGGCCGGCCGCCTTCGCGCAGGATCGTGCAGCTCATGTTGATGATCGCGTAATAGGTGCTGCTGTCGGCGCGACCGATCTCGCGGACGAGCGCAAGCACGCGACTTTCCACTTGCCAGGCTTCTCGGAACTGTCCTGCCTGCACCAACGCCCTCGCCAGGTTGCTGGAGGTCGAGATGAACGGGGTCGATCCGGACCAACCGCCTCGCTCGAGGCTTTGCACCGCTTGCCGCAGCACGCCGGCGGCTCCTGCAAAATCCCCGTTCGCTTGCGCCACGAACGCCTGTGCGTCGGCGCAGTCGGCAGTCACGCCAGGGGCCACCAGCTGCAGGTGGCGCATGTTGTCGAGACCGGCAGCGAGCTGGCGACGCGCGCCGGCGAGATCCCCGGCAAGCACCAGGTAGCGCGTTCGCAGACAGGCGACCTCGCCGGTGAGCTCCGGGTTGTTCAGCCCATGAGCCATCGTCTCCGACGAGCGCGTCAGCTCCGAGGCAGTCTGGTCGTCCCCGAGCTCGATGTATCGGTAGGCCAGCACCAGCAGCAGCTGCGCGGCGACGAGCGGATTGTCGTGGGCGCGGCGCACCACGAGCTCGCGAGCGCGCGCCAGGCGATTTCGGATCGCATCCTGTGGCACCTGTTTGAGACTGTCTGCCACCAGAAACTCTGTCAGGTCGCTCACGCCCTCCGCGCGCTTGGCTTCCGACACGGCCAGATCACGTTGGGCTCGCGCATCGAGCATCTGCACCAGGGCGAAAGCGCTGGTTGCGATCAGCCCCGTCCCGACCAGCAACGAGGTGAGCACGGCTGCCCGATTGCGGCGCGCGAACTTGCCCACCCGGTAGGCGAGGGTGTCGGGTTGCGACAGCACAATCTCGCCGCGCAGAAACCGGCCTGTGTCCTCGGCGAAGGCGTCGGCGGTCGGGTAGCGCTCCCCGGAAGATTTTTTCAACGCCTTCATCACGATTGTGTCGAGATCCCCTTTGAGAGATCTCGCCAGTCTCGCGCGGGTCGTCGCTCGCGCTGCCGCTGCAGCCTCGCTGATGGGGATGCGGCTCGGCGGCACCGGCTCCACGTTCAGAATGGCTTCTTCGAGTGCCCCACGCGAGTCGCGCGTGAGCCGGTAAGGCCGCTGGCCCACGAGCGTCTCGTAGAGGATCACGCCAAGCGCGTACACGTCCGCAGCCGTCGAGAGCGGCGCACCTGAGATCTGTTCCGGGGCCGCGTAGTCGGGTGTGAGCGCGCGCCCGCCCATCTGCGTGAGCGCGGTCTCCTGGGTGACCCCCTCCGTCAGGAGCTTGGCGATGCCGAAGTCCAGGAGCTGAGCCCGTCCGTCCCGTGTCACGAGAATGTTGGAGGGCTTCAGATCGCGATGGATGACCAGGTTCGAGTGGGCATACTGCACTGCGCTCAATACCTGGCCGAACAGCTCCAGGCGCTCGCGGATCGAAAGCCGATGCTGGTCGCAATAGCTCGTGAACGGCACGCCATCCACGTATTCCAGTGCGAGGTAGGGTTGGCCGTCGTCCGCGAACCCCGCATCCAGCAGTTGCGCGATGTGCGGATGGTTCAGGCTGCCCAGGATCTCCCGCTCGCGCCCGAGCCGCTCCCGCATGCCCCGACCCATCAGTGCCGGGTGTACCAGCTTCAAGGCGACTTCCCTGGAGAACAGGCCGTCGACGCGCTCGGCGCGCCACACGCTGCCCATGCCACCGTGGCCAAGGAGCGACAGCACCCGATAGGGACCGAGCTGTTTCCCGATCAGCCCCGGCTCGGCTTCCCCCGGTGCCGGCAGGTAGCGGGCGAGGACCGCATTGTCGGAAAGGAATGCGGCCGCAGCCGGGTTCTGTCCGGTGCTGAGAACACGCCGCACGACTGCGGCCAGCTCCGGCTCACGATGCTGCAGATCGGTCAACCACTGCTCCCGCTCCGGGCCAGTGAGCTCCAGCGACTCATCGAGCAGCTGCGTCAAGCGCGCGAACTGCGGTGGGCTCAGGTGCAGCGGAGACCCCTCAGTTGCACGCTCGGTCACGGGAAGACCTTGGGAGTTCCGACTGCCGCCAGCATGCCGGAAAACCCGCCCCGCGGGGCGGTAAACGGCGCTGAGAACGGGGTCATTACTCGGCCCTACCGGGCCTCGCCCGTCCGGGCCGCCCTCCGGGCGTTATCAAGGATTTGCGTGCTCTCGGGCGCGTCAGTAGAGTCGCGAGGCATTTTTGCCACTCTCCTTGCGATCCTTAAGCCTTCGATGCCCAAAACCGATCCCTGGGTCGTGCACAAGTTCGGGGGGTCGAGCGTTGCCGACGCCGACTGCTTTCGACGTGTTGCCGACATACTCGATTCGCTCCCGCCCGGTCCCCTGGGCGTGGTCCTCTCCGCCTGCCGGGGGGTGACGGACGCCTTGCTGAGGCTCGTCGATCTGGCCGAGCGCCAGGACGAGTCCTTTCGCACGGAGCTGGGGGCGCTGCGCGCCCGGCATGCCACGATCGCCCAGACGCTGCTGTCGCCCGAATCGGCACGCCTCTACCTGGCCGGCTTCGATCGGGACTGCCACGACCTGGAGGGCATCCTGCAGACCGTCAAGCTCACTCGGGCAGCGGCCCGCAACGTGAGCGATCTGATCGTCGGGTACGGGGAGATCTGGTCCACCAAGCTGTTTCACCGCTTCCTGGAGGAGCGCGGCGGGCGGCCGGGTGCGTTGTGCTGGCTGGATGCGCGGCGCGTGGTGGTCGTGGAGTGGGGTCCTTTGGGGCCGAGCATTCAGTGGGCCGAGTCGCGGGCCCACATCGCCGAGCAGGTGCCGGCGGACTTTGCCGGCACGCTCATCATCACCGGTTTCATCGCCTCCGACCGGCGCGGGGTGCAGACGACCCTGGGCCGCAACGGGAGCGATTTCTCCGGCTCGATTTTCGGAGCGTTGCTGGATGCCCGCGAGATCCAGATCTGGACGGATGTGGATGGCGTGCTGTCGGCGGATCCCCGGCGCGTTCCCGAGGCGACCATCATCGACTCGCTCTCCTACAACGAGGCGATGGAGCTGGCTTACTTCGGCGCCAAGGTCATCCACCCGCAGACCATGGCACCCGCGGTCGGCCGCAACATTCCGATCTGGATCCGCAACACCTTCGCGCCCGAGAAGCCCGGCACGCTCATCTGCGCCCAGCCGACCTCGAAGCTGCCCGTCAAGGGCATCACGAGCATCGAGCAGATGGCGCTGGTGAACGTGGAGGGCGCCGGCATGATCGGCGTGCCGGGCACCGCGCACCGCTTGTTCGGCGCGCTGCGCGAGGAGGGGATCTCGGTCATCCTGATCTCGCAGGGCAGCTCCGAGCACTCGATCTGTTGTGCCATCCCTCAGGCGCAGGCAGATCGTGCGGCTGCCGTGGTGCGCCGTGCCTTCGAGCGTGAGCTGCACGAAGGACAGATACAAAGCGTTGCCGTCGACAACGAGCTGGCCATCCTTGCAGTCGTCGGTGACGGCATGGCCGGCACTCCCGGCATCTCGGGGAAGGTGTTCGACGCGCTTGGCGCCGCCACCGTGAACGTGCGCGCGATCGCACAGGGCGCCTCGGAGCGGAATATCTCGGTCGTCATCGATGGTAAGAGCGCGACTCGGGCGTTGCGTGCCGTCCATGCCGGCCTGTACCTCTCGCCGCACACTCTGTCCATCGGCGTGATCGGTCCGGGCACGGTCGGCCGGGTCCTGCTGGACCAGATCGCCTCGCAGAGCGAGCGCCTGCACCGACAGGCCAAGCTCGACCTGCGCGTACGCGGGCTGCTGGGGACGAAGCGGATGGTGCTCTCGGACGCGGGTGTGCCGCTGGACGGGTGGCGCGCGCAGTACGAGCAGAGCCAGACTCCCGCGGACATGGAGGCGTTCGTCAAGCACATCCTCGTACAGCACCTGCCACACAGCGTTTTGATCGACTGCACGGCCAGCGCGGAGGTGGCACGGCACTATCCGGAGTGGCTCGCCGCCGGTATCCATATCGTCACGCCGAACAAGAAAGCCAACAGTGCCGACATGGCTTTCTATCGCAGCCTGCGGGAAGCGCGGCGCAAGGGCGGCGCCCACTTTCTCTACGAAGCCAACGTCGGTGCCGGCCTGCCGGTCATTCAGACGCTGCGCGACCTGCGCGAGACCGGCGATGACCTCTCGAGCATCGAGGGCATCTTCTCCGGTACGCTCGCGTATCTCTTCAACGTGTACGACGGCCGCACGCCGTTCTCCGACATCGTGCGCGACGCACGGCAGCGCGGCTATACCGAGCCTGATCCCCGCGATGACCTGTCAGGGATGGATGTGGCGCGCAAGCTCATCATTCTCGGGCGCGAGATGGGGTTGGAGCTGGAGCTGGCGGACGTGCAGGTGGAGAGCCTGGTGCCGAAGGGCCTGGAAGAGGGCTCGATCGAGGATTTCATGACGCGCCTGCCGCGCTTCGATGGCGCCATGCGCGACCGGTTCGAGAGTGCACGCACTCGCAACAAGGTGTTGCGGTACGTCGCGCGCATCACTGCCAAGGGCGAGGCATCCGTCGGGCTGGTCGAGTTCGACCTGAAGCATCCGTTCGCCAACATCGCGCTGACGGACAACGTGGTGAGATTCCAGACGCGCTGGTACTGCGACAATCCGCTGATCGTGCAGGGACCGGGGGCGGGACCGGAAGTCACCGCCGGCGGGGTCTTCTCGGACCTGCTGCGCCTGGCAGCCTACCTCGGAGCGCGGATGTGAGCGCGACTACCCCTGCAGGACTGCAGCGCGCCACGGCCTTCGCGCCCGCTTCGGTCGGAAACGTCGCGATCGGCTTCGACATCCTCGGCTTTGCCGTGGATTGCCTCGGCGATCGCGTGAGCGTCGCGCGCCGCAAGGAGCGGGGCGTCGCCATCGAGGCGGTCACCGGCATCGCCGGAGAATTGCCGCTGGAGCCGGAGAAGAACACGGCCGGTCGCGCGCTGCTGGCGATGTATGAGGCACTGCAGCCCCCGTTCGGCTTTACGCTGCAGATCGAGAAGGGCATTCCGCTGGGCTCGGGCCTCGGGGGCTCGGCTGCCTCGGCGGTCGGTGCCGTGGTCGCGGCGAATGCGCTTCTGCAGGAGCCTTGCACGAAGCTGCAGTTGCTGCAGTTCGCCATGCAGGGCGAGGCGGTCGCCAGCGGCTCGCTGCACGTGGACAACATCGCGCCTTCGCTGTTCGGCGGTCTGGTGCTCACCGTGGGAATCGATCATCCGCGCGTGAAGCAGATTCCGGTGCCGCCGGATGTGCGTGCCGTGATCGTCCATCCGCACATGTTCCTGTCGACGAAGCAGGCGCGCGCCATTCTCAAGCGCACCGTGGATCTGTCGGACTTCGTGTGGCAGACGGCGAACCTCGCCGGGTTCATCTCCGGCTGCTACACGAACGATCTGGACATGATCCGTGCATCGCTCGAGGACGTGGTGATCGAGCCGCAGCGGCAGGCATTGATTCCCGGATTCCAGGAGGTGCGGCGCGCCGCGCTGCACGCAGGTGCGCTGGGGTGCTCGATCTCCGGCGCCGGGCCGACGATGTTCGCCTGGTCGCCCGCAGCCAACGCGGATGCCGTGCTCGATGCCATGGCGCGCGAGTTCGCCCAGCGTTCGATTCAGATCGACAAGTGGATTACCGAGGTCCAGTCCCATGGAGCGCGGGTAGTAGAACGCTGATGGCCCCCTCGATGAGCACTTCCTCGACTCGTCCGGCGACCGCCCCGATGCGCTTTGCGAGTACCCGCAGCACCGACTCGACGGTCGGGTTCGGCGCGGCGCTGCTGCAAGGACTTGCACCGGATGGCGGCCTGTACGTGCCCAATACCTGGCCGCGCGTGGAACCGGAGGCGCTCCCGATCGAGCTTGCCCCGCTTGCGGCGCAGCTGCTGGCGCCGTTCGTCGCGGGGGACGATTTCGCATCCGCTCTGCCGGCCGCGGCCGCCGAGGCGTTCAACTTTCCGGCGCCGGCGGTGAGCCTCGCGGGTGCGAACGCGCTGCAGGTCCTCGAGCTGTTTCACGGACCGACGGCGGCGTTCAAGGACTTCGGCGCTCGTTTCCTGGCAGCGAGCATGACGCGGCTGCGCAAGCCCTCGAGCGTGCCTCTGACGATCCTCGTCGCCACCTCCGGGGATACCGGCGCTGCCGTAGCCGCAGCCTTCCACGGCAGGCCCGGGATCGAGGTGGCGGTGCTGTTTCCGAAAGGCCTGGTGTCCCCGACCCAGGAGCGCCAGCTCACCTGCTGGGGCGGCAACGTCAGATCCTTCGCCGTGCGCGGCACCTTCGATGACTGCCAGCGCATGGTCAAACAGGCCTTCCAGGACCCGCAGCTGCGGGCTCGCAAGGACCTGTCTTCCGCGAACAGCATCAATCTCGGGCGGCTGCTGCCCCAGGCCGTCTACTACGCCTCGACCAGCCTCAAAGTGTGGCGCGAGAGCGGCTCGCCGGCCTCCTTCGTCATCCCCAGCGGCAACCTCGGCAACGCGATGGCGTGCATCTGGGCCCGCAAGATCGGTCTGCCCATCGGGCGGATCGTGCTGGCGCACAACGCCAACCGGACGGTTCCGGACTACCTGGACAGCGGCACCTGGCGCCCCCGACCCAGTGTTGCTACGTTGGCTTCCGCGATGGACGTGGGCGATCCGAGCAACATGGAGAGAATGCGGGCTCTGTTTCCCGAGCTGCGCGATTTGCGCTGGGCGGTCACCGCGTACTCCGTGGACGACGCGCAGATCCGCGCGAGCATCAAGCGCGGCTTCCAGACATTCGGCCAGATGTGGTGTCCGCACACTGCCACCGCCGCCGATGCCTACACTCGGCTCTCCGCGGAGGAGCGCCGCTCGGGCCCCTGGGTCATCGTGTCGACTGCGCATGCCGCAAAGTTTCCTGAGATCGTCGAGCCGCTCATCGGGCGCAAGGTACCCATGCCCGAGGCTCTGCAGGAGCTGTTCGCGCGGCCCACGGCCTGCACCGAGATCGATGCGGATCTGGCGGCATTGCGCGCGTCTGTGTTGGAGGCCTAGTGGAAGATCTGCAGAAGCTGCCGCCGACGGCCTGGGTGCTCATCGCCACCGCTGCGGTGCTCGGGTTCGTCGGCCACTGGGCGTGGCGCTGGTACCGGCAGTACAGCAATCGCAAGGCGCTGCGGGCTGCGGTCACGGCCGCCGGGTCGGATCACCTGGTCGACATGCTGGTGCCCGATGGGATGGGCGCCGGGTTTCATGTCGATTTCCTGCTGCTGACGGCTCGCGGCATTCTGGTGGTGGACCTGCGCGACGTGCAGGGCAACATCTTCGGCGGCGACCAGATGGCCGAGTGGACCGTCATGGACGGCTCGCGCCGCTTCACGTTCCCCAATCCGCAGAGCGCGCTCTATGACCGGATCGCGGCGGTGAAGGCGGTCGCCGGAGAGGTTCCGGTCGAGGGCCGGATCGTGTTCACCCGCCGGGGCAAGTTCCCCAAGGGCCTGCCGAAGTGGACCCTCATGGTCGACTCCCTGCCGGCGGAGTTTCCGTCCGCGGAGCATGACGCCTACGCCGGTACGGTGACCCGCTTCGCGGAGAGCTGGCAGAAGCTCAAGAGCGCCGTGAAGCCGAGCTATATGGCACACATGCGCTGAGGGGCAGGGGCGGTGTAGCATTCCTCCCAACCTGGAGGGTAGCCGAACGGCCGATCCGCTCCACCATGGCTCAACGCACCACCGCAAACGCACAATTGTAGGGTAGCCGGATGTCTCAGATCACCCGCCGCGAGTTCGTTTCCGCAGCGGCCACGCTTTCCGGATTGGCGCTCAGCCTCGAACTGCCCGCCCAGGAAGGGCCGCGCGGCGGCGCTGCTGCCATCCGCCCGCCGCGGACGCCGTCCGCATTCCTGCAGATCGGCGAAGACGACGGCATCACCATCATCACTCCCGCCGTGGAGATGGGGCAGGGGGGACACACGTCCCTGCCCATGATCATCATGGAGGAGCTGGGAGGGAGCTGGGAGCGGCTACGGGTCGCCGACGCGCCGGCGGCCGCGATGTACAACAACCCGCTGTTCGGCCAGCAATCCACGGTGGGCAGCTTCTCCGTGCGCGGCTGGTATCACGAGCTGCGCCGGATCGGCGCCGCCGCCCGGATCATGCTGCTGCAGGCGGCTGCGCGAACCTGGAAGGTCGTCCCGGCCAGCTGCACGGCCAGCGGTAGCGAAGTCGTTCACGGACCTAGCGGGCGCCGTTGCTCCTTTGGCAGCGTGGCGCGGCTCGCCGCCAGCCTGCCGGTCCCGCAGGACCCGGCACTGAAGCCGATCGCAGAGTTCACTGTGATCGGAGGTACACGCCCCCGCGTCGATGTTCCGGACAAAGTCGACGGCAGTGCCAAATACGGGATCGATGTAACGCTTCCCGACATGTTGTATGCCGCCGTCAAGACCTGCCCGACGTTCGGCGGCAAGCTCAAATCCTTCGACGACAGTGCGTGCAAGAGCATGCCCGCATTCCGCGGGACGGTGCCGCTGAGCGATGGCGTGATCGTCATGGCGCAGTCGTACTGGCAGGCTCGCAAGGCGTTGGAGCGGGTCAAGGTCGACTACGAGCTGGGCGCGCTTGCGACGCTCGATAGCGAGAAGGTGTCGAAGCAATTGCACGCCGGCTTCGACGAGCAGGGCTACGTGTCACGCAATGACGGGGATGTGCAGGCAGCCCTGGCGCGTGCCGCGAAGCGCGTGGAGGCGACTTACGAGGTTCCCTACCTGGCGCATGCGTGCATGGAGCCGATGAATTGCACGGCCCAGGTGACGGCGGAGGGTTGCGAGGTCTGGTGCGGAACGCAGAGTCCCCAGGCCGCGCAGAATGCCGCTGCCACCGTGCTGGGTATCCCCGCTTCCCGCGTCAAAGTCCACGTGCAGTACCTCGGCGGCGGCTTCGGCCGGCGCGGCGAGGCGGACTATGTGACGCAGGCGGTGACCGCCGCCAAAACGACCAACGGCCGGCCGGTCAAGCTCATCTGGAGCCGGGAAGAGGATATCCAACACGACACCTATCGTCCGGCGGCCGCGATTCGCTTCCGGGGCGGCCTGGATGCCGAGGGCAAGCTCATCGCCTTCGAGGCCAAGGTGGTCAGCGCCTCGGCACCGGCCTTCGGCCGGCCCGGCGGCCCGCCGTTCTTCGTCGAGTCCGTGGCGGATCTGAACTATGCGATCCCCAATTATTACGTGACGGGCCTCAACAAGAACCTCGGGGTGCGCTTCGGCTTCTGGCGCTCCGTCAACCACTCGCACAACCCTTTCATGGTCGAAGGCTTCATCGATGAGCTGGCGCGCGCCGCCGGCAAGGATCCCTACCAGTTCCGCCGCGCCATGCTGCAACACGACACCGAAGGGGCGCGCCGGCAGCTCGCGGTGCTGGACCTGATGGCGCAAAAGGCCGACTGGGCTCACCCGCCCGCCGGGCATTCCTTCGGGATCGCGGCCTTTCCGGCCTTCGGGAGCTACATCGGCACCATTGCCGAGGTGTCCGTCAAGGACCAGGTCGTGACGCTGCATCGGATCGTGCAGGCGATCGACTGCGGCATCGCGGTGCATCCGGACAACATCAAGGCGCAGTGCGAGGGCGGGATGATGTTCGGCCTCACAGCCGCGGTGCGGGGCGAGATCACGCTCAAGAACGGCGCCGTCATGCAGGGAAATTTCAACGATTATCCGGCACTGATGATTCACGACATGCCGACAGTCGAGACCTACATCGTGCCGAGCGCGGCGGCGCCCGGCGGAGTCGGTGAGCCCGGCACCGGCCCGATTGCGCCCTCGCTGGGGAATGCGATCTACGCGGCAACCGGCCAACGCTTGCGGTCCCTGCCGCTGTCGAAACATCAGCTCTCCCTCAAGGTGATGAGAACCTGAACATGGTCACTCTCAAAGTCAACGGCACGGAGCGCAGCATCGATGTGGAAGCGGATACCCCGCTCCTGTGGGTGTTGCGGGATGAGCTCGCGCTGACCGGCACCAAGTTCGGTTGCGGGATGGGGTTGTGCGGCGCCTGCAGCGTGCTCATCGAGGGGCGCCTGACGCGTAGTTGCATCGTTCCGGTGAGCGCCGTGAACGGCCAATCGATCACCACGATCGAGGGGCTGGCGAAGGACAGGAGTCACCCGGTACAGCGCGCCTGGATCGCGGAGAACGTGCCACAGTGCGGCTATTGCCAATCCGGCATGATCCTCGCGGCGGCGGCGTTGCTGAAGGACAAACCCAACCCCACCGATCACGATATCGACGTGGGCGTTGCCAACATCTGCCGGTGTGGGACGTACAGCCGCGTGCGCAAGGCGATTCACCGTGCCGCCCAGATGCAGCACAACGGCGAGCCGGCCCCCTCGAGCAAGACAACGGTCTGAAGTCCTTCGCAGCGCAAGCGGAAAAGCGGAACCCTATGGCGTTGAAACGCGTCCGGATCGTCGCTGGGGTCATCGTTGTCTGCGGCGCAGCCGTGCTCGCCTGGGCCGCCGTGCGGCCGGGTCCGATGGCGTTTGCGGGCAAGCGGGTGGCTCTGTCGGAGTACCAGGGCATGCCGACCGGAGTGCCGGCGGATTTTGCGCCGGGCGATGCGCTCGCGCGCGCGAAGTATCTCACTGAGGCGGCTGACTGCGAGGCGTGTCATACCGCTGAAGGGGGCAAGCCCTTTGCCGGCGGCCGTCCGTTCGAGACGGATTTCGGCACGATCTATTCGGCGAACATCACGCCCGATCGCGAGACGGGCATCGGCACCTGGACCGATGCGGACTTCCTCGAGGCCGTGCACGAGGGCTTCAGCAAGGACAAGGGCTGGCTCTATCCGGCCTTTCCCTACGCCGCCTACACGTATCTGACCGATGCGGACGTGCTGGCCATCAAGGCTTACCTGTTCAGCCTGCCGCCGCAGAAGAACGTCCCGCCGCCCAACACGCTGCGCTTCCCTTACAACCAGCGCCTGCTGATGGCGATCTGGTCGAAGCTGTACGACGCGAATTCGCGTTTCCGGCCCGTTCCGAGCCGCTCGGCGAGCTGGAACCGCGGCGCCTATCTGGCCGAGGCGCTGGGTCATTGCGGGGACTGCCACACACCGCGCACGCCGCTGCAGTCGCTGGACAACCGCCGCAAGTTCTCCGGCGGCCTCTCGGAAGGGTGGCGCGCCTACAACCTCACCAGCGATGCCGCTTCAGGGATCGGAAGCTGGAGCGGCGATGACGTGGAGGCGTACCTCAAGACCGGTCATTCGCAGGATCGGGGCTCCGCCTTCGGCCCCATGGCCCAGGCGGTGCACCTGAGCTTTCAGAAGCTGACACCTTCGGACGTGAGCGCGATCGCGGAGTACGTCCGCAGCATTCCGGCCGTCTCAACCCCGGATCTGCCGGCACCGAAACTCGAGCCCGCCTCCGCGGATCCCGTGCAAGGTGTGGCCGCCGACTCGAATCCTCGCGGCGAGGCGCTGTTCGCCAGCATGTGCGCCGGTTGTCACACCTGGACGGGCCGCAACCGCTCCGTGCCGCATGCCACGTTGACGGGCACTCGCGCGGTCAACGACCCGAGCGCAATGAATGTCGCTCTGGCGGTACTGCGAGGAGCCAGCACACTGCCTCCGTCGGGGGATATCGCAGTCATGCCGGCGTTTGCCTCGGCCTGGTCGGATGATGACATCGCCGCGGTGTCCAACTACGTGACGGCTCGGTTCGGCGCCAAGCCGTCGGCGATCACGGCCGTCGAAGTGCACCGGCTGCGCGAGGCGCAGTAGCTCCAGCGGCGGCGATCGGGTCCGCCACGGCGGCCAGCGACTTGCCCGCGGCGCACGCGCGCGCTGCAGTATCGGCCGGCGACTCGCCCGCGGTGCACGCGCGTGCCGCGGTATCGGCCGTCAAGACGTTCTACCCCGTTCTCCTCAGGACAGCGTCTTTGCGTGGTCCGCCAGGACCAGCGACACGCACGTGGTCAACTGCGTGGCGTAGTCGATGTGCAGGAATTCGTTCGGTCCATGCGCGTTGGAGTGCGGGCCCAACACACCCGTGATGAAGAACTGGGTGCGCGGAAATTGCTTCCCCAGCATGCCCATGAAAGGAATCGTCCCCCCGCAGCCGACGTGCACGGCGTCTCGCCCAAACACCCGCTGCGAGGCCCGCGAGATGGACTTCTCGAGCCAGTCGGCAAACGCCGGCGCGTTCCATCCGTCGGTAGCCGCGGCTCCCTCGAACCGTACCTGCGCCCCGTATGGCGGATCGCTCTCGAGCAAGCGGCGCGCGGCCGCCACGGCGCGGGCGCCATCGACGGTCGGCGGCAGGCGCACGGAGAGTTTGAACGCCAGCTCCGGTAACAACACGTTGCCCGCGGATACCACCGCTGGCAAACCGTCGGCTCCCGTGACGGCAAGGGTCGCACGCCAGGTGCTGTTGATGAGCAGCTCCACCGGATCGTTGGAGACCGGCTGCACGCCCTGCGCGAAGGGAATCTTCCCCGCGACGGCGTTGCCGAGTACCCGGGCGGCGGCCACGATCTGAGCGCGCCGGTCCTTGGGTATGGCGACGTGCAATTCCTCCGCGAGCAACTCACCAGTGACCGGATTCTCCAGGCGCGCGAGCAGCTGCTCGACGACCCGGAAAGCGGTCGGGGCGATTCCGGTGCCCATCCCCGAGTGCACGCCTTCATCGAGGACCCGCACACGCAGCGTCCCCACAAGGGCGCCTCGCAGCGAGGTGGTGCACCACAGCTGCTCGTAGTTGCCGCATTCCGCATCCAGGCAGACCACCAGCGACGGGTCGCCGATCTCCCCCCCGAGGGCCTGCAGATGGGCGGGCAGGTCCACGCTCCCGCTTTCCTCGCAAGCCTCGATCAGTACGACACACCGGGGCAGGGGCACCTTTTGCGCCTTGAGCGCGGCGATCGCCGTCAACGAGCTGAACACCGCGTAGCCGTCGTCCGCTGCTCCTCGTCCGTAGAGCTTCCCGTCGCGCACGACCGGTTCCCAGGGGCCCAGTCCAGGGAGCCAGCCGGTGAACTCGGGCTGCTTGTCCAGGTGGCCGTAGAGCAGGGCACAACCGCAGAGCTCTCCCGGAATGTCGATGAACAGCAGCGGTGTTCGGCCGGGCAGCCGCCGCACGCTGACGCTCATCCCCGGGATGGGTTGTTCTTTGCACCAGTCCTGCATCAGCCGCACCGCCGCTTCCATGTGGCCGTGCTGCTCCCATTGCGGATCGAACATCGGGGACTTGTTGGGAATGCGCACGTACTCGTGGAGTCGCCCCAGGATGGACTCCTCCCACACGCGCCGGACGAAGTGCTGCAGACGGGTCTCATCCATGTAGTTAATCTCTTGAAATCAATGAATTATACGAAACAGTTCATGTGCTGCCGCAGTACTGGAGTCCGCCAGCGCCTGGACCGGCTGCGCGCGTGCGGCCGCGACGGCGACGGCCACGTGCGGCAGATAGGCCGGCTCGTTCCTGCGCCCTGCCGGCTTGGGATCGAGATTGCGCGGCAGCAGATAGGGCCCATCGGTCTCCAGCAGCAGGCGATTGCCGGGAATCTCCTTCATCAACGGCAACAGGTGGCCGCCCCGGCGCTCATCGCAGATCCAACCCGTGATGCCGATCGCCAGATCCAGCTCCAGGTAGCGCACGAGCTGCGGCCGAGTCCCGGTGAAGCAATGTGCGACTCCGCCAGCGAGCGTCGCGCGGTGCTCGCGCAAGATTGCGACGAAGTCCTCGTGAGCATCCCGCTCGTGCAGAAAGACAGGTTTTCCGACACGCGCGGCCAGCTCGAGTTGGCGGTGAAACGCGCTCCGCTGGGCCTTCTGCGGTGAGAAGTTGCGGAAGTAATCGAGCCCACACTCGCCGATGGCGACGACTTCGGGCCGCTGGGCGAGCGCCTCCAGCTCGGCCAGTAATTCCGGCGTCAGGTCGCTGGCGTGGTGTGGGTGTACGCCGGCGGTGGCGAACAACCGGCCGGGGTGGGCCTGCGCCAGCTCGATCGCCTGACGAGTGCTGGGGCCGCTGGAGCCCGTGATCACCAACTGCAGCACCCCGGCAGCTTCGGCGCGCGCCAGGACGGCATCGCGGTCGGGGTCGTAACTGTCGTGCGCAAGGTTGATGCCGATGTCGATGAGTGGGGCGACACGGAGGGCCTCGGGCCTGGCCGCAGCAGTGGGAGCCCGCGGCCTTGTGCTATCTTTCCTCATGCGCGGCGTTCATTCTACCCGACGCGTCAATCAACCACTTACGATGCCTCCGTCGCCCTTTCGAGCCTTCGTAGGCGTGCTCACTACCGGCGCGCCGGCCGCTATTCTGCTGGCCATGGCCGGGCCGGCGCTGTCAGCGGCTGCGGCACAGGCGAATCCGGCGCAGGCGGCGCTGCTCGATCTGGAGGCCCGGATCGAGTACGGCTATTTCACCGAAGACGGCCGCACCCTGCAGGGGCTCGCCACGACCCCCACCGGAGACGATGCCAAGGACGGGATGAAGAGCTACTACGCCGGCCTCGCCGGCTACCGCCTCACGCTGGTCGACTCCGCCAGGGACAAAATCCAGGCCCGCTCGGCCGCCGAGGAGTGCGTCGCGAGCCTCGATCGGGCGCTCAAGGCAACCCCGGCCGCGGTCCCCGCCGAGAGCATGGCCCTGCAGTCGGCGTGTCTGCTGCAGCTGTCGGAGCTGAGCGGGCTGCGGGCGCCGTTCGCCGCGAGCAAGAGCAAGTCCCAGATGCGGAAGGCTCTGCGGCTCGCGCCCCGCAATCCGCGCGTGTTGCTGCTGGATGCGATAGTTGCCTTCGAGCGCGCGCCGAACGGAGCGGAGAGCGAGCGGGCGCTCGGTAAACTGAAGAAGGCGATCGGTGCGCTGGAGAGCGAGCGTCAGGAAGTGGTTCACACGCCGGCCTGGGGTCTTGCGGACGCATACACCTACCTGGGGCGCGTCTATCTGGAAAAGGGCGACGCGGTCAGAGCACGCGATGCGCTCGAGCGCGCGCTGCTGGCGGCTCCGGAGTTCCAGCAGGCGCGGCGTATGATGACCCGGATCACTTCCGGTTGAATGGGGAATCGGCTTCACTCCCCGCTGGCGGTGGGGGGGTTGGGAGGTTGCGATGAACGTTCCACAGCCCACGACGCCCGCGCCGTCACCGGATCTGGGGTTGCGAGTGCTGTACATGCTGTTGTTCGGGGTCGTGTTCTGGATTCTGACCTGGACGTTGGCGGTGACCACGCTGCTGCAGCTGCTGCTTCGCCTGATCAACGGCCGCCCGCACGCGGAACTGGCTCGCTTCGGCTCCGCGCTCGCGCGCTACTCGCGCGAGATCATCGATTTCCTCACCTTTGCCACAGAAAGAATGCCGTATCCATTCGGACCGTGGCCTGCATAAGACACAAAGGGAAAGTCCATGGCACTGGTCGAAGAGAAGAAACAGCTGCTGCAGGAGCTGCGAATCGAGCGCGGTCAGCGCGAGCAGTACACGGAAAGCAATCCGCGCCGAACCGGCCTGATCGTCGGGATCATCGTCGCGGTGCTGATTCTGGGGGGCGCGGCGGCGGCGGGTTACTACTTCCTGCTGCGCAAGCCAGCATTCGAGATCGAGCAAGCGACGGCGGTGGCCCCGTCGGCTGACCCCGGTGCGACCGCCGTTCTGCAGGCGACGGGTTATGTCACCGCCCGCATCAACGCCACCGTGTCGGCGCAGATCACCGGAACGTTGACCCAGGTACTCATCGAAGAGGGCGAGCACGTCACCAAGGGACAGGTCCTCGCGCGGTTGGATGACACCCAGTACAAGGCGGGACTTCTGCAGGCGCAGGCGGGACTTGCGAGCGCGCAAGCGGCGCTCGCCCAGTACCAGGCCAATCTGGAGCAGTCCAAGCGCGATCTGATGCGCGACAAGGATCTCGTCGATCGGCACCTGGTCTCGGTGCAGACGGTGGAGCATGACAACACGCAGGTGCAGATGCTGACGGCGCAAGTGATCACCCAGGAGAAGCAGATCGACGTGGCTGCAGCCAACGTCAAGAGCGCGCAGGTCTACATCGACTATACGACCGTGCGTGCCCCGTTCTCCGGCGTGATCACTGCCAAGGCGGCGCAGGTTGGCGAGATCGTCTCGCCGATGGCCACCGGCGGCTTCACGCGCACCGGCGTCGGCACCATCGTCGACATGGACTCGCTGGAGATTGAAGTGGACGTCAATGAGGCGTACATCAATCGGGTGCAGGCGAATCAGCCGGCGACGGCGACGCTGGACGCTTATCCCGACTGGGAGATTCCGGCGCACGTGATCGCGATCATTCCCACGGCCGACCGCAGCAAGGCCACGGTCAAGGTGCGCGTGGGTTTCGACAAGAAGGATCCGCGGATCCTGCCCGACATGGGCGTGCGCGTGTCGTTCCAGTCCAAGCAGAGTGCGGGGGAACCGCCACCCAAGGGCGTATTGATTCCGAC
>Ga0207652_10000447_pt1 | contig 42581 bp, 32 predicted proteins | sample KBSC63BmetaG_FD_184334 | JGI IMG/M metagenome (GOLD analysis project Ga0207652, IMG submission 184334) | Corn rhizosphere microbial communities from Kellogg Biological Station, Michigan, USA - KBS C6-3B metaG (SPAdes) (version 2) | ecosystem: Host-associated > Plants > Roots > Rhizosphere ...
TGGCTTTTGTTGATGACCTTCGCGAGTTGTGCGAGATCCCACCACGATGAATCGCGGCCGATGAGCTTCGCCCAGCCGCGGCCGTCGATCGTGCCTGGGCCCATTACGCCGCCGCCGGCGGCGCGTTCGGCCGTAATGAGCGGTTTGCACGCGTGTCCCCGCTCGTCGACGGTTCCGCAGCGCCTGGACTGATCGATGTCGTACTGACGTGGATCGCGCGACGCGAAGACGATCGCGTTCGTGTCGACGATGAGCGTAATGCCGCGCTTGAGCGTCAGCGGGCCGGTAAGGAACGCGCGACGTGAGCCATTCGCCTTGAGCACGACGGCACGGCCGAATGAGCAGCGGTCGATCGCCTGCTGAATGCGGTCGGTGTCGAGCTTCCGTTCGTCGGAGTCGGCGAGCGTGGTGTCGGCGACTGCGGAGAGCTCAGCGGTGAGCGTGGAGCACGCCGCGGGGAACTTTGGTTCGACGACGGTGCGAGTGTCTTGCGCGGCAAGCCGCGACGAGACGAGCGCGCAGGCGATGACTGCGTAACGGCGGAAGTGCAGACCCGTCCCTCCGCTCGCTGCGCTCGCATCAGGGCAGGCTGCCATCGCTCGGGATGACAGAAGGTTCATGCTTACCGCTCCGACGCGCTCGAGCGGGATGAGAATGTTACGACGATCGGCGTCGAGATCCGCTGCGCCGCGGCGTCGAGGTACTTGTACCAATCCGTCACGTCGCGATAGTCGCCGCTGTCGGTCCAACCCGCGCCGATGTAGTAGTCGACCGGCTGACCGGACCGCGCGCGAGAGATCGCGAGGTAGTGATCGTTCGTCTCTTTCCAATCGAGAACCGCGGTCCGCGGAAGCAGCACCGCGATGCCGAGGTCTCCGTGACCGCCGTCCTTGGGGAGAACGGGTCCCCACTCGGTGAGCCACGCCCACGCCTGCGCCTTGCTCTCGAGGCCGATGACGCTCTTTCGCTTCACGAGGCCGGTCGCCCACGGGATCTCGGGACCGCCTGACTCCGCGCGGAAGATGCTCGTGACGTGATTGAGATTGTGGCCCGCGTCGAGCGCGATGCGCTTGGTCTCTGTAACGCGAATGCCCGGCGCGTTCCACGGCTCGTATTGGAGCTCGAAAATCGCGCGCACGGGACCGTTCGCGATCACGCGTTGACTCTTGAAGTTGTACGCGCGATAGAGTGTGTCGTTCTTCCAGATCGCGGTGCCGCCGGCGCCGAGTGATTGGCCGACGTCGAAGAAGTCGGCGCCTTCGCCGTTGTCGTGGTGATATTCGTCGTGGCCTTTCGCATACCACTTCTCGACGATGGGGTCGCGCACGCGCTTGACCCACACGTCGACGCCGCTGCTCAAGAGCGAATCGACTTTCCAGAGTCCCTGGCCGTAGATGCGATACGCGATGCGGTCGGACTCCCACGCGACGTCGTCGCGCGGCATCATGTGCGCCGCGTAGACGCGCTGTTTGGCGGGCTTGGCCGTCGCGGCGGTGGCTTCGATCGCGAAGGATTTCGCTTCGCCGGGGGCGAAGCTCGCCTGGAAGATCAGCTCGTCCATCGTCCCGTCGCCGTCGTTGTCGACGACCTGTGACACCACCTCGGCGCCGGTGCCGGGATCGACGACGCGAACTTTTGTCGGCGAGGCTTGTGGGAGGCGCGCAACGACGTCAGCCCATTTGATCGCGATGGTCTCGTCGGCGCGGCTTACGATCAGACTGTTCTCCGCGCGAATGCGAACCGACGGGGCAGATTGTGCGGCCAGCGTGCCCGCCGACAGGAGTAGCGCCAGGAGGCTACGGGTCAGGACTGCAGGTCCTTCGCTTCGCTCAGCATGACGGCGGTTCATTTGAGTTCCCTCATGTCGACGGATTGCATGTCGGTGAAGTCCTGATTCTCTCCGCCCATCGCCCAACAAAACGAATAGCTCGTCGTACCGCAGCCCGAGTGGATCGACCACGGCGGCGACAGCACAGCCTCTTCGTTGCGCACCACCAGGTGGCGCGTTTCTCCGGGCTCGCCCATCAGATGGATGACCGCAGCGTCAGCTGGCAGACCGAAGTAGAGGTAGACCTCCGTGCGCCTCGCGTGGCGGTGCGACGGCATCGTGTTCCACACGCTGCCCGACTGCAACTCCGTGACACCCATGACGAGTTGCGCGCTCGGGGCACCGGCGGAATGGATGAACTTCGCGAGCTTGCGTCGATTCGCCTGCTCGGTCGTGCCCACATCGGCCGCGGCCACGGATGCTGAGGCGACGTGTGTCGTCGGATAGGATGCGTGCGCGGGATAGCTCACGATGTAGAATCGCGCAGGATCCGACGGGCTCTCGCTCGCGAACGAGATGTGGCGTGTGCCGCGCCCGATGTAGAGTACATCACGTGACGCCATCGGGTGACGCGTGCCGTCGACCGTGACCCCACCCGGCGCGCCGACGTTCAGCACACCGATCTCTCGGCGCTCGGCAAAATACTCCGCGGCGAGAGATGCCGGCGCTCGAAGCTCGAGTGCCCCGTTCAACGGGACTGCGCCACCGATCACGACGCGATCGAGATCGATGTGCCGAAGAACGACCTCGCCGGCACGAAAGAGATCGTGCACGAGAAAGCCCGCGCGAAGCTCGTCAGTGGTCAGTCCTTTCGTACGTGCGGCGTCGGGTAGATAGTGCATGGCTCGGCTATCTGGCCATCCATCCGCCGTCGACGACGAGCAGATGGCCATTCATGTAGTCACTGGCTTGTGAAGCAAGGAAAACGACAGCGCCGGCGAGATCGGACGGCGATCCCCACCGACCCGCCGGAATTCGTGCGCTGATATCGGCGAAGCGCTGCGGATCGTCGCGCAATCGCCGCGTGTTGTCCGTCGCGAAGTAGCCGGGTGCGATCGCGTTGACCTGCACGTTGTGCTTCGCCCATTCGTTCGCGAGCGCTTTTGTAACACCAGCGACGGCGTGCTTGCTCGCGGTGTACGCCGCGACCGTGATGCCGCCGCTGAACGAGAGCAGCGAAGCAACGTTGATGATCTTGCCCGCTCGTCGTTTCAACATCCCCTGGCCAAATCGCTGGCTCAGGAAAAACGCCGCATCGAGATTGGTCTGAAGTACACGATGCCACTCGGCTTCGGGATAGCTCTCGGCGGGATAGCGTGCGATGGAGCCGCCGTTGTTCACGAGGATGTCGATCGAACCAGCGGCTTGTTCCGCCGCGTCGGCCATCGCATTTCGCTCGGCGGCATTCGCCAGATTGGCGTGGACCGTCCACGCCTTTCGTCCCGTTCCGCAGATCGCTGACGCGGTTTCCTCAGCACCGCCAGGCCGCGAGCTCGCGCAGACGACGTCGGCTCCGGCCTCCGCCAGCGCCATCGCCATCGCGGCGCCGAGTCCCCGGCTCGCGCCCGTGACGAGCGCGCGGCGACCAGAGAGGGAAAAGCGATCGAGCACGCTCATCGCCCGAGCTCGTTCGCCGCGAGGATGAACGCGCCAACGCCTTTGTAGTCGTTGGACACGACCGGCTCGCTCACGTAATACTGATAGCTGCCGTCGCGCGGCGGATTGCCGCCCAAGCCAGCCACTTTGCAGATCTTGTTGATCGACACGAGGCCGCCGGCATCGGTCGTGACGAACTCGGCGAGCATTCCGTCGAACGCGCGGTCCGCGAGCGTCCGATAGGTCGAATCCAGATATCCCATGCGCGCGCCTTTCGCGAGCGCATAGACGAACATCGCCGAGCCCGAGGCTTCGAGATAGTTCTTCGCGCGGTTGGGTTGGTCGAGCACTTGCCACCACACGCCGCTCACTGGATCGCGAACGCTGGCGACGGCTTCGCTCAGCTGACGGAATACGCGCAGGATCTCCGGCCGGTCCTTGTGCGTCTTCGGCAGATAGTCGAGCACGTCGACGATCGCCATCATGTACCAGCCGACGGCGCGTCCCCAGAAGTTTTGCGACAGCCCTGTCTCGGGATTCGCCCACGGCTGCTGCCGCGATGAATCCCACGCGTGGTAATAGAGGCCAGTCTTTGGATCACGCAGATGCCGAGCGATGAGCAGGAACTGGCGCGCGACGTCGTTCATCGCGGTGGTATCGCCGTGTCGGTTCGCGTACTCGGCATAGAACGGCTCGGCCATGTAAAGCCCATCGAGCCACATCTGCTGCGGATAGATCTGCTTGTGCCAGAACCCGCCTTCCGATGTTCGCGGCTGCGTTTTCAGTTGCGCGCGCAGCGCATCGGCCGCGCGCGAGTACCGCGGGTCGTGCGTTCGATCGGCAAGCGAGAAGAGAATGCGTCCTTCGTTGATCTGATCGAGGTTGTACTCGGACGCGGCATACGTCGCGATGCTTCCGTCGGCGTGCACGAGGGAATCGACGCTCGTCTTGATGTACGCGGCGTACTTGGGATCGTGTGCTCGCGTGCCGACGCGATCGAGTGCGACGAGAACGAGACCGGCTGTGTAGTCCCATTTATCGTAGACGACGGGACTCCGCTTCATCAGCGACTCGGCGACGCGGACAGACCAGGGACGCGACTGACCGTTCGCCGCGACTGCAGAAAGCGCGGTCGCGCCGGCGGCGAAGAGCGCACGCGTCGAACGCTTCACGCGGGCTCTCCATTGATTCTGGTGCCGCGCAAGTCGAGCCGATTCACGTGCTCGACCAGACTTCCCTTTGCCACGTTCTGAAATCGACAGTCGATCACGCGCACGTTGTCGATCGGCGCATTCGGAAAACCGCGGAGCTCGAGCGCATACTCGCTCTTACGGCTCGTGACGCGTAACAGCTCGATGTCGCGCGCGATTGGCGTGAACGATCCCTTGTTCCCTTCCTCGTAAGTGAAATCGACCGACAGAATCGCGCTCGCGACCTGACCGACGGTCACATCTCTCATATAGATGTGTTCCAGGAGACCGCCACGCATCGCGTTGTTCTTGAGCCGCAGCACGCGATCCAAGCGCGGGCTGTCCATGCGGCAGTCGTACGCGAAGACATTCCAGCAGCCGCCGGAAATCTCGCTGCCGACGGTGACGCCACCGTGGCCATCGCGCATCTCGCAGTTACGGACGATGATGTTTTCGCTCGGCACGTTGACGCGACGGCCATCCCCGTTGCGACCGGACTTGATCGCGATGCAATCGTCGCCCGTGTCGAACATGCAGCGGTCAATCAGCACGTCGCGGCACGATTCCGGATCGCAACCGTCGTTGTTCGGTCCGTGGCTGATGATCTGAACGCCGCGCACGGTGACGTTGTGGCACAGGACGGGGTGGATCTCCCACATCGGCGACGCGACGATCGTCACGTTCTCGATGAGAACGTTCCTGCACCGATACGGCTGAATGAAATTCGGGCGGATGTAATCGCCTTCACCGAACTCGCGTCGCGCGACCGGGACGCCTCGCTCGGCCATGTCGAGCAGGCGCTGACGTGCCGCGTTGTAGTTCGGAGCGCCGCGCTGCCATCCGAAGTCGGCGCTTCCTTTCCAGGGCCACCAGTGTGTGCGGTCCGCTTGGCCGTCCAGCGTGCCTTCGCCGGTGATCGCGACGTTGGTCTGCTCGTACGCGTAGATGAATGGCGAGTAGTTCATCAGCTCCGTGCCCTCGAAGCGCGTGAGCACGGCGGGCAGGTAGTGGCGAGGGTCGCGGCTGAAGGCGAGCGTTGCTCCGCGCGCGACGTGCAGGTTGACGTTGCTCTTGAGATGCACCGCGCCCGTAAGAAATCTTCCCGTGGGCACGACCACGCGTCCGCCGCCCGCTGCGCTGCACGCATCGATTGCGCGACGAATCGCCGCAGTGCAGTTCATCTCGCCGTCGCCGACGGCGCCGTACTTCGTGATCTCGAAGTCCCGCGAGGGAAACTTCGGCGGGGCGATGCGGCCGAGGATTTCGGGAACGAGGTCCCAGCCGCGCGCTCTCGATGGTGCAGGTGACTGTGACGTGCCGCGCGTTTGGCCGCCGCACGCGAGCGCGCCAAGCGGCGAGGCGACGAGCGCGCTTGCGCCCAGAGTGCGAAGGAAGGCACGACGGGGAAGTGCGGATCCCTCGCTGCGCTCGGGATGACAGGGAGGGCGCTCGGGATGACAGGGAGGGCGCTCGGGATGGCTACGGCGATCGGAGTGACTCATTTCGGCCTCGGATGCGAGCGGGACCAAGTCGCAAACGTCGCGAGCGTTTCGGCCGGCTTCGTCGTATACCAGCCGTAACCGGATCGGCGATCCGTGAGCTTGTTCCAATCGTAGAGCTTCACGCCGTCGCGGTTTGCCATGATCACGCGATTCGTACCGACCTCGTAGAGACGTCCCCAGAGAGGCGGAGCATTCGGCGCCGGCGTGAGTTGATAGTGGTCGTAGCTGTAGCCGTGAATTGGCACAGCGCGCAGCCAATCGATCGCCGCGTAGATCGCGCGAACGACGCGATCGTTCGGCGTGGAGACGCTCATGAGGTAGTCGACGATCTCCGCGCTTTCGAGCGCCGTCAGCGACGTGAGCTCGTACCTGCGAGCGCTCGTTGGCGCGAGCGTCAGCGGATCGTGTTGTTGGCCCCACGCGGTGGCTTTGCCCTCGACCCAAACCTGCGCGTTGAGAATACAGTCAGTGCCCATGCCGACTGCTCCCACAAGCCGTTCACGCTGCGCCGGCGTGGTAAATCCGTACGTGCCCGTCGAGACATCGCGCAGGAGGCGAAGCACGTTGACGGTCGCGTTGTCGTTGAACGTCGCGGCGTCGTGATAGCTGCCCTCGAGCGGGTACACCTGTGGAAAGCAACCATTGGGATACTGCGACGACAGCAAGTACTCGACGCCGCGTTGAATGGCCCTCGCGAGCCGCTCGTCGTGATGGACGCTGTCCGCGAGCAGAAGGAAGCGAATCTCCTCGGTCGTCGCGTCGTTGTCGATCGTCGAGATCCATTCCCAGTCCGCGCTCTCGCCATAATAACTCTCTCCGCGCTTCCGGGGATGCAGCGCGAAATCGACATGCTTCGACCAGCCGCCGTTGGGCGCTTGGAAGCTCAAGATCGCGTCGGTCATCCGACGACCGGTGTCCGACGCAAACCACGCGCGCGTCATGAACGGCTTCACGGAGAAATCGTGCGTGTACGCCGCGCGCACCATCGAGTCCGCGTGAATCGATCGAAGCTCGGCATGCATCGACGCTGTGTCGCGCGTGTATTGCTCGCGAGAGCGATCGAGATACGACATCCACGCTTTCCACGTCACAGCCGCGTGGCTCTTGATGCGCGCCGGCGTGATCAACGCCGCAGTGTCGTGCGACGGCCGATACCCAGGCAGCTTGCGAATGGAATCCATCGGGTTCGGATTCCCTTGCGCACCGAGCGCGGCGCTCGTGAGCCAGCCGGCGAGTACCGACCAGCGCATTCGGTTCACAACTCCGCCGGCTTGAGGCGTGGAGACAACACGTGGATCACCAACAGGGCGGTCACGTAAGCGAATCCACACATCAGAAACACTGGCGTGTAGTGGTTGCCGTTGTTCTGCAGGATCCACCCGGTGAGGCGCTGAAACGCAAAGCCGGTGACGGCGCCGAAAAAGCCTCCGATGCCAACGACCGACCCGACCGCACGACGCGGAAAGAGATCGCTCGCCAGCGTGAACACGTTCGCCGACCACCACTGGTGCGCGGCGGCCGCAACGCCGACGATGACGACCGCGGTCCACAGGCTCGACACGACGGGCGCGAGCATCGTCGGGACGATCAGCAGCGCCGCGATGAGCATCGTCGTTTTGCGGCCGGCGTTCACCGACCAACCACGCTTGATGAACGCGCCGGACAGCCAGCCGCCGAAGATCGAGCCGAAGTCCGCGAGCAGGTAGATGACGACGAGCGGCATCATCACGCTACTCAGCTTGATGCCGTACCGCGCGTCGAGGAATTTCGGCAGCCAGAAGAGATAGAACCACCAGACGGGATCCGTGATCCCTTTGCCGAGCGCGAACGCCCATGTCTGCTTGTGACGCAAAAGCTCGAGCCAGCGAACATGCACCGACGGCTCCGGACGCTCGCCTTGAATCAGGGCGAGCTCGCCCTTCGATACGCGCGGATGCAGTTGCGGCGGACGATAGATGATCAGCCAGAACGTCAACCACGTCGCACTGAGCAGACCAGTCCAGACGAAGGCGAGGCGCCACGAGAAAGTCAGCGCGATCCAGGGAACCACAATCGGCGTGATGATCGCGCCGACGTTGGTGCCCGCATTGAAGATTCCCGTCGCCAACGCGCGTTCGCGCGCCGGAAACCATTCGGCGACCGTCTTGATCGCGGAAGGAAAGTTGCCCGACTCGCCCAAGCCCAGCGCGAAACGCGCGACGCTGAACTGAAATGCGGAGCGGGCGAGCGACGTCGCCATCGCCGCGATGCTCCACACCGTGATCGACAGCGCGTAGCCGAGTCGCGTTCCGATCTTATCGAGCAGCCGGCCGGCGAACAGAAAGCCGAGCGCATACGCCGCGGTGAACCACGAGACGAGCGCGGCGTAATCCGTTTCCGACCAGTTCAGTTCTTTCTGAAGCGTCGGCGCCAAAATGCCGAGCACTTGGCGATCGATGTAGTTGATCGTCGTCGCGAAGAAGAGCAGCGCGCAGATCGTCCATCGATACTTGCCGACGCGCTCAACGACGCCGGTAAACGTCGTTCCGGCCGCACCAGGCGCGGTGAGAACCGCGTCGTCTTTAGCGTTGGACACGTCCACTGGCATCTCCTTGCATCAGAGCTTCGACTTCGGCGACGCTCACCCGATTGATGTCGCCAAGAATGGAGTGCTTGAGACAGGATGCGGCGGTCGCGAACTCGAGTGCTTTCTGATCCTCGCGATACGCACGTAGTCCGTAGATGAGTCCCGCGGCGAACGAGTCGCCGCCGCCCACCCGATCCACGATGTCGGCGATGTCGTGATGTCGGCTGGTGAGGAATTGTTTCCGGTTGTGCAGCACTGCGCTCCAGCCGTTGCGATCCGCGCTGTGGCTCTCGCGCAGCGTGATCACCTGCCGCTCGAGGTTTGGGAATTCCTTCAATACTCGCTCGGCCAACGCGCAGTACTTCTCCTGCTCCAACTCACCGCTCTTGACGTCGACGTCGACTTCGACGCCGAGGGTCTTCTGGCAATCCTCCTCGTTCGCGATGCCGACGGTGGCATGCGACACGAGCTCGCGCATGACCTCGGGCGCTTTCTTCCCATAGCGCCAGAGGTTCTTTCTATAGTTGTAGTCGCAGGAGACGGTGATCCCCTTCGCCCGCGCCGTCTTGGCCGCGGCCAACGACAATTCGGCCGCCGACGCGCTGATTGCGGGCGTGACGCCGCTGATGTGAAACCAATCGGCGCCGTCGAAGATCGCGTCGAAGTCGAAGTCGCCGATCTTCGCCGTCGAGATCGATGAACCGGCGCGATCGTACGTGACGCGCGACGGCCGCTGATTCGCGCCGTTCTCGAGGAAGTAGACGCCGAGCCGCTCCCCTTGCCGCTTGATCATGGACGTGTCGATGCCGAATGATCGGAGCTGGGCGATGCACGCGTCGCCAACATTGTTCGCCGGAATCGCCGAGATGAACCGCGCGTCGGTGCCGAACTGCGCGAGCGACGCGGCGACGTTGGCTTCCGCGCCGCCGAAGGTCGCCTCGAGCATCGGCGACTGAAAGAGCCGCTCGAAGCCTGGCGACTTCAAGCGAAGCATTACTTCGCCGAACGTGACGACGCGCGTCATACGAGCACTCCAGGAGTCCTGCCGTGCGCGACCTCGGTGGCTCGCCGCGATTCATCGCGAATGCGGTCGAACTGCTTGGCCGCGATCCAGTCGTTCGGCGCCATCCAGGATCCGCCGCACGCCACCACGCGGTTGTACGCCAGATAGCTCGCGACGTTCGCGAGGTTGACGCCGCCCGTCGGCATGTAACTCACGTCACCGTACGGCGCGGCCATCGCCTTGAGAAACGCGAGCCCGCCCGACGGCTCGGCCGGAAAGAACTTGAGCGTTCGCAGCCCTTTCTCGAGCGCGGCTTCGAGCTCTGTCGGCGTGCACACTCCGGGGTACACCGGCATCCCGTGCTCGATGCAGGAATCGACGACTCGCGGATTGAATCCTGGCGCGACGATGAATCGTGCGCCGGCATCCCACGCGGTGGCGGCCAGAGCCGGTGACAGCACCGTGCCCGCGCCGACGAGCACGTCAGGCACCTCGGCGGTAATGCGGCTGATCGCTTCCGCCGCGCGCGCTGTTCGAAACGTGATCTCGACGCACGAAAGTCCACCGGCGACGAGCGCGCGCGCGAGCGGCACGGCGTCATTGGGATCGTCGATGACGATCACCGGCACGATGCGGGCGGCACGGAGCCGCTTCGTCGCGGCATCGGTCGCCGACACGAAGTCCTTCGTCATGCGTTCGCGGTCTCCGAGAGATGTTCATCGAGCGCCGCCGAAATGCCGTTTCGAACGATGCGCAGGAGACTGTCGGCAACCGCATCGACGAACCCGGGAACGACAGAGAGGTCGGCGCGCCAGAGTCGCACGTCCGAAGCGATGGCGATCGCAAGATCGACGACCGACGTGTCGGAGTTCCAGTCGGCCGCCTGACAGGCACGCCGGACTCGCTCGCCTTCGGAATCTTCCGGGGCGTGAATTCCGGCGGCGGTCCATTGCGCATGAAGCTCACCACGCATGAACGCCAGGTATGCCGCGAACCCGAATGCCAGCGACAACGGCGCGCGTCCGACTTGCTCGAAATACCGCATGATCGACGGCACGACACGCACGCGCATTTTCGCCGTGCCGTGGAGCGTGATGTCGATCAGCGCATGGCGAACGAACGGATTGGCGAAGCGGTCCAGCACTTCGCGCGCGAATGGCTCGACATCCGGTGCGTCGACGCCAGGCACGATCTCGTCGAGAATCGCGCGGCGCATGAACGCGCCGACTCGATCGTCAGCCGTTGCCTGTTGAACCGTTTTGAGCCCGGCGAGCAGCGCGAGCGGAACCGTGATCGTGTGACCGCCGTTCAGCACGCGAACTTTGCGCAACCGATACGGCCGAACGTCCGGCACGACGAGAATGCGCGAATCAGTGCCGACGAAGCCAAGGCGATCGCGGAGGGCGTCGTCGCCCTCGATCGCGAACAGCGCGTAGCTCTCGCACGACGTGAGAAGCGCGTCGCTGTAGCCGAACGGCGTCGTTGCTTCGTCACTTTCCGCCTGCGGAACAACGCCGGGCACGATGCGATCGACGAGCGTGTTGCAGAAGGTGACAGATTCGTCGAGCCACTTCTCGAAGCGCGCGCCGAGCCGCCAACGGCGCGCCAATGCGACTACCATGCCGCGCAGCGTCTTCCCGTTGTCCTCGATCAACTCGCACGGCAGCACCACGAGGCCGTTGCCGGGCTCGTAGTACAACGCGCGGGCTCGTTCTGCCAGAAAGCGCGTCAGTTTTCCCGGGAACGAGCGCGGCGGACGCAAATCGAAGCGATCCGACTCGTCGAGCGCGATGCCAACTTCCGTCGTGTTCGAGATGATGAGCCGAATGTTCGGATCGCGCGCGACCGCGAGGACGTCTTCCCATTCATCGTGCGCGGAGAGTGCGCGAGAGATGGAGCCGACGACGCGATACGTCTGGCGGGCGACGCCGCCCTGCATGCCCTGGATCGCCAGCGTGAACAGCCCCTTCTGCTCGTTGAGCGCCCAGTTGCGTTGGCTGCCCGTCGAGGAGACCGTGACGATCGACCCGCCGAAATTTCCTTCACGATTGGCGGCGTCGATGAAGTAGTCGGCGAAGCCGCGCAGAAATGCGCCGGTGCCGAACTGCACGACGGCTTCGCCGAGCCCAAGCGCCGACGGTGGCGGCAGCTCCAGCGACTCTGGCGCGCCCTGAGTGCGAATCGATGCGACGACGTCGCGAGATAAACGCGGCATCGTCATCTAGAGCGTCACTCCATCTTTCCAGATCGCGATCTCGCGATAGTCGTTCGTTTCGTTGTTGGCGAGCCGCTCGCCCGACGCAACGGCGAGCACCATCGCGAAGAGATCGTCTTCCAACTGCGGCATCGTGGCCGATCCATCGAGGAGGCCGCCGGCGTTGAAGTCGATCCAGTGCGGCTTCTTGGCGGCAATCTCGCTGTTCGACGACACCTTGATCGTCGGCACGGGAAACCCGAGTGGTGTTCCGCGGCCTGTCGTGAAGAGCAGCACAGTCGCGCCACTCACGACCATCGCAGTCGATGAGACACCGTCGTTCCCGGGCGACTCGAGCAGCGACAGTCCGTGTTCGGTCACCGGCTCCCCGTAGCGCAGCACGCGCGACACGGACGCCCGCCCACCTTTTTGAATCGCACCCAGCGATTTCTCCTCGAGCGTCGTGAGGCCGCCCGCCTTGTTGCCTGGCGACGGATTCTCGTACACCGGCTGATTGTGCCGAATGAAATAGTCTTTGAAGTCGTTGACCATCGATACAATATCGCGAAACACGGGCTCGCTCACCGCCCGGTTCATCAGCAACTGCTCGGCGCCGAACATCTCCGGCACCTCGGTCAGCAGCACGGTGCCGCCGAACGCAGTCAGGCGATCGGCAATTCGGCCGAGCAGCGGGTTCGCGCTGATGCCGCTGAAGCCATCGGACCCACCGCACTTATGGCCGAGCACGAGATCGGACGCCGGGCATTCGGTGCGCTGGTCGGCGCTCATGCGCTCGACCAGTCGCGCGACAGCGCCAGTGCCCTCCTCGAGCTCGTCGATCACGTCCTGCGTGTTGAAGAACGCGACGCGCTCACGGTCGATCGGGCCGGCGAGCGCCATCAATTGATCGAGCTGGTTGTTCTCGCAACCGAGGCCGAGGATGAGAACCGCGCCGGCATTCGGATGCCTGAGCAAACCCGCGAGCACGCGTTGAGTATTTCTTAAATCGTCGCCGAGCTGGCTGCAGCCGTACGGGTGCGCAAAAGCGTGTACTCCGTCTATGCGTCCGGCAAACCGCTCCGCGGCTTGTTTTGCGATGCGCTCAGCCGCGTGATTGACACAGCCGACGGTGTTGAGGACCCACAGCTCGTTCCGCGTTCCGACGCGACCGGTTGGGCGGCGGTAGCCTCTGAACGCGGGAAGAGGGTAGAGGGAAGCGGGAAGCGGGGGGGTGGGGTTCGGGGTGTAGCGGTAATCAAGAAGTCCGGAGAGTGCCGTCTTCAGATTGTGAGAATGGAGCCAATCGCCGCGTTGGATCGGAGACATCGCGAGGCCGATCGGGACTCCGTACTTCGTAACGGTTTGTTCTGGCTCGAACGAAGTCAGCGCGATCTTGTGGCCGGCGGGAATCTCTTGCCGTGCGACCAAGGGTTCGCCCGCGACCTCGATGCGATCGCCGGCATTTATGAGGCGAAGGGCAACGGCAACGTTGTCTCGCTCGTCGATGCGAAGCGCCGCCGGGCCGCTCGCGATCGCCGGGACCGGGCGCGCAATCGTCGCGCCGTCGGTCATAGCTGGTACGTTTCCTTCGCGAGATCGTAGGCGAGCGCGCGCGCCATGGCACGAGCATCGCTCATGTCTATACGATGTCTGGCGACGAGACCCGCCAGAAAATTGGCGTCCACTCGGCGCGAGAGATCGTGACGCGCGGGAATCGAGCAGAACGCGCGCGTGTCGTCGTTGAAGCCGGCCGTATTGTAGATGCCCGCCGTTTCCGTGACTTGTTGTCGATAGCGCGTCATGCCCTCGATCGAATCGTGGAACCACCACGCCGGCCCGAGGCGGACAGCGGGATAGTGCCCTGCGAGCGGCGCCAACTCTCGCGTGTACGTCGACTCGTCGAGCGTGAACAGCACGAGCGTGAGGCGAGCGTCGTTGCCGTAGGCGTTGAGCAGCGGCGCAAGGTTCCGAGTGTACTCCGACTGCACCGGAATGTCCGCGCCCTTGTCCGGCCCGAACCGCTCGTAGACGAGCGGATTATGGTCGCGCAACGCGCCCGCGTGCAACTGCATCACGAGTCCGTCGTTCACCGACATACGCGCCATCTCGACGAGCATGTGCGCCTCGAACTCGCGCTGATCGGCCGCCGTCGCTGTTCCATCGAGCGCTCGGCGGAACAGCGCTTCCGCAACGGTTGGTGTGAGCCGAGTCGTGTACGGTTCGACGACTCCGTGATCAGTGGCGCGTGCGCCGAGCGAACAGAAAAAGCGGCGACGCTCCTCGAGAGCGGCGACAAAGGCGGCGTAGGTGTCGATGGATTGACCGTACGCAGTCGCAAGCGCGGACAACTCGTCTCGCCACGCCGGCGTCGCGATACGAAACACCGCGTCGGGGCGGAAGGTCGGAATCACTCGGCCGTTCCAACCGGATTGGCGAATCATGCCATGAGCGTCGAGGCAGTCGCTCGCTTTGTCCGTGGTAGCGAGCACCTCGATCTTGAATCGCTCGAACAGCGCGCGCGGACGAAACTCCGGTGCGGCCAAACGCTCCGCGATCTGATCGTAGACGAATTGCCCGCTATCGCCATTCAACTTGACGCGGACGCCGAAGAGATCGTACAGCTCGTGATCCAGCCACGCTCCGGTGGGCGTGCCGCGGAACAGATAGTAGTGTTCCGCAAAGCGCTGCCAGATTTTGCGTGGGTCCGATTCGACCGTGACTCCGTTGCGCGACGGAACTCCGAGCGACTCCATGGAGATTCCGCGCGCGTACAGCATTCGGAAGATGTAGTGATCGGGAACGATCAGGAGCGACGTTGGCTCCGGAAACGGATCGTTGCTCGCCAATAGTGCCGGATCGACGTGTCCGTGCGGGCAAATCAGCGGGAGCCCACGGGTTTCTTCGTAGAGTGCCCGAGCCACGGAGCGCGTGGCTGGATCAGGGTCGAAGAAACGTTCTTCGTGCAGTGCGAGCGGCTCGCGGATCATGGCTCTGGGTGGGGCCCTAGAGATAGTCCCGCTTGATACTGGGCCACATTTGTTCAAATTACGAACAATATCCGGATTCCGCCATATTCCGTCATGAGGAAGATCAACACCAGGAGCTTCGTCCGCGCGACCCGGTCCACGACCCGGGAGATCAACCGTCGGATCCTGCTCAACCTCGTTCGGGAGCACCAACCCGTATCCCGAGCCGAGCTTGCGCGGCGGATGAGGGTGGGTCGAGGGATGGTGACGTCTCTGGTTGCCGAGCTTCTGACGGACGGCTCGATCTACGAAGGAACGACGGTCGATGCGCCTCGCGGCCGCAAGCCGATGATGCTCCACGTCCGGACGAAGGATCGCCTCGTCGTCGCCGTCGACGTGCGCTTCAGCCGCACGTATTTGATGCTGACAGACTTCAGTGGCGCACGACTGGCGCTGGAAACGTTCGAAACTGTCGTGGAACCGACGGAGCTCGTCGCCGCGCTCGCGGAACGGATTCCCAGGCTACTCAAGGCACATCGAGCCACTGGAAAGTGCAACGGCATTGGCTTGGTGGTCCCCGGAATGGTGGACCAGCGCAACGGCCGGGTGCTCAACGCGCCGCAGCTGGGTTGGCGGGACGTCGACGTCCGCGCTGCCCTGGCCGAGGCGACGGGATTTCAGGTCCAGATCGAGAATGCGCCGATCGCGTGCGCGCTCGCCCAGATGTGGCTCGGCGAACGTGGAAGCGACGCGCCGCGGGACTTCGTGTACGTCACGGTGGGCGACGGCGTCGGCGCGGGAGTCGTGGTGAACGGCGAAGTCGTGCGCGGGCATAACAACTCCGCGGGCGAGTTCGGGCATGTACCGGTGGACCCGAACGGTCCGACCTGCCTCTGCGCCGCGCGCGGCTGCCTCGAAGCCTACACCTCGAATCTCGCGACGCTGTCGCGCTACCTCGGCCACGAGTTCTCGCCCACAGGAACACGTGGCCTTCTCCACGAGTCGGGGCTCACGATCACGGACGTCATCACGCGAGCGGCCGCTGGTGACGAGCGCGCGGCGAATGCGCTCGAGGAAACAGCTCGGCATCTGGGCGGCGGTTTGGCCGTGATCATCAATACGCTGAATCCGGCGCAGATCTTCGTGGGCGGCGAAATCACCGACGCATGGGACCGTGTATATCCGGTGATTCAGCGTGTCATCAAAGAACGTGCATTGACGTCGCTCGCCGCCGCGACGCCGCTCGTGCCGGATCCAGCGACGAGCTATCCGCGACTGCGCGGCGCCACGGCGCTGGTGGCTGCGCCGTTGTTCGCGGCGCCACAAGTGGCTTAGCAGGTCTCAGGATGATAGGTCTCAGGTCTGAGAGACCTCAGACCTGAGACCTACCATCCTGAGACCTCCTTCGACTTTTCCTCGACGACGGAAGAGCGGTATCGGCCGCACTGGGCATCCGCACCGTTCCCGAGAATGTGACGAGCGAATCGATCTTCGAAAGAAAGATCTGCCCGACTCCTGAGACGCGACGCAGACCATCGCGGGTCACGAACGGGCCGTGCGCGATGCGATCGAAAATGATTCGGCGCGCCATGAGCAGACTCACACCCGGCAGCGAGTCGATTTGCGCGAGTGTCGCGACGTCGAGATCGAGCCGCTTGCCGATGTAACCGGTGCGATCGAGCGGTGCTCGCTGCGCACGCTCGATGGAATCGCGAATTCGCTTCACGGTGTCTGGCGAACTTCGAGATCTACCGCCGCGTCCCCTGCCCTGCCGGCCGCGACCCTGAGCTCGAGCACTGCCACGACCGGAATGAGCAGCCGAGTCCGCTGCTTTCACCTGCCGGTCGAGACCCGGCTGCACAGTTGGCTCATTCGCGCCGGCGGCTCGCACGACGCGCACGGCTGCGCCCAAGACGGCCACCACGGCAACGAACATGAGTGCTTTCTGATCGGAACGCATTCGCGTGCCTCGAGAGGGATGATGTCAACGTGCACGCCCCGCTCGAGTCGAACGCAATCTTTCTATTTCGCGCGCCGCGAAAAAAGCTCACCGCGGACAGTCACGGGCACAGGCGGACGGACACGGAACGGCGAAGAGCTTTTTTGATACTGCCGCCCAGGACGCCACGGGACCGAAGCTTCAGCTGCAGTGTTCAATCAGGGTCATCTTTGATCACGCTTTGTTCGTGTGGGTCTGCCTGTGACCGTGCCGATCCGTGATACCCGATCCATGATAGCAAAACTTTACCAGTCCCCAGCATAACCCTGTGGCGCGGCTAGATATCGAGCGCGTTATGCTTCAGGGATGATTCCTTCCGTGAGAACGCCCATGAAGCCGGTGTCCGCGCTTGTTTTGCTGTCGATTCTCGCCGCGTGCAGTGCACCGGCGACGGTCGCCACCGTTTCACCGACTCCGTCACAACCGCCGGCCGCCGTAACGCCCGCACCCTCGCGCGCGGTGTCGGCCGAGATTCCGACGACGAAGCTCGACGAAGCGCCGAGGAATTGGCAGCTACTCGACGAGTCCATCGATCACGTTCCGGGCATCAGCTCCGAGCGCGCGATGAAGGAGCTGCTCGCGGGCAAGCAGCCCAAACGCACAGTGCTCGTCGCGATCATCGACAATGGAATCGACACGAATCACGTCGACCTCCGGCCGAATCTGTGGCAGAATCCGAAGGAGATCGGCGGAAACAAGAAGGACGACGACAACAACGGCTTCGCCGACGACCTGCGCGGCTGGAACTTCATCGGCAGCCAGAGCGGTGAAGACGTGCACTACGACACGTTCGAAGTGACGCGCCAATACGCGCGCTGCCACGCCAAGGCCGCCGCGAGCGGTACGCCGCCGATCACCGACGCCGAACAGTGCAAGTCGATCGATGCCGAGTATGGCAAGCAGCGGTCGAAGATCGAGAAGCTCGTCGACAGCTATCGTCAGGCATCCGAGGTCCTCCACCAGGTCATGCCAGTTCTCGCCCAGGCCGGGAAGACCGTTGAGGATTCTCTGACGCAAGATCGCGTCAAGGCCATCGCGCCATCATCGCCGACGGTCAGCCGCGCGCGAGAGATCTTTCTCGAGCTCGCCTCGCAGGGCGCGACGCCATCGGTCATTGACGAAGGGCTCAAGTCGCTCGAGGGCCAGCTGAAGTACGGGCTCAACGCTGACTACGACTCCCGGACGATCGTCGGCGACCACTACGCCGATCCGGCCGAGCACCACTATGGCAACAGCGACGTCATGGGACAGGACCCGAATCACGGCACCCACGTCGCGGGCATCATCGGCGCGGTCCGTGGGAACGGCATCGGCGTCGACGGCATCGCGCCCGCGGTGAAGTTCATGATGATCCGCACGGTTCCGGACGGCGACGAGCGAGACAAGGATGTCGCGAACGCGATCCGCTATGCCGTCGACAATGGCGCGCAGATCATCAGCATGAGCTTTGGAAAGCCGTACTCGCCGTACAAGGCGGCGGTCGATGAGGCCGTGAAGTACGCCGACGCACACGGTGTGTTGATGGTGCACGCAGCCGGCAACGACGGCGCGGACCTGAGCAAGGGCAAGAACTTCCCGACTCCCGTGTTCCTCGGCGGCGGAAAGGCAATCAATTGGATCGAAGTGGGAGCGTCGAGCTGGAAGGGCGGAACAGATCTGGCCGCGTCGTTCTCGAACTACGGGAAGAACGAAGTGGACGTGTTCGCGCCGGGCGTCGACATCCTGTCGACCGTGAGCGGAAACAAGTACGAGCGCGACAGCGGCACGAGCATGGCGGCGCCGGTGGTGAGCGGCCTCGCCGCGCTCATCATGAGCTACTACCCGAACCTGAGCGCGGCCGACATCAAGAAGGTCATCATGAACTCGGTCTCGAAGACCGATCAGATGGTGACGAAGCCGGGCGAGGATTCAGCGAAGGTGCCCTTCGCATCGCTGTCGATCACCGGCGGAATCGTGAACGCGTACCGCGCGCTTCAGCTGGCTGAAGAGATGAGCAACGGGAAGGTGCATCCGTAATACTGCCGGGGACGGGCGACGGACGACCGGCGACGGACGACTGCCGGGAACTGCCGGGGACGGGCGACGGACGACCGGCGACGGACGAACCCCAGCGACGGTGTGTGGTTTCGAGCTAACCTTTTGCAGATGTGAGTAACAGATGGACCCGACAACCCTACTCGGTGGAGAGCTGTCGGGGTCCAGTTATTTCCGCGGGATCGTCCGTCGCCCGTCGCCCGTCCCCGGTAGTTATTTCACCAGCGTCAGCGCGACATCGCCGACCACCTGCAGACTTCTCGCCGACAGCTTGTCGAACGTGTCCTGCGTCGTGTGGTGATAGTTCGGATCCGACGGCGTCGATGCGTCGTGAACGGCGGGCAAAGGACCATACTGAATGTCCACCACGTCGATCACGTGCAGTCCCTTCTTCTGCAACGGAAGGTGATCGTCCGTGATCGACAGCCCTGGCTGCGATAGAAAATCGCCGCTGTAACCGAGATCCGACGCCGCCTGCCACACGCGCTGCACGACTTCGGGCGCGTTCTGCACCGAGTTCGCTTCCTGATACAGCTGCAGATTCGAATCGCCGATCATGTCGAACAACACGCCGAAGAGCGGCTTGTAGTTCGGGTCCGGCAAATGCTCCGCGAGATACTGTGAACCGAACAGCGCGTCGGGGTACACGTTCCCGCTGCTGTCGGGATCGAACGATCCCCAGTCTTCGCCGTCGACGAATGCCAGATCGACACCGACGGACGGAGGCGTCTTCTTGAAGACGTCCGCGAGTGCGAGAAACAGTCCGACACCCGACGCACCATCGTTCGCGCCATCGAATGAGCCGGCGCGTTTGCCGAAATTCACATCTTCGTTCGCGACGGGACGCGTGTCCCAATGCGTGAGGTACAGCACGCGCTGCGACGCCTTGGGATTGAACCGCGCGATGATGTTGCGCATCGGCAGCTTCTGACCGGCCGGTGTCGTCTGCGTCCAGCTCTGCACGATGAGGCTGTCCGTCCGCTTCTTCATCTCGGCGATGATCCAATCGCCTTCTTTCTCGTGCGCGGGCGTGCCGGGAACGCGGGGACCGAAGGCGATCTGCGGCTTCACATAGTTCAGCGCCGCTTGACCGCTGAACGCGGTCTTGGGCCCGGAAAACCGTTCCTTGATGCTGTCGCACCCGGACGCGGTGACCAGCGCGGCAAGCATGAACGACGGAAGCATGCGCATACAGTACAGCTTAGCTGGTAGAGAGGCCATCCGAAGTTTGTTGATTGGTGATTACTTGCCCGAGCCGAGGAGTCCCTGGACCTGAATGACCGTGGAGAACACCGTGTACTCGAAGCGGCGGTTCAAGTTGTGATCGAACGTGAGAATGTGTGAACCGTTGAAGGAAAGTACGACGCCGTCGGCAATCGTGGATTCGGCCGTGAATGTGAAAGTCTGGCGACCGTTGTCCTGAAGACGCGCGCGCACGGCGCCGGTCGAATCGAACACCGTCGTCGTGTTGTGGCTCAGTTGATACCCGAGCCGAGTGCGCAGATCGTCGTGAATGCCCAGTTGCCAGCTCGCCGGAATATGGAACGTTCGGCCGGCGTCGACACTGATGTCTCTGCCGTTCGACCGGGCGACGCTTTCCGGCAGGCTGTCGATGCGTCGTGTGATTTGATACCGCGCAGCGGTGCTGAACGATCCGCGACCAGCGAACGCAATCGAGCCGCCGATCGGGAAAGTTTCGATGTGCGTCTGCCGAAGCTCCGGCGGACTTTCGTCGATCAGGCTCGGCAGCGAGATCATCGCGTCGCTCCTGGAGTAGCCGACGTTCGCGCCAATGCTCGAGAATGCGCTCGCGCCGGGAACCGGACGGTACGTCCATTGGAGCGACGCATCGGGGAACGCGCGCTGGGTTCCATCGACTTCGGCTTGCGAGCCGTCGTCGCGGGCGATCCAGTTCGCCGTCGTCGTGCGTGTGAAGCGGTTGACGAGCATCGTCCCGTGCGGAAGCAGCAACGCTTCCGACGCCGCGAAGACGCCGGTCTGCCCTGACGTCGTCGCGGTTGCTCCGTTAATCGAGCGGAACGACGCCGGTCCGCCGAGTCCGAATTGAAGCGATAGCGGTGCGTCCACCGCCGACGCGTCAAGGGAGCCGAGGAGGCTGCGCGTGTACGCAACATCGAGCGGCGCGAACATGCGCGCGATACGCGGCCACGTGCTCGAGTCGGTAGCGGCGAACGCGCGGCCGACGTCGATCTGCGTGCCGATGCTCCCCGTCTGCGCGGCGCTCATGCGGCGCGGCAGCGTGAACGACCTCGCGAACGCGATCGAGTCGCGCACCGCAAGCAGGCTGTCGACGACGACGACGCCGGGCAGCTGCACGAGCGATCTGGCATTCGGATCGCGCAGCATGCTGTATTGCGTTCCCAACTCGGCGCGCGGGTGAACCCACGATGAGAAAGTCGGCGTGAACGCGAAGCTGCTGATGAGCGTGCGTTCGCGCTCGAAGCCGGCGTTCGCGCCGAGGACTGTCTCGCTCTGCTGTGATGTCACGGCAGCGAGCGCCGACGTATCGCCGTAGTCACGCAGGTCGCGAACCGACTGCAGCTCCCACCGAGCCGTCAAGCCAGGCGTCGGGTGTAGCTCGAGCACACTGCCGTTTCGCCAGAGACGACTCTGCGCGTCGGCGATCGACGGTGGATCGTCCGGTGCGCCCGCTGGCTTGATGAACGACGTGCGCCGATCCGTGGCGCGCAGAAAACCCGAGTTGATCGTGAAGAGTGTGGGGTTCCAGCGGAATGCGGTCGAGCGCAGCGCGTTGATCGGACCGGCCTGCAGCGCGCGCGGAAGCGCACCGAGCATGTTGTCGAACGGCGACGGGAGGCCGACCGTGCGCGCGCTGTCCGACGTGACGGCGTAGTCGAGCGACACGTTGAGCGTGTGCGAGTTTCCGTCCTGGTATTCCGTTCGGTCGATGCCGGTGAGATAGCTCGTCGTCGCGGAAAGATTGTTCACGATGCGCCCGACAATACCAGCGTCGAGCGGCGTTGAACGACGCACAGTGAGCGAGTAGCTCGTCAGGTCCGTGCGCGGTTTTCGAACGCCCGGAACGCCGCTCACCTCGATGTCGGTTTGCGACAGGTACAGCGGATCGTTCGCGACCGCGACTTTGTTGATCGTCAGCGGTAACGAAAGTCCCAACGAGCGCGGCAGGAAGCGATCGAGATTGATCGTTCCCAGCACGCCGATGTTCCGCTCCGAGAGAAAGCTCGGCTGCTCGCCAATCTGCCGAAAGTTTGGATCCTTGTTGCTGAAGTTGAAATGCAAGTCCGCGACGTCGCCCATGTTCATGTCGACGTTGAACGACTGTGCAAATCCAGACGCGTTATCCGGCTGCGTAAGCCGAACGTCGTCGACCCACAGCTCGAGCGTGTCGCCGGGCAGAATGCTCGACGGGCTTCCGACACCGCCGGCCACGCGCACCATGCCGACGGCGACTTCCTGCACCGCCGCAAGATTGGGCGCGGAGACAGCGGGATCCGCCGTGTAGGCCATGTAACCATCGTCGCACGCAGCAAATCGATGCGGCGACGCCACGCCCGCCGGAAGCGGCGAACGGGCGATCATCAGCGAGTCGACGCCGGTACAGGCGATCGACTCTTTCTTACCGGAGAGATAGTCCGTTTGAATTTTCTTGCGCAGCGCGACGAGTCGGCTGAAATCGACAGCGAGGTCTGACCACGCGGCGGCGTTGCTCCCGGCGGCGACCGTCGTGCGGAACATGTAGAAGTTGTCTTCATCGCGGCCGATCTTGATGTACATCTGCAGGTCGCCGTTCTGACCCCAACCGTTGCCGCGTCCGCGTCCCCAGATTCGCAGTTGTTTGAACCCTTGATAGAACTGCGGGCCGGTCGGAAAACGCAGAAACGCTTCAGCGCGATGATACAGCGGAAGATTGCCGGCTTGAATGCGGAGCGACCGTTCGTTGATCTGCGTACGAACCGCGCCGATCTGCGGGCCTTTCACTTCGGGCTGATCGCCGACGCCCGGAGGCGGCTGATAGACGAGCGCCGCGCTGGAATCCATGGTACCGATCGTAGAGGTGATCACGAAACCGCCGTCTCGTTTAATGCCTCCGATACCATCGAGCACCGACGTGGATCGATCGAGCCACGGAGCGCCAGTCACGCGCATCTCGGCGAACGGCAGTTGCGTGGGTTCATCGTCCGGCAAGGTCTGGCCGGATACCAACGTGAGTCGCACCGCGCGAATGCGGCGACGATTCACGGCGTTGAGCGAATCCGTCGGCACGCCGAACGGAATGCTGATCAACGCCCATTGCCGCGTCCGCGGCTGCGAGACGCCGTCGACGAGAACCGAGTCGGTGTACGATCGACCAAATCGCTTGAACTTTGCGGGATCGTTCAGTTCGACGACGTAGCGCAACACCCGTTCGCTCTCGCGCGTTGCGTTGTTGAAGTTCAGCTGGTTGTCGAGATCGATGTCCTCTTCATCGAGACGCGCGTTCCCAATGGTGCAGTTTGTTCGCGGGTCGCCGAGTGGGTTGAGTGCGCTCGTGGCACCGCGGCAGATGCGGACGTTCGTCTCGCGGCGCACATTCGCGTTCACGCTATCGATCACAACGAGCGTGTCGACGACGTCGCCCGGCAGTCCGGTGTCGTTCACGTCGAAGTTGAATGCCTTCGAGAAGGAGTCGCGCTCGGTATTGAGCGAGTCGAACCCCTGCAGTTTTCGGCCGGTGAACAGACTGTCGATCGCGCCGTTCTTGCTATTGCGGCGAATGATCAGCGTGTCCGGACCGAACACGAGCGAGTTCTCCGACACGTCGCCGAAGTCGAGAACGACCGTGGGATTCTTCGTGCGGCCCGTGGCACTCGTGTCCACGAGCGTCCAGAACTCGAGATATTCACCGCGCGAGAGATCCACGCCGGATGGGCTGAGCGCTGTTCGAATTGACCGGAATCGTCGGGCTCCAGTCGCAGCATTCTTGATTGTCCAGTCGTATTGGCGCGTCGAGCTGTTGTAGCGCCCCTGATCGCGCAGCGGCAGCAGCGTCAACCAGAGCACCGATTCGTTCAACTCGATGCCGTTTCCGACGAGGTCCGTGAGCGGGTCGATCTGACTGCGAGTAAACGTCGCGCGCGTTCCCGCGAGCGATTTCGCGTTCGTCTGCCAGACGATCCCGGCCGCGCGGTTCGGCTCGAGAGAGCCGGGGCCGAATCCCGTTCGCGTGAGCAGGTCCTTGCCGTATGCGGGCAGGCTGCTGAAGTACCAGCTGATGTCCCCGAGTGGAATGCTGATGCCCGCTTCGCCGTCGAAGTCGTCGACGTAGGTCTGGCCTCCGTTGCGCGACAGGAACTGTGGATGGCTGTTCGCGATTTCGCCGTGCACCGCGACGCGCGACTTTGCGGTCGCCGAAGCGAGCGGCAGATGACTCGCCAATCGCGTGAGCGCGGGCGCATCCCACGCGAAATCACCGCTCATGCCGGTCGTGAGGCTCGACGCCGCCTGAAATCCGAGCTGCGGCCGAGTGTCCGACGTCTGCTGCGATTGGTTCAACGCCGTGAAATTGAGAACGCCATTGCGGAACGGCAGCGTCGACACGAAGCCGGCGAGCGTCGTCGGCGACGACGCGACGCCGGCGTTCTCCTCGAAGCGCACTTCGATGCTCCGCTCTTGGCGAAACAGCGTATCGGGGCGCGTGAAGTCGATGCGGCCGAGATCGTAGTCGATTCGGTAATCGAGCTCGCGAGTCACCGACCGTCCGTCGACGAGCACACGTTCGGAGCCGGGACGGATCTGCGCGGACCCGAGCGTGAGCGACTGCGAGTCGCCGATGGATGTCGTTTGATACTGGAGCAGGATGCGGTAGGCCGACGCCGGATGCTGCGTGGAGAACAGGTACTCGCCCGGACTCGTATAAATGGCCTCGTTCGTCGGATTCCCCGTCACCACCAGTCCCGACGTGCGCGCCGCAAATGGACGCAACGACGGAAAAACGAGGTACTGCCCTCGAATCACTCGACCGGCGTCCATCGACTGGCCGTTCCGCACGTCGACGGCGCCAGTGCCGAGGTTGAACACCGGATCGCTCGCACGCGGCCAGAGGCGGTTCTCGTAGTCGAATTCCGCGGGACTCGTGATCTGCGCGAGCCCGAGCATCTGAAGAAACGTCGACTGAGTGCCGGCGAGCGGATGCTCCAGCCGACCACCGCCGGTGACGATGCGAACGCGCGTGCGCGAGCGGACGAGATCCTCGCCGGCGACGAGATAGACGGAGCGAATCTCGCGATTGAATGCGGGTGATGACGGATCGACGTTCGGGTCCATCACGAGATTCGCGACCTGATCGTGCGCATTCGTCGCGGCGAGATCGGGTGTGCCACCGGTCGTCGTCCACACTGTGTCGCGGCCGTGCAGGCGAACGTAGTAGGCGATCAGCAGCCGCTCGTTCGTCTGGTTCAGCGGCCGCACCAGCGCGAACCAGAGGTTCGACGGATCCATCACGTAGTCGACGCCTTCGCGAAGGAGATCGTACGTCTGTCGACCGCGGCCAGGATCGCCCGCGATGCGGAAACGGGGGCCGTTTGGGTTCTGCGGCTGCGTCCCGAACTGCAGACGATAGAGCAGCACGCGACTCGGCCGCAGCGTGTCGGGCAACGAGCGCGCGAGGGATTGGAGCTGCTGGCGGTTGAGGATGTCGATGTTCGGGTACGCGGCTCCGAACAACGACGGATCGACGGTGAAGAAGAAATGCAGCCGATCGATCTGGTAGTCCTCGATGGTGCGCTCGCCTTGCTGTTGGGAGCGGGCGCCCATCGTGAACTTCCGGCTCTGCTCGATGTTGCCGGTTTCGCGCGCAAAGACCGACTGGAACGTGAGATTGCCGAACTTGTTCGTCATCAGCAGGCCGTAGTTGCCCGCGGGCGCTGTGGACGTCATGAAGCGCGAGGGCGGCGCGGCGAAGGTGAACGTTCCGACGTCGAGTCGTTGGAGGCGGTCGTTGACCCCGCCCTGATAGCTGATATTGAACTGGTTGGACGCCTCGTACTCGCGCTGGCTGTCGTAGTCGACGTTGGCATGCCAGTGGTCGCCGATGCTTCCGAAGGATTTGAGGGACGGTTTGGCTTCAATGGTGGGAAACAGGAAGCTCGCGTTGCAGCCACTGAGCGCACTGACCTGTGCCGCCTCGAGGGAGTTGCAGGCGAGATTGCGGTCGCGCTCGGTCTTGACCTCGACTCGAATGTTGAGCTGAATCGGCAACGAGTCGGTGCCCGGGATGCCGAGCACGTTGTTGCGCTTGCTGCTGGTATCGACGGGCGGACGCGGCAAGACCGCGCGAATGGAATCAGTGCGCCGGCCGGATGTATCTCTGGGCGGCGTTTGAGCGTACGCCGGGGCGCGCACGGTCAGCGCCGCGAGTGTACACAGAACGAGTCGCGTTGAGAGAGACCCAAACCTGAACCGCACGAAACCCTGAGGGAGGGGTAAGAAACGCCGCGGCCCAGTGGTGAGCGGAAAACCTGATTGGCGCGAGTCGACTCGCGCCGGCAGAGCAGGCTTGAATTCGGGCGGCCGGCCGGTGGAATATTACAGGCGGCGCACGATCGTACAACCCTGTGTTGCGCTTGAAGTTCGGAGATCCAGACGCTTCCATCCCGCGCGTGAGGATAATCAATCGGTACGTCCTGAAAGAGCATGTCGGGCCGTTCATGTTCTCGCTGTCGGCTCTGACGTCGCTCTTGCTTCTTCAGTACATCGCTCGCCGGTTTGGTGACCTGGTCGGGCGCGGTCTGACGTGGCAGGTGATCACGGAGTTCATGCTCCTGTCGATCCCGTTCACGCTCGCGCTCACGGTACCCATGTCGGTGCTCGTGGCGGTGCTCTACGCGTTCAGCCGGCTCGCCTCGGAGAACGAGATCACGGCACTGAAAGCGGGCGGCGTGTCCACGCGCTCGCTGATGAAGCCGGTCGTGGTTGCGGGCTCGCTGCTCGCGGTGTTCATGCTCTACTTCAACGACCAGCTGATGTCGCGCGCGAACCATGAGCTCGCGACGCTACAGTCGGCGATTCTCAGAACGAAGCCGACGTTCGCGCTGCGGCCGCAGGTGTTGAACACGGTGAAGGAGAGTCAGCTGTATCTCCGCGCCGGCGTGATCGACCCGTCGACCGGCCTGATGCGCGACATCACGATCTATGACCTCGGCGATCCGAACCGGCGGCGGACGATCTACGCGGATAGCGGGACGCTTGCGTTCGCGGAGAACAAGCAGGATTTGCGAATGCTGCTGTCGCACGGCGTGATGATGTCGGCGCCGAACGATCAGCCGCAGCAGCTCAGCCGCATCTACTACAAGCAGGAAACGCTCAAGGTCAAGGACGTCGCGAACTCGTTCAATCCCATGAGCGCGGACACGACGTCGAAGGGCGACCGCGAGATGACGATCTGCGAGATGCAGCGCCACTACGACATGGCCGCCACGGGCGTCAACCGCGCTCGCTACGACAGTGCATTCACGGCATGGCGCATCGCCGACACCGGGCATGTGCACGCGCCGCAGCCAGCGGTGCCCAAGCCGGTCAAAGTCGGCGGTATCGGCGCGATCTACTGCACGATGATCACGAAGTATTTCCGCATTCAGCAGCTGCAAGCCGCGGAGCTGCCGCCGCGACTTCGCTCGATGATGGCGCAGGATACGACGAAGCGAACGCAAGACACGACGAAAAAGAAGACGCAGGACACGACGAAGAAGGTCCAGGACACGGCGAAGAAGGTTCCGGACTCGACCAAGAAGGCGCTGGATACCGCGAAGAAGGTCCAGGACACGACCAAGCACGCGCAGGACACGGCCAAGAATGGCCACGACTCCACGCGAGCGGTGAATCCGTCGATTTCGAAGCCTGCCGCGACGGGTGGTCCCGTCATGGCCGTTCCGCTGCCGATTTATGCGAACCCGGCAAACCCGGCGGTCAATCCAGTGCCGCCGGGCGCTGCTGTGCCGAACGCGACGCCGAGTGGCGCGCCGCCAGGCGCTACGCCTCCGGTCGTGACTTCGACTCCAGTTCCCGGCGCAACACCTTCGGTTCCCGGTGCGTCACCGATGACGTCGAAGACGGAGCGGATCACTGTCAACCCGGAGCTCAAAGACGCCGGCACGCGGATCGTCGAGGCGAAAAATCGCGAGGCGCGCTTCGGCATCGAGATTCAGAAGAAGTTCTCGCTCGCCGCGGCGTGCATCGTGTTCGTGCTGATCGGTGCCCCGCTGGCAGTTCGGTTCCCGCGCGGCGGCGTTGGTCTCGTAATTGGCGCCAGCTTCTTCGTCTTCGCGGTTTACTACATTGCGCTGACGAGCGGCGAGTCGCTCGCGAACCGCAACATCATCTCGCCATTCTGGGCGATGTGGGCCGACAACATCATTTTTCTCGGGGTAGGCATCCCACTCATCATTCGCATGGGCACGGAGCGCGTCACGTCGCGCGGCGGTGGCCTGAGCGAGAAGATCGACGGCGTGCGGTTGTGGTTCGCACGGCAGCGTGGCGGGCGCGGTAAGATGGGAGGACGAGCGTAATGCGAATCTTCCGACCACTCGACCGTTACGTGTTCGGCGAGTTCTGGAAAATCTTCATCATGACGGGACTCGGGTTTCCGATCCTGCTCATCGTGATCGACCTGACCGATCACCTCCAGCAGCACCTCGACAATCACATTCCGGCGCGCGACGTGGCGTTGAGCTACGTCTTCTGGATTCCGGATTCGATGTTCATGGTGTTGCCGGCGGCGGTGCTGTTTGCCACGGTGTTCTCGATCGGCGCGTTCACTCGCCACTCCGAGATCACGGCGGCCAAAGCGTCCGGTATCAGCTTCTACCGGATGATCATGCCGATCTTCATCGGCGCCGTGATCGCGTGCGGGCTCGACCTCGGTCTGGGCGAAATCGCGCCGATCACGAACCAACGGCGCAGCCAGCTGCTGCGACAGGACAAGGAGCAGCTGGGCGACAATCGCTACAACTTCGCCTTCGCCGGTGAGTACGGCCGCGTCTACAAGGCGATGGAGCTGCGCACCGACTCGGGACGGATTCGCACGCTGCAGATCGAGCGGAAGGGGTCAGGACCAAACTATCCGACCTATTTGCTCACCGCGGATTCGGCGCAGTACCGGCCGAATACTGGCAAATGGGGTCAATGGCTGATGCGCCACGGCCAACTGCATGTCGTGAGCGACACCGGCACGAACTTCACCATCTCGTTCGCCGCGGCACGGGACAAGCATTTCGTCGAGCGACCGCTCGAGATGATGACGAAAGCGCCCGATCCGCACAACATGCGCTACAAGGACATCACGCGCTTCATCAACGCGACCGAGCGATCAGGTGGCGACGCCAACCTGTCGCGCGTGGAGCGCGCGCTCAAGATCGCCGTGCCGGTGACCTGCATCATCATTGCGCTGTTCGGAGCTCCGCTCGCGACGAGCACCCAGCGCGGCGGCGGCGCGTACGGCATCGCGGTTAGCCTTGCAACGACGATGATCTTTCTGCTGATGATTCAGCTCACGAGAGCCATCGGCGGCAAAGGCGTGATTCCACCCGACCTCGCGGCGTGGATCCCAGGCGCGATCTTCGCGTTCATGGGCTTGGTACTGCTCGCCCGGGTACGGACTTGAGCGATCCGACCGTGGGGTCTCGGGGAACCGAGACGTATCCGGTCGTACAACGCGGTTCGATCAAGTTCTTTCGTCGTGTCACGCGGTATTGGACCGGCGTGTTCCGCGACGTTGGGCTGCGCACGTATTTCGTCCGCGACATCGGGCGCGCGTTCGGCGATCCGGCGACGTACATGCCGGAGACGCTCCGTCAGATGAAAGGCATCGGCGTCGACTCGGTGGCTCTCACCGTCATCGTCGCCGCCTTCATCGGCGGCGTCATCGCGCTATTGGTGAAATACCAGCTGCTGCCTGGCGTGCAGCTCTCGATCATCGGTCTCTCCGCCCGGCTGATGATCATTCCCGAGCTCGGACCTCTCCTCACGGGACTCGTATTGACGGGCCGCGTCGGCGCGAAGATGACCGCGGAAATCGGGACGATGCGCGTGACCGAGCAAATCGACGCGCTCGAGACGCTCGCGTACGATCCGGTCGCCTTCCTCGTCGTGCCTCGACTGCTGGCGTCGACGTTCATGCTGCCAGTGCTCGTCGTGCTGGCCGATGCCGTCGGTCTGTACAGCGCGTACCTCGTTTCCGTGTACGTCACGAACGTCCCGCCGCGCGACTTCATCGAGGGGCTGCGCCTCGGCTTCGGCACATTCCAGGTTGCGTACAGTCTTATCAAGGCGGTGATGTTCGGCGTCGCCATCGCGCTGGTTTGCGCCTATGAGGGTTACATTACCGAGGCCGGCGCCGAGGGAGTGGGCCGGTCGACCGCGAGGGCAGTCGTCATCGCGTCTGTGACGATTCTGGTGCTCGATGGCCTGTCGGCCGCGGTGCTCGGTCCACTTCTGCAAACATGAAACGTCGCGACGAAGTCACCGTCGGGATTCTCATCACGGTCGCCATCGCCGTCCTTGTGCTCGGGACGCTGTGGCTCGTGCGCGGTGGCCTGAAGCCCGGATATCAGCTCTTCACGCGCTTCAGCTGGGGCCAGAATCTCAAGCAGGGACAGCCAGTCCTGCTCGCCGGCGTAACGGTCGGCGTTGTCGGCGACGTGAATCTGCGGCGCGACGGCTATCTCGACGTCATGCTCCGGATCGACGACAAGTACTCGATCCCGAAGGGCTCCACTGCCGCGGTGAAGGCGGTCGGCATTTTCGGCGATGTCGCGGTGGCGCTCACGCCGCCGATTCCAGTGCCGGCGGCATCGTACGCCGAGGGCGACACCGTTCCCCCCGGACCAGCCGCAGCGGACATCGATCTGATTCTGTCGCGCACAGACTCCATCGCGCGCACGACATCGGTGTTGCTCACGGCGCTCAAGGAGCAGGTGGTTGCCGCCGGAACGCTCGAGGACATCCACAAGCTCGTCGCCGATTTGGCCGCTACGTCCGGCCAACTGCAGGGCCTCGTGCGCGACCAGAATCGCAACTTCACCGAAACGATGGCGGCGTTCCGATCGAGCGCCACGCACGTGTCGAACGCGATCGACTCGGCCCGCATCGCCGGGATACTCGACACCATTCGCGTCACGACCGGAAACGCGGCGCGTCTCGTCGCGAATTTCGATACGACGAACAAGAAGCTCGCCAGGCTGATCGACGCGGCGAACAATCCGAACGGCACGGTCGGAAAGCTGCTCGGCGATTCGCTCCTCTACTCCGACACGCGCCACACGATCGCGTCGCTGGATTCGCTCCTCGCGGACTTCAAGGCGAATCCGCGGAAGTACATCAATCTCAGTATCTTCGGACGGAAGTAGTCGACGGCCTGAACTACCGGGGACGGGCGACGGGCGACGGACGATCCAACAGAACTTCGCGCGCCGCGGCAAAAAACGACTCTCGCCTCTCGCGCAGTTCTGACGTCAGCCGTCGCCCATCGTCCGTCGCCCGTCCCCCGTCGCCGGCTGTTGAATCGCCGGTCGCCGATCGGTTGATTCTGCCTCGGCGACCTGTCAGCTTTCGGTGTTGCTTAGCCCTCATTGTCATGTCCTTTCGTCTCGCTGACGCGATCTTCTGGGTCGCTGTCGCGTGTTGTTCGGTCGCCCAGTTGGCGATCCTTCGTTCGGTCGTCGTTTCGCCCGCGCGTGCCTCGGATTCCGGCGCCACGTCGCCTGCTCGGCGCGTTGCAGAGATTGCCTGGGCGGTGATTCCCGGAGTCGCGCTCGCTTTGGTGTTGATGTTCACCTGGGAAGCGATGCACGGCGTCCACCTGCCATTCGCGGTCGCTCGATGAAGCTGGTGCGGCGACTCTCGTTGGCGGCGCTCGTCGTCGCATGCCTTCATCTCGTGTTCGGGGCCATCGTCCGGATTTCCGGGTCCGGAATGGGTTGCGGAGACAACTGGCCGAAATGCTACGGCTACTGGTTCCCGCCGTTCAGCCGGCCTGATCTCATCGTCGAAGTCAGCCATCGGTACCTCGCGTCGCTGCTCACGCTCACAGTCGCGTCGATGGCACTCGCGGCGTTCGCACGTCGCACTGAGCCAGGGATCGCTGGCAAAGGTGGTCCGCTCCGCTCAGCAGTTGGAGCGGTCGTCGCAGTTTTGTGCGCCGCGATCCTCGGCGGTGTGACCGTGAAGATGGGCAACGCGCCGTGGGCCACGGTAGCGCATTGGCTGGTCGCAATGACGCTGCTCGCCATGGTCGCGACGACCGCCATTCGCGCTGGAACGCTCGGCGGAGCGTCATCGCTGGCTCAGCCCGGAACGCAGCGTCTCGCCCGATCCGCAAGGGCAGCGGCGGCGCTCGCGATCTTCGCTGTCGCGATGGGCGGGCTCACGGCGAAGTATCCCGGCGCTGCGGTCGGCTGCACAACCGTGCCGAGCTGCGGGGCGAACCCGGCGGTCGAAACGAGCGCCGTACACATCCAGCTCGTGCATCGCACGATCGCGATCTTCCTGTTCCTGCACCTGATCGGCGTCGCTGCGATGATCCGCAAACGCCGCCGCGAAGAGTCTCCGGTGGTCGTTCGCGCCGCCCTCATCGCGTTGGGAATGGTCGTTCTGCAGCTTGCAGTCGCGTCGTCGATGATTCTGCTGCATCTGCCGCCGGTGCTGCGATCGCTCCATGAAGCGACGGGCGTCGGCATCTGGCTGAGCTGCTTCGTGTTCGCGTATCTCGCGCGACGTGCCGCCGGTACGTCGCGGCGCGCAGCGCAGACAGCGCAGGCTGAAGCGGACAGCGCGTTCTCGCTCGCGGCGGGTCGCGCATGACCCAGGCTGCTGCCGTCGTCACTGGATCGCGCGCATTCATGCGCGATCTGGTCTCGCTCACGAAACCGCGAATCATCTCGCTGCTGCTCGTCACGACGATCGCGCCGATGTTCGTCGCTGGTAACCCGAGCTGGAGTCTCGTGCTCGCGGTGTTTGTCGGCGGCTACTTGATGGCCGGCGGAGCGAACGCGGTGAACATGTACATGGACCGCGATATCGACGACCGCATGGCGCGCACGCGCTTGCGTCCGATCCCGAGCGGACGGATGCGGCCGCGCGAAGTGCTCGCGTTCGGCGTCTTGTTATCGACCACGGCAACGTGGCTTCTCGCCGCGACGGCGAACGTGCTCACCGCGGCGCTCGCGCTCGCCGGATTCTATTTCTACGTATTCGTCTACACGCGGTGGCTCAAGCGGAGCACGCCGCAAAACATCGTCATCGGCGGAGCGGCCGGCGCATTTCCGCCACTCGTCGGCTGGGCAGCAGTCACGAACCGTGTCGATCTGTTCGCCGTCTATCTCTTTCTCATCGTCTTCTACTGGACGCCGCCGCATTTCTGGGCGCTGGCTCTGCTCAAGCAGCGCGACTACGGCCGCGCGGGCGTACCGATGGCTCCGCTCGTCTGGGGTGAGACCGAGACGAAGCGGCAGATGTTCTGGTACACGCTCATCCTCATTCCGCTGACGATTCTTCCGTACGCGTTCGGCGCTCTGGGCATCATCTATCTGATCTCCACGATCGCGCTCGGCGGAGTGTTCCTCGTCGAAGTCTTGCGCGTGGTGCGCGCGGCCGAGTGGGGCAAGCCGGCGTGGCGCTTGTACAAGTTCTCTCTGCTGTATCTGGCGCTACTGTTTGCGGCGATGGTCCTGGATCGAGTTGTACTCACATAGCGCTATCACGAATCGGCACGGACACAGACCGGCGGTCACGGATCCGCGGAACGACAACTCTTGAATGACAACCGCTCGGGACGCCAATGGTGGCGCCCCGAGCGTTTTTCTTCAAAGAAATGGTTTTGCTGTTCCGTGCCGATCCGTCAGTGCCCGTGCCTGTCCGTGATGCACCAGGAGTTTCAACCAGCGGAAGTGCAGATCCCTCGCTGCGCTCGGGATGACAATTAGTCTCGAAGCTTGATCGGAACATCCAGCTTCGCGATCCCGCCAGCACCGACAGTCACCTTTTTCTCGATCGGCTCGCTCATGCCCTCGTGCCAGATCATCATCTTGTAATCGCCGGGCGGCAATGAGTCGATCGTGAACTTGCCGTCCTTGCCGGTGACGTCGTAATACGGATGATCGAACACGGCGATATAGCCGTGCGTCCACGGATGCATCTTGCACGTCACCGCGACGATGCCAGGCGTCTTCGCGAGCCTCTCGCTCGCGACGATCTGTCCGTCGTTGAAGAACGGCATCACCGCCAGCGTGTCGCGCGTGCCCGCGCGCACGAAGATGAGCCGGTGCATCAGCCGATCATCGTTGAAGACGTTCACGGTCGAGCCGACGGTCGCTCCTTGCACCCGCGGATCGAGCGTGCAGTTCTCGCTATCCAGCTCGACTCGCTTCTCGACTGGCAGCGCTTTGCCGGTCTTCGCATCGGCAATCCAGACGAGGACGTCCGCCAGGCCTTCTGGCGTCGCGTTGATCCGTCCGGTGGCTTGTGTACCGCAGATCTTCTGGTCTTGCGTGATCGTGGTCGTGTCGATCGGCGGCGCGCCATCGAGCCGGATCGTCCCGGTGACCGACCCCGGAGACTTCACTGTGGTGACCGCGTACGGCGCTCCGCCCAGATCCACGGTGCCTGCGGCTGAATCGTCGGTCTTCGACGTTACCGAGATGCGCGAGCTCGCGCGACGCCCGGAACCGTCCGAACAACTCGACACGATTGCCGAAGCGACCAGTACAGCGATAAAACGCTGCGCGACAATATCCTTCACGATTTGAAAACGGCGTTGAGTTCGATCGTCCAACGGCAGGAGGGGCAAACGACGCGCCATACACATCCACGCGCGTCGTGCGGCGGTGCCGTCAGACGATCATCAACTCCCGCTGGTAATCTCGCGGCGTCACCACCGCCTCTCCGGGCACGATGTAGACGTTCACCTCGCTCCGCATCCCGATCTTGCCTGGAATGTAGATGCCGGGCTCGATGGAGAATCCAACACCGGGCACGAGCAGCCGTTCCTCGCGCGTCTCCAGATTGTCCAGGTGGGGGCCAGACCCATGAATGTCGCGCGAATCGATCGAGTGGCCCGTGCGGTGGGTGAAATACTGGCCGTAGCCGGCCTTGTCGATGACAGCCCGAGCCGCGTCGTCCACATCCGCGCCGCGCACAGGCTGTCCTGCCGCCGCGCGAGCTCGCACGAGATCGATGGCGGCATCGCGAGCCCCCATCACCGCGTTCCAGATGTCCTTCGCTTCGGATGCCGGCTGGCCGACCGACGCCATCCAGGTTTGATCCGCGAACGGCAGATTCGTCGCTTCGCGCGCCCACAGATCGATCAGCAGGATGTCGCCCTCGCGAATCAGGCGAGGGGCGTCGGCGGACGGCTCGTAATGTGGATTCGCCGCATTCGCGCCTGCGGACACGTTCGGACCGTGATCCGTCGACACGTTCGCCTTTCGAAACTGCTCGAGGATCCACGCCATGAGCTCGTGCTCGGCGATCGGCTGCTTCGTTCGTGCGCGTTCGCCGGCCACACGAAGCGCGCGCTGCGCGATGGCCGCGATCTCCTCGGCGGCGCGTTCGTGTGATTCGATGTGCGTTGCATTCCACGTGGCGTAGAAACGCGACACGAGCTCGCCCGAGGACACGACTTCAGCACCGGCCGCGCGCACCATCTCGATCACGCCAGCTGGAATGCGATCGAGATACGGAACGGCATCGCCGGCCGAGTACTCCATTGCGACTCGTTTGCCGCCGACCTGCTTCGCGAGAAATCCCTCGAGGCTTCTCCATGAGGAGTAGACCTCTTTCGGCCACTGGCTGGGCCAATGTTTCCAGGGCGCCTGCTCGATCGCGTGCGACAGCGCGATCGGTGTGCCGCGCGCCGGGATGAACGCGAACGTTCGCCGCGAGGTCATTCCCTCGAAGTGCAACATGCTCGAGGCGATCGGATTGATGCCCCGGAAGTCGTAAAGCAGCCAGCCGTCGACACCAGCGTCGGAGAGCGCGCGCTGGATCTCGGGAAGTGTTTCAGTTGTCAGCATGATTTATTCGATTCCAACCGTTCGATCGAACGCGCGCCAGTCCGCGCGCCACTCGCAGGCCCCTTCGCCGCGACCGCTGCAGTGCACGTGCTCCACGGCGCCGATGCTTCCGATGAGCAGCGCGAGGAGCTCGCGGAGGGACGATTCATAGTACGTGCAACCGACCGTGCCAGGCGCCGTGCCGAGCGTGATCGACCGCGGCACGTCGAACAACAAGAAGCTGCCGACGCGCCGAACGTTGCCGCCCAAGTACCGGGTCGCGATCTTCCGCGCGTGTCGAAAGGCAAGCGGCCTCGCGATGGCCGACGGCATGAGACGCATCATCTTTCGCGTCACCGGCGAGATCGTGCGATACGATTGCTGCGCCATGTACCGCCCCGCGGCTCGAAACACCGTTTCAGCGTCGGGGCGGCGGCCGATCAACTTCGCCAGCGCGATGGATTCGTCCTGACCGATGCGCTGACCGCGTTTTACTGCCTCGTTGTGCCGCTTGATCTGCGCGTAGACCGTGTCGCTCAACCCGAGCCGTTTGTTCCGAAGCTCGTCGACGTATTCGGCATCGTATTGATCCACCGGCGTGTCGACGTTTCGGACAGCTTCGAGGAGGCTGAGCGGGAGGAGAGCGTCAACAGTGGCAAGCATTTGCGTCGATGCGTCGCGGCTGGGGGGAGTGACTGAGCGAAGGTAGCCTTACGGATAACCGCCTTCAAGGCAGTGTTCGGTGATACAGCGCCTGATTTTGGGATTAGTAGTTGCAACGTGCATCTCGCTGGCGGCTTGGCGGGCGCGTTCGTTGACCGCGAGCGGCGCCGTCGCCGCGACAATCATTGGAACGTTGGCAGTCGGCGCCGGGTGGACATGGGGTGCGCTACTGATCCTCTATTTCGTATCGTCCACACTGCTATCGCGCGTGGGACGCGCGCGTAAAGAAATCAGAATGGCGCCGATCGTCGCGAAAACGGGCGGCCGCGACGCAGCGCAGGTGCTCGCTAACGGAGCACTGTTCGCGACGGCATCAGGACTTTCACTCATCCATCCGGACATTCGCTGGATCGCGCTCGGAGCGGGATCGTTGGCTGCGTCCGCAGCGGACACATGGGCCACGGAAGTCGGAACACTCGCGGCGGGCGAACCTCGGTCCATCCTTGGCTGGCGCCGCGTTCCCACGGGAACGTCGGGAGCCGTCTCCATTCCCGGCTCGCTTGCAATGATCGCTGGAGCTCTGTTCGTCGCGGCAGTCACGGCCGCGCTGGGCTGGACCTCAGCGGTGGCCATCTGGATTGCTGTAGGCGGCATCGTCGGCGCGGTGCTCGACTCGCTGCTCGGCGCGACGCTCCAGGTGCGGCGTTGGTGTGAACAGTGCGCTCGTGAGACCGAACGGACGCTGCACGACTGTGGAACGATGACACGGCGCGCTCGCGGGGTGGAATGGATGGACAACGACATCGTCAACTTTCTGAGCAGCGCTGCCGGCGGTCTCGTCGCGGCGCTTCTACTGCGCTAGCGTTTGCACATGATCGACGCCGACGTGCTCGTGGTGGGCGGAGGTCCGGCGGGATCGTCCGTCGCCTTCGCGTTGGCTTCGCGCGGCCTACCCGTACACCTCATCGACCGGGCGCGCTTTCCGCGCCCCAAGCCCTGTGCCGAGTACCTCAGCCCGGAGGCATCGCGAATTCTGGCAGCGATGGGGGCGCTCGACCGCGTCGAGGCCACGGGTGCCGCGGCGCTCGCGGGCGTCCGCGTGCGGGCTCCGAACGGCCGAGTGATCGCGGGCGACTTCATCGCCAATCATGGCTTTCGCGGCTTCCGTGATCGTGGACTCTCGGTTCGACGCGAAGTTCTCGATGCGATTCTGCTCGATGCGGCGCGAAATGCCGGCGCCGTGGTGAGCGAACGCGTCCGAGTCACGGGACTGTTGCGCGACGGCGATCGGGTCAGCGGTGTGTCGGTGCTCACGCCGTCGGGCGAACAATCGATTCGCGCCAAGCTCGTGATCGGTGCAGACGGGCTTCGCTCCGTCGTCGCTCGGCGCCTCGGGGTCGCGCGCTCGCTGCGATGGCCGAAGCGACTCGCGCTCGTGACGCACTACGCGAACGTCGGAGACGTCGGCGAGCATGGTGAGATGCACGTCGAGCGAGACGGGTACGTCGGCATCGCGGACGTGGGCAATGGACTCACGACCGTGGCGCTCGTCGTGCCGGCGCGCCGCTCGCGCGAAATCTCAGGCGACCGCGCGGCATTTCTCGACGCATGGCTGCGCGCGCGGCCGCATCTCGCGCCGCGCTTTGCACATGCGACGCGCGCAACGCCGGTGGTTGCGACCGGGCCCTTTGCGTCGCATGCGCGGCGCGCCTGGGCGCCCGGCGTGGCACTCGTTGGCGATGCGGCGGATTTCTTCGATCCGTTTACGGGCGAAGGGATCTATGCAGCGCTGCGCGGCGGCGAGCTGTTGTCGCAGTGGGCGAGCGAGGCGATCGCCGCGCGGAGCGAGTGGACCGCGCGCCGGGCGCTCGAGGCCTACGACCTCGCTCGCCGTCGGGAGTTCGGCGGGAAGTGGCTCGTCGAGCGAGTCATCGGCGCGGTCGTCGGCGCGGCGCCATTGATCAATCGCGCGGCGCGCGGCCTGTCGGCGCGAAAGGATCTGGCGGACCTGCTCATTGGCGTGACCGGAAACTTCATTCCGCCTCGTGAAGTGATCAGCCTGGGGTATCTTTGGGGAGTCTTCGGATGGGGAGCGCGATCCCGCGTTCGATCATGAGCCACACGCATCGGCTATTCAATACCTCTGAACTCCACTACACGCGAATGATCGACGCCGACACCTTTCGCGCCGTCCTCGGCCGCTTTGCCAGCGGCGTCACCATCGTCACGGCGCGCGACAGCGCCGGCAAAGATCACGGGATGACCGTGAGCGCGTTCTGCTCGTTGAGCCTCGATCCTCCGCAGGTCCTGTTTTGCGTGGACCACGCCGCGTCGATGTACCAGCTGCTGCTCGAGCATCCGCGATTCGGCGTGAGCATTCTCTCATCGAGCCAGGAAGCCTACTCGCGCCGGTTCGCGGACCGCAATTCCGAGCGATCGGAACGCTTCGACGGCATTGCGTACACGCGCGGCGACGCCGACGTCGTGCTGCTCGACGAAGCGTTGGCGCACCTCGAGTGTCGCGCGCTCCAGCATTACGACTCGGGCGATCACACGATCTTCATCGCTGAAGTCGAGCGCGCGCGCCCGCTCGACGGGCGTCCGCTGCTCTACTTCCGCGGCGGCTACGCGCAGTTGGAGCGGTGAACCTCGTGTGCTGACTCCCGCCCGGCGGCGCGGCGTCGAGATTCTCGACGATCCCTCGGTCGACCCCGCGGTGCGCGACCGATCGATGGTCGACATCAAACGATCGAACCGGCTGCTGGGCGGTCTCCGGGCGGCGCTGATCGAGATTCGCGCCGCCCGCGAGAACGAGCGTGGTCCGCTGACGCTTCTGGACGTCGGCACGGGGTTCGCAGACATTCCGCAGAGCGCCGCGGCGGAAGCCGCACGCGCCGGCGTGTCGCTCACCACCATTGCGCTGGATGAAGCGCCATCGCTGCTCCTCGCGGCACGCCGTCGCGTCGCGTACGGCGTGGCGGCGAACGCGCTCAAACTGCCCTTTCGAGACGCCAGTATCGATATCGTGGTGTGCTCACAGGTGCTCCATCACTTTGACGATGCGAGCGCGCGACGATTGATCGCGGAATTGAACCGCGTGGCGAAACGGGCCGTCATTGTGAGTGATCTCCGACGAAGTTGGATTGCGGCCGCCGGCTTCTGGCTCGTGTCGGTTCTTCTCCGCTTCTCTCCAGTGACGCGCCACGACGGTGTCGTTTCGGTACTGAGAGGCTTCACCGCGCGGGAACTGACCAACATGGTCGGCGATGAAACAGGCGTGGCTCCCGACGTGCACCGCCGACTGGGATTTCGAATCACGGTTCGCTGGACACCTCGAGGCGTGAGGGCCCAAGCTGCATGAGCGCCCCGCACGCACTCGGCCCGATGCCGTCCGATCGACGCATGCGGACCGTCGACGAGCTCGTCGTGCGTGCGCCGCTGGAAACCATCTTTGCGCTCGCGGCCGATGTCTTGCAGTGGCCGCTCCACTTGGCGCACTATCGTTTCGTTCGCTTCCACGAGCGGCGAAGCGATGGTGGCGGAACGGTGGAGATGTCAGCGAACCGGCCGTTCGGCGCGGTGAACTGGCCGACGTTTTGGACATCGCTGATGTCGATCGCTCCACCGGGTTCCATCAGCATGCCGTCGATTCGCTTTCGCCACGTGCGGGGCGTCACGACGGGTATGGATGTGGAATGGACGTTCGAACACGCAGCAGACGGAACACTCGTGCGTATCGTGCATGTGTGGAACGGACCGCCATGGCCACTGATTGGTGACGTGGCCGCGCGCGGAGTCATTGGACCGGTGTTCGTGCACGGTATTGCGCAGCGCACCCTTGCCGGGCTCGCTCGCGCGGCCGAACGTTTGACCGACGAGGGATCACGAGGCGAGGTGGCCAGTGGGTGAACGAGGCAGCCGGCGTGTGGTCGTGACGGGAATCGGCGCGCTGACGCCGATCGGTATTTCGCGCGAAGGATTGTGGGACGGCCTGCGCGGCCACCGTTCGGCTGTTCGCTCCATTACGCGTTTCGATCCGTCGATCTATCGCAGCCAGATCGCCGCCGAGATCGATTTCTATCCGACGGACTTCATCGAGGAGCGCCGAGTCCGGCGCCTCGATCGATACGGGCAGTTCACGGTTGCGTCCGCCCGTCTCGCGATCGAAGACGCCGAATTGAGGATGGAGGCCGAGGATCGCGAGCGCGTCGGATCCATGATGGGCAGCGCGCTTGGCGGCGTTGGCTTCGCGGAGGAGCAGTTCAGCGTCTTCAAAGAACAGGGCATCAAGAACGTCGCGGTGACGCTCGCGACGAACGTCTTTGTCGGCGCCGCGAGCTGCAACGTTGCCATCGAGTTCGGAGCCCAGGGTCCGAACAGCACCAATGGCATGAGCTGCGCGTCCGGAACGATGGCGATCGGCGAAGGTTTTCGCGCGATTCGCGACGACGACGCCGACGTCATGATTTGCGGCGGCGTGGAAGCGCCGCTCAATCCGCTGTGCTTCGGCGCGTTCGCGATCATCCGGGCGATGTCGACTCGCAATGACGATCCAACCAAGGCGTCGCGCCCATTCGACCGCGATCGCGACGGATTCGTCATGGGTGAGGGCGCGTCGGTTCTCGTTCTCGAAGAGTACGAGCGCGCGGTCGCGCGCGGCGCGCACATCTACGCCGAGATCTCGGGATACGCGTTCTGTAATGACGCGCATCACATGACGGCTCCGCGCCCGGATGGGTCGCAGGCCGCACGTGCGATTCGGGGGGCGCTCAAGGATGCCCGCGTCGCGCCGCACGAGATCGAATACGTGAACGCGCACGGCAGCAGCACGCCGCTCAACGACCCAACGGAGACCAAAGCGATCCGGAGCGTGTTCGGCGACCACGCGTCCAAGCTCCAGGTGAGCAGCACCAAAGCGTACTATGGGCACGCCCTCGGCGCGTCGGGAGCGATGGAAGCCGCGATTTGCGCGATGTCGCTCGAGCGCGACTGGTTGCCGCCAACGCTCAACCTCGAACAGCCGGACGACGGTTGCGATCTCGACTACATCCCCGCCAAGGGCCGGGACACAAGCGTGGATTGCATTTTGAGCAATTCGTTCGGGTTCGGGGGAATCAACGCAGCGTTGGTGATGAAGCGAGTGAACTGAGGGAAGGGGGAAGGGGGAAGCGGGAAGCGGGGGGAAGAGGTTGCGAGGGAAGCGGGGTCGCACATCTTGAGGCTGTCTCGCGGCCTGCACATTTCGCGCTTCGCGCGCCGTTCCTGATCCCCGGTCCCGCTTCCCCCTCTTCCCGCTTCCCTTTTCCCTCTTCCCTCATGAAAGACGCCTGGCGCCACTTCATCGCCGAGTTCATCGGCACCTTTGCGCTCGTGTTCGTCGGCGGCGGCGCGATCATCACGAGTCCGCTGCTTTCTCAGCAGGCCGCGGTGGTGAACATCGCGTTCGCGCACGGGTTGATTCTGGCGCTGATGGTCACCGCGACGATGAAGATCTCCGGACACCTGAACCCCGCGGTGACCGCCGGTTTCCTCGTCACGAGGCGAATCGAGCCGATGATGGCCGTAGTGTACTGGATCGCGCAGTTCCTGGGCGCGATCGTCGCCGCGTACCTCCTCAAGGCGCTCTATCCGCCGCAAATCGTCGCCATCACCCGCCTCGGCGGACAGTCGATCTCGGCGGACATCAGCTTACTGCAAGCGATTTTCCTCGAGGCAATCGCAACGTTTTTCCTGGTGTTCGTGGTCTTTGGCACCGCGGTCGACCCTAAAGCACCAAAGGTCGGCGGGTTCGCGATCGGCCTCACGGTGACCGCCGGCATCCTGTCGATTGGACCGCTCACCGGCGGATCGATGAATCCAGCGCGCTCGTTCGGCCCGGCGGTGGTCACGCACATCTTCGAAGGCCAGACCGCCTACTGGGTGGGCCCCCTGCTCGGCGGAATCGTGGCGGCGCTCGTGTACGACAAGTTGTTCATCCGGCGCGGCGTAGAGCCCGTCGACCACGCCGAGATCACTC
>Ga0207652_10000448_pt1 | contig 42491 bp, 62 predicted proteins | sample KBSC63BmetaG_FD_184334 | JGI IMG/M metagenome (GOLD analysis project Ga0207652, IMG submission 184334) | Corn rhizosphere microbial communities from Kellogg Biological Station, Michigan, USA - KBS C6-3B metaG (SPAdes) (version 2) | ecosystem: Host-associated > Plants > Roots > Rhizosphere ...
CACCAGCGGCGAGTCCATAGGGCGGATCCGTGATGACGACGGCTCGCTCCGGGTCGTACGTCCCCGGCAACACGTCCTGCCAGCGGCCGACGAGAACCGGCGTCACGCTGGTACCGCCCGGTCACAGGTTGTGCAGCGCCCGTCGACCGGAACGATCTCGTGCGGAGCCCGATAGCCTCGCGGTTGGTGCATCCTCACGGGCTCATGCCACTCCCAGCACTCGCAGCCGTGCCCAAGTAGCCGACAACCGGCATCCGCGCCCTCATCGTCACCGACAAGGTGAGAGTGGCCGCAACCACAGATGATGCTCACGCCGTCTCCACGAGCTGGAACGGATCCGCTCGGTTACAGGGACCAGGACAGCCGTGCATCGGCTCGACATGGCCGCACCCGGCATCGTTCGCGCGGGTCAAGTACTCCCGGAGCAGTGGCCGGTTCCGTGTCGCCCAGCCGAGCAGGTGCGCGTGGTAGCAGAGGGTGACGAGATGCGCCTTGTCACTCGGTGCTCGCTTGCCCATCCGCCCGTAGGACTCCTGAACGTGGTCGAGCGTCAGCACGTACTCGTCGTCGGCTCGGTGGCTCTGGCCCCAGCGGTCCGCGCACTTGTGGGTCGGGTCAAGGAAGCGCGCCACACAGCCGCCCGCGAACCGAAGGTCACGGACCAGCACGGCCTCATGGAGTTCGGGCGTCACCGGGTCGGCCTTGGGCTTGCGGCGGAGCATCACGCCGCGTCCCCGAACAACGTCAACTTGGCCGAGGGGTCGATGTAGAACCTGTTCACCCCGTCGACCCGGCGGCAGACGATCTCGTGGCCGTCCTTGCGGGCGTCGGAGATGCGGGCGCGGGGGTTGGCGACGAAGGGATCCAGGCCACGAGTGAGTTCAGCGATCGTGCAACCCGGATGCTCGCGCAGATACCTGACGACCCTGGCCGTCTGGGTGAGCTGCGTCATGCCGTCGCCTCGAGCGCGGCGTCGATGCGGGCCTGCTCGTCCTCATCGAAGAGCGGGGCCGACGGGGCCTCTGCCGGCTCAGGCACGTCCTCGGCTGGGATCGTCCACTCGGGTGTCTTGATCCGTTCCAAATGGATCCGCGAGTAGGGCGGCATCGGCTTGCCGTCCTTTGTCCACGGCACGCTCTCGACGGAGCCGAACACCGTCACCCGCAAGCCGTCGGTGAGCGGCGGGACAGCGATAGCGAGGACTTGCGCGAGATCGCCCTCCGCCACGCACTGGAAGCCCTTCCGCCCGGCCATGAGCTTGAAGCCGAAGACCGCACCGCCGTCTGCGGTGTTGCGGAGGTTCAGGTCGACTGGCGGCGCCCCAGCCTTCACGTCCCCAATGAGCCCTTCGGCTCGTCGTTCCAGCGGGGGCCGCATCGGCTCGCCGGGGTGATCGTCGGGAGGCATCTCGTCGGCGGGCGTCGGCTGGTAGCCGGCCAACGTCATGATCCAGGAGTACTGCTGACGGAACGCCCGCGACGTGGCGCGGGTCACGGCCATGCTTCGCTTGACGTGATCCGGCCGACCCGTCCAGTTGCCGTCGCCCTTCCCGCCGGCCATCGCGGACGAGCCGCCGATGACCATTCCGTCTGAGAGCCGAATTAGCTCGACGAACGCCTCCCAGGAGCCGTCCTCGTTCTTCACCGGCCGATCCGACTCGCGGGCGACTACGTTGTCCATGCGCCCGATCGTCATCCACGCCTCGACGTGGGGATACTTCTTCCCTTGGATCAGGGTGTAGAGCTGCTGCTGCTCGACCATCCGGGTCAGGGACGTGGCAATCCGCGATGCGGCCTCCAGCATCCGGTCCTGACCGTCCGGCGCATCGGCGGTGACAAGCGCCTGTCCCGGTTGGGCCGGGATGACCGCGCGCTCGGCCGGGATGACCTCAACGGCAGTTCCCTCGATCACGTCGGTCATGGCGCCAGCTCCGCCGTCACGACGTAGGCCCCGTGGTCCTCCAAGACGACCTCGCGTCGGGGGTTGGCCCACTGGTACAGGCGTCGGACCTGATTGGCCTGGATGCAGTCGATGTGGTCGCACTGGCCCGACTCGGAGCGCCACTCATCGCCGTATTCCTCGGGCGGGGTGTCGCGGTCGGGGTAGTCCTCTGGGGTTGGCAGGAGGCACGGGACGCTCATCGGTCGGCCGCTGCCGTCGCCTGACCCAAAGGGTCGTCGTGGTTCTCCGAGACGTAGCGGCGGGGGTAGACCCGGAGCAGCGCGTCTCGGTGATGGCGGCAGGCTCGATGGGTGAAGCCGCCCGCGTCCGTCCAAGTCGTCAGTCCGACCGTGGCGTCGCAGAAGATGGGCATCTCGGACCACTCGCCGGGATAGAAGCCCACACGAGCGTTGCAGGTGGTGGTGCGCGTCTCGGTGGTCATGCCGCACGCTCCGTCACCGACGCCAGTCGAACCGGCATAATGACTTCGCGGTAGTTCGGCCCGGTCACGAGGATCGGCTTCTCCGGGTCAGGGTCCGGGTAGATACGGATGTGGCCCGACGCTTTGGCAAGCGCGGCAGTCGTGTCACGGAGGAAGGCGGGGTTGACGCCCCACGCCACCCGATCGCCTGGCTCCCACGGCACGTCAGCGCGGCGGTAGTTGGGGAACGTCCCATCGCAGAGGCGGACCGTCAGCGAGAGCGCGCCGGCCTCAACGGTCAGATGGCCCTCGGCGTCCTTGCGAACCGCGACGGTGCCCTTGCTCGACCGGACCACGCTGACCACGAGCGGCAGATCGTGGGACCAGACGAGCGCCTGTCCGAAGTCGGACGCCTCCTCCGAGAGGTCCGCGATGGCGATGCGGTAGTTGTCCGCAGCCACGAGGCGCACGCCCTTCTCATCGCCCTCCAAGAGGAGGGTCGTCAGGACGGGCCGCTGCGGGCTCAGCGCGATTGCGTGCTTGACGCAACCGATCGCCTCCAACAGCCGCGACGAGTGGAGCGTGAGTTCTGTCATCATTCCCCTGCCTTTCGAGGTTTGCCCCGGCCGAGATCCAACCCTCGACCGGGGCCTTTGCTAGCCGGAAACGTCCGACTGGGCGCGTGCAGCGCTCCGGGGAGCGGGAGTCAGGGACGCAGGGGAACGCCCTGCTACGACCGCTCCCCTAAGGGCTGGACGGGTGGAGTGAGCCCGGAGGGACTCGGGGTCCGGGCTCGGCCGATGCTTCCTCGGCTGGGATGCCTCATCGCCCCTTCGATGGTCGGGCGCCCCGGACCGGCGCTGACTGTCCACGAACGGACCGACTCCCACCGGGATGGGAGCCTGACCTGTCGCGTCAGCGCCGGACCGGGCGAGCCGGACGAGGTGGTGCTTGTGGCGCGGATTCTGGAGATGCCCGAGGACCAGGAGCGAGCGTCCCAACCGGACGACCCGCACCTCCTTGGAGCAGACGGCGCAGAACAGCCGCTCGTCGGCGGGGACGTAGGTCTGCGCGTCGGCGCTCGGGGGCCTCATCGCGGAGCCACCGACAGGACCACGAGGGCCACGATGCCCAGCAGGCCGACGATGACGAGGACGTAGGCGAAGCGGGTCATCGGGACACCGCCGTCAGGGCGATGAAGATGAAGCACACGGCGACGAACGCCAGCCCATCGAGGACGTCCTGTCGAGTCATCGGGGCGGCTCGTAGGGCGGGAAGTCGGTCGGACGACAGGTCACGCCACGAGCTCCTTGGCGGCAAGACGTCGCTGCTGTGCCCGACGCACCCACTCGGGGATGGCCTGAACAGGACGGCAGACGCACGCCGCGGGCGGGTTCTCGCAGCCCTGACAGACCCGAATCCCTGACGGGAAGTCGAGGTGAGTGCGGTTGTCGCACTGGCCGCAGCGGTTCATGCGGCGACCGCCTGACGCTCGTCGACCCAGATGAGGCCGTTGACGATCCTGCTGATCGTGGCGTGATTGACGCCGTACTCACGGGCCATCGCCCGGACACCGGCACGCTTGCCGCGTCGCTTGATCTCAGCGACTTGCTCGGGCGACAGGACGCTCCTGATACCGCGCTGCACGTTCACCGCGTGGGTCACGAACTCCAGGTGGTCTGGATTGACGCACCACCGATTGCGGCACAGGTGATCGGGTTCCAGTCCGGTCGGGATCGGGCCAACGCGCAGGATGTAGGTGAGCAGGTGCGCCTGGTAGTAGATGCTCTGGATCGAGACGTGGCCGTAACCCGAGCCTGTTAGGCCACGAGTCCACCGCCAACAACCGTTCGCCTCGACGACGTACGACGCCCGAATCCGGTCGGCTGTCGATAGGCCCTTGTTGCGGCAGATCAGCAGCTCGTCGCGAGTCGGGTAGCGAACCATCGCCTGAGACTTCCGGCTCATGCGGCCGGGGCGCGCCCGAGCCGCTTAGCTGCCGCCTCGGCCCGCTTCTCCCACTCCGCGCTAGGGGTCCGCTTGCCCTGTGCATAGGCGTAGATCGTCCACACCGGCGTGCCCAGAGCAGCAGCCAAATCGGTAATCGTCGCGCCGCGTTCGGTGAGGGTCCGGCGCCACTCGGGCAAGTTGACTGTCGTGTCGGCCATGCGGCAAAGGTAATCGTACTAGCACTTTTCGTCAACCCAACTTGTGCTAGGTCGGTGCCTCCGTACACCGCTGTTTTCCGCTAGACAACTTGTGGAACGTGCTAGTACACTTCGGCGGCGCGCAACGACGAAGGGGACGCATTGACAGACGCGAGCCGCGACTCGGCCGCGGGAGACCGGCTCCGGGAAGGCGATGGAGCAGAGTCCGGGCTGGCCTGGCAACGCTGATGCGCTAGAGAGGCTGGTGCGCGAGCAAGGCTCCCGCCTGACCGCCACAACCATCCGGTCGTGGTTCAGCGGCACCCCGCCCCAGATCCCGAACCTACTCAAGATCGCGCCGATCCTGAAATGCTCGCCCTTGGACCTCTACGCCGCTTGGTTCAATGAACCCCTGTCGAGCAGCGGCCTAGCCCGGATCGCGGACGAGATCAGCGAGCTCCGCGTGGCGTTCCTGCAGCGCGTGCCGCCTAACCCGAACGTCGAGCGAGCGCGGGTCGGGGTCGCCGCGGCCGAGGTCCGGGCTGATCGGGAGAAACGTCGAGCAGCAGGCACCCCGCCACCCCGATCAGTCGACCCTGGCGAATCCGAGGTAGAACGACAAGTGTCCCGAGAGGGCGGGTGAGGGTGACCGGCTGGTGGGTGAGGTACGCCTCATCCAGGGCCGCCAGCACCGCAAGGAACCCGTCACCCGTGAACGCCTCGCGGGCCGGCATCCCGCAGCAGCACCGGCCAGTGGCGAGCGCCACAACGGCCTCATCGCACCATTCCATGGTGTGCGCGGGTCCCCGAAACAGCGCAATCGCCATTGCCATCGCGCGGCCCTCCCCTTTGCCGACGTCATTAGGCTCGCCGTCGGCCTGCGAGCGTTCGACTGCCCGGATACCCGAGCAACCGAGGATGAGGGCTGGGTGCGTCACCTTGGGTGACACGCCCTTCTGGGGGTCTTCGGCGGATAGTACGACGGTACTGAGGGTCAAGGATTATCAATGGGCCTAGAGCTCCTCATCGGCTGGCTCATCCTGGCTACGCTCGTCGGCATCTGGGCCGGACGGCGCGGCCACAACGCCGGGCAATGGGGCTTCATCGCCCTCGTGCTGTCGCCGCTGCTGGCGTGGCTCATCCTCCTGGCAATCGGGCCGGCGGAGGAGGGCGAAGCGACGCCGCCCGCGGACGTCGAGGAGTCGCTCGCCCGGCTCGCCGCGATGGCGGATCAGGGGCTCATCACGGACGAGGAGTACGCCGAGAAGCGGCGGGATGTGCTGGCGCGGATCTAGCTCAGGATGCTCGCCCGGATGCTGTACTTGACCGAGCCTGTCGTCTTACCCGAGTTGTAGTAGGTGCCCGAGACGTACTGCCCGGCGCTCGTCCAGAAGACGTCGCTGCCCGAGCCGTCGTTTGCGATGTCGAGGCCGGTGGAGGAGCACCAGAAGCCGATCCAGTAGTCGCCCGCGGTCAGCCACGCCCCGATGGGCATCGCCACCCACCGCCCTGGCTGCGCGCCCGAGCTCGTCTCCTGGAAGACGGTGCTCGCCACGGCGGCGCGGATGATGAGGTGGTCCGGGACGCCTGAGGCGTCCGTCGTGAGGACCGGGGTGAGCAGGGTCGTCGCGTCGGCGTTGGACCGGATGTAGATGTCGATCGACGTCAGCAGACCATCCGTCGCGAGGGTGACCTTCTTGACGTAGTGGCGGTTGGCCGCCGTGGCCGTCCACGTCCCGCCGATGGTGTTGTAGCCGAGGAACGACTGGGCCAGCCCGCCACTGCCGCCAACGTCGGCCATCGTCGCGAACACGTTGCCTGCGTCCGGGGCAGCGGCTCCGAGCAGGGCGTCGGCGATGTCCTGCCCCGTGGAGGCGGCCAGAATGGTGTCGAGGTCGGAGCTGCCGCCCGTGGGAGTCGCCCAGACGAGGTGGTGGGTCGTCGGGTCGACCGTTAGCACCTGTCCGTCGGAGCCCTTGCCGAGTCGGGCTGGCCCGGTCCCGTCCCGGACGATGATGTCGTCCTGCGTCGTCAGGACGCTCTTGGCGATGAAGTCGGTGTGGGCGGAGCCGGAGTGCGTCCCGTCCACCGTCGGAGAGGCCCACGTTCCGCCCAGCTCGCCGCCGGGTGTCGTCCCGACGACGATCTCCGCCGACAGCCCTGCCTGCGCGGTACCGACGAGGTAGTCGGCAGACGACGGACCGTACTGGGGATGGTCGTCATCGTCCAGCCCACTCAGGGCACCGTGGTCCCCGACCGGCTCGGTGCTGTTGCCGTCGCTGATCGTCGTCGCCACGACGCCCGTGAGGCTGCTGCCCGCCGACCTGAGGAGACCGTTGTCGCCCTCGATGGTCGAGCCGACCTCCGGCGTCACCTCGAGGTTCCGGGCGTCGTCCTCGGCGATGGTGACGGCGACGACCCGCTCGTCGGCCTCGTCGAAGTCCTGCTCACCCGTTCCCGTGTGGAGGGTCACGAGGTCGCCGAGCCAGAACTTGCCGTGCTCCGTCCCCTCAGGACCCGGCAGGTACTTGCCGACGTCCTCGTCGTCATCGTCGGTCGTGATGCGGAAGGCGATGGCGTCCGAGGCGACGAGCTGCCGCTGGAGCTCGGCCAGCCCCAGTGCCTCTAGGGCCGTCTCGTTGTCCGTCTCTCCCCGGATGGACGTCTCGCGCGGGATCCGGGAGGCGGCGTCAGGTAGCTCGGCCTCCGCCACGGCGTCGTTGGTGCCGATGACCTGCGCCCACGTCGCGACCGGCTCCGGCCTGCGCTGGCGTTCCAGTTGGTCGGCGATGTTGACGCCCTTGGCGAAGCGCACGACGCCCGGCCCGAACGACGTTCCGGTCAGGTCTCGGCCGTAGTGGTTGTAGGCGTGGAGCTGGAGGTCGACGCCCATGATGACGTCGAGGACTCCGGTTCCCAGGAGCTTGCCGAGGGTGTCGAGGTACGTCTCGCCCAGCTCCGCGGTGACCCCGATCAGCGCATCGGTCGTCGTCCACGGGTCGCCGTTCGAGTCGGTGGTGTCGGTGAAGTCGACCGTGAGCAAGGGCACCGGATGAGTCGGTCTGGAGGCCGCCACCGCCTCCTGGTACATCCGGTACAGCACCTGTCCCGGCTTGTCGCCATCGCCGATGTCCGTCAGGTTGATGGACGTGTTCAGGGCGTACGAGGGTAGGTATTCCTTCACCCCATCCTGGTGCGGGTGGAAGTAATGCCCGACGTGACTGGGTGAGGACGGGTCCTCGGTCGTCGTGATGTGGACGAGGAAGCGCTTGCTGTTCTCGCTGGGCCACTGGTACGTCCGGCGGGAGTCGAAGTAGGCGCTGAAGCCGGTGGCCGTCGTGAAGTTCACGTAGCCCGTGATGACCCCGCCGGCAATGGTGTAGCGGCGGTACGTGCCGGGTTTGACGATGATCGCGCCCTTGGTCCCCGCCGGTGGTGTCGCCATCGTCGCAGGCCACCAGTCGATGACGAACGATGAGGCGAGCCAGATGGCGCGGGCCAGATACGACAGCCCGCCGTTCCCCGTGATGGAGATGAGTTCGCCGCCGTGCTCCTGGTCGGAGACGAGGACGATCTTCTCGTCCTCCAGGAAGAAGGAGAAGATCGGGTCCGGGTCGATCCGGGGGATGGTGACCTTGACGAGGTTCCCGCCCCGGAGGATGTCGGCCGTGGCGTTCGGCGAGTAGCGGTTGAGCTTGAACGACCCGACGCCCGTGCCGTTGAGCATCGGCTTGATCTGCTTCTCGATGGCGTCGTCGAGGGTCGCGATGAAGACGTCATCGGGGTCATACACCCCGACGTCGATGCCGGGGTCCGGTTCGGAGGCGACACCGGAGTAGGAGACCGCGATGACGGCCCACGGCCACGGCGGCTGGCCGTCATTGATGAACGTCGCCGTCGGCGTGATGACGCCCGGCGTCGTCGTGTAGCAAATCAGCGTCTCGGGGTGACCATCAAAGACCTTCTGGTCGACGATCTTGGTCCAGCCCGCGCCGGGCGTGAAGGCGTTGAAGTAACCGCCGCCCGCATCGAACCCGCCACCGGACCCGATGCCGATGACCATGATGCCGATGCCGTTCGTGGGCACGGTGATGTCAGGCCCGACCGGGACAGCTTGGCTCGTGGGACCGGAACCGGTCGCGCTCGACGAGTCGAAGGCGGTCGGCATCCCGTCGAGCCCATCCACCTCCAGCCACGCTACGAGGTTGTCGCCGTTGAAGCCGCTCAGGGTCGTCGCTTCGCCACTGGCGATCTTGGCCGCGACAGCAACCTTGTCCGTCACCGAATCCGCGACATCCCCCTCGGGGCTGGCCGTGTAGGTTCCCGGCGCTCCGCCTGTACCCGCTCGACCGGAGTACGCGACGATCAGGCCGATCCCGTCAGCCGGTGCAGGCGAGAGGGTCCGGGTGCTCAACCCCACCGATGAGCGGAGGATGGTCGCCATCAGCTACCCGTCACGACCGCCCAGTCGTCATAGCCTTCGAGCTCGATGTTCAGTCCGACGTACTCGCCCTCGACAGAGCGGAGCTGGACGATGTTCATCGGCCGGGCGCTGATCGTCAGGATGTCCCCGTCCTCCAGCGTCGCCACGAGATCGGCTCTCGCCCGGTTGGAGGCGAACAGGGACCGGACCGCTCGGACGTTGGTCCGCCAGTCGGAGCGCATCGCCGAGAGGTCCGTCAGGGACGGGTCCGCCATGACGGCACCTTCGAGGACGATGGGCAGGACGTCGTTGACGCGGTTGCCCTCGACCCGACCTGCAAGAGCCGGGACCACGGTGTCCACGCCCCGGACCGTGGGCGTCTCGATGAGCCCCGACACGACCCAGAAGTAGATCGTGAAGTCGGCGAGCTGGATGTCCGCACCGTCGTACGTGAGCCCGACCACGGCGTAGGGGTTGCTCATGGCTTGTCCGTGTCGTCAAACACGCCGGCTCGGGCGAACCGGCCCAGCGTCCGGGCGACGTCGAACGGATCCTTGGCCTTGAGCAGGCCCTCGACGTTGACGTGGATGTCGGTCTTCCTCGTGACCGGAGCGAGGCGGGCCGGGTCGAGGGACGCCGCCATCGGGACCGACATCGAGGAGAGGGTCGGAGCGGCGAAGGCGGGCGTGAGGGGCGCCGTGAACGAGGGGACGCCGGCCGCGGCGAAGGCTCGGCTGACGGCGCGCATCTTCGCGATCTGACTCTCGATGCCCCTTGCCAGGGAAGAGCCGAACCGTTCGCCCCAGCCCTCCGGCCCGCCGCGCTCCGACCACGGGCCTTCCTTGGCGGGGGAGCTGATGGCGAGCTGGTCGCGGGCGATTGCCGCAAGGCCCTGCGCCGCCAACCGCAGCATCCGCGCGCGGGAGTTCATGCCCGCGATCAGGCTCGTGACGAGGTTCCGGCCATACGTCGCGCCGGCGGAGGGCAGGGCCGCGATCGGCTGCGTCGCGGCGGTGTAGATGGACCTCGCCGCCGCTCGGATCTCCGGGTCCTTGGACTTCATCGCCTTGCGCAGCTCGTCCATCCCGGCCTTGCCGATGTTCTTGGCGTTCGCCCCGAGCTGGTTGAGCCGGTCGATGATCGTCTGGCGGGTGACCTGCGCCTGAGCCCGCAGCTCCGGGTCCTTGGACTTCAGGCCCTTGGCGAGCTCCTTGGAGGCGAGCTGGCCGATGAGGTTCGCCCGCTCCTTGGTCGGCGTCAGCTCGTTCTTGAGCCCGTCAACGAGGGCCTGCCACGCCTGGTCGACGGTGGAGCGGGCCGTCGAGACGCGCTCAACGATGCCGGCTGCTGCCGCCGCGGCCATGCGCCGGCCGTATGCCTTCGCGGTGTCGGACTGAGCCGCGAGGTCCGAGCCGAAGACCTTGGTGATGATGAGCGCGGGTGCGGTCGGCTTCCACGCCTTGGCCGCGTTGACCATCGCGTCGCCGTACTTCTCAGCCGTCTGGGCGATGTCCGCGTGCCCGGCCTCGATACCTGTCTTGACCCCATCGGTGAACGACTCGCCGAGCGCCTCTCCGGCGTTGCCCGCTGCCTGGAGCGGCTGGCCGGACCGGATGCGGTCGAAGGCGTCCGCGGCCTGCTTGTTGATGTCCTTGCCGGTGATGTCCGGCAGGCTCGCCTGGATCTTCGGGATGAGGACGAACGGGATGACCAGCGGCGCCACGGCGAATGACGCCGCGACGACGGCTGCGATCTTGCTGCCGAGCCCGGTCACGGCGGAAGAGGCGAGGAACCGGGTCGCGAACTTCCCGGCGCTTGTTTCGCCGAGCCGCTCAAACAGCGGGTCGAGGAAGTTCTGGAGGGCGCTGACGAACCGATCCTTGACGGTCAGGCCCTTGATGAGCGCCGTCTGGAGGCGGAGGCCGAGCGTCTCCGCCCGCGTGCCCAGCTCCGCGGCGGCAAACGCCCGCCCGATGGCCGGGATGACGTTGGCCGTCAGCCCGCCGAGGACTGCGCCGAACGCCTTGGCGAGCAGCCCGCCCTTGCCGAAGGCACCGCCGAGCTGGTTGATGGCGAACACCGCCGGGCCGACCGAGTTGACGAACGGCCCGCCCACGTCCTGGATGAACGTCTGGATCGTGGCGACGAGCCGCTTGCCCTGCTCGCTGGCCGACTTCGACTTCTCGGTGTACTGGCTGAGGGCCACGCCGCCCTTGTCCGCGCCCTCCTGGACGCGCCCCAGCTCCGTTGCCATCGCCGCTGCGTTGTCGCCGGTCACGGAGAAGGCGAGGGTCAGCGCCTCCGACGAGCCGAGGGCCTTGGCGAACTCCTCGTTGTTGCCCTTGGTCGCCTTGCGCAGCTCTTCCAGCGCGACCGCCAGTCCCTTGTCCGCGGCGAGCTTGGCGAAGTTGATGCCGGTCCGCTCCTGGATCGTGTTGAGGGTCGCGTTCGGCGTGAGCAGGGCCGAGATGGCGTTCTTGATCCGGGTCATCGCCTGCGCGGCGGTGTCGCCCTTCAGGGTCATGATCGAGGTGGCGGCTGCGACCTCTTCCAGGGAGATGCCCGCGGACGCCGCGATGGGTGCGACCTGCGAGATGCCACCAGCGAGCGCCGCGACGGTCGTCTTCCCGTCGGCCACGGCCTGCGCAAAGATGTCCGTCACCCGCGCGGACTTGTCGGCCGACAGCCCGTACGCCCCGAGGGCCGAGGTCACGAGGTCCACCGACTCGGACGTCGTTCCCAGCGCGCCGGTCGCAAGCACTGCCGAGTCCCGCAGAACGTTGATTGCCTTGTCCGCCGGCACCCCTGCCGACACGAGGTCGTAGAAGCCCTGCGTCAGGTCGTCGGTCGTCTTCCCGCTGTCCCGCGAGAGCTGCTGGATGTCGTCGCCGATCTTCGCGAGTTGGTCATCGCTGACCTTGGCGACGGTGTTGATGGTGCGGAGCTGGTCCTCGAACTTGACGCCGGACTCCACGGCGGCCGTGAAGAACCCGCCGAGGGCGGCACCGCCGAGCGTCTGCTTCAGGCCGGACGAGAACCGCGAACCCAGCGCCTGGCCGTGCTTGTCGCCGGCCTTCTTGACGTCGACCTCGAGCTGCGAGTCATCAAGCAGGGCCTTGAAAAAGACGTCGGCGATACTCGCCATCAGGCGTAGACTCCGGGCATGGTGATGACCAAGCCCACCCGCAAGGACGCGGAAGAGATGATCGGCCGGGCACTCCGCAACGAGACGGCCTGGAAGGCGGCGAGCATCCTGTTCGAGCGCCTCCGGGCCGACCCGTCATATGCGACTCTCGACGTCGCGCTCCGCGAGTCGATCGAGCGGTTCCTGGCGCAACACCCGGCCCCGTAGGTCACGCCCGCACCACGTTTCCGGGGAACATCTGGGCGATCTGCATCACGGCCTGCTCCAGATCGGCAGGCTTGATCGCCCGCGAGGTGCGCGCGTCGATATCCCGCCGCCAACGGCGATAGGCCGCCGGGTCGTAGGCGAAGAGGAGTCCGACGCGGGCAGCCTCGACCGACGACTCGAACTCGTGGCGCGTGCGCTCACGGATCCGGTCGGAGGCAGAGTCGAGATACCGAACGAGCTGCTCATCGCTCAGTCGGGTTTCGACCTCTTCCGGCGACCAGCCGTAGGCGGAGGCGGCGAACTCGTAGGCGGCGAAGGCGTCGTGAGGCTCGTCACCCGCTCGACCGTCATGGCGACTAAAGGGTTGGCGGCACGCCACACCTCGCGCACGGCATTGAGGACGTCGACCGAGGCGTCCGGCTCCAGCTCCTCGATGGCCTCGCGGGTCGGCAGGACCCCCGACTCGTCGTACGACAGGAGCATCGTGAGCAGGGCGTCCGTCTGGCCCGCCAACATCCCGAGGATGGCGGCGTAGTCGTCACCCGCCGCGTCCAGCCCGTTGATGAGCCCGGCGATCTCCGCGTCGAGCTGCTGCTTCCACTCCCGGTTGGCCCGGATGGACCGGACCGGGAGGGCGTATTCCTGGCCTCCGAGCGTGACCCGAACGACCCGGCTGAGGATGTCCCCAGCCGGGCGCTCGGCGAAGACGTCGATCACGAAGCGACGTCGAGGATGCGGATCCGCCAGGGCGAGGTCGTCGGACTCGACGCGTTGCGCCGGCCTTCCAGCCGGTAGCGAGGCGCGAACAGACCCGCGTCCTGGAGGTTGCCCTCGAACGGGTTGGTGTTGATCGCGTCGTCGACCTCGAACTGGAACTGGCCGCCGTTGAGGCGGTCGATGTCCAGCTCCCAGTCGGCGTATGACGCATCGGGGATACGCCGCGACGTGGCGTCGGAGACGAGCACCTGGCCGGGCGTCGAGGTGTCGACCGCGGCGCCGGGGATGCCTGCCGAGATGACGCCGGAGCCGACCTCTGGGATGGACGCTTCGATGCGCCCGACCGACCGCGTGATGTAGTCGGTGCCCTTCAGGTCGCCCATGAGGCCGTTGAGCGGCGGGACGAACATCGTCCGCTCGACCGCGAAGAGGTTGTCCCCGGTCGACGCCCCGAAGTAGGCGTGGTTCCGAAGGACGATGCCGGCGCCGATCACCAGGTTGACCGGCGTGTCGGCGGTGATGCCAGTGCCCGTGGGCATGGGTTCCTCCTACTTGTACTCGCGGCCAGCCCGGCGCTTGCCGGAGTACCAGCCGAGGATCAGGTCGCGCCGGCGTGGTGCCTGGCCGCCCGTGGACAGACCGGCCAGCCGGTCGCGTGTGATGTCGCGGACACAGGCCGCGCCGCAGTCCTCGCACATCTCCACCCGGAGATCGCGGACCACCCCATCGAGCCCGACGTGCCTGCCCTCGCGGAGGACGGCGAAGCGGTGCTCGTTCAGGGCCTCGCAGGCGACCCGTGCCCCCCGTGGCGCGATGTCGTTGCGCGTCCAGACGGGGGACAGGTTCGCGAGCAGGCGGTCGAGCGACCGCTGGAGCTTCTGCTCCGGGCGCGTGTCGACCACCAGCGCTCGGCGGCCTTCGATCGTTTCGACCCGTGGGCCGACCATCTGACTCCTTCCCGGCGTACCGGGTGTGTTCTATGCGGCGGCCGTGGCCGCCATGACCGTGATGACTCCGGACTCGTACGGCTGCTGGGTCGCCGGATCGGTACCGGACGCCCAATCGCCGTCGTCGATGGACTGGTAGAGCCACACGGAGCCGACCTTGCGGCCGCCGCGGGCGTTGAGGAAGTCGCTGACCTCGCCAGCCAGATTGGCGGCATCCTCAGCCGTCACGCCATAGGCCCGGATGCCGATTCGGGCGTCCATCGCCGGCACTCTGCCGAGCCGCCCGATACCGAGACGAGAGAGGACGACGAACCGCTTGTAGCTGCCGGCGGCTAGGGCGTCACCCTCGTAGCCGGTGGACTGCCCGGCCGGTTCCTTGCCGCGGACCCGCTTCCCGGCGATGTTCGCGGTCCGCATCTCCGTCACGAGGGCGCCGATCGGGTCCTTCATGGCACCCGCCTCAGATGCCCTTGGATCTCGGGTCGGAGGTAGCCGTGGGCGTTCGGCAGCTCCGCGAGCATGGCGGGCGTCAGGACCGGACGCGCCGGTTGATGGATCGTCCCCTCCTCGTAGAACCGCATGGGGAACGGATAGCCGACGACGATGGTCACGCCTTCTTTGGTGCGGACCGAACGAGGTTTCGAGGCTCCACCCGCGACCTTCCGACCGTCCGACCACACCCCGTAGTCGCCCTCGACCACGAGCCCCTCGCCGTAGGGCGGGGCGTCCGGCACGTTCGGCTGGGCCGTCGCGAGGACGGCCAAGGCGAGCCGCTCCATCCCCGCCACCTCGCCCTCGCGGATGGCCGTCAGTGCCTTGCGGTTGACAACGACGCGGGTGCTCACCTTGCCCGGCATCAGGCGGCCACCTTGACCCGCTCGCCAACGTGCCGTCGGATCGCGTCTGCTGCCCGCTGCGCCGCTCCGTGGCGCGGCTGGTACACGAGGCCGAGGACCCGCTCGCGCTCCTCAGCGACGGCCTGTTGGTCCGTCAGGGCCGTCTCGATGGCGTCCCCGAGATGCCGGGCCTCGTCCACCTGGATGCCGACCGTGGCCCAGTCCCAGAAGCGGCCACCATGCGAGACGTTGCGTCGGTATTGGGGCGCGTTCAGCACCACCACCGGCCGTCCCGTCGAGGCGAACTCAAACAGCGTCGACGAGTTGTCGCAGGCGTAGACGTCGGCTCGCTGCAGCACGTCGTCGAACTCCGGGACGAACTCGATCCCGGCCCGACGGAAGTAGCGCTCGACGCGCTGCGGCCAATCCGCCTTGGGATGCGCGTGGCCGATGACGTGGAACCGCTTCGCGAGGTCCCCGAGGACCGGCAGGTAGTGCCCAATCGCGGAGCCGGACTCCGGGGCGACGAACGCCGGCCAGTGGAACGAGAGCGCGACCGTCGTCAGCCCGTCGGGGACGCGCGACGGCAGGTCGTCGAGCCGAGGACACCCGACGACCTGCACCGCCGCGTCGGGATAGGCCGTGCGCCAGAGCGCCGCGCTGTAGTCGTTCGGCACCAAGAAGAGCGCCACGTCCTCGCGGTCCGCCCCGCCCGAGTAGGACGGGTGCCGAATCCCGCCAGCCCCGAGATACGCCTGACCGCAGCCGTGCTCCATGAAGACGAATCTGCGGTAGCCGAGGCGGCGGCCGATCTTCATGTCCCCGATGGAGGTGACGAACGCCAGCGGCCCATCGCCCGGCTTCGCCTTCGGCGGCGAGCTGCTGCGCTGGATGGCGGCGATGTCCAAGGGCTCGGCGGGGATGCCCTTCGCTTGGGCGCGGTCCATGAGTCGCTCGCCCACGAGGAACCGGCCACCGACCTCCCGCCAGACAGGCGCGGCATGATCGAGGAACTGCGGCTCGCCCGCGAGGAAGTCCATCAGGGGCGCCAGCGCTTGGAGCGGTAGCGGGGGTCGGTGGTCATCCGCCGCTCACCATCAGGGGCTTCGGGACGCCTGCCGAAGGGGCACCGTCGGTATAGAGCTGACCGGCGATGAGCGGGTCGGCCGTCGGGAGACCCGACAGCGAGATCGTGTCGTTCTCGGCATCGACGAGAACGACACCATCTCCATTTACGTCATTGACCCGCAGCCCGTCCGATCGGATCGACACGATGATCCGATTGGCGTCTGTCGACCAGAAGTCGAAGGAGATCGGGCCACCGACGGAGCCGTCTTGGAAGTGAAAGTCAGACTGACCGTCGCTGTTGATCTCCAGGACGGGGAGACCATAGACCTCCTCGGCAGCGCGCACCGTTAGTAGCGGGTCCCCGTCGTCAGGCGTCGCCAGACTGCTGACGCCGAGGCTGCCCTTGGCGTCGACCACAAGCGACTCTGGCTGGAACGGCACGACCGTGAAGTCGAACTGACCGACGATGCCGAGGTAGCGCCATGTCACCGGGGGTGCATCGTTCGTGATGCCGAGAGGGGCGAGGTTCACGGTGAAGTCGGTGAAGCCGGACGCCGATGCGTGGGTCATTCCTGCGGCGGCGACCTCGAAGACGCGCAGCTCGTCTTGGATGGTTTCGGCGATCCGATAGCCCTCAGAGACGGCGGTGTTCTGCTGCCAGACGTTGCCGGGGTCCTCCAGCACCGTGACACCCCCTGAGCCGCCGCCGGTGGACGGGTCCTGAACCGCGGTGAACGTGACGCCCGACGAGTGAGCGGCGGCGGTGGTCCCGCCCACACCACGATCCACGACCGTACCCGTGGCCTCGATCTGACCGCCGCCACGACTGGTTCGTGCCGTCACCCGGTCGAGGCCGACGCGGATCAGCTCCGAATCCAGCGTGTAGAAGCCCGCCGAGACATCGGTCTGCGGGATGTACGCCTGCGTCGCATCCATGTTCCCAGCCAGCGTCGTCACGTCACCCTCCTAGTAGGCGGAGCCGGCGCGGACAGCGCCGATATGGCTGATCCAGGGTTGGCCGTCGCCCCAGAAGGCGAACTTGGCGGAGGGGTCGCGGAGGAGGAGGTCGCCGAACACCCGCTCGGACGACTCGCGGGCGGGCCAGTCGTGCGACGTGACGGAGCGGTGGAAGAGGCTCGGGTTCATCGTCCAGAACAGGCGATGCTCCAGCCGCCCGTGGCCGTTCGTGATGTCCTTCGGGGTGAACTCGTCCGAGGGCCAGCCGAGGATGCCGGCGGCCCTCTCCCGTTCGTAGAAGGCCGCGCGGAGGAGGGCGATCTGGCGGAGGCCGGGATCCGCCTGGAGTGCCTCGATCATCGGCGCGAGGTCCACGTCCCGCTCGTATAGGAAGTCGTCTTCGACAGCGAAGACGTACTCGCCTTTGGCCCGACCCTTGATGTAGCGCCAGAGCTGCTGCGCGGACGCCACATAGCCGACGTGTCGCTCGGGACCGACCACGTAGAAGCCGTGCGGCGTGGCGATGGCGTCGAGCTCGACCCGGAACTCGGGTCCCCAATCGGAGTAGACGACCCGCTGGACGATGGGACCCGTGACGTGCTCGGCGAGAGAGGCGATGGAGCGGCGGAGGTACTCGCTGCGCTCACGCCAGGTCTCCGGCTCGCCGCCCGTTCGCAGGATCAGGGTGACGGTGGGTTCGGGGCCGGCCTTGTGGGCCTTCGCCCCTTCGCGCAGCTCCTCGAGCGTCGGCCACCAGTCGGACCAATCTGGCAGGCCGTGACGTTGGGCGGCCGCGTTGTACTTGGCGTCGTCGAGCTTGAGGTTCGCGATGTCGCGCTCCATCTCCGCGGCATCGGTCGGGGTATGCCGGTCGGTCAGCCCGTGGTCCCGGCGGACGGCGACCATATAGCGGCGACCGAGACGGGCGTTTGTCACGTACTCCGGGGACGCGGTGATGCGGCCCTCTCCCTTGACGATCCGCTCCTCGGACCGCGGGTGCCAGAGATGGATCACGTCCCCCTCCACCCGCTCGTGGCCGTAGAGCCCGACGACGATCGACTGGAAGGCCATGTCCTCGAAGCCCCAGCCGAGGAACCGCTCGTCGAAGCCGCCGAGGTCATCCCAGATCGGCCGGGGGATGACGATGCAGCAGCTCCAAGAGATCGGGTTCGTCCGCTCGACCCAGAGATCCAGCTCGTCCCGGCTCGGCTCCGGGCCGAGATCCCGCTGGTCCGCGGCCAGTCGGACGCTCATGTCCTCGCGGATCCCGCGCCAGCGGCGGTGCGCCCACGTCACCTTGCCGGTCGTCTGGGCTCGCTCGATCGCAGCGCGGACCTGCGACACGGCGAGCAGGACGTCGGAGTCGATGACGATGCCGAGATCCCAATCACCGGCGGCCTTCGCCGCGAGGTTGATGGCCGCGCTGCGGTTGAACGGACCCTCGGTGTGGTGGCCCTCGTAGATCGGGATGTCCGGGAAGTACGTCTCCCAGCGCGCCCGGCAGTAGGCCCAGAGGGCATCCCGTGGGCCGTTGTCCTTCCGCCGTGGGACGAGGAAGACGGTCCTCACGCCGCGGCCTCGTCGAAACGACGTAGGTCCGCCGCGAGTCCGCCGCCGTCACGCCATAGCTCGTAGGCCGTCCGGTCGCGGTCGGTGATGTCCTGGTTGTTCGCCCGCTCGTAACCCTCGTCCCATTCGGCCTTGCCGGCGAGCGGATGGAGGTGCTCGATCACCACCTCCGGCAGGTAGCGCAGGACGCCCAGCCCGAGCCCGATGTCCTTCCATGCGTTGTCGGGGAAGAGGTGCTCGACGACCGGCAGGGCGTACCAGCCGAGCCGCTTGGGGATGTCGGCCCGGATGAACGGCGACGTGACGAGCGCCTCGCCCTGGAACAGGTCGTTGCCGTAGGCGATGCCCGCCCCAGCCTGCGCGACGATCCGGTCCCACGAGTGGGTGCGGAACACCATGTCGTCGTTGACGGTGCCGATGACGTCGGCTTGGTCGGCGAACCTTCGCCACGAGCCGTTGAGAGCCTTGACGAGATCGCCCGTCTCGTTCTCCCAGAGCGTCGCGATCATCACCGGCTCGTAGCCGTACGCCCGCGAGGGAGCGATGCGCTGGTAGTCGCCCCTCGTGGGGTCGTCGTGGTCGACCGCGATGACCAGCCGTGTCTTCGGGTAGATCGCCGTGGCGCAGAACGACTCCGCCATCCGGGCCGCCTGCTCCGGCCGACCTCGCGAGGGGCAGAGGACGAGGATCACGAGCCCGTCACCGTCGGCCCTTCCGCCGAGCCAACCAGCTTCGCGTCGACCTCGAGATGTGGAACCGTGCCGAACTCGAAGGACCGGACGCCGACGATCTCGAACCGCCGGCCCGTCGCCGGTTCGTCGCGGATGTAGGCCGCGCCGGAGACGTGCATCGACGGCAGGAAGATCGTGAAGTCCCCAGTCTCCGCCCCGCCCTGGCTCGTCAGGGCGATCTCGCGGGCCGACTTCGGCTGGACCATCCCCCGGACCTGCGTGACGGTGGGAGCGCCAGCGACCGGCTGACCGTAGCCGTCCACGTTGTCGGGATCCGGCGTCTCCGGCGTGACAATCGCGAGCGGGTGGACCATCAGCGAGGCGTAGCTCATATCCACGGCTCCGCCCGGTTGATGACCGGATCGTTGACCGCGACGCGACGCGACTGGATCGTGATGTTCGGGTCGTGCTTGGGCAAGAGCGACGAGACGATGGCGGCCTTCTGGGCGGCCGGCGAGACGGGACCCGTACCCTTCGAGTAGGAGTAAGCCCCGATCGTCTCGGACTCGTAGGGGGTGACGGGCTGGACAGCCAGCGCCAGGAGGTCGAAGAGCGCCTTGCGAACCACGTCCTCGTCGTTCGGGGTGTAGGTCGCCTCGACATACGGCCCGCTCCACCACTGGCTCGCGGCGGAGTAGGTGTGATGGACGGCGGAGCCGCGGTCGACCAGCCGGTAATGGTCCGTGTCGACCGAGACTCCGCCATCGGTGAGCGTCACGGCATCGGTGTAGCGGGCAAGCCCGAGCTTGCCGTGCGTCCAGCCGATGCCGACATAGAACGTCTGGGTCCGTGATCCCGTGAGGAGGCCGATGCGCTGGGCCAGCCACGCCTCCTGCTCGTCGATGATGTCCTGTGCGACAAGATCGTCAGCAGGCAGCGCGATGCCCCGCGCTCGGGCCTCGCTCACAAGGATCAGGGACACGGCTTACGAGCCGCTGTTGACGAGGACCGCGAACGGGAAGCGCGTCGCCTCCGCCACGCCCTCGGCATTGATCGGGTTCGCCACTGCGAACGCGAAGCGCCCGGTGCAGCGGATCGCGATCGCGTCCTGCTGCATCAGGTTCAGGACGACGTTCCCGGAGTCGTCCGAGATGACGCCCTCGGTGAACACCTGGAAGTCGAAGTCCCGCCGAACACCGAGGATCGCGGCGGTCCGATCGCCCGCGATCAGCTCGTAGTTGTTGACCCACGGACCCGATGCGACGAACTCCAGCGTCTCACCGTACAGCGTCGCCGGGTTGCCCTGGGCGATCGGCTGATAGATGGGGTTGCCGTTGTCGTCGCGGAGGTTCCGCAGCCGCGCCCGGATCTTCCGGCGGGCATAGAACACGTTGACGTCGAAGCCGTCCTCTTCGACCTTCGCCATCGTGTCGGAGACGTCTCCGGCGAAGTCGTCGTGGGGAGCGGCTGAGGTGCCCTCAATGACGTAGTTGCCGGCGTCGAACGCCTGCCGCGAGATCCCCTTCTGGTAGGTCTCGGGCCAGGGGTTGTCGACGTTCATCAGGGTGGCGGCGTCGAGCTTCGCGCCGAACGCCTCGATGAGCCGCGGGACGGCCTCGCCGGCGATGTCGAAGTCCGAGTCGTCGACCACGTTGATCGGGACCGGCACGATGACCGCGAGCTCCCGGACGTCCAGGTACTTGTTGGCCCACTCGATCGCCGACGTCTGCTTGAGCCCGGTGTCACCCGAGACCCAGTAGGCGATCGGCAGGGCCGACAGGACCGGCATCCGCTGCTGGCTCTTGGTCATGTTGACCCGGCGGAACGTCGAGAGGGCCGCGGATGCCGCCGGAAGCCCCTGGACGATCGCCGTTGCGACCTCTTCGCGGCTCAGCGGGCCGGCATCGGTCCGGTCCGTGAGCGAGTTGTACGTTGTCACTGGTGTCTCCCGCGGAGTGGGGAGGCCGCCTTCGGTGCCCTGTCGTAACTCCGCATTCCGTCAGGGCGACGGTTGATCGTTCGTTAGGCGCGACCCGCTTCCTTGCGGATCCACGAGTTCAGATCGGGACCACCAGCCGCGGGCGTACCGCGCGGACCGAGCCCGGAGTCACCGGGGCGGGGAGTTGCCTTGGGCGTGAAGAGATCGGGTCGCGCTCGCTTGAACGCTTCGACCGCCGCATCGAGCCCTGTCACCTCGCCGTCGTCGGAGACCTTCAACGCCGCGAACTCGTCGGCCTTGGCTGCCAGGTCGAGGACCGAGGCGTTGATGCCGGCGCCCGTGAGCGCGGACCGAACCTCTGCCCGTCGGATCTGGGCCGTCCACTTCTCGGTCGCCTCGGCAGAGCCGGCCTTCTTGGCTTCGGCTACGGCCTTCTCGGCTTCCGTGAGGTGCTTGGCCTGGAGCTCGTCACGCTCCCTCTCAGCCTTGGAGGCACGATCCTCGGCTTCGCGCCGCGTGCGTCGTTCCTCTGCGAGGGCTCGCTTGCCAGCGTCGCCGAGCTGCAGATCGTCGTCTGTCGCAGATGACGGAGCGGCCGGAGGCGAGGAGGCTGCCGGACTTGCCGGCGTCTGGGGAGGCGTCGCGCCTCCCGCGGCGGGCATCGCGCCCGCGGATGCGGTTTCGGTCATCGTAATCCCTTTCCTCCAGTTGTCCAGAGCGATTTTCGGACTAGTTCACCCTCTTCAGCGGCGTGACCTGCCCAACAATGCGGATGATGGCGAACTCCGAGAGGTCCAAGTCGTCGAACGTCCCGTCCCGGTACGGCCCGTCGAGCGGGTCCTGGATGTAGCGCTCGATGTGGTCGACGTGGCCCAGCTCCGAGAGGGCGTCGAAGAGGTCGATACGGAGCTTGGCCTTGCGACCGGGCACCTTCAGCTCGGCCCGTGGGACCACGACGTCGGCGTGGGCTCTCACGTCATGCCGCCAGCAACTCGATCAGGAGCAGCTCGGCGTCGTCCGAGTTCGTGTCGTCCGGCGACAGGACGATGCCCTCGCCCACCGCTGACTGCGCGGTCTGCACCGAAAGTCCGGCACCGACGAGCCGCAGCAGGCCGCGTCCCGCTGCTGTCGCTGGTTCCTGCCACGGCTCGCCCGAGCCCGTGATGGCCGGGATCGGAACCACCGGCTCGGCTGGCGGCGTGACCAAGCCACGGGCGATCGACACCTGTGCTGACTGCGAGGCTGCGCCGGCGGCCTGGAACGCTGCCCGGCGCGTGACCTGTGGCGTGACCGCGATGCCACCGTGCTTCCGCCAGCGACCGTAGCCCAGCGCCGTCTGTGCGCCCTGCGACGGCGAGCCGGTCCCCGTGATGGCGTTGGAGCCCGTCGCCCCGGTTCCTGCGGCCGTCTGTGGCTGCTGCGACGCTCCTGCCGACCCAATGAAGCGGAGCGAACCCTCGGCGACTGCTGTCTGTCCAGCCTGCGACTCCGAGGACGAGCCAACGAACCGCAGCAGCCCCGACGCTACCGCCGCCTGCGAACCCTGCGTCGTCGTGCCGGATGCTGAGAACTCCTCCTCGCCCGCCCCGGCCTCGTTCTGCGCCTGCTGACTTGTCGTGCCAGTGGCGATGAAGCGGAGCAGGGCCGAGCCGGCTGCCGACTGGCTCGTCTGACTCTCGGAACCTGTCGCGCGGAACCGCTCGGCTCCCGCTCCGCTCGCTGATTGGGATGCCTGGGATTGGGTATCGACTGCGATGAACCGCAGAAGCGCCGCGGCCGAAGCCGTCTGAGCCTGCTGGGACTGGGCACTCGTCGCCCGGAAGGCTTCGCGGCCTGTCCCCGATGCCGTCTGTGGCTGCTGGCTCGGGGCTGCGGTCCCGATGAACCGCTCCAGCGCTGTCGCGGCCGAGGTCTGAGACTGCTGCGACTCGGCCGAAGACGCCCGGAACCGTTCGAGGCCCGATGCTGCAGTCGTCTGCGGGGATTGGGCGGCGGCTCCGCTGGCGATGAAGCGAAGGCGGCCAGAACCTGCAGCCGTCTGGGACGCTTGGCTCTGGCCCGAGGTCGCGATGAACCGCTCTGTCCCAACGCCCGTCGTCGTCTGGGCCGCTTGTGACGGAGACCCCGTTCCGGCGAACGCCGGGACTTGGAAGACCGAGTGCTGAAAGACGTCGGGCTGGAAGACCGGCATCGAACGTCAGTTGATGAGGTAGCACGAGAGTCCGTTCACCGTCCACGCGGCCGAGGCACCGGTCGTGACCGTCAGGCCCACGTACTGACCGGCGAGAGCGGTGTTGTCGAACGTCGACGAGGCACCGGAGCCGCCGCCGCCGAAGCCAGGGCCGCCGCCTGACCCTCCAGATCCTGCGATGACACCCGTCGCGGAGACGCTGCGGACCATGAGAACTGCCGTCAAGATGCCGTCGGAGGCAACCGCGGTCTGGGCCTGGGTCGAGGTGAGCGCAAGGCGCGACGTGTCACCGATAGCCCCTGCTGCGCCGATGCGGAACGTCCAGATCGGCGCAGCGGTGCCGGCGCCCGTTTTCACGACGGAGATGTGCCAGACGTACGTTTGACCCGCCTCCATCCCGAACGACGGGATGAGGATGTTGGAGTTGGTCAGGTAGACCTCAGTCGTCGCGAGGGCGCCTTGCGCTGCCGTGGCGACGTTCCGGGAGAGGAGCCCGCGCCGAATCCCGCCGTCGTCGGTCTGGACGATCTTCTTGGTAGTCGCGTCAACCCAGATGACGGACTTGCCCGCAGCAGGAGTGGAGGGGGCGGTCTGGTTGTCGATCAGGATGTCGGCGGCGCCCGCGATAGGCTGGATTGGCCGGCCGTCAGGACGAACAAGCATCAGAGTCCTCTCCCAGCCAGGATCAGGCGCCCAACCGGCGCGAGGTCGAACACGTAGAGCTCGCCCGTCCCGAACAGCCGGAGGCGCGACGTGCCGAGCAGGCCCGTCCGCTTGTACTGGAGCATCCAGTTGTCGTTCACGACGTCCTGCGATCCGGCGTTGAACGAGCCCCGGATGCCGTCGGTGGCCTCGAGCAAGCGCAGCCGGGCTACGTCGATGACCGTCAGCCGCTGGTCAGCGGCAAGGCTGAACCGCTCCTGCTGGAGCATGACCTCACCGCCGGATAGGGACGTGCTGTGACCCGCGTTCCACTCGTCCGAGCCGACCTCAGACACGCCGTCATCGGCGGTGACGACGGTCTTGGCGTGGACAGTGCTCACGACTTCGGCACCGTATGGGTGAACGACGTGATGTCGACCTGCGCGCCCGACTGGATCGCGGTCGAGTTCAGGTTCAGGTCCGCGCCGGAGGTACCGACAGAGCCGTCCATGACGACCGACGTCCCGTCGCTCTTCAGCGCCCGGTAGAAGGTCGCCGTGCCGGTGGCGTCGGCCGAGGTATCCGAGGTGATCGTCGACCAGGTGATGACACCGTTGGAGGCGGCACCCGACGCCGGGTTGGCGAACCGCAACTCGGCGAGCAGGGTGTTGCCCGAGAGCGCGGTGTCAGCCGTCGCTGGCTGCGTCCCCGAGTAGATACGGATGTAGCCGTTGTCGAGGAGGTCCGACAGGGCATCGGCCTCCGCGCTGACCGCGGCGTTGCTCATGTGGAGCGCGCTTGCCATCTATTCCTCCACGATCGAGTCGATCTGGTTGTTCGCATTGCGGAGGACGCGCTTCACTCGCGGCCGCTCCTCCAAGGCCGCGAGCCGGCTGGACACCTCAGCCAGCGGGTCAGGGTTCGTGGCCGGGATCTGCTGTGCGTCCTTGACCGTGATCGGCAACAGGCCGAGGTGCTTCACGGGATCGAGGCCAACCGTGGAGAGGGCAGCCTGCGGGTCGAAGCCGGCGCGGATGAGAGCCGTGGCCGCCTCGATCCGCTGGGGTGTCGGAGCGGTACGCAGCGCCTGGATGCGCTCGATCTGCGTCGACGAGTAGCCGAGCTCGCCGAGGGCGAAGTCGTCCGGCAGGAGCCCGGCTTGGTACTGCTTGAGGATCGAGTCTGTCCGGGCGCCCTCGTTCCGCGTCTCGGCGTCGCGCCACATCGTCTCGGCATCGACGTTCTTGGCCTTCGCCGTCTGCCCCGCGGCGAGGAGGGCGACGCGCATCGTCTCCTCCCAGCCCTCACCGAAGTGGATCTCCTGCGCCTCGACCTTCTTGACGAGCGGCGCCTCGGAGGACTTCAGCGACTCCCCGGACGGCGGAACGCTGGTCGGCGAACCCAAGAGGTAGTGGTACGGCGTCCGGCTGTTCGACGCCATCTGGCCGACCTCTTCCTCGATCATCTTCACGTACGGATCGAGCGAGGCGGCAGGGAACTGGCCGAACTCGACGGGCGGGATGTTGCCGCCGTACTGAGCGTACGTCTCGGGGTCGGGGCGGATCGTGGCCCAGAGGGTGTCGCGGCCCGTCTTGAACGGCTGCTTGACCTGGCCGGTGTCGGGGTCCACCTCGAGGTCGAGGTTCTTGGCCCAGCGCTGGGGCAGGGCAGCGACGTCCGAGCCGATCAGCGCCGCGTAGCGCAGGAAGTTGATGGCGAGCTGGTTGCCCATGACCGGCTCGATCTCCGAGCGCCCTGTCCCATCCCGCCGCGGCCGGTTGATGAGCGGCACGATCGGTACCACGCCGAGTCGGTTCTGGAGCGGCCAGTCCTCGCCCTCTTCCGGCCCTTCCGTCCAGCGGACCTGCGCGAGCCCCTGATACGTCGTATCGGTCCGCGTGGACAGCGAGCGGAACTTGTAGATCTCGTCCGGTAGGTAGAGGTAGGCCCGGTTGTAGCCGTCGTCGTCGATGAACACCTTGAGCGCAGCGAGGCGGATCCGGCGGTTGCCGGGCGCCGTCTCGACGACCGTCTCGGTCGGGTCCTCGATGGTGATGGACGGACCATCTGCGGTCGGGTCCACCGCGGCGTAGGCGATGCCCTTCGACAGGGCGATCTCGTGGGCGATCTGCGACTCGGCGTCGAGCTGGTTCTGCTGCCAGATGCGCCACACGCCCTTGTCCGACTCGGGGTTCGTGCCGAACCGGAAGCCGTCGACGATCAGCCGCTCCCGCTCCGCGTCGACCACCAGCGGCATGAAGTTGGCGACGTACTTTCCGACCCGGTTGCCGTAGGTCTGGACGAACTTGTCCGAGGCGAAGGCGAGCGGCTGGCGGCCCTCGTAGAAGTCGTGGAACTTCTGGCACTCCGCGGCCCGGACGATGATCCGCGCGAGCAGCCGGCGGAGCCACCACTCCGGCGAGTAGACCTCGACCAGCCGGCGCGGCTCGTTCGCCTGGACATAGGCGCCGATCGTCCGCCCATCAGGCCCGAGGATGTCGCCGGAGCGGGGGTAGCGGGAGAGGTCGAGCGACATCAGAAGGCCACCGTCGACGAGCGCTTCCTGGTCTGGTCAGGACGGACTTCGGAGGCCAGCCACAGCGCCCGGATGGCGGCCAGCGCCGCAGGGATCGGGTGGTTGTCGTCGGCCCGGACTGCCTGGAACGAGCCCGTCTCGTCGTGCGGCTTGCGGGCCGTCCACGAGAGGTCGGTCCCCACGGCAGCGGAGTCGGTCCACTTGACCTTGCCGCCCTCGACGAGAGTGACGAACCGGGCCGAGGCGTTGGCGTACTTGCTCGCGCTGATGGATTCCTTGCGGAAGAAGAACTTGGCGAGCTGCGCGTCGGTCAGGGGGTCGAAACCGACGATCGGCACGCTCATCCTCCGAGCCGTGTCGCGAAGATCCTTGCCGAGCAGGTCCGCGTCGATCGGATTGCCCGTGACATCGAACAGGAGCCGCAGGCCAAACCCGTCGGGTCGCGCCCACGCCACGGCCGCAGCAGCCCGCTTGCCTGATGGGTCCATCGACACAGCCATGAACGGGCGGGTTGGCTCCTCGAGCTCGGGAACCTGAGCCGAGGACCAGTCGATCTCGGACACCAGCCGCTCACGCAGGGTCACGACCCAGCGGCAGAGGTGCTCGGTTTCGTAGATCGAGATCGTCCCGGCGAGGCTGTTGGAGCGCAGCTCGTCGATGAGCGTCTGCTCGACCGCCGGATCGTGGCCGAGGGACGGGTTCGACTCTTGCCATCCCGCCATCTCGTCCACCTGACGGTCCGAACCGGCCGACCACTCTAGGTAGGCGATGGCGGGATCCTCGCCGGCCCGCTTCTTGAGCGAGTTCAGGACGACCGACGTCTCGGTGCCGGCGTTGGAGAGGTAGACCATCTGCGGCTTCCTGGAGGCCGTCAGAGTCGGCTTGGCCGCGGCGATGAAGTCGAAGTCCTCCATCTCGCGCAACTCGTCGACGATGACGAGATCGCGGGACGGACCTCGAGCCCCACCCCGCGTCGGGGCGACGATGGAGTAGACGCCGCCGTTCTTGAGTCGAATCTCCTCCTGGCCGTTGGCGAAGCGAGGCCGCGTGACCCGTCCCCGACGCGAGGGCAGCTCTTTGGCGTACTTCTCCTCGATGATGTCGGCGACGACGCCGAACACCTCCCGCGGCAGGTCCCGGTTCTGGGCGGTGTGCATGATCCGCTGCCCGGCCAGGAGCCGCTGGATGATGAGCGGCACGAGGATGGCCGTCTTGCCGTTCTGTCGGGCGACGATGACCGCCACCTCGCGGAACAGCCAGCGCTTGTCCGGCGCCTCCGCGGTCAGATAGCGCGCGACGGTCTGCTGCCAGGGCCGCAGCGTTAGCCCGATGCCGGCGGAGAACTCGGCGAACTCCTTGTAGCCCGACCGGGCAGGGACAGGCGGAGCGATGCGCGGCTTGTCGTGGCCGAACACCGCAGCGCGGCGGGGCGCTAGGGCAGCGGTCACGCGGCGACCCGAGCGGACTTCCGCTGGTTGCAGATCAGGTGGGCTAGCTGGACGTTCGCCTCGACGTGCTGGCCGCCCCGACTGAGCGGCAGGATGTGGTCGAGCGTCGCGCTGAGAGGCGACTTGGCGGGTGCGTCAGGGTCGACCGGCTGGTGACACACGCCACACGCCCAGTCGTCGCGCTCGAAGATGCGTGTGCGGAAGATCAGCTCGGCGGGCTGGTTCGTCTTTCGGACCGCTCGGCGGAGATCCCGGTCAGCCTGTCGGTGATACCGGCTCCCACACGCTTGCGAGCAGAAGCGCCGACCCCGTGTACCGATGAACTCGGTCCGGCACGAGAGGCACGCGCGGACCGAACGCGGAAGAGCCTGCGAACCCTCCCGTGCCTGGCGACGAGTCCAAGCACGGCTTGGCTGACACGACTGTCGGCAGTAGCGGCGAGGCGGCCCGAACCGCGCTTGCGGGATCTCGCCGCCGCATGTCGGACACGTCACCGGGTGTAGTCCTTGGTGACCACCGCCGTCGGCCGATCCTTGATGGACCGGATCTCGCGGTCATGCCGAGCGACGACGCCGCGGGCGTAGTTGTGGTAGCGGCACGCTGCGCGCAGGTTCGTCGGGGCGAAGAACTCGCTGTCGGGCATACCGGGATAGACCTCGACGATGTGGTCGGCAATCGTGGCTCGGGTTTGGCAGCCAGGAACGACCTGGCACACGCCATTATCCCGGCGGAGAATGGCCTTGGCGAGCTTTTTCCACCGATTTGTGTGGTATCGGGCGTCTTCGCGCTTTCGGGGGAGAGAGATTTCGCGAGTCGCGGGTCGCGTGGCCTCGATCTCCTCGTTTATATGCTCCCACCCGTCGCTCCCACGTCCCATCTCGCGCATCGAACTTGACACGCGCGTGGCGGGATTGCGGTTGACGATGATCTCCGTCACGACGACACCGGGAACGCCGACGTCCATGCCGGGTCGTCATGCCAGTGCTCGATGCCCTTGCCCGTGATGAGCGTCGTAAGCCGTTCGATGACCCACTCCTGGCTGCGCGTCCACTGTCCGCGGAGGAATGCTGCAGCCGACTCGCCATGCTCCGTCAGCGCCCGCGTCACGTCGATGTCGTGGCTGGCCCGCTCCTCGTCGTCAGGGGCGATAGGCGCGAAGCGGATCTCCCACTCCTGTAGCGAGAGGACGCCCTGCCACGCTGCGATGTGGGCGTTCATCTCGTCCACGTCGACGCCATCGGCGAAGGGCTTGGTCCACTCGGGCAGGGCTACCACGAGACGCTCACCTCCACGACGCCCCTCGAGAGTGGCGCGAGCCGCTGGAAGGGTGCGGCGTACAAGTCGATCGTCTTGGAGGACGAGCCGCACCAGTCCACCAACTGCACCAGCACGCTTCGGCTCCCTGCTCGCACCGTCACGACGCGGCCCCGCCACTTCGGCCCGATGGCATCGCGGAGTCGGCCGCACGCGGCGGCGACCATCGAGCCGACTGGGTAGCGGTAGTGGCAGATGGGGTGGGCGGGGGAGCAGTAGAACGATGCTTGACCGCGAATCCGCCCCTGCCTGGATCCGGCGTCTTTGGCAACGGCACGCGGAGGGTTGGCTGGGAGTCGGGGAGTGGAACGGACCGCACTGACGGGCAGCGGGCGCACCACTGGTCGACGAGCAGGCCGGTCTCGCTCCGCCAGACGGTCTTGCCCTCCCACCGATGCAACCCGATCCGGCACAGCGCCCACCCAAACAACCCCCTCATCCGCCCGTCTCCCGACCGTGACGGACGAGAGCAGGAGGAGAGCCGAGAGGGCGAGGGCCGTGAGCGTACGCATCGCGAGCCATGGCTAGAAGTGGAGCCCCAACTGGCCCGCCGCCCAGACGAGCAGGAACACCACGACGATGATCACGATGAGCTGGGTGAGCCAGCTCGGGATAGCGCTCATTCGGTCGGCACCGGGTTCACGACCTCGGCCGCAGCCTCGGCCTTGGTTACCGGCTCCTCGGACGGCTTCGGCGGGACGATGTTGCCCTTGATGGAGCTAAGCGTCTCCGCCGCGTAGGCGGTCAAACCGCCAGCGGCGAAGGTCAGGAGCAGGCCGTCGTTGGCGAAGTAGCCGCCGGCGAGCAGGGCTGCCAGCGGAGCCACCCGGCCGAGGATGTGCTTGCGCAGGAACGCCGCGAGGACGTCGAGCTTGAACGTCCCGTCCCGGAGCGCGGCGAATGAGCCGGTGAGGAAGTCGAGGACGGCCGCGACGAGCGCGCCCTTGAGGGCGATGCCCGGCGTGCTGTCGAGGAACGCCTGGAGTTCGTTCATGGCTTGGCCTCCGCGTCGCCGCCATCGGAGTCGGCGTCCGGCTCCGGTACGGTGTCGTTCTCGGGCTCCGCAGAGGTGTCCTCGTCGGGAGGCGGAGCGTTCGTCTCGGTTTCCATGTCAGACCTCCTTGGCCCATGTGGAACGGATGTATTGCCCGGACCGAGCCCCGCTGGTGAGCCGGACGAGCGACTGCGCCGTGTGGCCCGGCCAGCGGTACAACCGGGGAGCGGTGCAGCTTGCCGAGAACCCGCCGGTGGTGGCGAAGCGGCCGCCGAGGAGGGTGTCGTCGACCACGGTGTAGACGCCGAACTGCCCTGCCGGGACAACCGCCCGGTAGGCGGCCACCTTGTCCCGTGTCAAGGCGGCGTAGGTCAGACCAGAGCCGAGGAGCGAACCTCCGCCCGTCACGTCCAGCTTCCCGGCGAATGCCTTGAGGAGCGCCTGCGGGTATGCCTCGCCGTGGTACTTGTAGATGCCGGCTCGTCGTCCGTCGGCAAGGGGATCCATGACGATCCAGCCCGGCAGGACCGTCACCGCGTGGTTGCCACGGAACCCCCCGCCCGCGTCGAATCGGCTATCGGCAATCGGCCCGTAGCCGCCTTGGAGGATGGCGCCCTTGCCCTGGTCGATGGCGGCTGCGAATGACGTCCACGGGAAGCGGTAGCGGGTGTCGAGGTCGATCTGCCAGCCCTTGAGCAGGGCGGCATCGACCTGCGCGAGCGTCGTCCCGCCCGATGAGTCGCCGGTCACCTTCCGCACGCTCGCCCCGGTCATCACGAACGACTTGCCCTGATCGAAGGCGGCGGCCATCGCGCCGGCGTAGCAGGTGCACGAGCTCCAGCCGAGCGGATAGCCGTTGATGGCGGGATTTTGAGCCTGAAAAGTTGGTGTGATCATGCCGAGGTTGGTGCTATAATCTCGGGATGAGACGACCGCTTGCGGATCGGTTCTGGGAGAAGGTGGAGAAGGGACCGGGATGCTGGCTTTGGCGCGGCGCTACGACCGGCAGGGGCTACGGAGCCATAGGCGCAGGCGGGAAGGGCGGCCGAATGCTGGTCGCCCATCGAGTCGCCTTGATCCTGTCGGGCGTCGAACTCCCTGACGAGGCGATGGCCTGTCATCGCTGCGATGTCCGGGCTTGCGTGCGCCCGAGCCACCTCTATGTCGGGTCGTCCACGACGAACAACCGCGACACGGCCGCTAGGAACCCACTTGCCAGATTGCGTCCGCCATCGACCGGCCAGCACATCAGCGAGGGTCTCCGAGCACACTTCGCCGTCCAGCCCCGCGCCCGACTGACGTACTGCAAGCGAGGCCACGAGTTCACTGAGGCGAACAGCCAGTGGAACAAGCGCACCGGCAAGCGGCAGTGCCGAACCTGCCAGCGCGACAGCCTGCGGGCTCGCCGACACGCCGCCTGAACGGAACGTCGGCAGGATCATGCGGGCGCCTCCTCGTCATGGAGGACGAGCCTTGTGCAGGTCTCGCAGCTCTTCTCGTCGAGAGGCAGGCTCGGCGAGGTCGGCGCGTCCGCGGGCAGCGTCCGGCCGCAGCGGGTCCGGTGCGTGCCGCCGCGGTAGGTGAAGGCGTAGACGTGCCACGAACGGGCCTTGATCCAGCTCATCCCGCCACCCACACGTTCCCGGACTGCGTGAACGACGACGGCCCGTTGCCCTCGCCGGTGTAGACGATCGGGGAGTAGGGCTGCCCTGCGACGCCGCCGTAGGAGGTGCCGACCTTGTTGTCGGTCAGGTAGTCGCCCTGGAGGCCGGCGAGCATGATCGGCTGGAGGGGCGCGCCGCCCGGCTTCTGGACAGCCCTTGTGACGGAGTTGCGGGCGATCGTGAAGTTCAGGGGGTGCGTCAGGGTCTGCGTCCCTGCCGGGGTGGGGCTACCGGCGATGAAGATTCCTCTGGGGCAGCCTTCGATGTGGTTGTCCGTGATCTGGACGCGCGTCCCGGCGTGAGCATTGACCCCCTGCCACAGCGGGACGTCCGCAATGGAGACGCCTTGGATCAGGCAGTCCGAGCAGGGCGGGTCGGTCGTTACGTTCGCGCTCTCGCTGCGGTTCAGCATCACCCCGTAGGCGTTGTTGCCCTGGAACCCGGTGGCCGGGTCCTTGGTGAACCCGATCCTGCTGATGGAGCCGCCGGTCACGGTCAGGTGGTCGCAGGAGAAGGCCGCGATGCCCGCGTAGTCGCAGTCCGCGATATCGGGATCCTCGATGACGAGGCTCGAGACCTTGGTCGCGTAGATGCCGAGCCGGAAGCCCCGGATGTGGGGCCGGATCAGGCGGACGTTGGTGAGGCCCGTCAGGGTGAACGCGGAGCCCAGCAGGGTCGTGTCGGTGATCTCGAGGTCGGTGTATGTCTGGTCGGACTTGCCGACGATGGGCGGACTCTTGGTAGGGGTCGGAGCGGGAGTCGGCATCGGCGTCGGAGCGGGCACCGCGGCCTGCTCCAGCTTCGACACGCGGATCGTCAGGGCGTCGACCTGCGACTGGAGCTTCGCATCGCCGTCCTTGCGGGCCTGGATCTCGGCGGCGAGGGCCGTCACCGGAGCCCCACCAAGGGCGACGGATGCCACTGCCATCCCACCGCCGACCAGGAACCCGCGACGAGTGACCACGAGGGATACATCAGTGGCCCCGTGGCCAGTCGATGCGGCGCTTGTCCGTCTCGGGCGGCGTGCAGACCGGGCAATAGGGCTTGGAGCACATGATGTAAGGCGGGGACGGAGGCTCGGGGTCGTCGAGCTCGGCCCGGAACGAGCGGAGGGCCAGCAGGGCGAACTGGTGCGCGCCTTCGGCCTCGGCATACCGGCCCTCGGCGATTGCCACCTGCTCTTCCTCGGCCCAGTGGTCGTGCGCCGCTGCCAGCATCCGCAGGGCGGTGCTCCGGGCCATCGCGTCGCGGAGGACGGAGATGGGGGTGCTCATCGGCCGTTGATCGGCCCCACGCCGCCGATCCTCTGGTGGTTCGTCCGGCCGAAGTAGAAGCCGATCACGAGGAAGAAGGCGTTGGACAGGAGCAGCGCAGCGGCGGTGTCCGTGGGGACGCGGAGGCTCAACTGACCGGCCACACCGAGCGTCACGAGCGTGACCGACACGGCGACGACTGCCTGGGTGATCTCCCAGATGAGGTTGATCCGGCGCTGACCGTGCGACACGCGGTCGCTCTCGTCTGCGCTGCCCCGCGCGACGAGCTGGGATTCGGTGGGCTGGGGCGCATCGGTCACTGACGCCTCGCCGCGGTGCCGCCGTCGTTGGGCTCGCGCTCCATCACGGAGTACACCCCGACGATGAAGAACGCCCCGGAGGAGATGGCGAACATCAGCCGGCCCCAGCCCTGACCGGGCGGGCCGAAGAGGGCCGCGGAGATGCCGAGGAAGGCCGCGAGGGCGACGAGGAACAGGCCGAACGCTTCCATCAGGTCGCGCCGCGCCCGCGGTTCCTGGTGCTTGCGGAAGATCCGATAGCGGCGGGTGAACAGGGCGCCGTAGACGAGGACGGTGCCGATGCCCCAGACGACCCAGAAGACGAGGCGGAAGTCCACATCACTCAACCGAGGAGCCGCCGTCCCGCGTCGAGCCCGAGCATGGCGAGAGCAGTCCCCAGGAGGAGTCCGTACTGAACGGTGTCGATGGTGAAGTCGGCGCTGGCCGCGTCCCAGATGCCGAGGACGATGACCAGGGCAAGTAATGCCAACCCGCCGATGATCCGAGCCCGGACGAACGGAGAATCGGGCGGCAAGTCATGAGTTCCATGACGGCGTAGCGGACGTTCGGCACAGCGGGCACGCGGACTCGGGGTCTAGCGACAGCACCACGACAGCCACCGTACGCGCTGGTAGCTGCGGGTAGCTACCACGATTGTGCGGTCAGGCGGCTTTCGGCAGCCTCAATCGTGCGGGATCGATGAAGCCCCGCTGGACCGCGATGGCGAACGCCTGTCCGCTATGAGCCGCACCGAAGACCGCTTGGAGGTCCGAAAGGACGTGCCGGACGGTGTGGGGGTGGATGCCCAGCCGTCGCGCAGCCTCGGTCGTGTTCCGGCACTCGATCCACGTCGCAAGTACCTGGAGTTGCCGCGCGGTCGGTTCAGGCATCGACGAGGGGCGCGTCGCGCTTGCCGTCGTTGCAGTCCTCGCACGCAGCCGCGAGGTTGTCGGGCTCGGACGTCCCGCCATCGACGACCGGGATGCGATGGTCAACGACAAGCCTGATGCCGTCGTCCGGCGTGGCCCCGCAATAGACGCAGCGGTGGCCATCCCGCTCAAGGATCAGCCAGCGCACCCGCTTGCTGATGGACGTTCGCTTGCGCCGGCCGTGCGACAGCTCCCACTCGGCCCTGATGGTGCGTCTCTGGACGCGGGCCTCGGGCGTATGCGGCCCACCAATGACGGTCCTGAGTTGGCCAACCTCCGCCTCCAGGTCCTCGATCGCGTGGAGAGCAGTCGCCATCTCGCGGAGTCCCATCCGGTCGCGGACGGCGGCCTCCAGGGAGTCGCCGTCGATCCGCCACGATCGACCTTCCTTGTGGCCGACGAGCTCGCCTCGCTTGACCATCAGCACGGCCAACTCGGAGCTGTTGTACTTCAGCCCGAGCATCACCGCGGCCTCTCGAGTCGTGTATGTCGTCACCGCACCATTGTACCTCCATCGGCTGGCCAACCGGCTGCCTATCGCCGCAAACCCTGCTACAAGCTGCTACAAGATTTTCGGGATTTCCCCGATTGCACAGGCCCGAATCGGCCTTGTCGTGCGGGCCGTCAGCCCCGGTGAACTATCCCGGCAGTATTGTGATTGGCGTGCGTGGGAGAGGCGATGTCATGCCTCAGGCTGCCTAACGGGCTGGCTAACTGCCGGGAGCGTCACGTGGGACAGCCTACGAGAGTGCCGTTCTCCTTGTAGAACTGGGCGCGCACGGCGAGCTTCCGAAGCGCTGCTTCGCGGGTTGGTCCGTAGCACCAGACGTTGAAACCCTCCACGAACAGCGACGCGACCCACGCGCAGCACTCCTTGTTCGGATGACTCGACGGATGGCTCTGGACGAACGGGGGCTGCGGAACGTATCCGGGTGCCCCAGCGTCGCCGGGTTCGACGATCGCGATGCCAAGCCGCTCAGCGGCCTCGCGATACATCTCCCAGGACTCGGGGCGGATAGTCGCGTGGGTCATCGTGTCCTCGCTGCCTCCAACTCGGCACGGAGCCTCTCGTTCTCGGCTCGGAGGTCGTTCGACAAGCCGACGTACCCGGCGGCGACGGCGTACTCACCGATGCCGATGGCCTCGACCTCATCGAACCTGAGCACCCGGAACAGCCACGAGGCGATGCGACGCTGCCGCTTCTGGCGCTCGATGCGACGGAACAGCGCAGGCCACGTCATCATCGCTTCCTCACGTTCAACGACCGAATCCAACGATCAATCTCTGCCATCTCATCCTCCGTTGGTTCCCAGTGGAACCGGCAACCCTCAGCGGACGTGACGGCGATGAGGCGATGGACGTGGAGCGTCTCGTCGCCCTCGGTCACGATCTCCACCGGCCCCGTCTGGGCGAACCTAGTGTTCGGCGGCGACCACTGACGGAATGACTCGCGCACTGTCATCGCTTCCTCACATTCAGGCTCGTCACCACCGCGTCCGCGACCAGGAGCCGCCGAGCCTGGTTCGCGAGTTCGTCGTACGCCTCCACCAACTCCAGAGACGTCGCTCCGCCGCGATCGAGCATTGCCGCAAGGGCCTTGAGGAGTCCCTCCGCGGAGGTCTGATCCGCGACGACGGCGAGAATCAGGTCGGCCGCGCCCACGTTATCGATGTCGCCCGAGTCCCACCTCTCGACGATGGTGGGCAACGCCCGTGCGAGTCGCTCACGGACCGTCTCAACGGTCGCTTGGTCTGTCATCGCTTCCTCACATTCAACGACTGCACCGCCGCCTTCTGGACGGCCGGGCTGATATGAGCGTAGGTGCTCCCGACAATGCGCTCCGTGTTCCCGAGCTGCTCCGCGATCACCTTCATCGACCAGCCGTCCGCCGCCATGAGCGAGGCCGCTCCGTGCCGCAACTTGTGTGGCGTCATCCTCGGCAGACCGGCGCGGACCAAGGCCCTCGGCAGGGCATGGGTCGCCGCGACACGAGTGAGCCTGTCGCCGCCCGGCCCGAAGAACACCGGCTCTCCCTTGCCCCTCCGGGGAGCCTGACGGATGGCCTCCTGCAGGGCCTCCTGCGCGTCCTCGCTGATGCGGGTGGCTCTTGGCTCGCCCTTCGGCTGGCGGATGCTCACCCAGCCGTCGTGGACGTCGCCCTGGTTCAGCGCGCAGGCTTCCCCGATCCGACAACCGGATCCCGCGAGGAAGCGGACGACGTGCTCCAGCCAGTGGCCCTTGACGGCATCGAGGATGGCGTCCCGGTCGGCGGGCGTCATGGCCTCGACCGGCTTCCGTCTGACGGCTGGGGGCTCGACGTGGGCGGCGGGGTTCCGCTCGAGGTCGTGGTTCCGAACGGCGTGCTCCAGCGCTCCCCGCAACGTTCGCAGAACCAATCCCACCGTGCCGGGGGCCAGTTCGAGTCCGTCCACGAACGCCTCGACGTGGCGAGCCCGCAGTTCGGACAGACGGAAACCCCCAAGTGCGGGGATGAGATGAACCCGGACGTGTGACTCGTATAGAGCCTGAGTCGACGGCCTGATCCGGCGCTTCCCGGCGAGCCACCTTGGCAGGTACTCCGAGAGTCGCGGGTCATCGGGGACGTGGCCTCGCTTGGCCTCCTGGAGCCACCACTTCGCCTCGGACTCGTGGTCGAAGGTCCGCGTCTCCCGGACGCGCTTGCCGCCCTCGGTCCGCGATACCTGCGCCTGACACCGGCCGTTGGGCCTTCGGGTCAGGCCGCCGTCGCCCCTTCGACCGCGCTTCCGCATCGGTGGTCATGCTAGCCGACCAGCCCGAGGACTTCCTGGGAGCAGCGGACGGCGGCGATTTCGCAGTAACGCTCTTCGATCTCAATCCCGATGGCCTTGCGACCGAGGGACTTGGCGGCGACGAGTGTCGACCCGGAGCCCATGAAGGGGTCGAGGACGGTTCCCGTCATCATGCCGACCAGCCGAACCATGAGCGAGACTGGCTTCTCGTTAGGGTGCAACCGAAGATGGCTTGTGAACGCGAGGCCAGGAGCTGCATCCCGCCACACGTCTCCCCATCGCTTGCCTTTTGGCGAGATGTGGTGATCCGCGCGGTTGCTTCCGGTGCCTGCGTATTCGTGCGTCTTGCCGACGGGCGCGCCACGAGCGGCTACCAGTTTCCCGAAGAGCGCGATGTGCTCCGAGTCGCGGGCAACGGGCACCTCCGCAAAGCGGCCCTTGAGTTCGGCGTTCGAAGGCCACCAGACGACCCATTCGTCCGGGACGCGGCTCGCCTCGATACACAGCCGGATCAGGTTCTCGGGCCACCCGAAGACAGCGGCATTCGCCCACGAATTCAGCATCGCGGCATTGAGGACGGCGGTGTCCGTGGCGTAAGCATTCGTGCCATACGGCGGGTCCGTCATGATGACATCGGCCTCGGGCATCCACTCCCGGCAATCGCCGTGGTAGATCGTCACGAGGTTGTCCTGGTAGTAGGGAGTCATGCCTGTGGATCTGGATCTGCGAGTGTCGTCGCGTTGTCCAAGATCGCTGGAGGTTCGGACGACACGGTGGCGTGGGGCCCCGACCCGGCGGTGGCGGAGCCGCCGCGACGCACCATCTCCTCGAAGTACACGTTGGCGACCTGTCGGAGCCGCCGAACCTCATCAATCAGGGCTGCCACGTCGTCACGCCATGCCCGGACCTCGCCGTCGTCCGACTCGTTCCACTGCGACGCCCAGCGCATTTCGATGCCGTCTAGATCAATGGGCAACGGCTCGCCCCTCGGTTTCATGCCGCCCGAGCCCGGATATACCGCTGGATCTCGGACTCCCGGATGAAGGTGGAGCCGCGGACCTTGACGAAGCGGATGCGGCCGGCCTTCTGTTCGCGATAGAGTGTCCAGCGGCTGACCGCCAAGTAGTCCTCGGCGGCACGTTGGAGCGGGATCAGGCGATCGACCGTCACGCCGCGTCCAGGTGCGTGCGCTTGTGGTGACTCGGACACAGCCACACGACATCGAGTTGAGACTCGGGACCATAGCCGTGCGGGTGATGAGCCTGGGCCGGCATGTCCCCGCAGACGCCGCATGGCCCGCGAACCAACAGCCCCCTCTGGATCGCGACCCAGACCGCTCGATACGCGCGGTTCTGCTCAGGCGTGATGACTACCGGTTTGGTGAGGTGCGCCGCCCGCCTCCGTTGTTTCGCCCGCCTCTGGATCTCTCGATACTTCTCAGGGTGGCGCTGCTTGTACAGCTTCCCGTTGCGCGCCACGGTGGCCCGGTGGCAGGTCAGGCAGGCGGTCCACGGGCGGCCCCTATTCCGCTTGATCTTCGTGTTCTCCGGCGTCAGTTCGTGACCCTTCCGGCAGTGCGTCCTGTCCTTGCTCACCCTCCCGCCACCTCCCTGGCGGTGTCGGGGGGTCATGGGGTACGAGATGACCGGGCTACGCCCGGAGCGCGGGGCGCCAGATTGCCTCTTGACAATCTCTACGCTAGGGTAGATAGTATTGGCATGAAGACCTGCACCGCAACCAACAAGAACGGCAAGCCCTGTAAGCGGATCGGATACAACTGGCCGCAGATCGGCCGGGTGCTCTGCCCACCGCACGCGATGGCCCTGGCCACCAAGAAGACGGCCTGACCAATGGACCACGAGACTATCCACGCCAGAGTCCGGGGCCAGGGCTCGGCTCATCAAGACGCCATGTCGCCGGATCACGCCGGACGGACGGCCGTTCGGCTACGTCTGCACGAACTGCGGCCGCGAGCTGCGCGAGACCAAGACGGGCTGGTTCCGGCACACGGACATCCAGCGCGAGCGCGGCAACTGGTGACCCTGCCCGAAGCGGCGGCATCCCTCGGGGTGACCGCGGCAACGCTCCGTCAGCAGATCGCGAATGGGAAGCTACGCGCGGTGAAACGGGGCCGCGACTGGTGGGTGACGGCACGAGAGGTCGAGCGGTATCGAGCGGAGAACCGCCGGCGCTGAGGCTCACAACACCCCTTCGCTCATGGGTTCGTGGTTCCGGCTGGTTGCCCGGCTGCGCCGGGAGCCGCGAGGGCGGCCTTGAGAGCTTCGATTGCCTCGAACGGAACGAGGAAGTCGACGTATTCGCCGTCGAAGTTGTCGTCCGGCTCGGCCTTGTCCACGACGTTCTGCGCCGCCTCTCGGAGTCCCGGTGTCGGGGCCGAGCCTGCGGGCTCGGAGGCGCTGCGCGCGAGAACGGCGAGGCGGTTCACGGTGGCCTGCACCACCTTGTAGAAGGGTCCGTCCGCGCCCATGAACCGGGTGCCAGTGTCGGAGGCGTGATCCGCGTACCACGCATCCAGACCGACGCAGAGGTTCCGCTCGATGTCGGCGACCGTCTCCACGTCGAGTGCCGCAGGCACCCCGCCGGAGGCGGCCCCTGTTGACTCTGTGGAGGCGGGTAGGGCGGCACGGGAGACGACATCGAAGCCCTGCCGTCGCAGCAACCGAAGCGTGGTCTCCGCCTCCGCGCGATGCGTCGGACCGTCCAGCGTGCCGTACATCGCATCTGCAAGCGCGCTCAGGGCCGTCTCGGCGCTCTGGCGGTCTCCTGTCATGCCGCACCTACGATCAGGCGAGCGAGCAGGGCACCGACGCCGAGGCCGAGGACAAACCATTCAGCGCGCGGGTCGAGCCTCACTGTGGCCCGCCTTCGGTGGGAGTCGGCTGGGAGGAGTCAGGGTGGACGACGTTTCGATGGCCGACATCGACGCATGTCGGGCATACCGGATAGAACCGGCGTCGGCACTCGCTGCAGGCCCACATCGACCCATCCGCCGGGAGTCCGTGGAGTTCGCCCCGGAACGTGACAATCACGTTGTGCTCACAGTCCGGCGGCGCAGCCGCTCCCGGCCGCAGGCCGGGTTCCTTGACGTTCATCGCTCCTCCTCGGACTGCTTGTCTCGGTCCGCCCCTCCTTCGAGGACATCAGGGGGACCGGCTTCGGTGGAGTCGGCCCCCTGGAGGGCGGCCACCAGCGGGGTGAATGCCGCCTCATCGTACTCGGGCTGCCAGCCGTATCGCTCTAGGCCAAGGGCCGTTCGGAGGTCGCCCCACGCGGCGTTCACCAAGTCCTCGGAGCCGTATTGAGCACCGCCGCACATGGAACAATCGCCAGTCAGGTCATAGGCGTGGGCGACACCGGGCAGGTTCGTGCAGGGGTCGAAGTGGAGGTAGCGGTCGTGCGGCTCGCCGGGATGGTTGTCGCCGTTCAACGCGTCCCGGTTGCGCTCCAAGGCCGCGAGCATCCGCCACGCCACTTCCTCGATAGAGCGCGGCCCCGCCGCTCCGCCGTAGGCGGCTTCCTTCTCAGGCTCTACCGTCATGGCTGGGGTCCTCCTCATGCCGACTCCTTCTCACGCTCGGCCTCAAGACGGCGGAGCTCGGCGGCAATCTCAGCGTTGATGCCCGTCAGGCCGATGGCCCTCGGACGGTGGGGTTGCGGCGGCTTCACCTCGGCTGCCTTCGCTGCCTCGATACGCTCTCGCCGGTATTCCTTGTCGGCTTCGATGAGGGCGCCCAGCGGGTCCTCGGGATGGGCCAGCATGATGTTTGCGGACCACTGCGGGCCAGTCAGGTCATGGAGTTGGAGGATGGAGTCGAGCACCTGTCGCTGACGGGTAGACGGCGGACGTCGCTTGAGCAGGAGGAACGCCTCGAGGTCGGCTCGGCCGTCGTATCCAGGCAACGACTCGCGCGCTCTGTTCGGCTCGTTTTCTGCTTTGCTCGTCTCGTTTCTGTTAGGCATCGGTTCCGCACTGCCGTTCGCACTGCTCTCGCTATGCCATCTGGCTGCGGCTGCATTGCGGGCCGCATCTGAGCGGCGTCCCCGCTCGGCCTCCATGCCCTTCATCTGGTATCGGTGTCCAGCGAGGGTCGAGACGAGCGAACAGTCGACCAACCTAGCGAGTGGCCTAGGCTTCACGGAACGGGGCAGCTCGGGCGGAGTCGGCCACATCGGGTCCGCCGTCGCGAGGAGCCGGAGCCATGTGGCGAGCTGGGCGTCGTCGGCCCAGACCTCCGGGTAGTCCCGGATCAGGTCGTTGTAGTAGACCCGGACATACTTGCGGTCGTCGCTCATGCCGCCCGCTCCGCGAGGTCCAGCAGGTACTTGACCGTCGAGTAGTGGCGCCCTCCGAGCCGCAGCCCGATCTGATCGAGGGTCAGGTGGCTCTGTTGCCAGAGGCGTCGTGCCTCACGCGCGCGCGTCCGGGTGCAGGCGTTGTGGCGGCATCGACCGGACAGGCCGCATGGCCCGCGCTGCGCCTCCTCCTCGGCCTGACGCGCCGCCTCACGGGCGGCCTTGGTCCGCTCGACGTGCTGGCGGCTGATCTCGTTGGCGCGGGCGCGGTCGTTCGGTCCCGGTCCCCCGACGACCAACGAGCCGCCGAGCTTCGGTGAGCCGCCGTAGGCCGGCCCCTCGTCGACCTTGATGGGCTTGCCGTCGGAGTAGCCGATGGTGCGGAAGCTCATGCTGGGATTCCGAGCGTGATGGCCTCGGTCTCGAAGGCCGTGTTAGCGGCTGCCGCGTATTCCGGGACGAGCTCCGCGCCGATATAGTCGAAGCCGAGGGTCCGCGCGGCGAGCCCGATGGTCCCGAGGCCCGCGAAAGGGTCGACGACGGTGCAACCCGGATCAGTCCACGTCTCCACGATCCATGCGGCCGCGGCGAACGGGGTCAACGCGCGATGTTGGGTCTTCGCCCCTCCCTGACGAGGATCTCGTTGGAGCAACAGGTTCGATTGGAAGGCGTCGCCGATAGGTGCGCGACGGTGGCGCTCAACCTGGAGCCGCCCGTAGATGGCCCAGCCCTGCCAGAGGAATGGAACGACGCCGGGCCGGTTAGCTGCCCGGCGACGATATGCGGCCACCTCGATGCACACTCGTCGCGGCATTGGATGATCTCGGCGAGCAAGCATGGTCGAGGGTCCGCGGATGCAATGGCGCTTGGCAGGTAGCACATCCAGCACCTCCTCAACGTGGCGTGACCACGGGATCTCGTCGGCGTAGCCCTTCTCTGTCTCGACGAGTGTCTTTCCACCCTTGCGTCCGAGTCCCATGTGACTACCCGGCGAACGGACACCGAGCCCGCCACCAGCGGCCAGTCCATAGGGCGGATCCGTGATGACGACGGCTCGCTCCGGGTCGTACGTCCCCGGCAACACGTCCTGCCAGCGGCCGACGAGAACCGGCGTCACGCTGGTACCGCCCGGTCACAGGTTGTGCAGC
>Ga0207652_10000449_pt1 | contig 42477 bp, 40 predicted proteins | sample KBSC63BmetaG_FD_184334 | JGI IMG/M metagenome (GOLD analysis project Ga0207652, IMG submission 184334) | Corn rhizosphere microbial communities from Kellogg Biological Station, Michigan, USA - KBS C6-3B metaG (SPAdes) (version 2) | ecosystem: Host-associated > Plants > Roots > Rhizosphere ...
GCGCTCCATCGCGTACTACATAGACAATCAGGCCATTCGCGCCGCATCGCAGGACTGGTCCGGTCAGGAGGAATATCTCCGCGCGCAGGACGACTTCACGGATGCCCTCGCGGCCGATCCCGCGAATCCCGGCGCGCTCCGGCACATGTACATGCTGCTGGCGGACCGGCAGCGCTGGGCGGAGCTGGAGGAGGTGTCGCGCAACCGCATTGCGCGGGACTCCACCGATGCCTGGGCGTGGCTGGCCCACGGCCTCGCCGCGCATCGCCTGGGCGACGAGCGGGCATCGGCCCGCGCGTTCAACACGGCACTCGCGCGCCTGCCGGATACGGAGCGCCAATACTTCCAGCATCTGAGCCGCATCCTCACGAGCGAGGATTCCGCGCAGGTCGCGCATCTGCCGGATGCCGAGCATGTCAACCTGCGACAGCGGTACTGGTTGATGTCCGATCCGCTCTGGTCCACGGGGCAGAATACCAACCGGCTCGAGTATCTGAGCCGCCTCGTGTACGCAGAGCTCCGCTTCTCCGTGCCCGAGTTCGGCATTCGTGGCGCCGACACCGAGCGCGGCGACGTGCTCGTCCGCTACGGACCGCCGCCGGCGATCATCTCCTTCCCACCCGATCCCACGGAACGCGACGATCATCGCCCGCAGGTGCTCTGGTGGTATTCCACGACCGAAGCGTTCCTGTTCCGCCAGCTCCCCGGCTACGGCGTGGCGACGCTCGAACCCCAGGACCTGCGGCAGTTGCGCCGGCTGCGTGACACCATTCCCGTGGCGTGGCGCGACGCCGGCGATGCCGCGGCGCCGGACTCCATAGAGGTGCAGACGGCTCGCTTTCGTGCCCGGGGCGACTCGAGCGATGTCTATGTGGCGGCGAGCATTCCTGTCTCGCGTCTGGGCCGCGGTGTGGATCTCGCCCGCGGCGCGCTGCGCGTCAATTTCGACGCGTACACGTGGCGTGCTGAACCCGTGATTCGCGACTCCATACGCGAGCGAATTACATTCGGTGGGCGCGATACGAACGAAGCGCGCACCTGGTCGCCGCGCATCGCGCCGGGCACCTACCTGTTTCGCGTGGAAGCGCTGCAGCCCGATGCCATGCGCGGGGCGCGCGCCGCCGGCCAGCTCGATATCGCGCCGGTGAAGGGATTCGGCATGAGCGACGTGCTCGTGGCGCGGCGCATCACGCCGCGCGCTGGTGGAAGTCCGGATCGCTGGACCGATTTCGACATCGCACCGAGCTTCGGCCTCGTGCATCGGCGCGTACCATTCGGCATGCTCTGGGAGAGCTATGACCTGGCCGCGAAGAATGGGAGAGACGACTACACCGTGCGCATCACCGTGAAACAGCTTCGCGGTGGCGGCATCGGCAGCTTCATCGCGAAGATCGTCGGCGGCGTGGCGAGCGCCATCGGCATCTCCGACGGTGGTCAGGGCACGGTCTCGCTCGCGTTTCCGCGTCGCGTGCCGGCACAGGCTGCGCTCGTGGATTACATCACACTCGACCTCGGTGCCGCGCCGCCCGGTCCCTATCTCCTCTCCGTCAGCGTCACCGACAACAACAGCGACCGGCACGTGGTGCGCGAGAGCCCGATCACGGTCATCGAGTGACGGCTGGCGATCGCACATCGGATTACGACTTCGCCCTTCCGGAGGGGCGGATTGCGCAGCGCCCGCTCGACCGGCGCGACGAGAGCCGCCTCATGATCGTGGAGCGCGACACGGGACGCATCACGCACGGCCGGTTTCGCGACATCGAGGGGCTTCCGGCACCGGGGGACGCGCTGGTGCTCAACACGACGAGGGTATTTCGCGCGCGACTGCTCGGCCGGCGCGACTCGGGCGCGACCGGCGAAGTGCTGCTGCTCCGCTCACACGGCAACGATGAGTACGAGGCGCTGGTGCACCCGGGCGGAAAACTCAGGCCGGGGCGTACGCTGCACATCGCGCCGGGCTTCGACGTGGACGTGCTGCACGTGACCGACCGTCGCACGCGCACGGTGAAGCTGCGCGCGGCGGACGGTGACGTTTCCGGAGCGATCGAGCGGCACGGACACGTGCCGTTGCCGCCGTACATCGCGCGCGGCGACACCGCGGCCGACGCCGAACGCTACCAGACCGTGTATGCGTGCGAACCCGGCTCGGCGGCCGCACCCACGGCCGGGCTGCATTTCACGCCGGAGCTGCTGGCGCGCATCCAGGCGCGCGGAGTGCGGCGCGTGGACGTGCTGCTCCACGTGGGCGCGGGAACGTTCAAGCCCGTGGAGGTGGAGGACCCGGCGCGCCACCTGATGCACGAGGAGTCCATCGTGGTGACGGCGAGTGCGGCGCGCGCGCTCGACGAGACCCGTGCCGGCGGCGGCCGCATCTGGGCGGTGGGGACAACCAGCGCGCGGACGCTGGAAAGCGCGGTTCGCGCGGATGGCACGTTCGCTGCCGTGGAGGGGGAGACCCGGCTGTTCATCCGGCCCGGCTATCGCCTGCGCGCCGTGGACAAGCTCATCACGAATTTCCATCTTCCCCGCTCCACGCTCATCATGCTCGTCGCGGCCGTCGCGGGATTCGATCTCACCATGCGCGCCTACCGTGAGGCCGTCGCGGCAGGATACCGCTTCTATTCGTACGGCGACGCGATGGTGATCCTCTGACGCGTGCGCCGCGCGCCGCACGACCCCGTGACCGCATGTCCGACGAATCGTTCGCCTTTACCGTCCACGCCGAGTGCAGCGCCGCGCGCACCGGTGTCTTCACCACGCCGCACGGCGAGGTGGAAACGCCGGCATTCATGCCGGTGGGCACGAACGCCACGGTGAAAACGCTGGACCCCGGCGAGGTGCGGGCGGCGGGCGCCCGGATGATTCTCGCGAACGCGTATCATCTGCATCTGCGGCCCGGCGAAGCTGTCGTGCGGGCGATGGGGGGGCTGCACCACTTCATGGGATGGGACGGCCCGATTCTCACCGATTCGGGCGGCTTTCAGGTGTTCTCCCTCGAAGGACTGCGAACGGTGAGTGAAGAAGGCGTGGAGTTTCGCAGCCATGTGGACGGCTCCCGCCGCTTCTTCACTCCCGAAGGGGTGATTGCCATTCAGCAGGCGCTGGGCGCGGATGTGATCATGCAGTTCGATCACGTGATCCCGGGCCAGTCGGATCATGCGACGGCGAAGGACGCGAGCGAGCGGAGCCTCAGGTGGCTGGAGCGGGCGCGAAATGCGGCGGCCGAAGGCGGACGCGCGCCCCAGGCGCTCTTCCCCATTGTCCAGGGGGGCATTCACGCCGATCTTCGCCGCGACGCCGCGTGCGCCATCGTCGGCATGGGGGACTGGCGCGGATATGCCGTCGGTGGCCTCTCCGTGGGCGAGGCGAAGCCGGACATGTACGAGATGCTGGACGTCGTGAACGAGGCGCTGCCGCGCTCGCATCCGCGCTATCTCATGGGCGTCGGATTTCCGGCTGATCTCATTGAGGCGGTACGGCGCGGCATCGATCTCTTCGACTGCGTCGCGCCCACGCGCATGGGCCGGACCGGCACCGCGTTCACGAGCGACGGCCGGCTCAATGTGCGCAATGCGCGCCTGCGCCTGGACCCCCGGCCGGTCGACGAGACGTGTGACTGCTCCACGTGCCTCCGCTTCAGCCGCGCATACCTCCGGCATCTGTTCGCGGCCGATGAAGTCCTGGGACTCCGCCTTCTCTCCCTGCACAATGTACATTTCCTGGGTGCCCTCATGCGCCAGACGCGCGCCGCGATCGCGGGAGGGACGTTCGACGCGTGGAGCCGCGACTGGCTCGCCCGTCATCACTCCGCATCCGTCTCGGTGCCATGACCGCCTTCTCTCCATTCCTGCTCCATGTCATCCAGGCGCCGTCCGGCGGCCTCAATGGCCTCACCGGCATCGCGCTGCAAATCGGTTTCATCTTTCTGCTCTTCTGGGTGATCATCATCCGCCCGCAGCAGAAGCAGAAGCGGCAGCACGAGCAGGCGCTGCGTGATCTCAAGAAGGGAGACGAGATCGTCACCTCCGGCGGCATCGTGGCCGAGGTGATCTACATCAAGGAAACCGTCAAGGACGGGACGCCCACGCAGACCATGGAGGACCGCATCACGATCAAGTCCGCCGAGTCGCGCATGGTGGTCGAGCGCGGGCGCATCGCGCGCGTCGTGACGAGAGCGTCACAGGCGAGTCCCGCGGCGTGAGCCTGCTCGACATTCACGTGCTCGGCTCGCCCGTGCTCCGGCAGGAGACACGGCCCATCGACACGATCACGGATGATCTGCGCCGTCTCGTGGACGACATGTTCGAGACGATGTACGCGGCGCGCGGCATCGGCCTGGCCGCCAACCAGGTGGGACGGCTGGAGCGGCTGACCGTCGTGGACGTGGACAATGCACCACTCGTCGTGATCAACCCCAGCATCCTGCAGGCGGAAGGCCGGCAGAAGGGTGAGGAAGGGTGTCTCTCGATCCCCGAGATCTACGGGGACGTGGAGCGCGCACAGCGTGTCCTGGTGCGGGCACAGGACATCACTGGCGCGCCATATGAGGTGGATGCCACGGATCTCCTCGCGCGCTGTCTGCAGCACGAGATCGATCATCTGCACGGGCGGCTGTTCATTGACTATCTCAGCGTGGTGAAGCGGCGCGCCGCGCTCGCGAAATGGGACAAGCAGCGCCAGGGTGATCGCTCGCTCGTTCGGACCATTGAACCGGAGAAGGAAGGCAGCCGCCGCCGTTCGGACGAGGAGCTCTAGTGCGCGTCCTGTTCTGGGGCACGTCCGATTTTGCCGTCCCATCGCTCCGGGCGCTCCTCGGAGAGGGGTTCGAGGTGATCGGTGTGATCACGCCCCCGGATCAGCTCGCGGGTCGGGCGCACGCCGAGCTGATCCTGCCGCCGGTGAAGGCCGTGGCCGACGCCGAGGGGCTTCCCGTCCTGCAGCCGGAGCGTCCCCGCGGCGAGCTGCTGCACCACGAGATCGCCACCTGGGCGCCCGACATCTCGGTCGTCGCCTCGTACGGTCACATTCTGCCCCGCGAGCTCCTCGAGCTTCCGCCCATGGGCACGATCAACGTGCACGCATCGCTGCTGCCGCGGCTGCGTGGTGCATCCCCCATCCAGGCAGCGATCCGCGATGGCTTCGTCGAAACGGGCGTCACGATCATGCGCATGGTAGCCGCACTCGATGCGGGGCCGATCATCCTGCAGGCGCGCACGCCAATCGCTGCCGATGAGACCTACGGGGAACTCGAGCTGCGGCTCTCGGAGCTGGGCGCACTCGCGCTCATTGAGGCCCTCACGCTGCTCTCGCTCGGCCAGGCCAGCGAGCACCCGCAGGATGAGGCCGCGGTGACGTACGCGGGCAGGATCACCCGCGAGATGGCGCGCATCTCCTGGAACGATGGCTGCGGCGCCGTCGCGCGGCTCATTCGGGCGTACGACCCGAAGCCGGGCGCGTACTCCTCCCTGCGGGGCTCGCTGGTGAAGCTGTATGGCGCCATCGAGAGCGAAGCCATGACCGACGCGGGGCGCCCGCTGCCCGGCCAGATCCTCGCGCTCGATACCGCCGGGATGCTCGTCGCCTGCGCCGAGGGCACTGTGCGCGTGACGGAGGCGCACCCGGCGGGCCGGAAGCGCATGAGCGTGAACGAATGGGCGCGTGGCCGCGGTGTCGCGGTCGGGGATCTGCTCGAATGACGTCAGCAGGCAATGGGCGACAGGACGCGGGCCACGACCCCATGTCCCGCTCCCCGTTGCCCGTCCCGGTCCTTCACGCTGTCACCACCGACGAGATCCTGTTGCAGCCGGACTTCCTGCACCGCGCGCGCGGCGTGATGGAGGCCGTTGGTGCGCGCGGGGCACTGCACGTGCGCGCGTATCGCATTGGCTCGGCCCGCCTGTTCGAACTCGCCTGCGCGCTCGTGCCCGTGCAGGATCGCACCGGCGCCTGGCTCGTGGTGAATGACCGTTTCGACATCGCCATGGCGGCCGGCGCCCGGGGCGCGCAGCTCACGACACGTTCCGTGCTCGTGGCCGATGCGCGTCGCGCGGCCGCTGCGCTGCGGCTCGGCGCGAGTGTGCACAGCGCGCACCAGGCTGGCGCCGCCGCGCAGGCGGACTGGATCGTGGCCGGCCACGTCTATGAGACCTCGTCGCACGACAGCGTTCCCGGCCGTGGCGTGCAGCTCATTCGCGAGGTTGTCGCGGCCACGTCGCTTCCGTGCATCGCGATCGGCGGCGTGCGGCCCTGGCACGTGGCCGCGCTGCGCGACGCCGGTGCGTGGGGCGTGGCCGCGATCAGAGGGATCTGGAGCGCCAGCGATGCCGAACGCGCCGCCATTGAGTATCTTTCGGCGCATGAGCGCTGGCACAGTTCATAGGAGCAGCATCACGCCAGTGGTGAACGGGGAACCGAAGGCCATGGCCGCCGGCTCGACCGTCGCGGATCTGCTGTGCGAGCTCGGACTCGACCCGCGCCTGGTAGTGGTTGAACACAACCGCACGATTCTTCGCGATCGCACCACGTATGCCGCACAACCGCTCGCGTCCGGTGACACGATAGAGATCGTGCACTTTGTTGGAGGAGGGTGACGTGACGACGGTAGTTGCGCCGGCACTGGATTCGCCGCTGGTGATCGGCGGCCGTGAATTCCACTCGCGGCTGCTCGTGGGCACCGGCAAGTATGCGACGAATGACGACATGACGCGCGCGATCGAGGCGTCGGGCGCGGAGATCGTCACGGTGGCCGTGCGCCGCGTGAATCTGCAGCGGTCGAACGACGAGGGCATTCTCCACCACCTCGATCCCTCGCGGTATTTCCTTCTCGCCAATACCGCGGGATGCTATACGGCGGACGACGCCGTGCGGTACGCGCGGCTCGGACGGGCCGCGGGATTCAACGAGTGGGTCAAGCTCGAGGTGATCGGTGATCCGCAGACGCTGCTCCCGGACACGACCGGGCTGCTCGACGCCACGCGCACGCTCGCGGCGGATGGATTCAAGGTGCTCGCCTATACCAACGATGACCTCATCACCGCGCTGCGACTCGAGGATGCCGGAGCCGCATGTGTGATGCCGCTCGCATCTCCCATCGGTTCCGGACTCGGTCTTCTCAATCCCTTTTCGATTCGCACGATCAAGAGCCGGTTGACCGTACCCGTGATCGTGGACGCGGGTGTCGGCACCGCATCCGATGCATGCGTGACCATGGAACAGGGCGTGGACGGCATTCTCATGAACACGGCGCTCGCCGCGGCCGCGGACCCGGTGCGGATGGCCACGGCCATGCGGCTGGCGGTGGAAGCGGGCCGCCTCGCATATCTGGCCGGCCGCATGCCGCGGCGCGAGATCGCCGTCCCGTCGTCCCCCACGGCGGGCATGCTCGAATGACGGACTCGCGGTCGCAGATGGCGCGCACGTCGCATGATCTGAGCAGCGTCACCGAATCGCGGCGCGCCGCGGCCGACATGTGCGCCGATCTGCGTCGTGGCGAGCGGCTCGACGCGGTGTTCGAGGCGCGTGGCGCTCATCTCGACGCGCGCGACCGGCGCTGGACGCAGGAGCTGGTGTATGGCATGCTCCGTCGTCGCGCCGTGCTGGATGCATACCTGGATGCGCGCGTGCGCGGCGGCCTCGTGCGCCTCGATCCGGATCTCATCGACCTGTTGCGGCTCGGCACGGACCAGTTGCTGTTCATGAACAGCGTCCCCGCGTATGCGGCCATTGCGCAGACAGTGGAGCTGGCCAAGCAACGGCATGGCATGGGTGCCAGCAAACTCGCCAACGCGGTGCTGCGGCGCATGGATCGCGAGCGCGACGCGCTGGAGTTGCCGGGGAGCGGCGATCCGGTGGATCTCCTGGCGCTGCGGCACTCGCATCCGCGCTGGCTCGTGGCGCGCTGGGTGGCGCGCTGGGGCGCGCAGGACACCGAGCGGCTGCTCGAAGCGAACAACATGGAGGCGCCCACGGTGCTGCGCCCGTTCGGTATCGTGCGCGAGCAGCTCGAGGCCACCCTCGAATCGGCGGGCGTGCATGTGGAAGACGCGCCACTCGTGTCCGACAGCCTGCAGCTCACGGGTGGCACCTCGCTCGTGGAGCTTGGCGCATATCGCAAGGGGCTGTTCTTCGTGCAGGACCCGGCCGCGACGCTCGTGACGCGCTACGCAGCCGTGCCGGCGGGCGGTGTGGTCATTGATCTGTGCGCCGCGCCGGGCGGCAAGGCGCTCGAGCTCTCGCGCACGGCGGGCACTGTGCTGGCGGTGGATCGCTCGCTCGTGCGCCTCGAACGCCTTGTGGACAACGTGCGCCGGCTCGAGGCGCGCAACGTCCGCCCGGTGGTCGCCGATGCCCGGCACGCCGCACTGCAGGCCGTGGATGCGGTGCTCGTGGATGCCCCGTGCACCGGCACGGGTACCTTCCGCAGGCACCCCGATGCGCGCTGGCGCCTCAAGGTGTCCGACCTGGCGGTGATGGGCGCGCTGCAGCGCAGCATCCTGCGTGCGGGCGCTGACCTCGTACGCCCGGGCGGGCTGCTCATCTACTCGACCTGCTCGCTCGAGCCGGAGGAGAACGACGCGCAGCTCGAGAGCTTCCTCGCCGAGCACGATGCCTTCAGACTCGAACCACCGGCTGCCGGCACGGTGCCGGAGACGGTGCTCGATGCCGGCCGCCTGCGCGTACTGCCACAGCGCCATGGAACCGACGGCGCCTTCGCGGCGCGCCTGCGGAGAGCAGCCGCGTGAACAGCGAGCGGCTCGCGCGCGGCTCGGGTCCGTACCTGCTCTCGGGCATCGGCGGCCTCGCGCTGGCCTGGCTCGTGGTGGCCGTGTTCATCTTTCCGGGCGGCGCCGTAGCGTCGAGCGATGTCATCGTGCCGAATGTCACCGGCATGTCCTACGCGGACGCCGCCGCCCGGCTCAAGACCGCCGGACTGGCGGCGGACAGGGGAGAGCAGCGCTATTCCAGCACGATCCCCGCGGGCGCGGTGCTCGATCAGACGCCCGATCCGGGCAGTTCGGCCGCCAAGGGCGCGTCGGTGCTGCTCGATCTCAGCCGGGGTGAGCAGCAGGTGGCGGTGCCGCGCGTCACCGGGCTGTCGCGCGACCAGGCGCAGCGCGCGCTCGAAGACGCGGGCCTCGAGGTTGGCGAGGTGACGAACGCCACGAGCGATGCGCCGTATGGCCAGGTGCTCACCAGCACGCCGGCATCCGGCACCCAGGTGAGCGTCCCATCGCCGGTGAATCTCAGCGTGAGCGCGGGTCCGCCCGACCTGACCGTGCCCGACGTCGTGGGGCAGGACTATGCCCAGGCGCGTGTGCTGCTCGGACAGCTTGGCTTCGTGATCGGAAAGGTGACGACGGATACCGCGAGCGCGCTGGCGCCGAACACCGTGGTGTCGCAGTCTCCGGCCGCCAGCAGCGCCGCGCACGCCGGAACGACGATCACGCTCACCATCTCCGGTCGCCCATGACGATGCGCATCGCGCCGTCGATTCTGAGCGCCAACTTCGCCCATCTCGCCAGCGACATCACCATGATCGAATCGGCGGGCGCCGACTGGGTGCACGTGGACGTGATGGACGGCCGCTTCGTCCCCAATCTGACCTTCGGCGCCAAGGTGATCGAGACGCTGCGCGGGATCACGGAGCTGCCGCTCGATGTGCACATGATGGTCGTGGAACCGGAGAAGTACTTCGACACGTTTGCCGCGGCGGGTGCGGCGACGCTCACGCTGCATGCGGAAGTCGCGCCGCATCTGCATCGCCAGATCGGTCGGATCAAGGAGCTGGGATGCCTGGCGGGCGTCGCGGTCAACCCGTCCACACCGCTGGAGATGGTGCGCGATGTCGCCGGCGATCTGGACCTGCTGCTCATCATGTCCGTGAATCCGGGGTTTGGCGGCCAGTCGTTCATTGCGCACTCGCTCCCCAAATTGCGGCAGGCGCGTGCCCTGCTCGACGCCGCGGGCAGCCACGCCGTCCTCGAGGTGGATGGCGGGATCAATCGCGACACGATCACGTCGGTCTGGCGTGCCGGCGCGGACGCCGTGGTGGCGGGACACGCCGTGTTCGGCGCCCCCGATCCGACGGTGGAGATCGCGACGCTCAGGCAACTCTGCATGGAGACGGCATGACGGTCAGACAGCAGTGGTCCATCGTGGGATTGATCGTACTCGTGGCAGCGGGTGTGCTGTTCGCGGCCACCCGCATCATGGGCGATGAGCTGTTTCCCGTGTCGGTGGGATCGCGCGCGCCGGATTTTCACGCGCAGACGATGGCCACGTCGCCCGTCACGCGGTCGCTCAGGGATTATCGCGGCCAGGTCGTCCTGCTCAACATCTGGGCAACGTGGTGCGCGCCCTGCCGCGTCGAGATGCCGGGCATCGAGAAGCTCCAGCGCTCGCTGGGGCCTGATGGGCTCAGGATCGTCGCGGTCAGCATTGACGATCCCGGCAACGAGCAGGGCATTCGTGATTTCGCGCGCCAGTACGGTCTGTCGTTCGAGATCCTGCATGACGAAACCGGGGCCATCAAGACGCGCTATCAGACCACCGGCGTGCCGGAAACATTCATCATCGGGCGCGACGGTGTGATCCGGAAGAAGGTGATTGGCGCCACCGAGTGGGACTCGGACGCCAACCGCGCGCTCATCCAGTCACTGCTCCGCGAACCGGCAAGCTGAATGCCGCAACCCGTACCGGTGCGCGTGCGCTCGTGGAAGCAGCGGCTTCGCGCGGCGGTCCTGGAGGGATGGCCGCTCAAGCTCGCGGCGATTTTCTTCGCACTCGTGCTCTGGCTCGTCGTGAGCGCGGAGGAGCCCACTGAAGAATGGGTGGACGTGCGGCTGGCGCTCATCATGGATTCGACCGTCGCGTTGCGCGACAGCCTGCCCAGCGTGCAGGCGCTCGTGGTGGGACGCGGGCGCGATCTGCTCAAGCTGTACGCGGAGACGCCGGTCATTCGCCGCGTCGTCGGGCGGGATACGCCGGAGTCGGTCGTCTTCGATCTGCGCCCCAACGAAGTGGACGTGCCGAGCAACATCGACGCGCGCGTGCGCGACATACGGCCCCGCCAGGTGGAGCTGAAGTTCGCCGTCGCCGACTCCCGCTACGTGCCGGTGCGTCTGGCGCTCGACGTCGTGGCGGACAGCGGCGTGCGCCTGACCGGCCCACCGCGCGCCGATCCCGACAGCGTGCTGGTGCGCGGCCCGCGCAACGCCGTGCATGACATCGTGGAGGTCCGCACGGTGCGACAGCGGCTGGTGGTGCACGACACGCTCTCGTACGCCGTGCCGCTCGACACCGCCGGGCTTGGCGTCCACGTGATGCCGGACGCCGTGCGCATCCGCACGCCCATTACGTCCATTCACCCGGCGCGCGACACATCGGAGCGGTGACCACCATCCTCGGCGTCGAGACCTCGTGTGACGAGACGTCCGCGGCGGTGCTCGAGGCCCGGGGCGACGCGGTGACGCTGCGCTCCCTCGTCATCCTGTCGCAGGATGTCCATCGCGTGTTCGGAGGCGTCGTGCCCGAAATCGCATCGCGTGCGCATCTGACGGCCATCGTTCCCGTGGTGGCGCGCGCGCTCGGCGATGCCCGCATCACGGTGGAGGCACTGGATGCCGTCGCGGTCACCCATGCCCCCGGGCTCGTTGGCGCGCTGCTGGTGGGTTTGAGTTTCGGCAAGGCGTACGCCTTTGCGCGAGGAATCCCCGTCGTCGGCGTGCATCACATGGAAGGGCATTTGTTCGCGACAGCGCTCGAGCATCCGGATGCGGTTCCCCCGTTCACCGCGCTGCTCGTGTCGGGTGGTCACACCATGCTGCTCGATGTCGAAGCCTGGGGCCGCTACCGCCTGCTCGGCGCGACGCGTGATGATGCCGCCGGCGAAGCGTTTGACAAGGTGGCCAAGCTGCTCGGGCTTCCCTACCCGGGCGGACCGTCCCTCGAGCGACTCGCGCGCGCGGGCACGCCGGAGCGCTACCGATTCACGCGCCCCATGCTGCGCGCGAACCAGCGCCCGGACGATCCGGAGTACTACGACGTGTCGTTCAGCGGGCTCAAGACGGCGGTGCTGCTCACCGTGCGCAAGACACCGGACCTGGATGCCGAACGCGCGCACATTGCGCGCGGCTTTCAGGACGCGCTCATTGACACGCTCGTCGCCAAGACGGCCCGGGCCGTCGCCCGCTTCGGGCGCACCCGGGTCGTACTGGGCGGCGGTGTAGCCTGCAACCAGACGCTCGTGGACACCATGCGCACACGACTGGCGGACGATGGCGTCGCTGTCTATGCTCCATCAGCCCGGCTGGCGACGGACAACGCGGCAATGATCGCCCGCGCCGGCCTCTTTCACTTCGCGCGGGGCGAACTGGCCCCGCTCGACCTCAACGCGTATGCTGCCGCGCCATTGCCCGGACTCGTGACTGCATGATCGTTCATCACCCCTTCGTCGTCCACTTCGGTCGCTTTGCCTTCACCGGATTCGGCATCGCGGTGCTGCTGGCGTTCGCCATCGCGCAGGTGATCTGCCAGCGCGAGCTGGCGCGCCGCGGCCATGACCCCGAACCGATTGGTGATCTGATCTTCGCCGCCGTCATTGGCGGCCTGCTGGGCGCGAAGATCTACTACGTGATCCTGATGCAGGACATCACGATGCTGTGGAGCCGCGCCGGCTTCGTGTTCTGGGGCGGACTGATCGGCGGCACCATTGCGGTGGCCCTCGTCGTCTGGCGCCGGAAGCTGAATCTGTGGCGCATTGCGGACGTCGCGGGCATCGGGATCGCGGCGGCGTATTCCATTGGTCGCACCGGATGCTGGGCCGTGGGCGATGATTATGGACGCCCATGGAATTCCATCTTCGCCGTGAGCTTTCCCGATGGATCGCCACCGTCCACGGCGGGCAACATGCACGCGATGTTCGGAACGCCCATTCCGGCGGGAGCAACGGCGAGCACCGTGCTCTCGGTCTATCCCACGCAGTTGCTCGAGGTCACACTCGGCTTCGTCATGTTCCTCATCCTCTGGCGGCTGCGCGATCACAAGCATGCGGAGGGGTGGTTGTTCGGCATGTACATGGTGCTCGCCGGCATTGAGCGCTTCCTGGTGGAATTCCTGCGCGCCAAGGACGACCGGTTCTTCGGTGGCCTGACCATGGCACAGCTCTTCGCGCTCGCGTTCATCGTGGCCGGCTTCGTCTGGATGAACGCGCGCCGCACCGTCCGCGAGAACGCGCCCGGTATCTACGCGAAGGCCGCCTGAGGCGATTGCGTCGCGCACTAGCGGAGATCAAGTGCCAGTCCTGATTGTCGTGCTGCTGCTCGCGCTGCTGCCCGTGCCGGCCGTCGCGGGCCAGGCGGCAGATACCGCGATGTCCGATGTGCACGCCGCGCACCCCTTCACCGTGCACGATCTCGTGATGCTGGATCGTGTGAGCGACCCCCGCATGTCACCGGATGGCCGCTACGCCGCGTTCTCGGTGCGCAGTACCGATTACGCGGCGAACAGGGGCGTCACCGCCATTTACGTGGAGGATCTCCGCGGCGATGCCGAACCCGTGAAGGTGGTCGCTGCCGGCTCTTCGGCGCGCTGGTCCGCGGATGGACGCAGTCTCTATTTCCTGGCGCCGGCCAGCGACGTGGAGCAGTTGTGGCGCGTGGATCTCGCCAGCGCGAACGGCCCGGATCTCGGCGCGCACAGCACACCTGTCCAGGTCACGCACGCGTCGCTCGATGTGAACGACTACCTGCTCTCTCCCGATGGCCGGCGCGTGCTCCTGTCGTATTCGGTGAACACCGATTGCGCGACGCTCGCCTGCACGATGCAGCGGCTCGACGCCCGCGAACGCGACAAGGCCAGCGGCACGCTCTACCGCAGGCTGTTCGTGCGACACTGGGACACCTGGGCGGATGGCCGGCGCAACCAGCTCTTTGTCGCCGCGTTTGACCAGAGCGGACAGGTGCCCGCCGAGCCGACACTGCTGAGCCGCGGCATCGACGGCGACGTCCCGAGCAGGCCGTTCGGTGACCTGAGCGAGGTCGCGTTCGCGCCGGATGGCCGGACCGTGTACTTCGGCGTCCGCATCGCCGGCACTACCGAGCCGTGGTCAACCAACTTCGACGTGTACAGTGTGCCGGCGGACGGCTCCGCCGCGCCGCGCAACCTCACCGCCGCCAACAAGGCGTGGGACGCGTATCCGGTGCCGTCACCCGATGGCAGGACGCTCTATTACCTGGCAATGAAGACGCCGGGCTTCGAGTCCGACCGCTTTGCGATCATGGCCATGGACCTCGCCACGGGCGCGAAGCACGAGGTGGATCCGAAGTGGGATCGCTCGCCTGGCGGTTTGTCCATCTCGGCCGACGGCAAGACCCTGTACGCCACGGCCGATGACGAGGGGCAGCACGCGCTGTTCGCGATCGCGGCCGCAACCGGCGCGGTCACCAGGCTGGTTGGTGACGGTACGGTGAGCGGGTATTCGCTGGCCAACGGCACGCTCCTCCTCGCGCGCGATGATCTCAGGCATCCGGCAGACCTGTACACGCTCGACCTGCACGCGAAGGGATCGCGCCACGACGCGCTGAAGCAGGTCACGCACTTCAACGCGACCGACCTCGCCAATGCCAGGATGGGCGACGTCGAATTCTTCACCTTCAAGGGCTGGCACGACGCGACCGTGCAGGGATACGTGGTGCGGCCGGTCGGATTCCAGCCGGGACGGAAATACCCCGTTGCCTTCATCATCCACGGCGGCCCGCAGGGCGCCATGGACAACGGCTGGAGCTATCGCTGGAATCCGCAGACGTACGCAGGCCAGGGCTTCGCCGTGGTGACGATCAACTTCCACGGATCCACCGGCTTCGGCCAGGCCTTCACCAACTCCATCTCGGGCGACTGGGGCGGGAAACCACTTGCCGATCTGAAACGCGGCTGGGCGGCGGCGCTGAGCCGGTACCCGTTTCTCGACGGCACTCGCGCCTGCGCGCTCGGCGCCAGCTACGGCGGCTACATGGTCTACTGGATGGCCGGCGTGTGGAACCAGCCGTGGAAATGCCTCGTGGATCACGACGGCGTATTCGACACCCGTGCGATGTACTACGACACGGACGAGCTCTGGTTCGAGGAGCACGAGAACGGCGGGACGCAGTACGAGCACCCGGCGAACTACGAGCAGTTCAATCCGCTGGACCACGTGAAGGACTGGCGCGTGCCGATGCTCGTAGTGCACAGCGGCCACGATTTCCGCATTCCGATCACGCAGGGACTCGGTGCGTTCACCGCGCTGCAGCGCCGTGGCATTCCCAGCGAATTCCTCACCTTCCCCGACGAGAATCACTGGGTGCTGAAGCCGCAGAACAGCGTGCAGTGGCACGACACGGTGAATGCGTGGCTGAAGAAATGGACGTCCGGGAATACGGCGGCGGCAGCAGTGCCGGGTCCGGCACGGAAACGCCGGTAGCCGCGCTCGCGCTTCGTGCCCGCCGGGCGCATCATGCGCGCGGCCCGAATCAATGGCGAACCGGGCTTCATCGTGTACGTAAGCGGCCGACCGCTCGCGGCGATGATCCTCCACCTTCGCGGCGAGCAGATCCACACGATCTACGCCATCGGCAATCCGGAGAAGCTGCAGACCGTACCCCAGCTGCACTAGCCCGGCGATACGGAAGTGTGCGGCCCGCGCCGAGGCGGAACAACGCGCGCCTCGGCGCAACCGCGGGCCACGGGCCGGCCCACGGAACTCGGGCTGCGACCAGGCAATTTGTAATGACTTCCTCGGATCCCGCGCAGTTCATCGCGGGTGCGCGCACACGCGCCGAACTCTCTTCCCGGAGGCAGTCATGAAGTCGCGTACCGTGTTTGTCGCCACCGTCCTCCCGGCTCTCCTTCTCGCCACAGCCTGTCACGACGAACCGGTCGAGCCGAAGAGCGCCTCACCCAGCGCCAGTGTCACCCCACGACCCGACGCACAGACGAACGAGGCCGGCTCCGGTGCGGCCGTCGCCATGTACCGTGTCGACCTCGCGCCGCTGAACAATTCCGGAGTCCACGGCACCGCGACGCTGGCGGTTCGCGGCACCGATCTTGTCGTTCAACTGCAGGCGGTTGGACACATCCCCGACCTGCAGCACGTGCAGCACATCCACGGTTTCACCGATGGGACGGACGCAACCTGCCCGCCACCGTCCGCGGCCGGCGACGACGGTGTCCTCACGTTTGCCGAAGGACTTCCGTTCTATGGACCGGTCCAGCTCAACCTCACTCCCTTTCCCACGCCAACCAACACGGCGGGCTCCATCCAGTACCACGCGTCATTCGCATCCGCCGATCTGGCCTTCAGCCCGTCCGATCTCGAGCTGAAGACGATGGTGCTGCATGGTGCCTTCGTCGCTGGTACGTACGTCCCCTCGCTCCCGGTCGCGTGCGGCCTGGTGGAGCGTGTGAACTGATCGGACGCGATCCCGTGCGCGCACCCGGTCAGGGGTGCGCGCCGGCCAGCGCCGTCCATTCACCCATGATTGTCATATCTTGACAATCAAGATGAGGAACCCTATCGTCTCCCGCACCACCAGCCGGGAGCGATCGTGGAGGAGCCGAATACCGACGTCATCCAGGGCACGCTCGACCTGCTCATCCTGAAGACGCTGAGCCTCGAGCCGATGCACGGCTACGGCATCGCCCGCCGCGTGGAGCAGATCTCGCGCGGGGTGTTCCGGATCAACGCCGGCTCCCTGCTCACCGCATTGCAGCGCCTCGAGCGCGCCGGCTGGCTGAATGCCGAGTGGCGGCGCACGGAGAACGCACGCCGGGCGCGATACTACAGCCTCACGCGCGCCGGCCGCAAGCAGCTCGAGCTGGAGTCCGCCGACTGGAAGCGGCGCGCGTCCGCCGTGGCACGCCTCCTCAACGCCGAAGGGTAGACCCATGTCACTCTGGCGCCAGGTCGCGCGCGGTCTGCGCGTGCTCACGCATCGTCGCGCCGCGGATCAGGATCTTGCGGACGAAGTGACGGATTTCCTGGAGCAGCTCATCGCCGCGCACACCGCTCGGGGACTCTCGCCCGCCGATGCCCGGCGCGCGGCCACGCTGGAACTCGGCAACACGACCGTGGTGCGGGAACAGGTGCGCTCCTACGGATGGGAGAACGCCATTGGCACGCTGGCCGCCGACCTGCGCTTTGCCGCGCGCCGCCTGCGCAGCAATCCGGGGTTCACGATCGTCGCCGTGCTCACGCTGGCCCTGGGACTGGGTGCCGTGACGGCGATTTTCAGCGCGGTGAATCCCATCCTGTTCGAGCCGCTGCCGTATCCGCACGCCGCCCGCATCCTGATGATCTCCGACTTTGGCACCGACGGCGCCCCGGTTGACGTCACCTACGGCACGTACCGTGAGCTTGCTGCACGCAGCCGGTCCTTCAGCGCCATGGCCGCGGTGGATGCCTGGCAGCCGGCGTTGCTGGGAACCGCGGAGCCCGAGCGACTCACGGGACAGCGGGTCACCGCGGCCTGGTTCCGGGTGCTGGGAGTGCCGCCGGCACTGGGCCGGGACTTCGACGCAGCCGATGATCTGCCGCACGGGCCCCGAGTCGCGATTGTCAGCGACGGGCTCGCGCGGCGGCGCTTCGGCGACGCCCATGCGGCCATGGGCCGGCAGATCACCCTGGATGGCGATCCATACACGGTCATCGGCGTCATGCCGCGCGGTTTCGAGAATGTACTCACGCCATCGACAGAGGTGTGGGCGCCCCGGCAGTACGGGTCGAATGCTTCTTTCGACGGACCCGAGTGGGGCCACCACATGCGTCTCGTCGGCCGACTCGCGCCTGGTGTCACCGCCGATCAGGCCAGGCACGAGCTCCAGGCCCTGGCGCGCACACCCGTGCCGGAGTTTCCACGGCCGGTCTGGGCCAATCTCGCGCAGGGATTGATCGTGCATGCGCTGCAGGACGACGTGACGGCGGCTGTGAAGCCGGCGCTCGTCGCCAGCCTGATCGCGGTCCTTCTGGTGCTCGCCATCGCGTGCGTGAACGTGACGAATCTGCTGCTCGCTCGCGGCGCACAACGACGTGGCGAGTTCGCCATGCGTGCCGCGCTGGGCGCCGGACGGCGGCGGCTGATCAGCCAGCTCCTCACGGAGAGTCTGCTCCTCGCGGCGCTCGGCGGCCTGCTCGGCCTGGGCGTGGCCGACCTCGGCGTGCGCGCGCTGGTCGTGCTCAGTCCACCGGGACTGCCCCGGGTGAATGCGATCCGGCTCGACGCCACGGTGTTCCTGTTCGCGCTGGGCATGACCGCGCTCGTCGGTCTCGTCGTTGGAATCGTGCCGGCGCTCGGTGCATCGCGGGGCGATCTGCACGCCGGATTGCAGCAGACGTCTCAGCGCACGACGGGTGGTCACCGGCTCACGCGCAACGCGCTCGTCGTCGCGGAGGTCGCACTCGCGCTCGTGCTGCTCGTGAGTGCAGGACTGCTGCTGCGAAGCCTGGAACATCTCTTCGCCGTCGCTCCGGGATTCGATCCGTCGCACGTGATCAGCATGCAGGTCGAGGCGGCCGGCCATCAGTATGACAACGACAGCACCCGCTACCAGTTCTTTGCGCAGGCACTCGATGCGGTGCAACACCTTCCCGGCGTGACCGCGGCGGCGTTCACCAGCCAGTTGCCGCTCAGCGGCGACTTCGACAAGTACGGCGTGCAGTTCGAGTCGGCGCCAAGCGATGACCCCAACGCCGACTACGGCGCGTTCCGGTACATGGTGACACCGGGCTACTTCGCGGCGATGCACATTCCGCTCCGGCGCGGGCGCCTGCTCACCGACTTCGACAGAAGCGGCGCGACGGAAGCGGTCCTGATCAATGAGTCGTTCGCACGACGACGGTTTCCCGGTCAGGACCCCATTGGCCAGCGCGTGCGCATGGGTCCGGAAAGCGGCCCCGCGGGTCACCCGTGGGACATCATCGTAGGCGTGGTGGGCGATGTGAAGCAGGCGTCGCTGGCAATCGGCGACGAAAACGATTTCTACGTGGCGTCCGGACAGTGGGCGTGGGTGGACAACGTGCAGTCGCTCGTGGTGCGCACGCGTGGGTCCGCGACGGCGCTCATCCCCGCCATCAAACAGGCGATCTGGTCGGTGGACCGGAGCTCCCCCATCGTGCGCGTGGCGACTCTGGACGCGGTGGTCGCCGCGACGGCCACCCAGCGTCGCTTCGCGCTGACGCTGTTCGAGGCATTCGCACTCGCGGCGCTCGCGCTGGCCGCCATCGGCATCTACGGCGTACTCGCCGGCGGCGTCACGGAGCGCATGCGCGAGATTGGCGTGCGCTCCGCGCTGGGTGCGTCACGCGGCGACATTCTAGCGCTGATCGTGCGTCAGGGAATGACGCTCGCCGCGATCGGTGTGGTGATCGGTCTGGGCGGCGCGGTGCTCTCGACCCGCGGTCTCGCGACATTGCTCTTCGGCATTTCCCGGCTCGACCCAATCACGTATCTCGGCGTGATCGGCTTGCTGCTCGGCGTCGCGGCGCTGGCCTGCTGGATTCCGGCGCGGCGGGCCGCGGCCGTCGATCCGATCATCACCTTGCGGGCGGAGTAGCCCGAGCCGGTCGCTCAGTAGAGCGACCGGATCCAGCCGCCGTCCACGGCAATGGACTGGCCCGTGATGTATGCCGCGCGTTCGGACGCCAGAAAGGCGGTGAGCGCCGCCAGCTCGTCAGGTTCCCCCAATCGGCCGGCGGGAATCTGGCGCTCGAATTCCGCGCGCACGGCGTCGGCGCTGATCCCTTCGCGCGCGCTGCGCGCCGCGGCCAGCTCGTCAATGCGCTCGGTGCGCGTGTAGCCCGGCAGCACGTTGTTCACCGTGATGCCGAACGGCGCCACTTCATTCGCCAGCGTGCGCGCGAAGCCGGTGACCGCGGCGCGCAAGCTGTTGGACAGAATGAGCTGATCCACCGGCTGCTTGACCGCAATTGACGTCACGTTGATGAGGCGACCCCAGCGCCGCTCCTTCATGCCGGGCAACACGCGCCGTGTGAGCTCCACCACCGAGGCAAGGGTCAGGTGAAAGGCACTCTCCCACGCGGCCGCGTCGTGCGACTCGAAGGGTCCGGCTGGCGGCCCGCCGGCGTTCGTGACGAGCACATCGATGCGCCCGAAGCGAGCGGTCGCCGCCTCCACGAGGCGCGCCACGTCGTCGGGGCGCGAGACATCCGCCGGAATGGCGGCCGGCGCCGTGCCGGTCCGCTCGGCGATTGCCTGCGCGGCCCGGTCGAGCGACGCGGCCTTGCGAGAACAGATCACGAGCGACGCCCCTTCGCGCGCCAGCTCCGCGGCGATGGCAAACCCCAGCCCACGACTCGCGGCGGCGACGAGGGCGACCTTGTTCTCCAGTCCGAAGTCCATGTTCAGCGCTTCCCGCGCAGATACCCGTCGGTGTGATCCAGCCAGTCCTGGCGCGGCGGCGAGAAAACGTCCACGTCGAGCGTGTCTTCCAGCGCTTCCGCCTTGTGCGGCAGGTTCGACGGAATGTAGAGCACCTCACCGGCCGACACGACGAGCTCACGCTCACCCGCATCGCCCAACCAGAAGCGCAACGCGCCTTCGAGAATGTAGGTGAGCTGCTCGTTGTCGTGCGCGTGTCGGGGCACGATGGTTCCCTTTTCGAGATAGACGTGGGCGAGCATCATCCGCTCGCCGGTGATGAGGCGTCGCTCGAGTGTGTCGGACACGCGCTCCTTCGGCATGTCGTCCCAGCGGTACCATGTCGCACTGCGTGCATCGGTCACGATCAGTCTCCATTGTATGTGGCCAGTGGGGTCTTCTCCAATTCAGACGCGCGCCTCGCCGCGACCGTTGTCTCCGCATGATCGCCATGACCGCACCGCGCTCCCCTTCCAGCCCGCCCCGGCCTGCGCATAGCTTCGTACGAGCGCTACCGCTCTCGCCACGAATGCCCTTCTGACGGCACCATGCAGCCAACCAGCGAAAAATTCTGCATCATTGGCGCCGGCCCTTCGGGCCTCGCCGCCGCTCGCGCCTTCACGCAGGCCGGCATTGCGTTCGACATCCTCGAGCGACACAGCGACGCTGGCGGCATCTGGGACCCCACGAACCCCGGGTCGCCCATGTACCTATCCGCCCACTTCATCTCCTCGCGCACACAGTCCGCGTTCGATGACTTTCCCATGCCGGCCAGCTATCCCGATTACCCGGGGCATGCGCAGATCCTCGCCTACATCAGATCGTTCGCCGACCACTATGAACTGCGTTCGCGCGTCGAGTTCGGCACGACTGTCGCGCGCGTCGTACCCGCGAACGGCGCCTGGCAGGTGCATCCGGCGTCCGGACCCATGCGGGAGTATCGCGGCGTGGTGGTCGCGACCGGGCACAACTGGGATCCCATCATCCCCGCGTATCCCGGGCAGTTCACGGGCGACGCGAGGCACTCCGTGTCCTACCGCTCGCCCGCGGAGTTCGCTGGCAAGCGCGTACTCATCGTGGGCGGCGGGAATTCCGGATGCGACATCGCCTGTGACTCGGCCGTCACCGCCAGGCGCACCGTGATCAGCCTGCGCCGCGGCTATCATTTTCTGCCCAAGCACATCTTCGGCCAGCCTACCGATGCCTTCTTCCGAAGCGGACCACACCTGCCCGCGTGGTTGGCACAACCGCTGCTCACGGGCCTGCTGCGCGTTCTCGTAGGCGATCTGCGCCGCTACGGCCTGCCCAGGCCGGACCACAAGGTGCTCGAGACGCATCCCATCATGAACACCCAGCTTCTCCATCATCTCGCGCATGGCGACGTGAGCGCCAAGCCCGACGTGCTGGAGATGAGCGGCGACCGCGTGCGCTTCGCCGACGGCAGCGAGGAGGTGTTCGACGTCATCGTGTACGCGACGGGGTATCGCGCCACGCTTCCGGTGCTCGATCCCGGGCTCATGCCGCTGCACGACGGCGCGCCACTGCCGTTCCTGAACGTGTTCCCCGATCAGCGGGGCCTCTTCGTGATCGGGCTGTTCGAGACCGACGGCGCCGCGTTCCCGGTGGTGAGCAAACAGGCCGCGCTCGTCGCGGCGCTGCTGCGCGCGGAGCAGCATGCGCCGGAGCGCGCCGCATGGTTTCACACGCTCCGCACCGGTTCTCGCCCCAACCTCACCGGCGGCGTGAAGTACGTCCACTCGCCGCGCCACGCCATCTATGTGCAGTTCGATGAATATCTGCACTACGTTGCCAGGCTGGTGAAGCACATGATGTAGTCCGGCGTCCCGCGGCGTCGCGCCACGAGCTACTCGCGTACGTTGATCTCCGACGACTTGCTGGACGACAACGAATGGGGGTCGTCGGGGTCCCGCCCCTCCAGCTCCTTCTCCAGCGCCGCCACGCGCGATTCCAGTCGCGCGACCGTCTGCTCCACCGACGACACATGCTGGTCCACCACCTCCGCGGGTGAGGCATCCGGCGGAATCGTCGGCAGCGTCACCGCCCGCCTGGGCCAGAACGTCTTCAGCAGCGCCGCAATGAACAGCAGCAGCAGCAGGAGCTGTGCGCTCAACCCTTCCACCGTCGGGAAGATTCCCATCGCTTCCACGTGCGGGAATCCGTGCAGCAGCGTCGTGGGCAGTGCATTCACTTCCTGCAATTCGCGAATGCCCTTGCCCATGAAGACGAACGCCATGTAGTACAGCAGCACACTCGTCACGGCGAAGAACGGGCGCAACGGAATGCGCACGCCGTAGCGATAGAACAGGATGAAGATGATCGCCAGCGCCACGCCGCCCGTGACGATGCCGAGCGACAGTGGTGCGATCATGTGCGCGCCCTCGCCAAACAGCGCCTGGAAGAAGAGGGCGGTCTCCGCTCCCTCCCGGTAGACGGCGAGGAACGCGACGAATGCCAGTGCCCGTCCGCCACCATGCTGCAGCGCGGTCGTCACCTTTTCACGAATGAACTGCTGCCAGTGCGCCGCCTCCACCTTGGAGATGAGCCAGTAGCTCACCGAGAAGAGCACGGCCACAGCGATCAGCATCGTGATCCCCTCCAGCAGATCCCGGCTCGCCGGCACGGCGCGCAGCGCCGTCTGCAACACGACCGCCGTCAGCAGACTGGCCACGACGCCCAGCGCTGCACCAACCCAGATGGATCGGAGACGGTCACGGTTCCCGGTCTTGATCAGGAATGCCACCACGGCGCCAATGACCAGGATTGCCTCGAATCCCTCACGCAGGATGATCAGGAATGACTGGAAGAACGCGCCCCAGCCCCCGGTTGACGTGTGGGTGAGATCCACTACCGAGGGCAGACTCGCCTCGATCGCGTCGCGCGACCGCTGGGCGGATCGCAGGTCATTCGTGCGAATGGCGCCCTTGAAGTCCGCGAAGCGCTGCTCCATGGCGGCCACCAGTCCCGGCGATTTGGCACGCGCCACCGTTTCCAGCGGCTCGAACGCGATGTACGCGTCGAACGCGCGATCACCCGCGTCGCTCATGCGACCTGTCTGCGCGGCCGCGAGCGACTGGTCGAGCAACCCCAGGACCTTCTTCGCGGCGGCGCCGGCACCCGTGTCAGCCGATGCCGTTGCCGGAATGACGCCGCGCCGAGCGGGCAGCGATCGCACGTACGCCACGAGCTTGGCGACATCCGTATCGGCGAGATCGCGCGCCGGCGGCATCGTGCTGCCAGGAATTCCGTTGCGAATGGCGGCCGCGATCTGCGCGTCGCTTCGCTCGGCCTGCCATGCAAACGACGCGATCTCCGGCGGCAGCGGCACCAGCGCACGCGTCGCCGCACCATCGAGCAGTCCGGTATTGCCATGACAGGTGGCACATCGCTGCAGGAACAGCCCTTCACCTTCCGCCCGCTCAGCGGGCGTGGAATGCAGCGTCTGGAGGTAGCTAACGACCTCCCAGCGTTGCTGCGCCGTGAGCGTTGCGCCCCACGCCGGCATTTGCGTCCGTGGCACACCAACCGAGATCACGCGATACATCAGCGCCGGCGATGTCTCCGCCATGCTGTCCGCATTGCCGATGGCGGGAGGGGCTGGATGGATACCCCTGGCGGCCGGACCGTCACCCAGCCCTCGGTCGCCGTGACACGATGCACAGTTCTTTTCGAAGATCGAACGCCCGTCCGCGACGCTCAGGACCTCCGTGGGTAGTTCAAGCGCACCCTCGCCACCCAGGGCGGCGGCGAAACGCGCGTGAATGGCGCTCAGTTCCGGGGGCGTCACCTTCGCGCGCACCGCCGCCACCAGCGTATCGAGCACCGCGCGGACCGTCGCCGCGCTGTCACCCCGCAGCCGCGTCGCGACATCCTGGGCATCAGCGAGAAAGCCGACCGTCTCCTGGTATTCCTGTTGGGAGATCAGCCGGCCGTGTGCATCAATGCCCTTCGAGTACTCCTCGACAGCGACGCCGACGATGCTCGACAGTCGGCGGGCGGGACTCTCCTGCGCACGCAGGCTCCCCGCCCCGGCGACGAGAAGCGCCGCTGCGAGCGTGTTGCTGAGGACGATTCTCCAGTTCATTCCGACTGAATGTATCGGCATTGCCGGGGGGCCGCTACCGGCCCGCAACGCCGTCCAGCCGCTCCAGGACTACCACCGCACCCGCCGTCGCCTCGCTGTGCGAAAGCGACAACCACGCGTGAGCGACGTGCAGCTCGCCGGCCCGGATTTCTGCTTTCCCATGCAGCGCGAGCGAGGGACGCCCCAGTGCATCGAGCACGACTTCCATCTCGCGCCAGCCCAGCCCGCGTGCCGCGTCCGTACCGGAGAGTGCCTTGTAGGCCGCCTCCTTGGCGGCAATGCGCGCGGCGAGATGCACGTAGGGATGCACGCGCTGCAGTGCATACGCGGCTTCCGCCGGGGTGAACAGCCGTTCGACAGCCTGGGTCCCCTTCGATGCGAGCAGTTTCTTGACCCGCGCGATGTCCACGAGATCCACGCCCATGCCGATGATCATCGGTTGCGCCCTCGTCCGGATCCCCGCCGCCGCACGAGTCGGCGCCAACCCGAGAGACGGCCGCGGCGCTCCGGGTCGAGGATCGCGCGCACCGTCTCCCAGCGTTCATCCGCGCAGTCGAACACGCGCTGCAGCGCTGCCATCCACAGGCGCCAGGCGTCGTAGCGCACCGCATCGGCAGATTGATCGAGCGACGTACGCGCCGCATCCAGCGCATCCAGTCGCGCCAGCAGTGGCGCCACCTCGTCCACGAGCTCCGCGTGCAGCGCTCGTCGCTCAGGTGGCTCATCGGGGTAGCGCTCCGCGGCGAAGGTCGCCAGCGTGTCCAGCAGTGTCGCGCGCAGAGCTGGCGCACTGAATGCGTCGAGTGTCACCGTGGTCGAGCGCCCCGCTTCCGCCGCACGCCGCGCCGAAAGAAGCGGCGCGAAGAAGCGGTCGTGCTCCGCGATGGCGGCCGCGCGGTGCGACCCCAGGGCTCGCAGCGAACGCGTGAGTTCGGGCAGCGTGTGCACGTAGCGCTCGAGCTCGAGCGCAAGGCCGCCAAGCTCCGCGGCAGGGCCCATGCGAACCACGTCGCCGCGACGACGATAGACCAGCAGCACGCCATTCTCTTCGCGCGCCCCGCTGAGCGACGTGATCGGCAGCGCCACGCGGCCACGACTGGTCGCCAGCGTGAGCGTTTCAGCGTCGAGCGACACGAGCGCCTCCATGGAGACATCGCGACCGTCCAGACGCCTCGAGATCATCGCGCGCACCCCGCTCGCCGGCTCGCTCATCTCACGCGTCCTCCAGATCGTAGCGCATGATGCCGTCGAGCTCCTCGTCGCACAATGCCGCCTGCTCTCCGGTGCGCTCCTGGTAGCGCCGCACGAAGTGCGGCAGACGCTCGGGCGTGAACGCCTCGCGCGCGATGCCGAGGACGGCGATGGCGCGCTCGATGTTCTCCGGGCTCCCCTCTACCTCGACCAGATCGTCCATGCGCGGATACCGCTCGAAGCGTACCGTGGCGCCGGCGACTTCGTACTGCGCGATCTCGCGATCAATGACACGCGTGACGACCAGGCCGATCCGCTCGAGGATTTGCGCCATGACGTGCGGCTCGGGCACAGCGGTCTGGATCTCCTCGCGTACCTTGTACCCGCTGGCATACGTCGTGGGCCCCTTCCACCCCAGTTCCGCCCTCGTCGCCGTGCCGGCGCGATAGATCCGGAGTCGCATGACCTCCTCACGCCGCGCGAACTCGCGCGCCGGCGTATCCAGCCGCCGATCCTCCAGGTGGCCCGCGAACACGAGCGTGCCCCCGGCGTCCCTCACACGCCGGCAACGACTGTCCCAGTCGTCCACGACGGCCTTCAGCTCCACCTCACGCACGATCGATGCTCTCCATGACGGCCGCCGTATCGGCCAGCGTGGGAAACACGGCCCACGGATGATGCCCGGCCAGCTCATCCACCGAGTAGCGCCCCGTGGCCACGGCAATGGCGCGCGCGCCAAGCGTGCGGCCGCACGCGATATCCGCTGGCGTGTCGCCGATCACGAGCATGCGGCTCCCCGGCACTTCGAGCCCGAGGTCCTGCGCGGCGCGCCGCTGCGCGATGGCCGGCAGCTCCGGACGGTGATGATGGTCCGATCCGAACGCACCCACGCGAAAACGGGCGATGTCGATGCCCGCCGAACGCAGCTTGAGTGCGGCGCCGGCCCGCAGATTTCCCGTGAGCAGGCCGAGCACGATGTCGCTGCGCGCTTCGAGCGCGTCGAGCAGCGGCACCACGCCCTCGAAGACATGCGTGTGCATGCCCGACGCCAGTTCCACCTCGAGCCGCGCGAGATAGAGCCGGACGAGTGGCTCCATCCCCGCGCTGATCGCGGCGTCGGAGTGCCCCGCGGCGCGCATGAGATCACGTACGATCTGCGGATCGGTCTTGCCATCGTAGCGATAGTCCGTGGGTCCCGCACCGCCGAAGATGTGCTCGAGCGCTGCAGTCATGGCGCGACGGCCGGCGCCATCAGTCCAGAGAAGCGTGCCGTCAATATCGAAGAGAACGAGCTTCACGAGCGGGTCAGGAGAACGCCGGCGATGATGGTGACGGCACCGAATCCCTGCCAGAGCGTTGGCACCTCGGCAATGAGCACCCATGATGCCAGCAGCGCAATCACCGGCTGTACGTTGGAGTAGATGGCGGTGCTCGTCGGGCCCAGCACACGCACGCCGCGATACCAGAAGAGATAACCCAGCACCATTGAGCCCAGTCCGCTGTAGATGATCGCGCCCCATGTGAGCCACCCTGCATGCGTCCACGACGTGGCCGTCATGGCGGGAAGCGAGTACAGCACCAGCGGAATGCCGCCCCCTGCCAGGGTGATCGCGGACAGATCCACGAGCGACACGCGCTCGGTGAACGGCTTGAGCAGCACCGTATACACCGACCAGCACACCGCGCCGCCCAGGATGAGGAGATTGCCGTAGAGCATCGGCGAACCGGACTGCTGTCTCGCGCCACCGTAGACGATGATCGCAATGCCGGCCGCGGAGAGCACGATGCCCGCTGCGCCGCGCCGGCGAATGCGCTCGACGCCCAGTATGCGCCCAATGATCGCGGTGAACGCCGGTGTCGCCGCCAGCACCAGCGCCGCGCTTCCCGCGCGCGTATGCGCAACGCCCTCGGCGAACAGATACTGATATACGCCATGACCGAGCAGACCGAGCGCCAGCAGCGCGATCACATCGGTGCGGGCAATGGGACGGCGACCCGGCCGCCGCGCCGCCATCACGCCGAAGATCGTCAGGGCGATGAGGATGCGCGCTCCGTTGTACGCGAGCGGATCGAGCCGCGTGGTACCGTACTTGACGACCGTGTAGTTGACGCCCCACACGAGTGCCGTGAACAGCAGCAGCGCGTCGGTGCGTGAAATGCCCGGTCGTGTCCGAACCTCGACACGACCGGGCGCGATGGTCGTTTGAACAGGTGAAGCCATGCTGAAAGCTACGGCCTCGCGAAACGGCGCGGCAGCGGCTGGCCCCGATCCCCGGATTTCTCTACCTTTGCGTATGCACTTGTCCTTTGCGCTGTTCGCCGACGCGGCGAATCTGTCTCAGGAAGGCAAGCTCAACATCCTGGGTGTGTTCGACGCCGTGCAGGTGGCCGGACTGCCCACGATCCACCCCCGCGCCTGTCTCGTGGTACGCCTCAAGGGAACGCGCACCGATGTGGGCGCGCACACCATCACACTCCGCTGGGTCAATCCCGCCGGCAACGAGCTGTGGACCTCGAATGGCGAGCTGAACGTCGCACAGCCGCCCGCGGCCGTCACGGAAATGGACTTCCCTCTCATTGCCAATATTGATCTGCCGCTCGACAGCACCGGCACGTACGCCATGCAGGTCGCGCTCGACGGCGTGTCGCACGGCGACGTCAAGCTGCATGTCCGGGCGGAAAGTGTGATTCCCTCGGGCGGCATGGTGAGCTGAGAAGGACAGGCACGACGCTCGCGCCATGCGGATGGATCGGCCCGCGCGTCTGCGCTACCTGCGTGCGCGTTCTGCCGGAACCATCCGTCGCGTCAGTCGCAGCCGCTCGCGTAACGCCGCGACGTACGCATCATTTTCGTCTGCAAGCTGCTCGATGCGATAGCCGCCGCGTCCCAGTGCGAGGTGGACCATCCGGGATGCACCGAGCGCGATTCCAACGTGCGTGATGCGACCATCCGCGCGATCGGAGAAGAACAGCAGATCTCCCGTCCCGAGCAATTCCAGCGTGTCCGGTCCTGGGGCACCATGCTCGGCCTGCTGTCGGGCGTCGCGCGGCAGCGGCACGCCATGCAGCCCGAATATGGTCTGCACCATGCCCGAGCAGTCGGCTCCCCACGGCGTGATGCCGCCCCACTGGTACGGGGTCCCCTGGAACAGCTCCATGGCGCTGTGTGCGATTGCCGCGCCGTCAGGCGGGAAGCGCTCGGTGCGCTCGCCGAACTGCACGGCGTCGCCGTGCACAAGCACTGCATCACTGACAAGCACCGCGCCGAGCGGGAGCGCACGCACGCGTCCGTTCCGCTCGCGCACGGTGCACCCGAGCGAGATCCGGCCCACCGCGTCGCTGGCGTCTGGTGCGGATGCGCTTGCGGGAGCGAGGTAGCCCTGATGCAACCAGCCCTCATAGCCGTCCGCCGCGCGAACGCGCAGCCAGGGATCGCGCCGCTCGAGGCACATCAGCCGATGCCCAGCCAGCGTTTGCGATACCTGCTCGCTCCCCGCGCGTGGCTCGGCCTGTAGCGGCGCAACGGCCGCATCCACGATCAGCGTGGCCGGATCGCTCACGGGTTACCCTCATCTGCCAGTCCGGGAATGCCATCGCGCCCACGGGCAAATCGCACGGCGCGCTCGATCGCGCGAGACAGCACGCGCACGGCCAGTGTTTCCACCTGCAGCGGCGGAGCGGTGACGCCCTCCAGTGGCGCGGTCGCAAAGATGACGTCGCCATCGGCGCTCGTTCCCACCGGCGTGATGCGACGCGCGAGCGCCGCGGATGCCGCCTGCGCAAGTTGTGCGAGTTCCACGCGCGAGAGCGCGACGTTTGACGAGACGACGCACAGCGTCGTGTTCTCCGCCGCCACCGCGCGGCTGTCCAGTCGTGCCTGGGCGGCGATCCCCTGCGCGAGCATGCGCTCGACATCCAGGAACCCGCCGCGCCCCGCATCCGCGCGCGCGCCCGCGATGATGCGTCCCTCTGCATCGCGCACATCGCCCACGGCATTGACCACCGCCATGGCGCCCAGGATGACATCGGCCTCCTGCTCGACCGCGCAGCCGAATCCGCCCTTCATGGCGCGTGCGACGCCGGCAGCCTTCCCTACCGTCGCGCCGGTGCCGGCGCCAACGCTGCCCTCCTCCACGGGCACGGGGCGCGCACGCTCACACGCCTCGTAGGCCATCGCCGCATCGGGGCGCGCCCTGAATTCGCCGAGCGGCGCGAGATCGAAGATCACCGCCGCCGGCACAATGGGCACGACACCGCCGCTGACCGGAAATCCCCGCTGTCGCTCTTCCAGCCAGCGCATTGCGCCAGCCGCGGCGGCCAGTCCGTACGCGGAGCCGCCCGTGAGCAGAATCGCGTCCACCCGGTCCACACGGTGCCGGGGTGACAGCGCATCCAGCTCACGCGTTCCCGTGGCTCGCCCGGTGACCGCAACCGCCGCTCTGAACGGGCTCGAAATCCCGCGCACCAGCGTGAGGCCCGTACCACCCGCCTGATTCGTTGCGTGACCGATCGCCAGCCCCAGTGGCGTGAAATCAGCGCCCACGGCGGGCCGGCCGGCGCGGCGCGATGATCGCGCGAAAAGCCTTGTCGATCACGCGATCGCTCGTCTCGCGCAACTGATGCTCCACATCGCTTCGCCGCGCACCGCGTGCCACGGCGCTGGACGCCATGTTCCGCGACAGGGAACGATCGAGGGAGATGAACACGAGCCGCCCTTTCCACGTCCTGCCTGACGCATCGAACCAGGCTTCGCCGACCACTGCACACGCCCGCTCACCAACGGTGAAGCGGGGCCGTACCATCTGCACGTCACTCACGCAGGCGTCTCCGGCGACTCGGATTTCGCCGCGCACTGCGTGCATCGGATCACACCGCGCAGCGTGCAGGGAAGGCAGATGAAGGTACCGCAATCCGCGCACGGGTAGCCTTCCGATGCTCGTTCCGGCTTGCCGCACGCGCGGCAGGTCATCGTGTCATGTTCCATGCTGGGTGCTGGCAGCCGAAGGTGGTCGATGGTGGCTGGTGGATGATAGCTGGTACTCCCCGCTTCCGCCGTTTCCGGCTAAGAGCCGCCAGCAACCAGAAAGGCCCCCGCCCCCGGCTGGATGCGGGCTTCAAATGGCGTGCTGCCCAGCAGCTCGCCGTCGGCGTGGAAGCGCTGGGGCGGGTCGCATTCCACACGAATGACGCTGCCCTGGCGAAACATCATCGCGGGTCCATCCTTCAGCCCCCCGCGGAACATTCGCCAGGCGACGCCCACTGCCTCGACTGTTCCGCGCGGCGTGAACAGACACAGGTCGAGCTGACCGTCGTCGCTGCGAATGTCGGGGCCGAGCGTGATGAGTCCATTCAACACGTTTCCCATGTTGGCCACCAGCGCCGCCGCCGACTGTCCCGTGACCGTCGCGCCGTCCACGGTCACGTGCGTCTCCATGGTGCGGCATTGCAGCGCGGCGCGCGTGGCGGTCGTGGCGTACGCCAGGATCCCGAAGCGCTGCTTGGCCGCTGCACCGGTCTCCGCGATCATTCGCGCGTCCACACCCACGCCGGCGGCGAAGGCAAAGTATCGGCCGCCATCCAGCAGCCCGAGATCCATCGTCACGGCTCGTCCCGTGGCGAGCCAGCGCACGGCCCGCTCCGGATCCAGAGGGACGCCCAGCGAGCGCGCCACGAGATTACCGGTACCGCCCGGAATGATCCCGACCGGCGTACCGGTATGCGCGAGCGCGCCCACGACCTCCATCACCGTCCCGTCGCCGCCAAGGGTGTAGACGGCGCCGCACTCCGGAGCGCGCGCAGCCGCCAGCTCGCGTGCATGCCCTGGACGCTCCGTCAGCACGAGCTCGAACGGAACGTCCATCTCGCGGAAGGTGCGGCGCACCCGATCGAGCACCCGCGCGGCACGGCGCGCCGCCGGATTGGCAATGACGAGAACGGTTGGGCTCAGAAGCTGAACTCGCGGAACAGGTCGAAGCCGTACTGCGGCGGCCGGTTGCCAATGTTCGTGAGGCCGGGCCGGCACTGCAGAGCCACCGATGACGGCTCGACGCTGGCCTCCACGGAGAAGCCGTGCGCGAGCTGCTGCTCGATCGTGACGCCGAGCGACGAGGCGAACGACGTGCCGGCCTGCGCACCGGTGAGCTGGCACAGCCCGGCGTTCGCCGTGATGAACGTCTTCTCTCCGATCTGCTTGCCGAGTCCGATGCGGGTCCCGGCCAGCACGTTGGACGCGCCCGTGTTCGAGAACAGCGCCTGCGTCCCGGTGCCCCCGGTCTGCACCTGCACGTAGTCAATGAAACGGATCTGGTCGGTGAGGGCGCGCTCCAGCACCGCACCCACGCTGGGCAGCAGCGCGGCAGCCGCCGACTGCAGCGCGTCCGTACTCGCGGCATCCGTCCCCGAGGCGAACGTGGGCTGCCCGACCAGCAGATAGCTCAGGATCTCCGTGTTCGAGAGCGGGATTCGCTCGTTGCTGGCCAGTTCGAGCCGCGGCTGCGTGAGCGTGCCGCCGATGTGCGCGACAATCGTGACATCCTGACCGTTCTCGTGGTTGGCCTGTCGCACCGTGTATGCCGCCCAGATGTTCAGTTCGGCGGGAATGTTCGGATCTCCATAGAATGTCACGAAACCGCTGTCCACCTGGAACGTGCGCTGCACCAGACCGAGGTTCAGCCGATACGTGCCGCGACTCACGCGCAACGTCCCGCTTTCGAGTCGCTGGTTCCCCAGCTTGGTGAGGTCCACACTCCCCGCGAGCTTGATGTTCGCCTCGGAGGAGCGCAGCCACACATCGTCGCCAATCCGGATGGAGAGACTCGGCACGCGCAGATTCTCCACGGCGCGTTCCAGCTCGGGCGGCAGCCGCTGCACGAGACCCTGATTGGCCACGAGACTCGTGTCCACGATGTTGTAGAACTCGGGATCGTTGAGATTCACGACAGGCTTCTGACTGATATCGGAGATGTGCAGGCTGCCGCGATCCACGATCACATCGCCGCTCAGCACCGGCCGTTCCAGCGTCCCCGTGAGCTCCAGCCCGCCGCTGATGTCCAGCCGCGCCAGCGATGGCTGGTTGATCGCCTCGAAGCCCGAGGCGGAGATCTTCAGGTTGAATCCGAAATCGCGCGATTCCCGCAGATTCGGGGTGACAATGGACCCCGTGAGCGACATCCTGCTTCCCGGCTGACTGCCGCTCGATGCCTGCAACTGGTTGATCTGGATGCTGTCGGCCGAAAACCGGATGTCCGCGTTCACCGAGCGCAGGCGAATCCCCGCCTTCGCCAGCGTGACAGCGCCGTCGTTGATCCGGAATTGGCCGTCCAGCGTGGGGTGTGTCCAGGTGCCGCCGATGCTCATGTCCGTGGTCGTCGTACCGGTTGCGTGCGTGAGCTGCGGCGAGATCGTCTCCAGAATGCTCAGGTCCACGCTGTCCGCGTGCACCGCGCCGCGCAGCGAATCGTCCAGCATGCGATGCGGTACACTCTCGAGCGCGAGATTCATCGGGAGCGACGCGGTGCCGGTCATGACCTGCTTCCCGTTCCGGTAGAGCTGGAGGCCCGCGTTCAACCGCTTGTCGGCATAGTCCCCGCTCGCGGAAAACACCGGCAGATGGAATCCACCGTACCGGGCATCGCCGAACTGTCCCGCAAAATGCATGATGGGATTCGCGCGCGTTCCCGTGAGCGTCGCGGACACGCTGCCCGTTCCACCGAGCGGCACGCTGGTCTGGGCGAGCATCCCCAGATCATGCAGTGGCAGACTGTCCATCCGGAGGGTCGCGCTCACATCGCCGGACACGGGAAAGCGACCAGTGAATCTGGCCATCGTGCTGCCGCCAGTCTGCACGATCAGCGAATCCACGCTCGTCGCGAAGCTGTCGCTCACGACGCGCGCCGGTGAGGCGAGCGACCAGGCATGATCCGGGAAGCTCACGCGCGCCGTGTCCAGGACAAGCACGAGCGAATCCGCGAAGCGCTGAAACGAGAGCAGCAGGGCAGCCTGGTACGCATCGCCGGGCAGCGCACTCGAGAAATCCAGACCCAGCATGCCGGTCGAGCGATCACGCATGCTGAGGACGGCCGACACGGGCGAGAGATGCATCCCCGCGAACAGCACGGAATCGAGCTGTACCTGCAGCGTCCCCACGGGAGCCGTGGGCAGTCCGCGGAAGTGATAGGTGCCGGAGAGATGCCGCGCCAGATCGCCGCCGAAAAAGAGATCCTCGCCCGTGAGCGTCCCATTCGCCGCGAGCGTGTCAATGTTGCCGGTGAGCGCTCCCTTGGAGACAAGGCTCCCCCCGAGCGAATCAGCGATGGCCTCGGCGAGCTGCCTGGGATCAATGCTGGATGCCGGATCCGCCAGCGCGAGCACCGCGGCGCCGCGCGGCGAACTGCGCGGATGCAGGTAGGGACGCAGGCCGCCCAGCGTATCGACCATGAGCGTATATCCCAGCGAGTCCGACGTCGTTGGCGCCAGACCGAGTCCCCCGGCCGCGGACAGGTTCGCCGCCGAGGTCTCGACGCGCAGTGAGTCCACGTGCACACGCCCGCCACCAAAGGTGAACGCGGCCACGGAGGGAAACACCCTCACGGAATCCACGCGCGAGCGATCGAGCGCGAGGAGCAGTGATCCGTCGAGATTCGCGACGGAGTCGCCGCGCACATCGCTCCGGAACGTTCCCGTGAGCTGCGTCGCGGGATACCGCGACGATTCCATCAGCGTGCGGACGTTCAGGTTCGTGACACTGCCCGTGGCGCGCGCGGCGTAGCCGGGCGCCGCGAAATCGAAGTGCCCATCCACCGACAGGTCGCCCGCCGCACCCGCCATCGTGCTGGACAGGTCGAGGTCAGCCATCGTTCCGGACGCGTGGATCGGCCCTGTATATGATCCCCGCAGCCGGATCGCCGGATACGATTGTGCCATGGTCGTGAAGGACAGCGGCGAGCCCCGGAGATCCAGCGCGAAGCGCAGGGTATCGCCATACGTCACGCGTCCGCTCCCGGTGAAATGCGATGGCGGACCCGGTGCATCGTGGTGCGTGAGGTCCGCCTGGCTGAATCGCAGATCGGTCCACGCCGAGTCCAGTCGCGTCGTGCCGGTAATTGTGCCGCGCAGCCGCGGGAACGACGGGAACAGGAACTGCGGCGTGCGCAGGTCGAGCCGCTTCAGATTCACATCCAGCGCACGGAATGTCGCGTTCGACGGGACGAGAATGTCGAGGCCGCCGCGCGCAACGAGACTGGTCGTCGCGCCCGGAACGTGCGCATCGTGAAACGTGAGATCGGCATTGTCCACCATCCATCGATTCAGCGGTCCGCCGCGCGCGCGGATGGTCCCGGTGATCGTGCCCTGGAAATCCGCGGGGAACGTCCCGCCGTTGAACGTGCGCAGCAGATCGAAGTCCAGCGGCTCCGCATCCAGCGCGACGTTCTTCAGGATCAGGATCGGCGCCCCCACACCGAACGTCATGCCACCTCGTAACCGTGACTTCGTCGTCCGGACGTCCATCCCGCTAATGGCGAAGTCCAGTACGTGCGGATCGGCGGCTTCATTGCGGATGTCCACCGAGAGCGACCCGCCTCCCGACGTGGGCAGCGTGGAATGCACCCAGTGAATGTCGGCAAGTGACACCGAGTCGCCGGTGACGTGCACGTTGTACAGGATGGGATGATCACCGCCCCACGATACCCGGCCACTCGCGCTTCCGGTGGAACCGGGCAGATCGAAGTGCGCGATCTGCAGCCAGGCCGTGTCGCCCAGCAGGCGTACCGGGCCGCGCGCGTTGCGGATACGGAAAGGCGGATCGCTCTCGTTCACATCGAGCTGTCCGATGATGAACTGCTGACCCGCACTGTCCGGATCGGCGATGCGAAGACGCGGCGACTGGAGCTCGAGCGCCGTCCAGCGGCGCGTCTGCTTGAGCCCTTCGCTCGTCCGGCGAATTTCGTGGTCGTTCGAGGCGAGCGCCACGCGCACGGCGCTGTCCGCGCGCGCGCCGCGCAGGGAGTCCGGCGGTGCCCACGGTTCCGTGATCGTGACCGTTCCGTCGCGGATGGTGGTGCTGTCGCTCACGATGTAGTCGCCGAACCGGAGCTGCGGCGGGCGCGGCGTCTTCGGGCCGGATGGGAAGATCCGCTGGAAGTTCCAGCTCCGGTCGGCGTGGCGCCGCAGGTTGATGCGGGGGCGAGTGATCTCGAGCCGCGAGAGCAGAATCCGCTTGTCAACGAGATCATTCGGATTGTATTCGGCATGCACCGGCCCGGTAGCGACGAACAGGGAATCGTCGGCGTCGCGGATCTCGAGCGAATCGATCGTGAAGCCGGTGAACAGCCCGCCCTCGAGCCGGCCGAGATAGATCGTCCCGCGCCCCTTCAGCGCGCGCGCCAGGTAACCGGCGGCGAGACTGCGCAGTCGCGTGCGGCCGAAGTCGGTGTGTGTCGCGACCATGACGGCACCCACCACGACCACGATGAGCAGCCCGATGACGCTCGCGGCGACAATCGCGACGATCCGGCGGCGAGACATGCGCTAGAACGCCTGGCCGATGCTGAAGTTGAACGTCAGCCGGCTGAAGAGTGACGAACGCTTCGCCGCGCGAAATGTCGTGGGACATTCGCTACCGGCGGTAATCTCGCCCCGGTCAAAGGTGTTGCCGGGACTCACGCAGCGCAGCACGTTGGCGGTCGGATCCGAGAAGTAGGCCGCGCCCGTCGCGAGGGCGTACGGATTGTACGCCACATCCACGCGAAACGGTCCCACCGGCGACTGCACGCGTACGCCGATGCCCGGCGTGAGTCGCACGCTGCTCCACGAGACCGTTTCCTTGGGCCGGTTCCAGAGCACGCCGGCGTCCACGAACGCCGCGAGCTGCAGGATGTCGCTCAGGAATGGGGAGCGGCGGCGCAGCTCCAGATTGCCCACCAGCAGCGTGTTGCCCCCGGTCGGCGAAAACTGCGCGACCGTGGCCGTGTCCCGGGCCTGATAGATGTGGCCCCCACTCGGCGTCAGACTGTCGGAGAACGACCGCACGATGTAGACGATGGGCCCGAGCAGATTCTGATTGTAGCCGCGCACGCTGTTCGGGCCGCCGGCATAGAGGCGCTCCTGCGGCGGCACGAAGTCGGTCGCACCGCGGAAGGAAAACCCCGCGACGACTGTTCCGCCCTCCAGCCGCGCGGCGAGCATGGTGTTCACACCGAGCTGCCGGTAGACCGCAGCGTCCGCAAACAGCCGGCTGAACTGCGCAGCGCCGCCAGTGTCCTGCGCGGTGAGACCATGGCGGAACTCCACATGCTCCTGTGACCCGCGCGAGGGATCCAGCAGATTGTCCGTCCGGTCGCGCGCGAGCGCCAGGCTCGCCACCTGCAGATAGCTGTTGCGCGTGAGCCGCGCGATGTCGGCCAGGCTGCACCGATTGAAGATCTGGCAGAAGACCGCAGGGTCCGCATCGGTCCGGCCGTACTCGATGCGGTAGCCGATCGTGAGCGGCAGCCCGGGACGAAACACGCGCGGGCTCAGATCGCGCGTGAGCTGGGCGGCACCGCCGATGGGGGTGTATCGGATATAGGTCTGGAATTCCGAGGTCCGCTCACTGAACAGGGTGAGCGACGGCACGTTGCGCGGCCCGAACAGCGCGGGAAAGCGGAGCGTCCCGCTCACGTAGTAGTTCAGGCCGGCTCGGCTGCTGATAATGTCGTGGCGCACTTCGGGCGTGCACAGCGCGATGCGGGACAGCCGGCCGTCCAGCTCCAGGCGCTTGGCGGCGCCAAGAAAATCGCGGTCCGTGTACCGGGCCTGCGCTCGCGCACAGTCCAGCGACGCCCACCCGACCCCCGCACGCATCGAGTTCATCTTGGCTTCGCCCAGCCGTACGAGCACCGCGAGCGACGTGTCGCTGGGTTGCAGACTGTCGGGCAGCAGCTCCACGTCCACGTGGCGATAGGTCTCCAGACCATAAAGATCGCGCTGCGAAATCAGCAGATCCGTTTGCCGGTAGAGGTCGCCCTTGTGGAACGACAGCAGGCGCCGCACCGTCGTCGAATCGATCTTCGGCGGTTCGTTCGGCTCGTTCCCCTGGAGCGAGTAGTCCACCCGGACGATGTGCGCGCGATGGCCGGGCAGAAACGTGAGCTGCACGCTCGCGCGGTCCGAGGCATTGTCCACGCTGATGTCGCGCAATGGCTCCGCGGCGTACGCGTACCCCGTGTTCTGCAACAGTGTCACGACCGAGTCCGTCGCCGCCTGGAGCAGCAGCTTGTTGTAGATGCGGTTGCGGAAGGGCGTCAGCAGACGAAGCGCACGGTCGCGTATGCCGCGCGGCACGGAGTCGAGGCCGCTGATATCGAGCGTGTCGATGATCACGGGCGGTCCTTCCACGATCCTGAACAGCACCCCGACCGCGCTGCTGTCAGTCGGGCTTCGCGGAGTGACCGCGGCATCGACGGTAGTCTTGTAGAGACCGCGCAGGCGGTAGAACAACCGCAGCCGGACTTCGTCGCGCATCAGCTCGAGTGAATCGAGGCAGTGCCGTGCGCCAACCGGAATGTGCAGGACGCGCCTGAGCCAGCTCGACGGCGTCGTGACGATGGCATTCTCCAGCTCGCCGCCGTGGAAGCGCAGGTTCCCGCTGAAATCCACATCGACGATTTCGCGTCCGTCCGGGCCGCAGGCCAGCTCCTGCGCGTGCGCCAGCCCGGGCGCGAGCAGGAGGACGGCCACGAGCGCGAGCCGCCGCATCACTCGCGCGAGAGTCCGGTCTCTGACTCCCGGCGCGACATCCGCGTCGCGCGCGATGCACTCTGGACATCGTCCGGCAGGAGAAGCGGAGTGCGCTGCAGCCAGACCCGTCCGAGATAGAACGTCAGCAGCCCCAACCCCACTCCGGCGGCGATGGCGGCCAGCGTTTCTCCCGCGTCCAGCTCGCGGCGATAGGAATACTGTGCCGGCTCCATCGCACGGCGCCCCCGCTTGTCAGCCATCGCGTTCCTCGAAAAAATCCACGAAAGCCTCCGGTCATCCGGAGATGGCCACGTAGCCCGATTACACCGCCTGCACCAGAATGGTGCCCGCGCCCCGCTGCTTCGCGCGGCGTTTCACTTCTGCGGCCAGCGAGCCGATGTGGCCCATGGAAATCCAGTGGTCAGGATCAACCTGCAACACCGCGGCGGAAAGTCGCGCGATCGGGAATTCGCGCGCCTGCCCATTGCGATCGATGCCCATGAAATGACCGCGCTCCACCGCCTCCCGCCCCACCGCGCGCACGGCAACATCCACGAAGCGCACCGCGCATTCGCGCGCGACGGCGCGTCCATCCTTCTCGGTGACCACGACGAAGTCGTCGCCCCCGATGTGCCCCACGAAGTCGTGCGGACTTCCCACCGCCTCCACCGCGCCCCGAATGGCCTGTCCCATGTCACGAATGACCATGTCCGCCGCGGTGAAGCCAAAGGTATCAGCGAACGGCTTGAAATTGTCGAGGTCGAGGTAACACACCGCGAACCGCTCCCGCAGATGCGCCCGCCGCGAAATCTCATCCTCAATGGCCTTGCCGCCCGGGAGACCGCTGGTCGGATTGCGGTCCCCTTCGCGGCGGACTATCCGCAGCAGCGCCACGATCCGCGCGCGCAGCTCACGCGGATCGAACGGCTTGGCGAGATAGTCGTCCGCGCCGGCCTCGAATGCCTCGACCTTGTTTGCCACGTCGTCACGCGCCGTGAGCATGAGCACGGGAATGCGGGCCGTGAATGGATTCCGCTTGACCGCGCGACAGACTTCGATGCCCGACATCCCCGGCATGATGAGGTCGAGCACGAGAAGATCAGGCTCTCTCTCCTGGATGGACGCGAGCGCGGACAGTCCGTCGGGAGCGAGTTCGACGTCATGCCCCGCTGAGCCGAGAACTTCCCGCAGCATGAGCCGCATGTCCTCGTGATCGTCGACACACAGGACGTAACTCACGATTGACGCTTCACTTGAGGCCCGGTAAGTTCACTCGTTCCGCCCGCGCTGTCAACATTCGCGACGGTGCCTCTCTCCTCCCGTCCAGCGAGTTTCTTCCGTTCATGTCCCGGTGTCGCCTCCTCCTCGTCGCCGTACTCGCGCTGGCTGCGTGCAAGGGCGGCGAAGCGCTCCCGCAACGGCATACGATCATTGATTCGCGCGATCGCTACGATCCGCGATCGCTTGACCCCGCGCTCTCCACCGACGTGCCGACCGGACGCGCGGTGTCCTATGTCTTTGACGGACTCACACGCTTCACGGCGGACGCCAAGCTGGAGCCGGCACTGGCCGACCGGTGGGACGTCTCCCCGGACGGGAAAAGCTACACGTTCCACCTGCGCCGCGGCGTGACCTTTCACGACGGTACGCCGTTTGTCGCGCGGCAGGTCGTTCACAGTTTCATGCGGGTGCTGGACCCCCGCACGAAAGGCGGTCGGGGATGGCCGCTCTATCCGATCAGCGGTGCCATGGCATTCGCTGATGGCAAGGCGCCGGACATTCGCGGGCTCTCCGCGCTGGATGACAGCACCGTCCGCATCACGCTCGACACGGCGCTCGCGATCTTTCCCAAGCTCCTTGCCATGCCGGTAGCATCGATCGTGCCGGATTCGACGCCCGCCGCCTTCGGCCAGCATCCTGTCGGAACCGGTCCCTGGAAATTCGTGCAGTGGAAGCACGACGACTACGTCCGCTTCGCGCGCAACGAGCACTACTGGGGCGGCCCGCCGCGCACGGACTCGCTCATGATGCGGATCATCCCCGAGCCCAGCACGGCCGTGGCGGAATTCGAGAGTGGCAACGTGGATCTGCTCTACGTGCCCGAGGCCGAGACGGCGCAGTGGGAACAGACGGACGAGCGAAAGGCGCTGCTCGTGTCGGCACCAGCACTCCGGCTCTGGTATGTCGCCATCAACACCACGCGCGGGCCGCTCAAGGACGTGCGCGTGCGCCGCGCGCTCAACTACGCAGTGGATGTGCAGACGATTCTCGACAAGTTGCTCGGCGGGCGCGGCCGGCTCGCGGCAGGCGTGATTCCGCCCTCGCTCGATGGCGCCGACACCACGCGCGCGCCTTATCCATACGACCCCGCGCGCGCCAGACAACTGCTCGCCGCCGCCGGTTATCCCAACGGCTTCGCGCTGGACCTCTGGTTCGGACAGGATGAGACCTTCGCGCGCGTCGCGCAGTCCATCCAGGCGTACCTGGCCGCCGTCGGCGTGCGCGTGCGCATCGTGCAGCGCGACAACTCCGCCGCGCGGGAGGCGTCACGAAAGGGTGATGTGGATCTCATGCTGAAGGACTGGTACGCCGACTACCCTGACGCCGAGAATTTTCTCTATCCATTGCTGCACGGCGTGAACCGCGGCGTTGGCGGGAACGTCTCGTTCTACGAGAATCCCGCCTTCGACAAGCTGGTCTCCGCCGCGCGCACCACCGCGAACGACAGCGCGCGCTCCGCGATGTACAAGCGTGCCGACTCCCTGGCCTTTACCGACGCACCGATGATCTACCTGTTTTTCTATAACGAGCTGTACGCGGTCCAGCCGTGGATTCACGATTTTGAGGTCCCGGTGATTTTCAATGGGCAGCGATTCGAGAAAGTCAGCATAGGCAAGTGACGGGGAAGCTTCCTCTCCCCACCACCCTCCCCTTGGGAATCGGCAATCGGGAATGGGGAATCGGGGAGGCAGTCCGCCCCTGCCAAACCCCACCCTGATATTATGGGGAATGGGGAATCGGCCTCCCCATTCCCCCTTTCCACCATTCCCCATTCCCGTTTGCCCATTCCCAAGGGCAGGGCGGCAGGGCGTGGTCCGCCGCTTCCCGGTACCAATGGCTTCCTTCCTCCTCCGCCGCCTCCTGCTCGCCATTCCGACGCTCGCCGGCGTACTGGTCGTCGTCTTCGCGCTCCTGTACGTCGCGCCGGGCGATCCCGTCATGGAGATGGTCGGTGAGCGGGCCGACTCCGCCACGATTGCGCGGCTCAGGAAGGAGCTGCGGCTCGACGAGCCCGTCCCCAGGCAGTTCCTGCACTATGCCGGTGGCGTGCTGCGCGGCGATCTCGGTCATTCCTACATCACCGGCCGGCCGATCGCGCAGGACATTCGGCAGCGCTTTCCCAAGACGCTGGAGCTCGCCGTTGCCGCGATGGTGCTCGCGGGCGTCGTCGGGATCACCCTTGGTGTCTTCAGCGCCGCGCGACCCGGAAGCTGGTTCGACCGGCTGGCACTCGGCGCGTCGTACCTCGGGATATCCTTTCCCGTCTACTGGGTAGGATTGATTCTCATTCTGGTATTCGCCGTGATGCTGCGATGGCTGCCACCATCCGGCTACGGCCGGTTCGTATACCTCATACTCCCCGCGCTTGCGCTCGGCACACGCTCCATCGCATTCCTGGCGCGCATGACCCGCTCGTCCATGCTCGAGGTGCTGAGCGGTGACTACATTCGCACCGCGCGCGCCAAGGGACTGCGCGAGCGCATCGTCCTCGGGCGTCACGCCTTGCGCAACGCGCTCATTCCCGTCATCACCGTCTTCGGCCTCGACTTCGGCTACTACCTCACGGGCAGCATTCTCACCGAAACGGTATTCAGCTGGCCCGGCCTCGGTCGCTACGTGGTCAATGCCATCAGCCGCCGCGATCTCCCCGCCATCCAGGGCACCGTCCTCTTCCTGAGCGTCGTATTCGTGCTCGTGAATCTCGTCACGGACGTGGTGTATGCGGGGGTGGATCCGAGGGTAGGGGGCTAGGGGGCTAGGGGGCTAGGGGCTAGGGGG
>Ga0207652_10000450_pt1 | contig 42333 bp, 54 predicted proteins | sample KBSC63BmetaG_FD_184334 | JGI IMG/M metagenome (GOLD analysis project Ga0207652, IMG submission 184334) | Corn rhizosphere microbial communities from Kellogg Biological Station, Michigan, USA - KBS C6-3B metaG (SPAdes) (version 2) | ecosystem: Host-associated > Plants > Roots > Rhizosphere ...
GCCGATGATGCCGGGAGAGGCCGGGCCAGGTCGAAGGAGCTGAACGGCCTGCTCTTCGGCGGTCGGGACAACATCGACGAAAGCCAGATCGAGGCGGCGCTCCAGGAGCTGTCCGACTGTGGCCGGATCGTCCTCTACGTGGTCGACGGGATACGACTGTTTCAGATCCTGAAGTGGGCACAGCATCAGAAAATCGACAAGCCGACAGGCAGCCGTTTCCCCGCGCCAGAAGGCTTCCACGAGGCAAAAGTAAAGCCTACGGGAGACCTTCCAGACACTTCGACGAATGTTCGTCGAGAACTCCCCGAAGCCTCCACGACGCCTAGCGGTACGGAAGGCGGAATCTGGAAGGCGGAAGGCGGAAGCGGGAATTTGGAAATGGGAAGGCGGAAGGCGGAAGGCGGAGCAGGGGAAGAGGGACCGGGAGAAACCACCGCGACGACACCGAGCGATCCCGAGGAGGCTTCCGCCCCGCCCGCCTCCGCCTTTTTGGAGCAAGCTCCTGATCCGCCCGCCTCAATGCATTCGAAGCCAGAGCAACCTCTTGCCGAACGGGTCATCACGGTCAGCCTTGCCCCGGAGAAGTGGGAGGACCTGCTCAAAACTCGCGGCACTGGACCGGGCAAGGAGTTTTGGCGGCGGCACGAGATCTGGGACGGCCTGGAGGTGCTCTCCGAACGCAAGGAGCCTCCCCGAGATGTGGCAGCCGTCCTGCACACGTCGATCCTGCCAGAGATTAGGGCCGGAACGAAGAAACCTGCCCGGTTGACGATCAATGCGCCTCCGCCGGCGCCGGTCGTGAGCGATGCAGAACGAGAGCGACTTATCGCGGAAAGCCCTGGCAGATCGCAGTATCTCCGGGAGAAAGCCGCGCAGTTTGAAGCCCAGCGGGCAGAAGAGGCCAGGAGAGCCAATGCAGAAGCAATCAGTGCGCAGTGATCGTCCGGATCCGAGTGAGATTCCGGCGCTTGTCAGCCTCCGCGAGGGAGCAGAGCGCAGCCTGGAGCGCGGCGAGATGCTCACAGACCTCCAGGGGAAAGCGTTTTTCGAGTTCGAGGTCTGCATTGCCGCCAAGAAGGCGGGCAAGGGTTTGCCGCCCTCCACTCTCCCAGTCGTCTGGGATGACGGGCAGTGGTGGTTTCCGGTTGACAGCAAGAACGACCGGGCCGAAACGACTTCGAAGCCAATCCCGCAGTTCCTGTTCTGGTGCGAGATGATGGACCGGAACCGGACATGGGTGCAGGTCCTGGGCACCGAAGACGCCATCGCCATCGCCATGATGCTTCAGCATCCGAAGAGCCGGGAAACCTGCCTCCGCGCACTCGGAGTGCTGGCAAGGGACGAAGCCGCAGACACCGGCGTGGAAGAGGTACAGCGGGCATTCAGCAAGGCCAGGAGACACATGCGGGGCAATCTGTTGCCGATGTTTGGCGGCAGTGCGAGCGTCCCGACACTGGGATCAGGGATGACCGAGCCGCCGGAGTTGTTCCAGGCCGAAGTCAGGCGCATCGCAGAGAAGAAGGGGATCGACGTAGACAGTGAATTCTTTGCAGGAGCGACGAAATGAAGCGCGGGATAGGAGTGCTCGCTTTTGGAGATCCGTCCTGCAAGATCATGCTCGTGCAGTGCCTCTGCGGGATGAGGTTTTACCCGACGGAGCAATCTGACTTTGAAACGTTCAACGCTCATATTGAGCAATGCCTTGAACAGGCGAAAGGGAACTCGAATGGAGACGAGAGAACCGAAAGAAAGGCCGATTTTGTTCAGCGGGCCGAACTCCGATCCGGATCACTTCTGTATCCACGCAGCGACCAACGTCAACGGCGAGCGCGTTGACAAGTGGATACCCTGTCCCTACGGCAAAAAGGGAGATCGACTGTGGGTACGGGAGACATGGTACGACAACCTGATCCGGGACGAGGGAGATTATCGCCTTGTTGACGAGCACGGTTCTGCGCTTGTGGTCTATCGTGCCGACGGTGAGTTCTACGATCAGTTTGAGGAGGTCGAAGGCGATCCGAAGTGGCGACCGTCGATCTTCATGCCGCGATGGGCAAGCCGGATTCTGCTGGAAGTCGTCTCTGTGCGTGTGGAACGGTTGCAGGAGATCACCCCCGCCGATGCGATGGCCGAAGGATGTCCGCATCCTCCTGACGGATACTGGACCGAACAGGATGCAGTTTCGTGGTACGGAAATCTTTGGGACATCATCAACGGGCGAGGTGCCTGGTGCTCGAATCCCTGGGTCTGGGTGATCGAGTTCAAGCGGGGAGAGTTACTGATGGGCGGTGAAACCAGACTGCCACGCGAGCAGGTTCTGCCGATCGCACTCTCGCTCTACCGCGCACTGGAGCCTGCCTGCGACAAGATCTGCATAGCCGGCAGTCTGCGCCGTGAGGAACCGACTGTCGGTGATATCGAGATCGTAGCGGTGCCTAAACATCTGCTGCATCTCAATCTGCTGGATGAGTTGGAGCCGGAAGCGGAGCCTTCCCAACTCCTGACCATCCTGCGCGGACTGATCTGCGACGGTGTTCTCGTCTGGCCAGAGAAGAACAAAGCGAACGGTCCCAGTTTAAAGCGTTTGACGGTCGTGGAATTGGGCATTCCGATCGAGATCTACCTCTGTGATGAATACGAGTACGGTTACATCACGATGATCCGCACAGGACCTGCCGATTTCGCGGAAGCGATGGTGACCGAATGGACCTATGGCGGACTGAAGATGCCGACACTCGACTGCAAAGGTGGTGCGAAGCGGTTGGTCAATGGCAAGTGGCAGAAGCTGGACTTGCCGAACGAGAAGGCAGTGTTTGACGCATGGGGATTGCCGGTTCTGCATCCAAGAGAGCGCGATGCGGCAGGCGTTGAGAAACTAAGGGGGATGGTGAAGCGATGAGGATACATCAATACCAAATGAAAGCGGCGGCGCATTTTCTATACCAGACCGCAGAGGCTTTTGAGAAACTTCAAGAGCACATGAGGGGGTGCAAGGAGTGTCCGATCTGTTTCTGCTCTCAAGGTCGCGTTTTGTTTATGGACGTGGAGAAGAAGAACAAGGAGGCACTCGCCTATGCTAGAGGCGACAGGCCGAAATGACCAATCCGGCAGGCAACGAAGCGAGGTGTGAGTGTGGCGCAATCCTCGCCACACCCTCGGTCACGCCTGCCAGTCTCATCGTCACGAACCGTCTGCATAAGCAGTCCATTCAGTTGACTGCATCCTGCTTGTCGATCCGGGGGCGATGTCCAGGATGCTCGAAGCTCCACACGTTGTCGTACCCGGTGATGGCGGCGGAGAAGAAGCCGGCGAAGATCCGGAAGGTGGTCGGTATCATCGGGCAGCTTTCGCTTTTTTGACCGCTATTGCGAACTAATCGCCTGTGTGGTATACTTCTCCCAACTACATATTTCGACGGTCTGATAATCCCGTCCTCGTGAGTGCCGGCAACGGCATTCTGAGGGCGGGTTTTTGTGTTTTTGGTTCGATGGAGTTGGCAAAAGTTGGCAAGATTGGCCGAATGGAAATGGTCTACCGCAAAAGATGAGGCCGCTGTTAATGTGGCAGACGACCGATTGACAGACGAGGAGATCGCCACAAAAGCAGGGGTTTCGAGAGAGACGTTGCGCAAGTGGAAAGATGTTCCCGAATTCAAGGATCGTGTCCAAAAACACGTAGACGCCTTTCGCGCAAAGATCCTGACCAAGGGGATAGCAGACAAGACACGCCGGATTGAGCGACTGAACCGGGACTGGAACAAACTCCAGCAGGTGATTGACGCCAGGGCCGAACATGCGATCGAGTTCTACGAAAAGCACGAGCGCGAAGAAGCCCCTGGGATGCTGACCGGAACGATGGTCAAGGATGTCAAAAGCGTCGGCAAGGGCGAAGATTTTCAGATCATTGAGGTGTTCGCAGTCGATACGGCAACGCTGTCGGAGTTGCGCAACCTTGAGATGCAGGCGGCCAAAGAACTCGGACAGTTGACGGAGAAGCACGAAGTTGATGTCCGCGATCGAGGTATCGCAGAGACGCTTGACAGCAAGTTGGCTAGCCTCGCTGCCAAGCTCGCAGCGGGAACAGTTCCTCCAGAGCCTGACCAGGGATGAGAAGGAAGAACTCTTCTACAACTGGCAGTTTTGGGCACGGGACAATCAGCTTGAACCGGATCCGTTCCGAGATCACAAGCGCTCGATTTGGATGGCGATGGCCGGGCGTGGCTTTGGTAAAACTCGCGTCGGTTCGGAAGTTGTTCGGGCGCGTGTGCAGTCCGGTGAGTGGGGACGCATCCATCTGATCGGGCAGACGGCCGCCGATGCCAGAGACGTGATGGTAGAGGGGGACAGTGGGATCCTGGCCTGCTCGCCGCCGTGGTTTTATCCGAAGTATGAGCCGTCGAAGCGTCGGTTGACATGGCCGAACGGGGCGGTCGCGACAACATTCTCGGGAGACGAGCCCGATCAGTTGCGCGGACCGCAGGCGCATGGCGTATGGGCCGATGAGTTGGCGAAGTGGAAGTATCCACAACTCTCCTGGGACAACATGGAGTTCGGGCTTCGACTGGGAGACTACCCGCAGTGTGTGGTGACCACGACGCCGCGGCCAGTTCCAATCATCAAGATGCTGGTGAAAGATCCCGGCTGCATCGTTACCCTCGGGAAGACGAAAGACAACTTTGAAAACCTAGCGCAGTCGTTTATCGACCGTGTGGTTCGGAAGTACGAGGGAACGCGATTAGGCCGGCAAGAGCTGGACGCCGAGATTCTGGATGACAACCCCGGCGCGCTCTGGACGCGGGCAAACATCGAAAAGAACCGGGTCAGAGAGGCGCCGATCCTCTCCTGCATCGTCGTCGCGGTAGACCCGCAGGCCGCTGATCCAAACGATAAGGACAAGGAGAGCGGAACCGACGAGGAGAAGGCGGCAGAGACCGGCATCATCGTCGGAGGCATCACCGAAGGATCTGATCCTCATGGGTACGTTCTGGCGGACTGCACGGTATCCGGATCGCCGAACGAGTGGGGAACGGCCGTCGTGGACGCTTACAAGAAGTGGGAAGCGAACCTGATCGTCGCAGAGGCCAACAACGGCGGCGCCATGGTGGGGTTTGTGATTGGAACTGTGGCGAGGGGCGGCGGCGAGCGGGTTCCGGTGATCCTGGTACACGCGAGCCGGGGGAAGCAGACGCGAGCAGAGCCGGTCTCCGCACTCTACGAGCAGAACAAGGTGCATCACGTGGGATGCTTCCCGGAACTCGAAGATCAGATGTGCGAATGGGTGCCGGGGATGAAGTCTCCTGACCGGATGGACGCTCTGGTATGGCTGTTTACGAAGCTTTTGGTGAAGGTGCGCAAAGAGCGCAAGCATGATGGGTGGAGAGGTCAATCCGGTGGCTATGCCTAGCGCGACACAACCTGCTGAATCCAATGAGGCGCGGCGCAAGCGGATTGCCCAGGCGCTGCTCGGTACGCAAGCACTGCCCGCCGGCCATAGCCTCATTGCAGGGCAGAGCGCGGAGGCGACGGCTTATCACCTACTGAACCCCTATCCGTGGTGGCACTTCAAGGAGTGGAAGATCGACGAGCGCGGGCCTTATCCGAGGTGCGTGCCGTTCGGGAAGTCGATCGTGATCCGGTCGGCGCGATGGCTGTTCGGGAAGCCGATCCAGCTCAACTGCGCGGACAATCCGGATCTGCAAACCTTCTTTCGCAACGCCTGGACCGAGAACCGGATGCGCTCCAGGATGCGCGCGGCCGCAGAGAAGGGCGGGATACAGGGCGGCATCGTCCTGAAGTTTTCGTATGACGCGACCGCGATGGACCGGAAGCTACGGTTTCAGATCCTCTCTTCGGTCGATGAGTGCCGGCTGTTTTATGACCCGCACGACCGGGAATGCCTCCTGATGGCCAGGGTGCAGTATCCCTATCTGGACAACGTGAGCGGCAAGTGGATGATGTACCGGGAGGAGTGGACGGATCAGACGTTCCGCAAGTACAAACCGGTGGAAGCCATTACGATTGATCAGAATGTCAACGGGTTCAAATACCCGACCATGATGGTGGTGGTGGCGGACGGGAAAGAACAACCGGACCTGTACGGCAAGTGGGAAGTTGAGCGCGAAGAGGCCAATCCGTTCGGCCTGATCCCGCTCCAGCCGATCCGCAATATTGATGTGGATGATGTCTACGGTGTCGGCGACCTGTGGGGCCTGTATCGTGTCTGGGACCGCGTGAACCTGACGTATCACCTGATGGACAAGAGCAACCAGTTCGACAGCGAGCCTAACCTGATCTATCAGGACCTGGAAGTCCCGCAGAGCGAGGCGGACAAACCCCTTGCGCCTGGCCAAGGACTAAGCCTAAAGAGCGATCTCGACGACGAAGATAATCCGGTGAAGACCGGGAAGGCGTACCTACTCGAATCCAAGGGCAACCTACGCCCGGCCATGATGGAGTATGCGAAAGACTTTCGGCAGCAGATCCTCGTGGCAGCCTCTTCCGTGGATGTCGATCAGGCGGACTTCACGAACAAAGGGAACCTGACGGAAGCGGTGATGCTGCAGCTCTACGGGCCGCTGATCGAGATCACGGACGAGAAGCGGGAAAACTACGGGGAGAACGGTATCTGTCAGTTCCTCGAAAAGTGTGCGTTGGGGCTCCAGAACCTGACGAACGGCCCGACCATCGGGAAGATCGCGGAGATCAGCACGGTTAAGGCGGACAACGAAGAGACGTACGACATGCAGATCGTCTGGCCGCCGTACTTCCAACTCTCGCAGGACGAGATGGCCGCCGTCGTAGGGCGGACGCAAGAGGAGGAGATCGCCGGCTACCTCACTCGCGAGCGCGCCGTCAAGCGCATCGCAAAGCTGGAGGGCGTGGACGATATCGAGGCACTGGAGACGGAACTGGAGGCAGAGGCGAAACAGAAAGCCGCTGATGCCCTGGCAATTGTGAAGGCGAGCGCTACCGCGACCGATCCGAAGGCAGCGCCGGGAGTTGATCCGGTCCAAGCGGCGAGCCAACAGATCCGGACGCTTCGAAGTCTTGGAGGACCTGACAGCAAATGAACGAGCCTTTTCTTGGTATGTTCGGAACACCGGTCAATCAGGTTAATAGCCGATGGTTTCCCTCCGGAGTGAAGGCTGTTCGCATAGGCAATGAGGTATTTGCAACCGGTACCGGTGTCGCCAGGATCAAGCGCAGGTTCGGGGCGAAGGCTGAAACACCTCGACTTCGGAAGAAGCGGCAACGGCGACAGTGACACCTGCGCAGATCTTCTTCGCCATCGTGCAGGAGAGCCGCAAGCGTCAGTTTGAGCACGACAGAGACGCGGTGCGCGCCCTGGAAGCTCTCCTGACAGAGACGGCGGCGGAGTTACGGCGGAAGCTGGTTTCGGTGCCGACAGGACTACGGAAAGAGCGGTATCGGCGCGATCTGCTCGCATCCGTGGAGACGACACTCGACACCTTCCGAGATCAGTACAAGTCGCAACTGGATCATGGCATCGTGGAGAGCGCGCGCATCGCCGTCCAGAGGGAAGCCGACATCGTGGAGCATCTTGTACAGAACCGCGAGGGACTGACGATGGAGCAGTTGAGCGCGGCGATTATCCAACGGGCGGCGCCGATCGTGGTACCGGGAGTGCAGTTCGGAAACGTGCCGCAGGAGGTCTTGGAAAGGCTTTATGTCCGCACCTACCGGGATGGCCTGAACCTCTCGCAGAGGCTCTACAATCTCGACAGAGAGGCGCGGAGTGCGTTGCAGGAGATCGTAGCGAAGGGGATTGCGACTGGCCAGAGCGCGAAGGACATGGCGAAGGCGATGATACCGCAGTTGGAGCAGTCCGGTGTCGATAATGTGCGGTACAAGGCGATGCGGATCGCACGCACTGAGATCAGCCTGGCGTATCGCGAGGGACACGTCGCCAGCGCGACGGATCAGGCCGGAAACCTGCATCCGTGGATCTCGGCGATTGGATGGAGGCTTTCGCCGGCGCATCCCCGCACGGACATCTGCGATATCTGGGCGAGCGACGACAGCGATGGATTGGGCGAGGGGAATTACGAACCGTCGAACGTTCCGCCCGGCCACCCGAACTGCATGTGTTTTACAGTTTCAATCCTGGCCAGTATGCCGGAAGAACAGTTCGTTTCGATGGTGCCGGATCCGGAGAATGTTCCGCCCGGTCAGTTGAAATACTACGGTTTTGATGTGGAGGAGTGAGATGGAAGGACCGACTGTCGGCCGCATTGTTCACTATGTCGCGTATGGCACTCCGGGAGGAGAATACGCAGCAGGGGCACATAGGGCAGCTATTATCACAGAAACGAAGCTAGATCAATCCCCGATCGACGGTTCTGTAGTGAATTACTGCAAACTTTGCATTTTCAATCCTACCGGGATGTTTTTCAGTGATTGGCTGGAGATGGATATAAGCGAAAAACCGTCTCCAGGCACATGGCATTGGCCCGAAAGAGCCTGAATTTGTTCCGACAGGTTGCCCGCCATCCTGAACCAATAGCGGAGACTGTTTGAGGAGTTTGAGATGCCCGAAGATCCTATCACGCCGCCCGCAGGCGATCCCAATGCGGAGAGTAGCATCGTGAAGCAGCTTCGTGAGCGCGGGGATGCTGAAAAGCGCCGTGCCGACGAACTGGCGCAGAAGCTCCAGGATCAGGAGCGCGCAAAGCTCGAAGAGAACGATCGCCTGAAGTTGGAGTTACAGGACCGGGACAAGAAATTGGCCGAGGTCGGACAGCGCGCCGCGAAGGTCGATCAGTACGAGACGGCTTTCCAGACGCTCTACACGCAAGAGTTGGCAGCGGTGCCGGAAGCGGCGCGCGCATCGGTCGAGCGGTTGAGCAAATCGGGCGACTGGAACGAGAGGCTGGAAGCCCTGCGGGATGCGCGGGGACTGTTGGCACCTACGGCGCCGACGCCTCCGGTCGCTGGGACTGTAACGCAGCCGACGGGCAGCGCGCCTCCGACGCCTCCGGGCACGGGCGCGCAACCTGCGAAACCTCTGACGCCGGAGGAACTTCGCAGCACGGGGTTTGGATCGATAGTTCGGGAGCGTGGATTGCGGCCCATGCCCGATGGTAAGAAAGATGCCGCGCAGTAATTGACCCGCGTACGTTCGCGGGCGAGGAGAAGACATGGCAGACGCTAAGAGTTATACGCTCGCGGACTACGCGCTCAATAGCAATGATCCGTTGGTTCAGCGGATCTCCTATTCGCTGATTATGAACGGGATGGCGCTTCAGGACGTCCCGATGCAGAACTACCAGAGCCTGAAGGCGAACGGTGTCCGGTTCCAGGGAGACAATCTCCCGACGGTCGGATGGCGCAACCTAAACGAAGACCCAGCGACCACCAAGGGCACGCCGACTCCCTTCGAAGAGCAGGCGTACACGATGTCCAACAACATCGACATCGACAGCAAGCTCCTCCGGGATGTGAACAGCATCCAGGATCCCTTTGCCCAGCAGCTCAATGCCTATCTTAAGGCGGCGAGTTACGACTTCAACGATAAGTTCATCAACAACAATCACAAGAGCGGCGATCAGAAGGCGTTCGATGGGTTGCGCGAGCGCCTGGACAACACGGCGTACCGGAACGAAACCGAGATGAAGATCGACTGCGGCGGGGTAGACCTCTCGCAGAGCGGCATGACTGCGGCGACCGCGAACAACTTCCTCGAATATCTCGACCAGGCGCTCTCCTATATGGGAGACGTGGACGGGAACAACGTGGTGATTTACGGGAACGACCTGATGAGCCGAAGGATCCCGCGCGCTATCCGCCTTCTCGGCGCCGGTGCCGGTTTCGACATGACGCAGGACGCTTTCGGGCGGCGCGTGTCGATGTTCCGGAACGCCCGGATCGTGGATATCGGGCGCAAGCAGGATCAGTCCACCCGGATCATCACGAATACGGAGACGGCGGCCGGGGCGAACGGCTCCAGTACCATGACCTCCCTCTACTTCGTGAAGTACGGGATGGAGGATGCGTTCAAGGGCTGGCAGTTCGATACCCTGGAGAGTTCGATCATCGGGCCATTCCTGTTGCAGAATGGCGTGCAGCAGCGCCTGACGATCGACTGGACCGTCGGCCTCTTCCAGGAGAATACCCGTGCCATTGCCCGCCTCTATGACATCAAAGTCTCGTAGTCGCCCTGCATCGTAACGCTCGGAGGGAGACCTATCTCCCTCCGGAGAGGAAACATTATGTACGATACCCTACTGGTTACCCAGGCCTCGCAGACGGTGACGAACAGCGCGACCGGCACGGCCCTCGATCTCAAGACCGGAACACCGAAGCGCGGACTGAAGATGCGGTTTGTCTTTACGGCCGTCTCCAACGCCTCCGGCAGCGCGACCATCACGCCGATCGTCGAGCACTCCGACGATAACTCGACATGGACCACGCACACGACCGGCAGCGCCATCACGACCACAACAACCAACACGCCGACAGAGCAGTTCCTGCCGGTGACTACCGACAAGCGGTATGTCCGAGGATCGGTGACGTTCTCGGCTACGACCGGAACCCCGACCTGTACGTACCATGCGGAACTCGGGAACGCAAGCCCGTAAGCCCTCCCGCGACCGGCAGGGCCGACCTCACCGGCCCTGCCGACGAAGGATTGACAGATGCCGCCTCCGGACTATACAACATGGCCGACCGAAACGGATGTGATCGAGCGATGCACCAGCGCGGGCATCACGCCTCGCATCCTGTCTGTCGTCACATCAGCTCTCAATGGCGTCATCCGCCAGGTAGCGCAGAAGACACGGCGGCAGTTCGTGGCGGGCGAGAGTGGGGAGATCCGGTATTACGACGGTTCCGGTGGCGTGGAACTGCAGATTGCCGACGAGATCGTTACGCTGGAACGGGTGCAGATCCTGGGGTACGTTGGCATCAACGGCGCTATTCCCGTGACTGCGCCGGTCCTGATCCAGGAGCAGACGCTGCCTTACACGCGCATCCTTCTCTACCGGGGAAGCGCGCCGATCTACGCGGGCATTTACCTCGACCGATGGCCGCAGGGCTTCAGCAATATCGAGGTGACGGGGAAGTTTGGCTATGCCGCGACGGTCCCGGAGGATCTCTGGGAAGCGGTCGCGCGCGAAACTGCGGCAATGATGATCGATGAGGCGCAGAACAGCCCGCGCGGTGTCATCGTGGAAAAGCGAGAGGGCGACAACGCTACAAAGTGGGAAGGCGCGACGAAATTCGCGGATGCCTCCCATAAGAAGTTTCGGGCGATCGTCAAGCAATACGCGCGTCCCTCTGGGCAGCATTTCCGACGCACGAAAGCCCCGATGATATGAGGTACGAACCGAAGGAGGTCATCCTCACGAAAGACGAACTCACGGCACTCTGTTGGGAGTGGCAGGAGACGCTTCGCCTTCAGGAGTGGATTATCGCCTTGTCGGTTTGCAGGGCGAGAGATATGGGGGATAGCCGACAAGGTGAATGCGCCTGGGTCATCTCCAAGAAGGAGGCTTGTATCTCTATTTTGGACGCGATCGACTTTCCGCCTGGCCACATCCATGCGCAGGACATGGAGAAAACTCTTGTCCATGAGCTTCTTCACCTGCATTTCGCGCCGTTCGTTTCGGATGACGACTACATCGACAGGGCGCACGAACAGGCCATCGACCTGATAGCATCCGGACTTGTCGCAACGAAGCGCGGGAGGGCAGCCGTTGAGCCTGACGCCTGAAACAGTCACAATACAGGTTTCTGCTGTTGTCGGGGATGGGTCCGGCGGCAAGGTGACCACATGGACGAATGTCACAGCAGGCGCTCCCTCGGGAGGATGGCAGGCGAGCCGAAACTTCTACCGTCGCACGTCGCAGCAGTTGATCGACGAGGGCACGCACGCAGCCCAAGGGCCAGGCGTGACGGTCAAGACGAAATGCTATTTCACGTTCCAGGGGCCTCCAGAGAGCGCGCAGGCGTTCCCGTTGCTCATCCGGGACAAGAACAGGATCATTGGGGGTGATGGGATTGCCTATCGCATTCTGCACATCCGGCAGTACGATGAGAGCCTGCAGGTGGACTGTGAGGCGTTTGACTGATGGCCGATGTCCAGGGCTTGCGAGAAGCCCAGCAGAAGTTGGAGGCGTACGCGGCAGGGCTGAAGAGCGGCGCCATCCTCGCGGCTCATGAGATCGCCGTCCTGCTGGAAGGGTACGCGAAGGCGCATCATCCATGGACACCGCGCACCGGCAACACGACCAACAGTATCCGCGGGACGGTTGTCGAGGCGAGTGATGAGATCATTCGTGTTGTCCTGTCGGCGGGCATGGATTACGATGTGTTCCTTGAACTCGCGCATGAGGGCAAGTGGGCGTGGCTCTGGCCGGCGATCGTCGCCTGTAAAGACCAGATCAAGGCGATCCTGCGGAAGAGACTGGGAGCGGTCAGGGTATGAGTACGGCACTCACGACAGCGATATACCGACGATTGGCCGGGCTGGAGACGATGACGGGGGAAGGACTGGCGGCACAGGTGGCGCTTGCAGCTCTGCTCGGAACCGATCCGGACACGTCGGAGCCGTCGGTCCACAAGGGCAACAAGTCGATGATCGTGACTTACCCGGCGATCACATTCCGACAGAATGCCGGGATGGTCAAGACCGAATTCAAAGACACGGCGATCGACGATCCTGTTTACGACTTTGAGATCTGGAACAGCACGCAGAGCGCGACACTGATCAGCGACATCTACAAGCATGTGGAGCACCTGCTTGATGAGCGGTTCAGCATGTCGCTCGGTATCCCGCCGCTATCGGTCGATGGGAATGTCGGGCAGGTTTACTATGCCAGGGCATTTGTCCCCCTGATCGACGATCTATACGACAAGGATTTGCGTTCGTGGTTCGGCCTGTGCCGGATGCGGTTTGTTGAGGCGCGTTTCTAGGGCAGTCTGCCCATTCACCCACAGAAGGAGGTCCCTATGGGACAGACAGCGATAGGAAATCAGGATATCAAGTTCGCGAAGGGCTATCTCTTCGGTACAGAGCCGGGGGGATTAGCCGACGACGTGCCGTTCGGGGAACTCCAGGAGATCACCGTCAAGTTCACCCAGTCGCTTAAGGAGATGATGGGGCCGGAGTCTCTCGTTGCGGTGGCCGTCGGAGTGAGCGAGAAGAAGGTCACGGTCACGGCGAAGTTCGGCAAGATCCGTGCGCGTCAGTTCAACATGTTCGCCGGCGGCGCGGCCCCGACGAACTCCGGAGGTTTCACGACCACGAACTTCGGGGTCAACGATCAGCCCCGTCAGTTCAACCTGCATCTGCTCTCGCCGTTCGACGGCAGCGACGTGGAACTCAAGATCTACGGCTGCATCTCGACCGACTTCTCCCTGCCGTTCAAACTCAATGACTTCGTTATCCCGGATTTCACGGCCAACGCCTACGGCGATGGCACGAATATCATGACGTTCATTTCGCCCGGAAACCAGACCACCAGCTAGGCTTCGGCCCTGCTGCACCGCCTTCCGGCGTCCCTGTGTCTCCATCACGGGCGGCGCCGGAAGATCCCCTTCGATCTGTTATGGAGGCAGAGAGAAACCATGAAAACCCTTCGTATTGTTGCCCCATTCCACAACGTTTCCGGCTATGCGAAAGCCGCACGTGGACTGCTTGCCGCGGCTCTCCTTGCTGGCTATACCGTTGAAGCCGTTGAGAGCGAGACCACTGACTTTGTGACCGTGCCGATCGACGGATCTCCCGTCAAGACGCGCGGTCCTCGATTTCCGAACAAGCCCATTCCCGACTGCCAGCGCGCCGAACTAGAAGCCGCCCTGCGAACGAAGGTTGACGATAATGCGCCGACCATCCTGATGGGCAATCCCAGCATGATGGCGGACTATCCGGAGTACTGTTCCGGCCCCAGGGTCGGCTACACGATGCTGGAGAGCGACACGCTGCAGCCCCAATGGGCGCAGGCCTGCCGGAACGTCGATCTGATGCTCGCGCCGTCGAGGTGGTGCGTCGATACCATTCAGCGCGCTGTCCCCGATGTGCCGGTCAAACTGCTGCCAATCTGTGTCGATGAGCGCCTGTGGTCTCCCGAGGGACCGAAGCGTGAGATGCCGAAGGATACGCCTCCGTTCCTGTCCCTGTCGATCTTCTCGACATGCGAGCGCAAGGGATGGCGCAAGACGATCCAGGCGTTCGCGGAGGAGTTTCGCGGGGAGAATGTTGGACTCGTGCTGAAGCCGACGCGTGCGGCAGAGGTCGAAGAGTTGGCCGAGTGGGTTCGGTCGATGGGTGCGTGGATCTATATCGTGAAAGGGGAACTAACCGATGAGAGTATGGCTGAGCTTTATCGCGCTTGTGATGTGTATTGCAGCCCTTCTGCGGAGGGGTTCGGTGTTCCACTCGCGGAGGCTGCCCTCTGTGGTCTTCCCTCAATCGCACTGGCCGCCGGGGGAGCTTCGGATATTGTCTCGAACGGCAACGGCTATCCTGTCCCGGTGGAATGGGAACCGTGCGTCGGACAGCTACCGCAGATATATCCATCTTCGCACAAATGGCCGACCTGTACCGTTGACGACCTAAAGGCGGCGATGCGGCGGGCGTTTAAGAACGACATGAACGGACATGTTCAGCGGGGCGTGAACGCAACGTCGGACGCTATACAGGAATTCAGCCGGGCGGCAATCGCTGTCCGGCTGGCAGAATTGAGCATGGAAGACCTATGGCCGAAGCCTCTCCCGGAAGCGCGGAGTCGCAAGAAAATCCCGCCGTTCGTCGCAGTCATCACAACCCATAACAACCGGGAGAGCACGAACCGGACCGTGCAGTCCCTGCTCTGCTCCGTCTCACCTCCCCGCATGATCGTCATTGCCGACGACGGTAGCGACGATGATACGCAAGAATGGGCCGATGCCATGGGCCTTTTCTTTGTGAAGTGCAACACCGGGGGAAACGTCAGCACGAACCGGCAGAAGGCCGTCGATGCACTGAAACGACAGTTCACCTTCCCGGGCGATCCGGCGATCTGCTTCTTCGATAACGATGTTGAGATCCTGCCAGGATTCTGGCCGAAGATGTCGGAGATCCTGCACACGCACTCCAGGATCGGCATCCTCGCACCTCGCAAGGTGTACGGCAACGATACGCAGGCGGCATCCTCCCTCCTCTCTGTGTCGGTCGCAGAGACCGTGCAGAACATCGGGAACCGTCTGTACTTCAACTGCGGGAGCTTCCCGCTTCACCTGGAGCGGCCCCTCGTCTACCCTGACTATGTGGAGAGCGCCTGCATGGTGGTGCGTCCGGAGGTGTGGCGATCCTGCGAGTGGGATGGGCAGTTCCCGATCTTCTACGAGGATGTAGACTACTGTTTCCAGGCGCGGGCGGCAGGCTGGGAGGTCTGCGCGACCAATGCCGCTACCGTCATTCACCACGCGCACACGACGTCCAATACGCGCGCCGAGCAGTCGGATCTGAACCGGCGCAAATTCATGATGAAATGGAAGGAACGGATATGACGACAGAGCAGAACGAGAGATCGATCAAAGACCTCATGCGAGAGAAGCCGGACGCCTACAACTTCGATGACATTACCGAGGCGGTGCCAGGCAAATCGTCGGCGGGCACTTCCGCAACTCTGACGCAGGTTTTGGGCGGGTTTGAATTCTTCGCGCGTGATCCTGTCACGGGGCTGTCGTTCTATGGCCGAAAGCCGAAGGTTTACTACCTCAAGCGACTGATCGACCTGATAAATACGCCTATCGTATCTGATCCAGAAGACACCGTAGCGATGATGAACGCGGTATTCGACCGGAGTTGCGAGGTTGCCGCGCTGCTCCTGTATGTCCAGATAAATGAATTTCCAGCATACGGAGCGAAGGCGGGCGACGGTTGGCGACCGGCAACCGTTGAAGAGGTCGGAAAAGCGTTCGATCTCAAGGAGTTGTCGGACGCGCGGGACAAGTTCAGCGGCCTCGCCGTTGCGGAGACGACCGAGGGAAACGCATAGATCCACCCGACTACGGAGAGGTGTTCTGCGTTCTGGCAGAGCGTTTCGGGTGGACATTCGATGTGATCGGCGACATGACGATGGACCAGTTGGAGGCGGCGCTCGCTTATTGCGGCAAGCATCCTCCGGTCAGGCTGTTCTGACGGTTGATGGATTGCTCGGTTTTATGATATACTGAAATCAACCACATATTCAGCGGTCCGACTATCCCGCTCTCACCATGCTCAAAAGGCACGGAGAGGGCGGGTTTTGTGTTTGGAGGTCTTGCGTGTCAGACGTCTCGATCGGAACAGTCAGCAGCGAGGTAAGGCTCAACCTAACCAAACTGGAAGGGGATGTCAGCGAAGCGAAAGCGGCGCTGGCGTCTCTTGCCGCCTCCCTCGTCGGCGCTGTCGAGACGTTCTCTGCGAAGATGGCGCAGGATGCGTCTGCGGCGGTCGCACGGGAAGAGCGGGCAGCACAGGCGGCTATCCAGCGGGCAGCACAGCAGGCGGAGGCACAACAGAAGCGGTCTCTTGCGGCGGCACAGCAGATCGGCGGCCAGTTGCAGATGATGGGGACTGTCGCGGTCGGCGCGCTTGGGATGGCTGTCAAAACAGGGGCGGACTTCGAGCAGAAACTCGTCACGGTCGCGAACAATACAACCATGACGACCGCCGACATCAAGGCGATGGAAGAGGCGGTCAAGAGCCTGGGCAGGGAGAGTGGCGCGGACCTCGGGCAGTTGGCCGAAGGCTTCATGCACGCCTCGAACTTCGGCTTCGATGCTGCAGAATCGACTATGATCCTGACGGAGGCGATGAGGTCTGCCGTCTCGACCGGGGGCGATGTCGGGAAGACGACCGAGATCCTCGCCAACGTCATGCATGAGTTTTCGATCAAGAGCGGGGATGCAGGCAAGGCCATGAACGTCCTGCACCTCGCGGCCGCGCAGGGCAATGCCACTCTTGAGCAGTTCGTCGATGCGGGCGGGCCTGCGTTTGCGATGGCGGCGAACCTCGGTGTCGGCATGACCGAGACGGCGGCGGCCATGTCTGCTCTGACGAAACACGGGTTTACCGCGGCAGAGGCAGCGACGCAGGTCCGGAACATCCTGGCGCATATCGCGGAGCCTGCATCGAAGACGAAGGACCTCCTGGAGCAGCTCTCCAAGACGACCGGCGTTGACCTCGTGCGTGATTTCTCCCTTGCCGGTCTCCAGGGCAAGGGGATGGCGGGCATCCTGGACGACATCAAGCTGGCGGCAGAGAAAGCGCACATATCCACCGAAGACCTGATGATGAAGTTGGTTCCGGCTATGCGCGGCGGCATCGGCGCGATGGCGTTGGCAGGCACGGCGGCAAGCGATTTCAAGCAGGAACTCAAGAGCCTGTCGGATGCGATGGCCGGAACGGTTGATCCCACCACGGCGGCATTCGCCCGCCAGCAGGACACCCTGACCGCGCAAACCAACAAGGCGCGGAACGAACTCACGTTGATGGCATCGGATATTCAGAAGGCGCTTCTGCCCGCCATTCGTCCGATGATCCAGGCGATCCGGGACGGCGCGGAATGGTTCTCGAAGCTCTCCCCGCAGGCGAAGTCGGCGGCGGTCCAGTTGGCAGCGTTCGCGGGCGCCGCGGCTCTTGTGACCGGCACGGTGCTGAAAACCATTACGGCCGTCGCGGAACTCAAGGCAGCGCTATCGGCTTTGTCCCTAATGAAAGTCAGCCTTCCCAGCGTCGGAGGTCTGGCGGCTGGCGGGCTAGGCGGCATCGGACTGGCCGGAGCTGGTTTGTTGGCAGCAGGGGGCGGTCTCGGCTATCTCATGAACCGCACGGTCTGGAGCGGCGTCGAGGAGGCGCAAAACAGAGCATTCGCGCAGGACAGGCACGCGCAGGAACAGACCTCTGCCTGGCGCACGCAGCGCGCGGCATTCCTGGCGAAAGACATCGCTGGGCTGAAGGCTTCCCTCAAAGACTACGAGGGGGTGCCGTCAAAGCTCGCGGACATCAATAAGCGCCTGGCGCAAGAGACTGCGGAGATGCGGGCGGTCTTCGGAGACGACGGCGGGAACTCCTCCGGATCAGGGAAGAAGGGCGGCGGGCACAAGACTGTCGATCAGTTTCTCGCGTCTGCGGGCGGCGGTGGAGGTGCGGGCGGCAAGGGTGGAGGCGGGAGCGATGCGAAAGAGGCGATCCAGGAGGTTCAGGACGCGCTCTATAAGCTGACGCACTCCGACTACGAGGTGCGGATGCGAGAGGCGTGGAAGGACCTGAACGAGGAGATCCGCAAGGGTGTCCCTGCTCTCCTGGCGCGACAGCTCTACACCCGACAGCTTGCCGACATTGAGAAGGATCAGGCTGCAGATCGCGCCAAGATGGGCGGGACGATGGCGCAGGCTGTTCGGAACATGCAGGCGCAGGACGCGGCCAACGCCAAGCGGGAGAACGACGAGATCACGGCCTCGATACGGGCAGTGGTCGATGCGTACACGGCTGAGGCGGCGGAACTCGAAAGCGTGAAGCAGGCGACCGACGAGGCCGACAGGGCCGCGCAGCAGATGTTCGACAATCAGATTGCCGACATGTTGAGACTGATGGAGGCGCAGCGCCTTGAGGCGGAAGCAACCGCGCAGTACTGGAAAGACGTGCAGGACGAGCAGGAGGCGACTTTCCGGGCGAGGATCGAGCAGAGTGCGATCGCGGCGAAGGCGGAGCAGGACGAGCGAGATCAGACGGAGCAGTACCATAAAGACAACCCGGACATCGGCAAGAAACCTCAAACTCAATTACAGAAGGTGCTGCGGCAGATGGGCGGCGATATACAGAGCATCCTGGGAGGCGCGTTCGAGAAGGTCTTCCTGGGAGATACCAAAAACCTGCTCGGGGATCTGTTGAAATCCTTTGAACAGATGCTCGCCAAGATGGTGGCGGATGCGGTGGCGGCCGGGATTGTGCGGAGCCTGTTCGGCGGCGGGAACTTCGTCACAGGCTTCATGGGCAGCCTGTTGGGAGGCTTCGACGATGCGGGAAACGACCGGACGGCGCGCCATTGGGGCTTCGATTTCGCCTCGATGTTTACCCAGGGCATGAGCGACCATTCCACCAGCAGGATGGCGGCGGCCGCGCCTGGAGGCTCCAGCGGGGGTGATACCCATGTCCACATCAATATCCAAGGGCCTGTCGTGCGGCATGATCTGGACATCCGGGACCTGTCGCGGCAGGTGGCGCGAGAGGTGCAAAACGGACTGCGGGCGCGGCCAGGGACGGGAGCGCGGGCATGACCTACCAGTTGAAATATGGATCATACACCTTCCCGCGCGGCATGTATCCGTCCGACAACAACGTGCCTTCCACAGTCCCGCAGAGCAAGCATCCGCGTCTTGATGGCGGGCGCATCCTGACGCCTACGCTCGGCCTGAAACTTATCACAGTCAAAGGCGGGATCGTCGCGCCGGCGGGCACGTCGGCGCGCACGATCGTGGATGGCATGAAAGCGGCGGTTCTCCAGGGGCCTGCGAACCTGACGTTTCAATCAGACCGATATTGGCGGAACGTTGTCTGCCGGGACTTCAAGGACGGGCATCCTGGCACGCACTACGACCGGATAGACGATATTGAGATCGACCTCATCACCGGCGATCCGTTTCAGTACGAGACGGCGACGCAGACGCTTGCACTGACGCCTTCCAGCACAACAGTGAGCGGGACGGCGACGGCAGCAGGCAACGCCTACAGCAAGCCGGTGATCAGCTTCACGGCGGCGAGCACGAACCTGAACCTGTCCTGCTATAACGACACGACCGCGGAGAGTTTTACGCTGGTCGGCACAGTGGTGAGTGGGGATGTCGTGATTGTCGATTGCCTGAACGAGACGGTGACGATTGCCGGGGTCGATAAGATGAGCTTCTTTGAGGGCACGTTTCCCCGGCTGTCGGTCGGCGGGAATATAATCCGGGCGACCTATTTGAGCAGCGCTCTTTCGGCCATCTCGGTCGCTTGGGCGAACAGGTGGTATTGATATGCCGACCTTAGGATCGCCGGGACCGCTGACGGCATATGACAACATGGTCCTGGCAGAGACGGGATTGATCCATTACTACCCGTTGAATGAGACGGCAGGGACGACCGCTTACGATGCGATCGGTGGGGTGAATGGGACATGCACAGGCGTGACATTCGCGCAGTCTGGGCATGTAACGGATGGATCGACCTGCGCAGCGTTTTCGGGCAGCAGCAGCGGGATCACCTTCGGAAGCCCTTTCGCCCTTGGTACTGGCGGCGTCTTTACGGTGGAGTTCTGGTTTAAGTATTCGGCACTGACGAACTTCCAGGCGTTCTACCAAAACGGGATCGACACCCATGGCAACAGCGCCTGGTTGAACGGCACGGATCTGGCGCTGTCGATCGACAACAACTCGAATTATTCGACGGGGATTACGGCCTCTACATCCGCCTGGCATCTGTGCCATTGCATCTATACCGGGACGCGACGGCAGATGTACATCGATGGTGTAATGGTGCTGGATGGGGCGCTTTCAACACCGAGCGCGCCCACGACGAGCAACTATTTCGGGCGGTTTGCAAATACCGGGGACGGACCATCGTTTGCAGGATCGGCCCAGAAGGTCGCCTATTACAATGTCGCACTCTCGCCCTCCTCCATCGCTGCGCACTACGCAATGACACCTCCGCCTCCTGTTGTCCCGGTGGTGTCGGAAATGGATATCCGGTTCTACGGCGCCGACGGCCTGCGGAAGCTCTTGCCCTCGGATTGGATAGAATCTCTCGACTTCGAAATCATCGAGCAGGGCGGGTATGGACAGGGTTCTTTGAAGGTGCAGGAGGTCTACGCCGGCGGCTTCCAGACCTTCGAGGTGGAGCGGATCGACGTGCGGCTCTGGGGGCAATTGCTTTACCGGGGTTTCGTGCGGATCAGTCAGAGCGAGACGACCGGGGAGGATCAGACGGACAGCCCGACACTTTACGGGCTGATGGAGATCTTGAGCGGATACCTCGTGCGTAGACGCTTCGCGTATGCCAGACCGGTCGACCCGGGCGTGCTGTTTGTCGATATGGTGTATGAGTACGTCAAGCGGTCCGGACGGCTGGCCAATATCATCGTAGACGTGTCGGGAGTATCGGGTCTCTCGCTCCTGATCCAGCAGTTCGATGCGACTGGCAAGACATTCACGCAGGCGATGAACGATCTGTGCGATCTGTTTCCGCAGAAGCTGATCTGGGGGATCGATGTCGATGGCGCGACACAGGACCGGATCTACCTACGGCCGCGCTCAGCAACGACGAAATACAAGTTCGCGATTGGCAACAACGTCAAGGCGCTGATGTATCCCAGAGATGCGACCCAGATCGTCAACACCCTGCTCATCACCGGCGCGCCGTTGGACGGATCCGGATACCCGCCGAACCTCTGCCCGAACGGGAGTTTCGAGGATACGCTCATTCCCGGAGAGTACACTTCGAACCTGTTGACCAATGGCGATTTTGAGCACGGATCCGGAGGGACGCGGCCTGACAATACCTGGCAGTGCGTCGGAGACCCGTCGTTGGATGCGGCGTTCGGCCGGTCAGGAACGGCGGCGATCCTGGATAACAATCCCTCGCACGAAGCGATCTATGAGGATGTCGCGGTGGTCGATGGCCTGCCGGTCCATGCGACCTGCTGGGCCATGGTGATTGCGGGGGAGAGTTGGAGTTTCCGGCTTGTCCTGACCTACTACGACAGCGGCGGGAGTGTGCTCGACACGGTGACGGGGCCGTGGGAGACGCCGACGGCAGACAATGTGTATCGGCACTATCAGTTGGATTGGACACCGACGAGCGCGACAGGCGCGGTGAAACTCCGCTATTACCTGGAACTCGATCCGGCCAACAGCGGCGCGCACGGGCTGAATATCGACGACTGTTCGGTGTGGATCGATCAGGTCGCGGCGGCGAGTTGGGCGCAGGGGACGAACAGCGGGGCGCATTTCACAACGCTCGATTGGGCGAACAGCGACAACAGCCTGGAGCCTTACGACGGCGGCACGATGGTGAAGGCGCAGGCGAGCATCACGGGCGGCGCGGGCAGTTACGCGGAGATTGCAACGACGCAGGCGGCGCGGATCAGCGTGCACGAGAACCGGGTCTACTATGTTTCGGCCTGGATCTGGGTTCCGGCATCCTCTACGGTCGAGGTGAAGATCGGGGGGAAGGTGTGGAGCGGAGGAACGCTGTCGGCAACACTGGTAGGCTCTCTGCAGTCGCTGACAACGCCGGGGTGGAACCTGATCTCCTACATCATCACGACTGGGGGCGGGAACGATGGCCTGGACGTGATTATCAGGCTGTTCAACGGTACGGCCTGCTATATCGATGCCGTGAGCGTGTTTGAGAACAACCTGCCGGACATCAACCATCAGGAAATCTACTATCCAGGGTCACAGTTTACGGCCGTCCGGAGTGTGGACGATTACAGCGGGTTTATCAACCTGGATGCGGCGGCGAGCATCACGAACTGGGGACCGAGGGAAGCGACGGTCTCGAATGACAATATTCTGACGATCGCGGACCTGGATGCGTTCTGCATCCTGTACTTCAACGCTCATGCGATCTCGTTGGTGAATGCGGGGCTGACGATCTTCGGGCCGACGTCTCCGGTTTTTCTGGACGGGCTTGTCCAGATCGTGAATTTGCAGAGCGCGCCTCCTCCGCTTTTCGCTTCGAACGTGCGGTACCGGATCGACCAGGGCGGCATTGAAATGACGATAGACCTCAACAACAGACAGCCGGATCTCGCTCTGCTTTTGAGGGAGATACAGGAAGGGAAACGATAGTGCCCAACACTCTCTATACAAAGGCGCGGGAAGCCTTCGCGAATGCGGCGATCAACTGGCCGAGCGACACGATTAAGGCGGCGCTCGTCAGTAGTGCCTACTCGCCGAACGTTTCGACAGATCAATACTGGAGTTCAGTGGTCGCGAACGTCATCGGCACGCCACAGGCCCTGACAAGCAAAACCAATACTGGCGGCGTCTTGGATGCGGCAGATCCCACCTTTACGGCAGTCCCTTCCATCGCAACCTATGTGGTGCTCTATAAGGACACCGGAACGAACTCCACGTCTCCCCTGATCGGCATAATCGACGGGAAAGTATCCGTCACCGCGGCGGCACTGGCGAACACCTCGGCGACCACCATCGCGATCGATCCTCTCACGGCGGCGCTGGCAGTCGGCTCAACGGTCCTGTTCGGATCGGTCACGGCGACCCTGACGGTAGCGGCTGCGGTCGGAGATCGCACGTTAACGGTATCGGCGCTCTCCGGATCGGTTCCGCAGGGGACCGTCGGCACATCATCGGCCCAGGGCGGACTGCCTACGACGACGACCGGCGCGGACATCACGGTCACCTGGGACAATGGCGCGAATAAAATCTTCAAGCTTTAGGGAGGGCAGTATGGATTACGAAGCGCTCAAAAACGAGATCGAAATCGATCCGGAAGGCATGGGGTACGCGGAACTCGTAAAGAAGGGATCGGACCAGGGGATTGCGGATCTCCTGAATTCTCCGAATTCCGGCCGGGTCAATAAAGGCGTCATCCTGGCGAAAGACTTCTTCTATGACTTCGGGTTCATTATCATGCGCATCCCGTTTGTGCCCGACGCCGCGGCACGTAGCGCCTTCGAGTGGGCAGTCAACGTGGCGGACAAAGCCGGACGGATCAATTTGGCGGCACCAGAGATTGACGGCGATCTTACCGTTGACCCTCCTGTCATCGGATTTCGTCAGCAGGCAGCAGATGCCGGTTTGTGCACAGACGAGAAGTGGGAAGACGCGGCAACCCGTCCCGCAAGCCGCGCCGAGATGTTGCCTGGAGTGGGCGTGGAGGTCACCGCGACGGACGTTTCGAAGGCTCTGGGGCATTACGGCCTTCACAAGATGGCAGATCCGGAAGAGGCTAAATAAATGTCTACAAATCAAACCTGGACACCTCTGGGGCCTACCGTCGATGTCATCACCAACACGGAGCTTTCAGCCCTTGCCAATAACACGACAGTCACAGGGGCGACGCCTTATGACAATAGTGCGGGAAACCTGTATGCCGAGTTGACCCTGACCATCACGATGAATATCGCGGCGACGGCCGGCACAGGCTTTCTGGTATGGGTCCACCGGTCTTACGACGGTACGAATTTCGAGAGCATAACTGCGGTCTTCTTTGCGATCAAGCCCGCGAACTATTCGTTCGGAGCGCCGACCAATACCACGCAAATCACCCTGACCCATTTGATTCAACTGTCTCCGGGGAAAACGAAATACTCCATCCAGAACAACGGAACCGGACAAGCAACAAAGACTGACACAACATCGGCGGGCAGTAAGTTAACAATTACGCCTGTGGGCCTCCAATCGGCTTAAGGGGGCGCCATGTTTCCCAGTTTTGAAACGGCGATGCCCGTCGATGAGTTCAACCCGGTCAATCGGGATCACCCCTTAACACGGGGGAGACGATTGTGGCTGATGACCCTCCCGCACCTTGCCGCAGGAACCAAATGGTATGACCTGATCGGTCCGAATGTGGGGACGTTAAACAACTTCGGCGCTATGGAGTGGGGCAATAACGGCAGGCAGGGAGGTTTCGGGGACCTCGGTTTTGCGAATGGCCAGTATGTCGATTGCGGGAATACGGATACCAGCCTGAATTTCACCGGCGGCAACTTTACCGTGATGTTTTTCGCAAGGTTCACGTCCCTGGCAAGCTCTCCGGTCCCGATCAACCGTGGGACCTATCAAACGAATGGGTGGTATGTCTTCATTTCCACGGCAGGGCAGCTTTACCTACAGTGCGAATCTGCCGGGGTAGACAACTCGATCGCAACAGCGACCGGGGCAGTCGCTACCGGGCTATGGCATCAATATGCGCTCGTTCGAACCGGCACCTCTACAGGGGGGATTTACAGAGACGGACTGCCGCTCAGTACAACAGGATCTCTCGGCAACTGCGCCTCCTCTACCTCCCCTCTGCAGATTGGTCAGTATAGTGGCGGTACGGACCGGGTTTCCGGCTACATGGATGATATTGGCATCTGGGACAGAGCGCTGTCGGCGGCAGAAATAGCAGAATACTATGCCCGCGCGCGCCAGGGTTATGTGGGATTGGTGAACCGATGGCCGGTGCGCGTGATGGAAGGCATATCGATTTTGCCGATCACGCCGGCAGGGATTGGTTCCGCGGAACAGTGGGGGGCTCCATCGTTTTCCGTCGGGGCGGTAACGATCTCGCCATATGGTGTCGAATCGTCGGAGCGGTGGGGGGCGCCGATCGTCGTTCCCGGCTCGGCTGTAATCGCACCCGCGGCTATTGTTTCGGCGGAGCAATGGGGGCAGGCGCAAATCGTACCCGGTCCGGTCTACATATCACCCGCTGGGATCGGCTCCGGTGAGCAGTGGGGGGAGCCGGTCTTTGCGCCCAACGGGGTCGCGATATTTGCGGCCGGGATCGTGTCGGGAGAGCGATGGGGGTCACCTCACGTCGGCACGGCCCATACGACGATCGTTTTGCTTCCGACATCGGTAAAACTTGGGAGCGATGGTCGCACTTCCTTGGATCTCGGCAACACAGGCAAGACAACGGTAGTTCTGCAATAGGAGGCAGCATGGAAGACGTGATCATCTGGGATCGAGCATTGTCGGCAGAAGAGATCCTGGAACTTTACAATCAGTCGCAGGAGGTAACGCGTGGCAAATCCATACTACGAACTGACGCAGAACGATATTCCTGATCCGCTCACCGCTACCCTGTACGATGCGTCCGACGCGGTCGTGGACCTGACGGCCGCCACATCCATCACATTCCATCTGGATAACAACCGCACCGGGCCGGTCACGCTGGCGGGCGCCGCTTCGGTCGTCGATGCGGCGGCAGGCAAGGTGCAGTACGCATGGGATGCCAACGACACGAAGGTGGTCGGCTACTACACCGGAGAGTTCCAGGTCAATTTCTCCGGTGGCAAAATCATCACCTTCCCGACGGATCCGAAGATATTAATTCAGATCACGAGGGAGATTGGATAGAAAAAATGGATCGACTGAAACGAGCGCAGGTATATCTGCGCGACGGCAAGGTATGGGATTGGGTGCTGGCCATGTTCTCGGTTATCGCGGGGGCAGAGTTGGCGATTGTCGGGCACGTCTCTCCCGCTATCGGGATGGCGGCGAGCCTGCGGGAGATCAGCTCGATGCCGATCTACACGCACGGGATATTGCTCGCGCTGGTAGGGATGGGATTGAGCTACGCGACAGGGAGACAATGGACTTCGGCGCGCGCTGTTCTCCTGCTGTTCCTGCTCAATTTCTATCTGTTTGCGAGCATCTCCGGGGCGGTGGCAGGGCAGCATTTTACGGCGGTGCTATGTGGGATGATGGCAGGGGGATCGACGTGGCGAATGCTGGCGCTCACGTGGGGAGGTGGCTGGAATGGCGTTGGACGCGACGGTGGTGGCGGAGGCGTCCGTCGTGGCAACGGCCTTCGCCGCCTACCTGGGCTTTTTAGGGGTTAGGCGGGGCAGCCAGGAGACAACGACCAAGGACCGGCTGATTGCGGAGGAGAAGCGGTACGACGAGTGCGACAAGGCGCGACGGGAAGACGCGGAGAAGCACGCGTCCGCAATGGATAATCTTCGAGTGGTGATCGACGCCTTGAGAGCGGACAGAGATAAAGAGCGGCAGAGGGCCGACATGTTGGCGGTGGAGCTGGCGACGGAAAGATCGCGGAGAGAACGGATGCAGGGGAAGCATCCTTGACATACTACTGTAGGGAACCGGGCGGAACCGGAAAGGTGATGGAGACATGGCGGGAAATGGTTTGAGCGGGATTCTGGGCGGCGCGCTCTCCGGGTTCAAGAAGGGTCTGGCGTATGATGCCGCCTTCCTGCGCGCGTTCGTCTGGGCGATTGAACAGGGCGAGGAGGATGCGGCCGGCGAGCTGGTGGAGATTGCGAAGGCCAACGCTGCCGAGATGGTCGATGAGACCGGCAACGTGTTGCCCCATGTCGTCGAAGCGCTGCTGGAGGGGCATGATCCGTTCACGGGATCTCGCCATCTCTTCCAAGCATGGCAGCAGAAATGGGGAGTGCATTGATGGAGCCTAAAACCATTACGATAAAGGTGCCTGCGTTCCTTTCGCGTCCGTTCGGGCGCAACTGGATCACAACCCTGATGGGCATCATCATGTTTACTGTGGCGGAGATCCTGCAGAATCAAGCGACGATCCAAAAGCTGATGCCTAACAAGTACGCCTCGACGCTCGCACAGGTCTTCCTGATTGCGGGCCTCATCAAGAGCATCGCGACGAAAGATGCGGGGCGCAAGACAGCGGACGTGCCGGCGTCATCGGTCATCATTAATCCGACAGATCCTCTTCCGCCGGTAGGAGGTGCGTCTTGAGCAACGTCCCAGCGCTCTCGCTCGGATTGATGCACGTCCTGCTGAACAAGTTGGCGGCGCGGCGCGTGCCCTACGTGTGGGGAGGGAAATCGCCGTCGCTCGGATGCGACAGCAACGAGATCACCGGACTCGACTGCTCGGGCCTGTCTCGATGGATGGCGTACCGGGCGACGGATGGCGCACTCACGATACCGGAAGGCTCTGAAAATCAGCACCAGTGGTGTATCGATCACGGGCTTCCGAAGGCGGATTACCATGGCATCGGAGAGCATGGGGCAGGACGGCTATTCATCTGTTTCGAAGATCCGACACCGACGGGTCACGTCTGGTTCGTGGATGGAACGACCAAAGGTACCCTGGAAAGCTATGGCCACCATGGCCCAGGCTCCAGGCCGTACGATCTCGACATGTTCTTCCGGATCGTTGATGCATGTTTCGAGATCCCTTGCAAGCCGTGAGGTATACTGGCGTTGGAGTTCGTCACTGCAACAAAGGGCCGGGAGCATCGCGCTCCCGGCCCTTTTCTATGCAGCCCTGTTCAGCGATAGCTCATAGAGCATCACATCCTGCCCGTCCACGATCGCGCAAACGTAGATGCTTCCCTGTGTGTTGCGGTAGAGGTCAAACTGCTCTGCCGCCCACTGCTCTGCCCGCCAACGCTCCGGGAACCTCTTGCGGACATCGGGCACCTGCTCAGCCAGGCTGTCTATTTCGACGATCCATTCGTCCGCCCTGTCGATGTCGATGATGCGGCGGAGGCTCTTCGACAGGTCGATCAGTCCGCCCTGTGTCAGGTGGTCAACCTGATCGGCTAAGAGGGTGACGGTTTTGCGGACCGTCGGCTTCTCTGGGTCTAGGGGTTTCCTCCCTCCCCCCGGCCCACGAGTAAGACCAGGGGGAGGGCTTTTGCGCTTGCGATCAGTAGACATAGATGCGCACCCGGTGGTTCGTAGTCGGCTTAACCTCGAATGGCAGGCCGACCTCAATGCAGTTTTTCAGTTTCTCCAACTGTGCGGGACTTACGTCTACCGGGATTGGGCGACCCAGCACGCCATCAGGCTGAAAGCCACTGTTAAACGAAATTGCGTATCCATCCTCTGCAGGGTCTTTCATGTAGAGCCATGCGTCAAACATATTAGACCCGGTTGACTTGCGTGCATCTTCGATCATCATTGAGATAGTCTCCTTTGCGCTTTAGGACCGCCCGTCCATTCCGCATCGGTTCGATTAAAGGGTAGTTCGTTCTTACACTCTTATTGTATCATATTAAATAAGAGTGTGCAACCTCAAACATGTAGACAGGTGAAGTATTTTTCGAAAATAATTCGAGCCGGGGATGTTCTCCCGGCTCTGCAAATCAAAACTCTCTACTCCCGACGAAACACTGCTATCCTTCGTCGTTGCCGAGCGAGATCCTCCACCGATGGAACCGGCGCGGCAGGCGGTGGAACAGGCGTAGGGATGGCGGGCGGCGTCGGACCTGCGGCACGTCCGAACAACGCGGCCTTGTCGTCACTCACGGGTCGGTTGGTCACCAGGTATTTCATGGTCGTCTGCGGGTGGACGTGGCGCATCTGCGCTTGCACGGTCTTGATGTCGGCTCCGTTCTCAATCCCCCGCATGGCGAACGCATGGCGGCAGCAATGAGGCGTAATCCCCTTTCCGTCCAGACCGGCAGCCTTCAGGACATTCTCAAAAATCCTACTGACACCATGTTCTCCGAGCGGCGCCTTGACGCTATAGACCAACAGAATGTCTCCAGGGTAGGACGGGCGCTGCTTGAGGTAGGCGCGGATCACCGGCCAGAACTCCGCAGGCGGCGTAACGTATCCCTCGTGTCCACCTTTCCCGAACCGAACGAAGATCCGACGCGTCTCTGCGTCGATGTCCTGGATCCTGAGGTCGTAAATCTCCTTGCGCCGCAGTCCACAGAAAATCAACAAGTACATGACTGTCCGGATCACGTGGCGCTTGTGGCCTTGCGCACTCACATTGCCACAGACATGCATGGTTTCGACGGCCGTCAACATTTTGTCGAGGTCGGCCTCCGGAGGCGCAACCCTGGCGCTGGGATCGCACTCGGGCAGCTCTACCCCTGCGGTAAAATCACTGACGATCCAGCGCTTCAGCATCAAGTACTTCGCCCAGCTCCTGCACGCAGCTCGCACCTGGAGCGCCTTCTTCGGCACCCTGGCGCACACGCTGTCGTAGAACCTGCCGAACACGATATCCGACAGATCCGTCACCATCGCACCGCAGGCGTGTCCCACCTGTTCAATCGCATTAAGGTTGATCCAGCGGATAAATTCGCGAATGAGGGTCACATAACTTCTCAACGTTGTCTCGGTGGCCAGCTTTTTCAAACCCTTTTGATAGTACTCATACTCAACTACGAGCTGTTCCAGCTTCATTACTGATCTCTCCGATTTATTGCGTAGAACCACGTTATTTGATCCCTCGCGAAAAGTGCGAAGGCGAGAAGGGGAGTCCATAGGGGTGATTCTACCTTTCAAAAAATGAGTTTGTTAGCACATATGTCCACTGGAATACAAAATGCCACACGATTATAAAGCGCCCTGTCATTAGGCTGTGTTATTTGCAACAATAGAAACATAGAAAGTTAATGATGGCCCGTTTCAGCGAACAAGATAGGAGTTGATGGATTAAGATTGAGCAAATATGATATAACGGCACGGAATGAATAGGGGATGCTTCACGGAAGCGAGGAGGCATTTAGTTTTGCGGGCTGGTTTCCAGGTCTGTCGGGCCGCCCTCGGCATGATCCTCTTAGAAATCGGTTCATTTTCTCCGAGATTGCGGGCGTACAAGGATATAACGACACACCATTTGCGCCAAAATAAAAGGCGTCTTACGCGGATGCCATGACAGATGCGGTCGTCTCAATCAGGTGGCGAACCATCGATCGGTATTCGTTTCGCCGGTGCGCCGGAACTCTCTGCTCTTCCAGGGCGATCACTTTCGCCAACTCATCATCTCGGTCGAGAGAATCATACCCAGCGGCAGCTAAAACGATGTCCAGAGGCATATCCAGCGCCTTCGCGATCTTCGCACATGTTGAGCGCTTTCGTTGGGAAAGGTTTAGTTCGTTCTCCCATTCCGACCATGCCGGTTGAGTGACCCCTGCCAGCTCTGCCGCTTCTCCGATTTTGAGCCCCTTGTCAAGCCTCCACCTCTTCAGGGAGATTGGAAAACTCATACTCCTAATCACCTCCTCGCCATATAACTTACCTCATTATAACCCAAAGCTTATATTTATGCAATATGCCCGTAGTATGATATTTTCCACACCCTTCGATATTTATAAGCCACACCTGTTTTATATATTGCACACCTTATAAATTTCTGCTATAATGAGGGCATGGAAACTTCATTGCAACCCACCGGCGCGCCGGAACAAATCCATGCAGACAGGACAAACCTGAACCGCATCCGCAAGGAGAAGGGCATTTCGCAGGTGCAACTCGCCGCGTCTGTCGGCGTTACCCAGGCGTCTATCAGCATGGCCGCGCGCGATCCGCAGATATTAAGCTTCAAGAACTGGGAGAAGATTGCGACCGCGCTCGGCGTGCAGGTCTCCGACCTACTCCCTTCCGGCACCACGTTCACCGTCTCCAATAAAGTGACGGTATGAGGCATCACTTCAGATATTCAGTCGGAAGGTATGCCTCTTTCCCTTTGTGCGGGCCGTCAAGGATGCGGACTTGCGTAACGCCTCCCCACTGATTTTCTATCACGCGCGCCTTCGTCTGGTCGTGAACAAAGATACCTTGGCCGGAGTATACGACCTTATCGTAGCCCTCCTTGTCGTGAGCGGCAGCATATTTGCTGGATTCGTCCAGTGCCGCCTTCGAAAGAAAGACGATCGTTTCAGGCGTGCCGCCGGCGTCAATGTGGACTTCAGATCCGAGATCAAGGATAGGCCTACTTTCGCGGTAAGGGGCCGATTCACCTTTGTTATTCTTGGCTCCAAGTCCGAAAATGCACATACAGACGACCAAGCAAAGCGCAATGAAAGCGAGCCATCCTCCAAGCGATGAAGGTTTTGTCAGTGCGGCCGCATCTGCCGACTGCTTTTCCATTTCAATCTGATGGCGCGCTTCGATGCGGGCTTTCTCTTCCTGGTAAATCCGTTCCCGCTCTTCGGGCGTAAGTTCTGGCAACGTTGCACCTCCTGTGTAAAGTTGACTCCACTATACCCATTCGGGCGATCGAAGAAAAGAAAATATCAGGTTCTGCCGAAAAACATAAGATACACCTTGACAATATAAGGTAGACCTGATATAATACAGTATCACACCGATCGAACGGGGATATTCAAGATGGTCCGAAGGTCTATCGCACTGCTCGCCTGGAAGCTGATCTGCTTCAACCGCTCTTCGAAGGGGCTTCCGGCTCCGCAGGCTGACGGTTTCACTGTGACCCAGATCAACATGGCGACCGGCACATGTTGGCCGACCGCTCTCTCTCTGCCGAAGAGCACGAGCGCCTGAAAGATCTTATGTCAGACATCTACGTTCAGCGCCGAAGCCCGGAGGGCAAATAGATGCAGACGCTCGAAAACGAAATTGGAACCCAGGTTCAGATTCCCGCAGGCGTTTCCGCCATGCTGGACCGCGCGGCGGAACTCTACCAGGAGGCTTATTGGCTGCAAGTCACCGGACCCGCCACCGTCCTGATGCACAAAGCGCCGACGCGTCCCGGTCGCTACCCTGGACAGCCGTACCGCCTGGATCTCGCGGCTTGGACCTGCGACTGCGAGAGTTTCACCGGACCGAAGCCCTACCGCCTGAACACGGGGCGGCGGACCTGCAAGCACCTGGAGGGCTTCCATCATCTCGCCGCGACCCTAGCCGCCAACAAGATGATGGAGTTCGAAGCGATGGCGGTGCAACTCAACGGGACGGCGAGCAATCGGGAGCGCCGGGACATCCACATGGGCGCGACGCTGGAAGGGGCGTATGGAGAAGATCCGGCCCGTCGGCAGGCGGATGTGGCGCGTAAGACGGCGATGCAGTTGCGCACGATGATGGAGCGGTTTCCGCAGGCACGAGGGCGGCGCGCGGGTGAGAGGAGGGAGGCGGCGTGAAAGCGATCTCCAAGCACATCCTTCTGCACTACGCGCTCGCTATGGCCGATTGGCTCCTGCATCACGATACCTGCGAGAAGTGTGAGCAACTCGGATGCTGTGACCGGGGCCGGGAGTTGCGGAAATGCGCGATGAGTGCCGCTCGGATGTCTCGGGAGAACGCGGGCAAGAAGGTAAAGGCGTCCGGATGAGAAGCCGCTACACTCGCGCAAACCTCAAGGCGCTCTGCCTGGACCTCACACAGGTCCTCCGGGACGTGGAGAGTGCAGGAATGCCTGCCTACAATCTCCCGATGGTGCCGCGCGGTTCCGAGATCCGGTTCAAGGTGGAGGCGGCCATCCAGAAGGCCGAAAGCATTGTGGGGGGGGGTAACTCCCAAGGCCGAAACAACAAAAGACCCCTCCGCTTAGGAAAGGGCCTTCTATCGGCGGGAAGCGCGCTAACGCTTCGGTATCCGCCTGGAGATCAATCGAAATGACCAACGAAATTATACCACAACTTTTGCGGCCCGTCACACTCGCGACGCTTCCGGCAGGGCATGTCCTGTGCCCTAAGTGCGAGGGGCGGCGACATCAGGATGATCCGCAACGCGTCTATGTCGATCCTCCGCTCTGTATGGCTTGCAGGGGCACCGGGACGCTCAAATGGGAAGGCGCACCTGTCGTCAACATCTGCTCCTCGTCCTTCGTGGCGGCGTGCAACCTGCGCGTTATGGGCGGGGATGTCACGGCACTGGACGCACTGGAGACGGTGAGCACCCTTCTCGAAAAGGTCAAGCCCCAGACTTGTTCGATGTGCCAGGGCGAAGGCTCCCTTGTCGATCCCTTCGAAGATGCCGAGGTTCGGGAAACGTGCCGATACTGCAATGGTGCCGGAAAGCGGACATCGGTCTTTCTTGAGGGCGATGTGACGATGCTGTTTGCCCAGATCAAAGACCTCGCTGTTGACCTGCGCGCTGCCTTGAACGAAACGAAGGGAACCTCGAATGAACCGACCGCCGGACAAGCCGACTGACGAGGAGGTCGAGGCGCAACTGGAGGCGGTCGGCAAGGCGGCGATCCAGAAGCTGCGCGAAACGCACAGGATGAGACGAGGTCTTAGCGGATTTCTTTTCCCCGGCGGGCATCCCGGCCCGGTGGCGGAGCGATGGTTCAGATGCATGGTCAACTACACCAGGAGGGATGACTGAAATGATCGATATCGAGAATGATACCAGGACATGCAGGGTTTGTCGCAACGTGGTCAGGTTCGGACAGAAGTGCTCTTGCGAAATCACACAGGCGAACCATCTGGCGGTCGTGCGGGATGCGCGGAATATTGCGGCACTTGGGCAGCAGGACACCGGGCAGCACCTCCACGTGGAGCAGTATTGGCAGGAGAGCGACACGCAGGACGCACCGGTTCCGCTTCCCTCCCTCGGCATCAACTGGGGCAATACCCTAATGGTCGTGGCGACCTGCATGTTCCTGGCGCTCTTGCTGGGGCGGTGTTTCGATGGGCTGATGAAGTGGGGCAGCCAGGTCAATACGACCTCCACCGACATTGAGAGGATTGAGCGCAGTCGTTAGGTTGTGTGCGGTTCCCCTGTAGCTTAATTGGGAGAGCGCGCCGGCGGATGCTGGCGAGGTGCAGGTTCGATGCCTGCCGGGGGCATCCCTGATTGACCACGTACGAGGGACTAAATCGAACGCTGGTGACAGCCGGGAGAGACCGGCATTCTTAATCTACGAAAGGAGAGAGCCTCCATGAAGTAGACAGCGATATTTAGGAGTGAGGAGAGCTGGCCTCAAGCCGGCCCTTCCTCCCGGTTCCTCAAGGGGGATCGAGAGGAGGGAATAGCCCTCCATTTCAAAGGCGGAGAGCCAATATGAAAGTCATCGTGATCGGCAGCGGGCGGAAGAAGATCCGCAAAATTAAAACGCTGCTGCGCAAGATCCAGGAGTTAGAAAAAGTGAACGCACAACTTCAGGCAAAGTACGACAAGACCAATCAGGACCTCGATGCGCTGATTGCACAGCAGGCAACCTCCGATCAGGCGGTCGGTGAAGCCTTCGACTCGCTGGACGCCAAGATCACCGGCGCACTCAATCAGCCCGCTCCTTAGATAAGCAGGACCGGACCGGACCGGCGGCAGGATGTCTTGCGGGCATCCTGCCACCCTGCTCCCAGTCTCTTGTTCGCAGGGGATTGAGAGGAGGGCAAAACCAAGGCGTAAGCCTGCTCTCCAGGCGCTCTGGCAAAGCGTCGTTTGCACTGCGACATGACGTTTGGTGATACTCGCGCGACCCGCCACCATGCGCGCAGCCCGGCAGGAGTTGTTCGGTCTCCCTTTTCACCCTGCCGGGATCTTTTCCTGAAAGGAAACTATGAACATGTCCACACAACAGATGACCAGGACGGGTCAGAGTCAGGGCAGCGCACTCGCCAACAAAGCGGCAAAGCCTTCTCTCGAACAGCTCTTCGCAGCGCGTGGCGCGGAACTCGCAGAAGTTGCCGCACAGGGAATATCTGTTCAGCGCCTCTACAGAACCATGATGCTCTGCGTGCAGAAGACGCCGGCAATCGCGGCATGTACCGCCGAAAGCCTATATCGATGCATGATGGATGCCGCGGAGGTCGGGCTGGAGCCTGGCGGCGCCCTTGGCCTCGCGTACCTCATCCCCTACAACGACACAAAGACGGGGGAGAAGCGATGCGAGTATCAGATCGGCTACCGGGGCTATATCGAATTGGCTCGTAGGTCCGGTGTCGTCTCGCACGTCCATCCGGTCGCTGTCTACAAAGACGATGTGTTTGAGTACGAAATGGGCCTCAATCCGATCCTGAAACACAAGCCTGGTCTCGGTCTTCGGCAGGCAAAAGATTTAACCCATGTCTACGCTATCGCTCATTTCAAGGACGGTCCCGCGCAGTTTGACGTGATGACGCGGGGGGAGATTGAAGCGATTAAGGCGCGGAGTAAGACAGCAGGTTCCGGTCCCTGGGTCACGGACTACGCAGAGATGGCGAAGAAGACGGTCTTGCGGCGCATCTGCAAGATCCTTCCCCGATCCATCGCTGTCAAGGAGAACATCTCCGTTGCGGCAGACGGGCGCGTGCATCGGATTGATCCCGTCGGTGTCAGTGTGCCGATTGAGGTGGCGTTTCAGCCCGACATGATCGACGATGAGTTCGAGCCCGCGCAGGCTTCGCCCGCTCCTGCTCGAAATGCCGCTCCGAAAGGACCGACCCCAGCGGAGATTAAAGCGGCGGAAGAGGCGCGGATCTGTGTCGCCCTTGCGGTTGAGGCCTCTCGGATCTGGAGCATGGACGGATATGATCTCACCCCTGAACTGGCGAGCAAGATCCTGGACAGCCCTGTCACCGACGTGGCGGCCGACTGGGAAGTGTGGAGTGTCCGCGACTTCGTGCGCATCCTCTGCTACGCGATGCACCAGGGCCGGATCATCCCTCTGACCGAAGACATTCCCGCGCCGGACGCCATCCTCACGGAAGCCCAGCATTTCGGCATCAAGGCTGAATAACCCTCATCACTCTCGGGAGGGTTTGCAGCACGGCCCTCCCTCTCACCTATGGAGATCAATCAAAAATGAAACTTGCAGATGTGCTTCGCGCCTGTCGTCAAGGCAGCGCTGAGCGCGAAGCCAACGAAGCCCTGGCAGATGCCGGGCGCGCCGTCCTGGACACTTCCAAGTCGGCCACAGTGACGATCACCCTGACCTTTATCCCAATGGGCGGTAACCGGATCAAGATTTCGGACAAGATCAGCACGAAGAAGCCGGAACTCACGAAAGAAGATACCCTGTTCTTCCTGACCGAAGACGGCCTCGTCACTCGCAAGGATCCGCGTCAGATGACGCTTGAGGAGCTGCAGACGCTATGAACAAAGGACAAGAAGGCAAGACAGAATACGATGCCGCGTTTGAGGCTGGAGTTGCCGCAGGTAAGCCCAACACCGACATCTTTGCGCCGTTCTCCATCGTTCCCACCGGCTGCCATGTCGAGCCTCTTGAGCGATATATGGAGCGTCCGGTTCGTCGGCGTGCGGATGCTGTCTTCTCCACTGTCGAGAGTTTTACTCGCTATTTCAAGGAGTTCGCCAACGCGAATAGTCAGATCTTTGCGGATCCTTCCGGGCAGATCATTCGGGCGATCCTCGACTACCACAATGCTATCCCGGACCGTCCGTCGTGGTGTACCGATAAGGCAAGCCTACGATTCTCTCTTTCGCTTCAATGGCAAACCTGGAAGGCAAACCACAACCGCGCGCTCTCACAGGTCCATTTCGCCGAATTCCTCGAAGACAACTCCGTGGACATCGTAGAACCCGACGGCGCCGCTGTGCTGGAATGCGCGATGAACCTGGAGGCGAAGAAGACCGTTCGGTTCAAATCGGCGGTCAACCTGGACAACGGCGCCGCACAGTTCACGTTCGAAGAGGCCGTCGAGGGCAAGGGCAAGGGACTGCTGACAGTGCCGACCCGCTTCACCCTGGCGATCCCGATCTTTGAGGGCGGCGAGCCTGTCCAGATCCCGGCGCGTCTCCGCTACCGGATCAAAGATGACGTCCTGACCTTCACCTACCTGATGGACCGGCCGGAACGCCTATTGAAGTCGGCGTTCGACACGGTTCTTGAGCAGATCGAAGAGGCGACCTCCGTCAAGCCTTTCCTCGGATCTGTCTCCACGTCCTGACACATCACCGGGGAGGATCGGCGCGCTAACGCTCTCCTCCCTCACCACTCAATCGAAACTGACCACAACTAGACCAAAGGTACCACGATGCCAGACATTCGGGACACATCAACCTATACAGATTTCTTGCGAGCCAAGGCGGTGATTGCGCCGGCGCGCGGACTGTCCTGCGATCCAAAAGATATCCATCCAATCCTTTTTCCGCATCAGCGCGATATCGCGTGCTGGGCTGTTCAGAAGGGCAGGGCGGCGATCTTCGCGGCGTTCGGCCTGGGCAAGACACTGATCCAGTGCGAGGTGCAGCGCCAACTGTCCGCGCAGGCCGGCGGCCGTCATCTGATCGTCGCGCCTCTCGGGGTCCGGCAGGAGTTCCGACGCGATGCTCAACTGCTCGGGATGGAATACAAGTTCGTCCGGCGGACCGAAGAGGTCGTCGGTGGTGGCTTCTATCTTACAAACTACGAGAGCGTGCGAGATCACAAACTCGACATGTCCCCCTTCACCTCGATCAGCCTGGACGAAGCGAGCTGTCTCCGCTCTTATGGAAGTGACACCTACCAGGAGTTTATGACGCTCTGTGCAGGCATCCCGTACCGCTTTGTGGCGACTGCCACACCTTCGCCGAACCGCTATAAAGAGTTGCTGCACTACGCGGCGTTCTTGGGCATCATGGACAGCGGGCAGGGGTTAACGAGATTTTTCCAGAGGGACAGCACGAAGGCCAACAATTTGACCTTGTACCCTCATATGGAAGAGGAATTTTTCGCATTCTTGCACTCGTGGGCGATCTTTCTTCAGCGGCCGTCCGACCTGGGATACAGCGATGAGGGCTATAACCTGCCCGAACTCAAGGTCCACTACCACGAGATCCCGACACCGAAACTGGGAGGAGATTTCGAGCGCGATGGTCAGGGGCAGTTGCTGCAGGATGCGGCACTCGGATTGCCGCAGGCGGCGCGCGAGAAGAAGTTGAGCATTGACGGGCGCGTCGCTGAAATGCTGGAGATCATAAAGGAAGATCAGTATTGCCGCATATGCAACGGTGTCGGCGATAGGTCCGATGGATCGCGATGCTATACCTGCGATGGGGGCGGGATTTCCGATGATCCTTCCATCTGGATTCTTTGGCATGACCTTGAAGCGGAGCGACACGCTATCCAAGGCGCCCTCCCAGACGCGTGTTCGGTTTACGGAACGCTTGACCTCGAAGAGCGAGAGCGGCGCATCATTGCCTTTTCAAATGGTGAAGAGCGCTTCCTCTCCACAAAGCCGGAGATCTCAGGATCCGGCTGTAACTTCCAACGTCATTGCCACAAAGCCATTTTCCTCGGGATCGGCTACCAGTTCAATGATTTCATCCAATCGGTCCACCGCATCCAGCGTTTCGGCCAGAAGTGTCCCGTCGAGATCCATCTGATTTACACGGAAACAGAGCGCGAAGTACTGAAAACGCTGCAGCGCAAGTGGGCAGAGCATGACGCCTTGACCGCGCGGATGGCGATCCTGATCCGGCAACACGGTCTTAGCTCGACCGGCCTGGAGCAGTCGCTCGGGCGGAAGATCGGCATCAACCGCCATCTCGTCTGTGGCGAGCGCTACGAGGTCGCACACAACGACTGCGTGGAAGAGACGCGTCTGATGACCGATGCTTCGGTGCAGATGATCCTGACCTCAATACCGTTCGGCAACCACTACGAGTACAGCGAGAGCTTCAACGACTTCGGCCACAACAGCGACAACACGGCGTTCTTCCGGCAGATGGACTACCTCTCCCCGGAACTCCTGCGCGTGCTGGAACCGGGCCGGATCTTCGCCTGCCATGTGAAGGACAGGATCCAATTCGGCAACGTCACGGGGATGGGCAGACCGACGGTAGAGCCGTTCCACGCAGAGTGCATTGCCCACTATCGCCGACATGGTTTTGCGTACCTCGGCATGATTACGGTGGTGACCGACGTGGTTCGGGAAAATAACCAGACCTACCGGCTGGGCTATTCGGAGATGTGCAAGGACGGTTCAAAAATGGGCGTAGGATCTCCAGAATACGTTTTGCTGTTCTGCCGGCTCCCCTCCGACACCTCGAAAGGCTATGCCGATCGGCCAGTGACCAAAAGCAAGGAAGAGTACAGCCTGGCCAGATGGCAGGTCGATGCCGCGGCGTTCTGGCGCAGCTCTGGTGACCGTTTCCTGACGGCAGAGGAGTTGCGTGGACTTCCGACCGGCGCGATGGTCAAGGCGTTCACGGCGCGGACCCTGGAAACCATCTACGACCATGAGGCGCATGTCAAGATCGGTGATGAGTTGGGCGATGCGCTCCCTCGAACGTTCTCCGCGATCTCGCCGGGCAGCGCGGATCCGGATGTCTGGCACGACATCAATCGCATGCTGACGCTGAATTCCGAACAGACGCGGAAGAATTTGGTCAACCATATTTGCCCTCTTCAAATCGATATCGTCCGCCGGCTGATTGATCGGTACAGCAATACCGGTGATGTCATTTTCGATCCATTCGCGGGGCTGGGCACGGTTCCGGCAACGGCCGTCCGGATGGGGCGGCGCGGCAAGGGCAGTGAGTTGAATGCGGAGTATTTCAAGGACAGCCTCCGCTACCTGGAGGCGGCGGAGATCGAGGCGAAGGCGCCCACCTTATTTGACGATCTGTTCGGCGAGACGGAAGCGGAAGCGGGCGAGGTGGTGGCATGAAAGTCCTAACACTCACACAACCTTGGGCTTCCCTCGTCGCCAATGGATCGAAGAAGATCGAAACTCGATCATGGCGCACCAACTATCGCGGTCCGATTGCCATTCACGCTGCGAAGGGTTTTCCGAAATGGGCGCAGGATGAATGCGCGCTTCCCGCTTTTCGTGATGCTATATGGCCGTTGACAGTCTCCATGTTGCCGACAGGCGTCATTCTCTGCACAACCACCCTGATAGACTGCAAGGCAATGGGAAACGAAGACGCCGACCCACACTTCGACGATGATACCCTGTTTGACATCGGCTGGGGCTTAACTCCTTCAGAAAGGCGTTTCGGCAACTATGAAGACGGACGTTTCGCCTGGATACTCTCTGATATAAATGTGCTTGCAGAGCCGATCTCGGCGAAGGGCGCGCTTGGACTGTGGGAATTCCCAATATCGGAGGTGGCGGCATGATCCGACGAGATCAGATTTCCATGCTGACCGATGAGCCGCTCTCCCTCCGACAGGCGATGGAGTTGACGGCCGACAGCATCAACGCGTACGGTCCCCGGTTTCGCCATTGGGCCGTCGCTTACTCCGGAGGTAAGGACAGCAGTGCGATGGCCACCGTACTCGCTCACATCATCGATCTCGGGTTGATCCGTCGGCCGGAGAGCCTTACCTACCTCTACGCCGACACCCGGATGGAGCTTCCCCCACTCCAGGCCGGCGCCATGAACCTCCTGGCGGAGATGCGCGACCGTGGTTTCAAAACCGAAGTCGTTCTCCCTCCAATGGAGGACCGCTTCATGGTCTACATGCTGGGGAAGGGCGTTCCTCCTCCCAAAAACCGCTTTCGGTGGTGTACCGGGCAACTGAAGGTCGAGCCGATGGAGCGCGCACTCGTGCAACTCCGCGACCTGGCCCAAGAGAAGATCCTGATGATGACCGGCGTCCGCGTCGGCGAGAGCGCCGCGAGGGATGCGCGCATTGCCCTCTCATGCGGCAAGGATGGGGCGGAATGCGGGCAGGGATGGTTCCAAGAGACGATACCGGCATCAATCGCCGACACTCTCGCACCGGTTCTGCACTGGCGCGTCTGCCACATATGGGACTGGCTTGCCGGATCGGAAGGCAATCCGTTCAAAACCGGATCCATCGCGGATGTCTACGGGATGGACAACGAGGGCAGCAGGCAGGAGATCGGAGCGCGCACCGGATGTGTCGGATGCAACCTGGCCTCAAAGGACGTGGCGCTCGACCGCGTAATTGCGCGAGAGAAATGGGCGTACCTCGCACCGCTCAAAGGGCTTAAACCGATCTACGCCAAGTTGAAAGAGCCTCACAATCGTCTTCGAAAGTTCATGGAGCGGAACGAAGATGATGAACTCTCCAGCAATCCGTTCCGCATGGGACCGTTGACGATGGCGGCGCGAGAATGGGCATTGTCTGAGATCCTGAAGATCCAAGACGAGGTAAACGCCGGAGCAGTCCGGCAAGGCCAGCCGGAATACTGGCTGATCGACGAGGAGGAGTTGGCTGTCATCCGCCAAATGATCGCCGATAATACATGGCCGCAGCGCTGGGACGGGACAGAGATCACCGGAGACGCCCTGATCCCAGTGGAAGGCACTGATGACCTGATCGAGATCACGCGGCAGGGCGGCAGGCAGGCGGTGATGTTCTCATGACCCAGACCACCACCAAAACCTGCCCGACTTGCGGGAACGATACCCTTCGACCTGGCATCTGCGAGGGTCGGAAGGTTATCGCCTGTTGTTGCGGCTTTATGGCGCCGGTCCTGATCTCTGATGCCGCAACCTCGGCCCTCAAGCTCCCTGGCCTGGACCGGGGCAAGCAGAGCCGCCAGATCGACCAACTCGAAACCGATCGGCAGCGCTACATCGTCGCGGCTCTCCAGCGGGAAGGCTGCACCGTCATGGAAATCGGGAAGTTCAATGCGCACCTCTCCGGCACGACCGAAGGCTGTCCGGATGTGTTCTTCACGAAACCCGCATGGTCGATGCTCTGGCAGCCCCTGGAGATCAAGCGGCGCAAGGGACGGGCAAGGATCGAGCAGCAGCGACTGATCGACATCGGGGTCAGTGTCCGGGTCGAAACCGCAGGCGAGGCGCTCGCTATCATGCGTCAGGTTGACGAACGAATGAAAACAATCTTGAGGAGTGCCTGATGGCGCGTATCCGCACAATCAAACCGGAGTTCTGGTCAGACGCGACAATCTCCGAACTGTCGATCTTTACCACCCTGTTCTATATCGGGTTGTGGAACTTCGCCGATGATGCCGGGAGAGGCCGGGCCAGGTCGAAGGAGCTGAACGGCCTGCTCTTCGGCGGTCGGGACAACATCGACGAAAGCCAGATCGAGGCGGCGCTCCAGGAGCTGTCCGACTGTGGCCGGA